>Ga0265295_1000265_pt1 | contig 108070 bp, 107 predicted proteins | sample Munlansysbiofilm_FD_192503 | JGI IMG/M metagenome (GOLD analysis project Ga0265295, IMG submission 192503) | Leachate microbial communities from a municipal landfill in Southern Ontario, Canada - Methane capture system biofilm | ecosystem: Engineered > Solid waste > Landfill > Unclassified ...
TCGTCAGCGCCGTGCTGATGGAGATATCGGAAGAGTGGGAAACTGGCCGAGTTTACTTGACTTTTTAAGGATCAACAATCGCTCCAAAGAGAAGTTTTGAATTTACAGAACAGTTGTTGCTTTATCAGACTCTTTATGGTTGATAGCATGATTTAGCCTTTGCAATACTGAAAAAGTGAATTTAAAGTTACCGATTGTTTCTTCATATGGTGGTTTCTTCGACATGTTTTGAAAATTTGCTAGAACCAAGGGATAGAAAAATGGGTAAAAAAGCAGGAATCATTTTAAGTGTTGTTTGTGTTATCGCAATGGTAGCCGGAATCGGGGTGCAAGCCTACGCAGATAAACAAGTAGAGGAGCAAGTGCGCGTTCTTGCGGCTGAGCTTAGCTCTTATGCTGACATTGGCTACCAGGAGGTAAAGGCGAATTTACTGAATAGTGGTGTGACGTTAAATGACGTTTCTATAAAGCCAGTGAATGCGTCGGAGACAATCAAGATCGCGCAAATATCAATGAGCAATATTGCGGTGTATTCTGAGATCCCTGCCCAAATGGATGTTTTGTTCACAGGAATTAGCGTGAATGGGCTTTCTTCGGATAGCGCACAGTTGATTAGTCGTCTTGGGTATGATTCGAGTTTGCTGGCCAATGTAGGCATAGGCTACGAATATAATATCGAGAAGAAAGAACTATCGGTTAAGCGTTTAAGTTTTGGAGCCGACAATGCGGGGCAATTGGAGTTGAGCTTTAAGCTTGGCAGCATCGCCTATGACCCAAAGATGCCCATAGCGTTTTTATTCAATTTGCCCCAGGTTATGCTCCACGCTGCAAGGGTTGAATATACTGATGCTTCTCTTGTGGATCGTTTTATGAAAGTGGAAGCGCAGAATAGCGGTATGAGTCTTGAGGACATGAAGGAGATGTTTGCCCACAATGTAGAGATATTGCTTGAGCAGCAGTCCGACGAATTTACCCGCCAAAGTATAAAGGTACTGGCAGATTTCATTCAAAATCCAACGAAGCTATCTATCACTTTAAGTCCGGAGCACCCTCAAACCTTTGCACGTGTCATGCGTTCTACGCAACCAGGGGAAATAGTAAGGCTGCTTAATATAAAAATAAAATCCTGACAGGTAGGGGGGCCTGCTTTTTAGGTAGCGTTTCGTGATACTGCAGACAATCTTTGCTAAGATGTTGGCGTAGCCGTTGCCACCTCTGAGCTAAAGTCAACGAGGCAAGTCTTACCCCGATCCATTATGATGGAGAGAATGTAGTCTATGAAAGCTAGTTGGAACAGAGTAGTGCTGTTCATGCTTGCAATTATTGTTCTGAACGGAGCATTTGCATATTTTTTCCCTTCGCAGCAGCAGGAACCGCAGGCAGCTATATCTTATAGCCGTTTTAAACAGATCCTGAACGATGATCAGGTGGCAGAGGTTCTGCTTGAAGGTGAGACGTTAAGCGGACGTTTCAAAACCCCCATCGCCCTTGAGCTACAAGACGCGCCAGGCGGGATATTTAAACCTTCACCGCAGACGGGCACGCAGCTTGAGACACCGGCGGGCAAGTATATCCGTTTTAAACTCACATTGCCGCAGGTGGATAATCCAGGCTTGCTTCCGTTGCTCGAAGAGCGTGGTGTTGCCATTGAAGCCAAAACTGTTGAAGATACACCTGTGTGGGCTAGGATAATCCTGAGTCTACTCCCTTGGGTTTTGATTATCGGGGTATGGTGGTTTTTCATTGCCAGGATGCGCCGTCAAGGTGGCATAGGCGGAAATATGATGGGGAAGGTGGGGCAGTCTGGTGCACAACTGTATCTTGATGATAAAAAAGGTGTGACATTTGCGGATGTCGCCGGTCTTGAGGAAGAAAAGCAGGAGTTAAGCGATATCATAGGTTATCTGCGTGATCCGCAGCGTTTCGCCCGCCTTGGTGGAAGAGTTCCGCGCGGGATTCTTCTGGCCGGATCTCCGGGAACAGGTAAAACGTTTCTGGCTCGTGCCGTAGCGGGTGAGGCGGGGGTGCCATTTTACAGCATTTCGGCTTCGCAGTTTATAGAAATGTTTGTCGGTGTTGGGGCGAGCCGAGTGCGCGATTTATTCAAGACGGCCAAAAAAAATGCCCCAAGTATTATCTTTGTCGATGAGCTAGATGCTGTTGGCCGTGCGCGTGGCACCGGCCTTGGAGGGGGGAATGACGAACGCGAGCAGACCTTAAACCAGCTCTTGTCAGAACTCGATGGCTTTACCCCAAATGATGAAGTTATTGTTATAGCTGCGACCAATCGCCCCGATGTATTGGACACAGCGCTACTGCGCGCAGGGCGGTTTGATCGTCAAGTGGTTATCGGGCGGCCAGATTGGCGCGATCGGGCTAAAATATTGCGCGTTCACACCCGCAATATACCTACGGAAGATGATATTGACTTAGATGCGATTGCCAAAGGGACGCCAGGCATGGTTGGTGCTGACCTTGAGAGTTTATGCAATGAAGCAGCCCTGATAGCTGGGCGCGAAAATGCAGAGCGGGTAGGCAATGAGCATTTTGAGCGCGCCAAGGATCGGCAGCTCATGGGGATGGAACGTAAGTTGATTCTATCAGAGCTTGAGCAACGTATCACCGCAGTACATGAGTCGGGCCATGCTCTGGTGGCACGTCTGCTGCCCGGAGCCGATCCGGTGCACAAGATAACCATAATTCCCCACGGCCAAGCACTGGGTCTTACCCAGCAACTTCCGGACGATGATGTCTACTATTACCCGCGCAGCTATTTGCTCGGGCGGATGTGTGTCATGCTTGGTGGGCGGATGGCAGAAAAAGAGCTGATTGGAGAATATTCCACTGGGGCTCAAAACGACCTGAAACAGGTGATGGATCTGGCGGAAAAAATGGTGTGTCAGTGGGGAATGAGTGAGGCTCTTGGAGCCTTAAGTTACCCCCGGGGAGAGGAGCACCCATTCCTAGGGCGCAAGCTGGCATCGGAGAAAAATTTCAGTGATCGAACCGCGTGGATTATCGATCAGGAGATCAGGGCTCTCGTGGAACAGGCGGAAAAGTGCGCTGCTGCAATCATTGCGAGCAATCGAGTGATTTTGCAGGAACTGTCGGCACTGCTATTGGCTGAGGAAACCATTGATCGGACTATGTTTGATGAGTTTATCGCAAAAAAGAACCCCGTTGATCCCGGTGACGTATGTCGAAAAGCGCAACCCTTGCCGTTCCTAACGTAACAGCCAAGTTTGCGGAGTGCTTAAATTTTAATCTGTGAGCTCAGAAGCAATATGGTGCTAAACTCGCTAAGCATTCGGTTTTTAAGCACTGTGCAGCCCTGGCGCTGGTAGTGTTGGCGTACGTCAAAATTGTACTCGTATAAGATGCCGGAAAGTAGAATTATGCTGCCGGGGTTTGCGAGCGGCACTAGCTCCGCTGCTATATCGATGAGGATGTCTCCGTAGATATTAGCAATGATCAAGTCGAACGTTTCGGCGCCGATATCTGCAATGGTGCCACAACAATGTTGCACTTGATCCTCAACCTGATTGAGCTTGCTATTGTACTTGCAGGTTTCTACCGCTTTGGATTCGATGTCGACGCATAGAGCTGATGAAGCCCCAAGTTTTAACGCGGCGATTGCAAGAATGCCGGTGCCGCTGCCTAAATCCAGAACTTTTTTGCCGTGCAAGTTCCCCAGCTGCTCCAGCTCTTCTAAGCAACTGGCGCTGGTTTCATGCTCGCCAGAACCGAAAGCACCTGCTGACATGACTAGGCTCAGACGTGTCGGCGCAGGGGCGTGGTTCGGTGTTGCGAGGGTGACATCCTGTTCGGGAACAATAATTAAGCGTTCGCCGACAGGAAAAGCGGTAAATAAACGTCCCACATTTGCTCCTATATCTACCATGCGCACTTAGCATGTGGTTTAGCTCCAGCGTGCATGGCGCTCCCCTGTGCATATACCCTGATATTCACAGCCAGAAAAGAGAATTATATACAATCGCGCAAGTATTCCACAGTCCTTGCTTTGTGGTCAATATATTAAGGCTGATGGTGCAAAGAGCTACGTCTGCTTGTGTAGTTGGATAAATAGTGGGCTGGGGTAGGGTGGAGCGATACGGAGAAGAAGGTAGGGTAGGACATTTTCAAGTGAAAAAAATTGTCCATTGTGCTAGGTATGGGCGGTAATTAAAGGCAGTTTCTTGCGGGCCGATTTTGTCGGCTACGCAGCATTTAACTCAAATTTTATTTACAAGGAATTCAAAGATGTTTAACAGCGTTTTTAAAGCCATCGGTTGCATTATGGTTTTGTGTTTTATGTTTTTTGGTGTAACAGCGTGTGATAAGGCTGACACCTTCCAGCCCCAGACTCAGGCTCAGGAAACCGCGGCAGCAGCGAAGGTGGCACCTGATTTCACTCTGATTGATATGCAGGGCAAGAAGGTCACTCTTTCTGATTTGCGCGGACAGGTGGTGCTGGTGAATTTCTGGGCAACCTGGTGTCCACCTTGTCGTCAGGAGATGCCTTCCATGGAAGAGCTCTATAAGCAGCTTAAACCTCATGGAGTAGAACTGCTTGCGATTAATATAGAAGAAAATGGCCCAAAGGCAGTAGCGGATTTTCTTACTAATAAGGCACACAGCTTCCCGATTCTGTTTGACCAACAAGCGCAAGTACAGCGTCTTTACCGTGTATCCAGATTCCCCGAGACCTTTATCGTTGATCGTAACGGTAATATCGTCGAACATGTAGTTGGTGCAATCGACTGGATGCAGCCCGGTGTGGTAGATTTCCTGCGCAGTTTGTAGAGGTGCTGTAAGCGAAGCGCCCAAAGTTATCTTAGTAGTTCTGCTGTACTAGGGTCACCAGCGCAGAGATTTTCTTAGGTTAGCAGTCGCTTTGTTTTCTCTTATAAAACGCAGGAGATTGAATGCATTCAGTGCAGGAACAGTTTCGCGCATATCTGGCTAAACATAAGCTAAAGGTTACCCGCCAGAGAAAAACTATACTGGATGCCTTCCTATCTTCTCCTTCGCATCTGTCTGCTGAGGAATTATATATTCGGTTGCGAAAAAAACATCCGAATATAGGTTACGCCACCGTATATCGAACCATGAAATTGTTAGCGGAGAGTGGCATCGCGGCGGAACGTCACTTCGGTGATCGTCAGACTAGATATGAAGCCAATACCGGTGAGGAGCACCACTATCACCTGATATGCGAGCAATGTGCGCGCATTGTGGAGTTTGAAGATACGCAGATTGATCTTTTGTTGCAGAAAGCCGCGTCGGCACACAACTATACTTTGTCGCATCGCCGCTTAGAAATCTATGGTCAGTGCCCTGCGTGTCAAAAAAAATAGAGACAAAGCCATAGATATACTTACCTTTTTTCTTCCGCTGTTTTGGAGATTTCATGCAGGTTATTGCAATAATTCCGGCACGTTATGCTTCGACTCGCTTCCCTGCCAAGCCCTTGGCAGATATTCATGGTAAGCCCATGTTGCAGCATGTTTATGAGCGTAGCCTGAAAGCTAAGTTGGTCGATGACGTAATTGTAGCTACTGATGATGAGCGTATCTTTGCAGCAGCTCGTGCTTTTGGTGCTAGAGTGGTGATGACTTCTGCAGAGCATGAAACCGGCACTGATAGACTGGCTGAGGTGGCCGAAACTCTGGATGGTGTAGATCTGATAGTGAATGTGCAGGGGGATGAACCCATGATAGAGCCGGACATGATTGATGCCGCAGTTGCTCCGCTGCGCGCACAGGCAGATATCAGCATGGGTACTCTAATGACGGCAATCTATAATCCGGCAGATTTTGCCAATCCCAACGTGGTCAAGGTGGTTACGGATAAAAATGGCTACGCGCTATATTTCTCCCGTGCGCCCATTCCTTATACACGTGACTCTGCGGTTCAACAGGATGGGGTGTATGGGTTCAAGCATATCGGCCTTTATGTGTACCGGCGCGATTTTCTTCTGCATTATTCTGACTTAAAGCCTACGGTACTGGAGCAGGCAGAAAAACTTGAACAGTTACGTGTTCTCGAGCATGGTTACCGCATCCACGTGGCCCTGACCGAACATCAGAGTATGGGAGTTGATACCCCAGAAGACCTGGAGAGGGTAAGAGCTGCGCTGTTGGGGCAATGCCGATAAACTCAACTGTCTTAATAAGATACGTGCCTAGCTGGCCCATATCTTTAGGTTTTAACCGATGTGGCCCTAGTGTGGCATCGGTTTTTTGCTTTTTACTTTTAACCCCATAAAGTGTACTGTTAATCCCTTTTGCTGTAGCTTCGAATACTTCGCTTATCCATTGAATATTACGTTAAAAACGCAGGAGAACACCAGATGAAGACCAAGTTTCTGTTTGTAACTGGGGGGGTGGTTTCGTCCCTAGGTAAAGGCTTAGCTGCTGCTTCAATAGGAGCACTGATGGAGGCCCGTGGTTTACGCGTGTCTATGCAGAAGCTTGACCCATATATTAATGTTGATCCAGGTACTATGAGCCCTTTTCAGCACGGTGAGGTTTTTGTCACCGATGATGGTGCCGAAACCGATCTGGATCTGGGTCACTATGAGCGCTATACCTCAGCGCGTCTGTCACGAAAGTCCAACTTTACCACCGGACAGGTATATGACAGCGTAATTCGTAAAGAGCGTCGGGGAGATTATCTTGGGGGCACTGTACAGGTAATTCCCCATATTACTAACGAGATCAAACTTAAAATTATCGATAATGCGCGCGGCGCGGATCTTGCCATCGTTGAAGTTGGGGGTACGGTTGGCGATATCGAATCCTTGCCCTTCCTCGAAGCGATTCGCCAGTTTCGTACCGACCTAGGACACGAAAATGTTTTGTATATTCATTTGACCCTGGTTCCATACCTGAAATCAGCTGGAGAGTTGAAAACCAAGCCTACCCAGCATAGCGTCAAGGAGCTGCGTGAAATCGGAATTCAGCCTGACATCCTGCTGTGTCGCTGCGACCGTGAAATTCCACGTGATATGAAAAGTAAGATAGCCCTATTCTGCAATGTTAAGGAAGAGGCTGTTATAACCGCTAGAGATGTTGAGTCCATCTATGAAGTTCCGGTGGTTTATCATGATCAAGGGTTGGATGAGCGCATTGTTAGCGGATTAGGGATTTGGACTAAAGCTCCAGATCTGTCGGTATGGAAAAATATCGTCCGCCGCGTTAGGGAACCAGCAACGAAAACGTCCATCGCCATTGTAGGTAAATATGTAGAACTTACCGAGAGTTATAAGTCCCTTTCTGAAGCGCTTATTCATGGTGGTATCGCTAACGATTGCCGCGTAAATCTTAAATATGTTGATTCGGAAGCTCTAGAGCGCCACGGTATCGGCGATTCTTTTACCGACGTAGATGGGATCCTGGTCCCTGGCGGTTTTGGCGCGCGTGGTAGCGAAGGGAAAATTGCTGCGGTGCGCTATGCGCGGGAAAATGACATCCCATTCTTCGGCATTTGTCTGGGTATGCAGATGGCAGTTGTTGAATTTGCACGTAATATTAGCAATCTTGATGATGCATACTCCGCTGAATTCAGGGTAGAAGCCAAAAATCCTGTGATTGACATCATGGATGAACAGAAAAACCTCGACAACGTTGGGGGAACCATGCGCCTTGGAGCATATCAGTGTGAAATGGTGGAAGGGAGTTTGGCGCATCGCATCTATGGGCAGAAAACCATTTCCGAGCGCCACCGTCACCGCTACGAATTTAATAATGCCTATCGTAAAACTCTTGAGCAGGCTGGATTAGTAATTTCGGGAATGAATCCGAAAAATAATCTGGTCGAGATCATTGAATTGCCGCAGCTTCGTTGGTTTCTGGCGTGTCAGTTCCACCCCGAGTTTCGCTCCCGCCCGATGGACCCTCATCCGTTGTTTGAATCCTTCGTTGGGGCTTGCCTGCACTATAGCGAAGCGGTATCAAGCGAAAGGGAGTGCTGATGCAGGTCAATAAAGTTCAGGTTGGCAACGTAACTCTTGGGGGCAACGGCAGTTTTGTTTTAATCGCCGGTCCCTGCGTGCTTGAAGATCTGGAAAAAACGCGCAGCATTGCTGCCGCTCTTGTAGGGGTCTGTTCACGCCTGGGGATCGGACTGGTCTTTAAAGGGTCATATGATAAGGCCAATCGTACTTCAGTGGATTCTTTTCGTGGGCCTGGGATAGAGGCAGGATTGGAAATTTTAGCGCGAATAAAGGACGAGTTTAGCGTGCCGGTTCTTTCTGATGTGCATGCCGTAACGGAGATCAAACTTGCGGCAGATGTTCTCGACATCATTCAGATCCCAGCTTTTTTGTGTCGCCAAACCGACTTGCTCGTAGCGGCAGGCGCAAGCGGAAAAGTTGTGAATGTGAAAAAGGGGCAGTTTCAGGCTCCATGGGACATGCAGCATGTGGTGGATAAGATCCGTTCTACCGGTAATGAACATATAGTGCTCACTGAGCGGGGCGCTAGTTTTGGATATAACAATCTGGTGGTTGATATGCGCTCTTTGCCTATTATGCGCAACATTGGATGCCCGGTGGTGTTCGATGCCACACATGCGGTGCAACTTCCAGGTGGTGCTGGGGGACATTCGGGTGGTCAGCGTGAATATGTCGCGGCATTGTCCCGTGCGGCGGTTGCAGTTGGCGTAGATGGACTGTTCTGGGAGGTTTACGATGATCCGGATAAGGCGCGCTGTGATGGTCCAAATTCCCTCTATTTGCGCGATCTGGAGGCGATGCTCCAGCCATTGCTTGACATCGACAGGGTGGTAAAAAAAGATGCTTGAAGATAAAGATCTTATCCTGGATGCAAAAAAAACCATAATGATAGAAGCTAAGGCGGTATCTGCGCTTGTGGACCGTGTTGATGCGGTGTTCTGTGAAGCAGTAAGATTGATAGCCGCGTGCAAGGGGCGGGTAGTGATAACCGGAATGGGCAAGTCCGGGCTCATCTGTCAGAAAATTGCTGCGACCATGGCTTCTACCGGAACTCCAGCTTTTTTTCTACACCCAGCCGAAGGGATTCACGGTGACTTGGGAATGCTCATGAAGGGCGATCTAGTTCTGGCGGTATCAAATTCCGGTGAAACTGAGGAGATTATCAAGATTCTTCCTGTTGTTCGGCGTCTAGGGCTGAGACTTATAACCATGAGTGGAAATATGAAGAGTACCCTTGCCAGCGCCGGTGACGTTTCTCTGGATATCTCGGTTGAACAGGAAGCCTGCCCCTTAGGGTTGGCGCCCACCGCTAGCACCACCGCAACCCTGGCCATGGGGGATGCATTGGCCGTGGCCTTGCTCAGATTGCACGATTTTAAAGCTGAAGATTTTGCGCTATTCCATCCGGGGGGGGCGCTGGGCAAGCGCTTGCTTCTTAAGGTTGAAGAGCTTATGCATGGTGGTGAAGAAATTCCCATGGTGCCTGTAAATACATCGGTAAAAGAGGCGCTGTTTGAAATTACCAACAAAAAATTGGGGGTGACCGGCGTCGCGGCAGCTGACGGTAGCCTGATTGGGGTGTTTACTGATGGAGATCTGCGCCGCTGTCTGGAAGAAAACACCCATTGCCTAGAGCGCAGTATTGAAGAGGTTATGAGTACAAACCCCAAAAGGGTGTTGCGCCAGCACCTAGCAGCGCGAGTACTGCAGCGCATGGAAGAGCATAAAATTACATCGCTATTTGTGTTTGAAACCGATGAATCGTCCATCCCCGTTGGGATTGTCCATCTGCACGATTTACTGAAGGCGGGTGTGGTATGATCAAAAAACAGCTGCAAAACATCCGTCTATTACTCTTGGATGTCGACGGAGTGATGACTGACGGCGGAATCGCATACGACAACAATGGCGTTGAGACTAAGCGCTTTCATGTGCGTGACGGGCATGGCCTTAAATTGTTGCAGCGCGCTGGAGTAGAGGTGGGCATCATCACCGGGCGAGAATCGAATATTGTTGCTATACGTGCGGCCGAGCTGGGCATCGCTAGGGTTTTCCAGGGAGCAAAAAACAAGCTGGAACCCTATGAGCAGATTCTGCAAGACACAGGCTTTACCGACGCGCAGATAGCCTATGTGGGAGACGATCTGATAGATTTGCCGGTATTGCGCCGGGTTGGCTTTGCTGTCGCCGTAGCAGATGCCGCTCCAGAGATGCGTCCCTGGGTTGACTATGTTACCAGCGCTGGCGGTGGCAAAGGTGCCGTTCGCGAAGTGTGTGACCTGATTCTGAAACAAAGTGGCAAGTGGGAAGAGGTTACTGCACGTTACTTTGTATGACAGGTGAGGGTTGAAACCAATTCATGCCATGGCTGTTTATCCCATTATCCAGATGTGTACGCGATACGCTAAAATTGTAGAGATGTTATGATCTTCACTCGGCAACAAATCCGCTTGTTTCTTTTGGTACTTATGCTGTCTTTGAGTGTTGGGGTAGTGCTTATGGCCTTCATGCGTGAACGTATGCCTCCGCCAGAACAGATGGTAGAAAAAATGGGGGTGGAGGCAGACGCCGCGCTGTCAGACTTTAAATATACCCAACTAGAAGCGGGGCGTACCAAGTGGAACTTGGAAGCGGCGCGTGGCACTTATGATACCGAACGCAACAAAACTCTGCTAGAAGAGGTGCAGGCTGAATTTTTCGGAGATACCGCAGCCGACAATATTGTTATGACCGCTGTTGAAGCTGAGGCAGACCTTGAACTAGAGACCATTGAAGCACGCGGCAATGTGGTTATGACCATGGCAAAAGGTTATCGACTTAAGACTTCGGTGCTGGAATATGTGGGCGGTCAGACAGTAAACCATGATTCGACCCATGACGTGGCTGGAGGTGCCGCTGGGATAATCAGAACCGCTGCTTTTGTAGAGTTAGAATCCGACAAAATTAAGATTCAAGGGCAGGGGATGACGTATCTCATTGAGCCTCGCGTCTTGCGTATTCACAACAATGTTGAGGCGCAACTATACCCTGCGGGCTTACACGAGAAGTAAGCCTTACGGCTGAAAACGAACCATTCGGACGCAAAAAACATGCGGTGGGAGATAACCAATGCGGGATAGAATAGTTTTTTCTGGCTTGTGCCTGTGGTTGACCCTCATGTCGATACCGGCACTGAGTTGGGCTCAGGCTGAAGTAACCCATGATTCGGACCTACCGGTTAATATCTCAGCGAATTCCCTCGATGCTGATGATAAGGCAGGTGTTTTTATATTTAGTGGCGATGTGGTTGCAAAGCAGGATTTTGCCACCATCTATGCGGATCAACTCGAAGTTTATTACACCCAGACGTCGGTGCAAAAAAATGAGGCAGGAACTGCGGATAAAAGCAGTAGAAGCATACAGAAAATTGTTGCCAGCGGCGCGGTGCGAATTGTTCAAAAAGAGCGAATTGCAACGGGAGAGCGAGCCGAATACGCGTACGCAGACAATGCGGTTATTTTAACCGGTTCACCTAAAGTGATTCAGGGAGATAATACCGTCAGTGGCGAAAAAATAACCGTGTATCTCAACGATGAGCGCAGTATCGTAGAAGGTAGCGCCCAAAAAAGAGTAAATGCTACGTTTGTGCCGGGTGAACATGAGTAAACATAGACTACAGGCGGACTCTCTGTGTAAATCCTATGGGGGCAGAAATGTAGTTAAAGGAGTCAGTCTTAGTCTTAACTCGTCTGAGGTGGTGGGACTGCTTGGCCCCAATGGTGCGGGCAAAACCACATCATTTTATATGATTGTTGGTCTGGTTCGCCCTGACAGTGGCAAGGTTATTGTGGATGAGATTGAAGTCACCCACTGGCCTATGTATAAACGCGCGGCAAGCGGTCTAGCGTATCTCCCCCAAGAGGCGTCGGTCTTTCGCAAATTGAGTGTGAAAGAGAATTTGCTCGCCGTTTTGGAATACCATCTTAAGGATAAACAGCAACGCGAAGAGCGCCTGCATGAATTGCTCGCAGAGTTCCGCCTAACCCATGTTGCAGATTCGCCTGGTTACGCCCTTTCAGGGGGTGAGCGCCGCCGTACTGAGATTGCGCGTGCCCTAGTGATCGATCCGCGTTTTATTCTTCTGGATGAACCTTTTGCCGGTATAGATCCGCTGGCGGTAATAGATATCCAGAAAATAATCATAAGCCTGAAGCAAAGAGGTATCGGGGTATTGATTTCAGATCACAATGTCAGGGAAACCCTAGGAGTATGTGACCGAGCTTACATCCTTAATGACGGGCAACTGCTGGAAGAGGGGAGCCCGGAGCAGATTGCAACTAGTCCAAGAGCCAGGCAAATATATCTTGGAGAAGATTTTCGTCTTTAGCAGATACGTGATTTGTGTCTAAGCTGAAAACCCTGTATCATGAAATGCGAACGGTGCGAAAACTTCGGTTATTATTAGGTGTTTTATCCATTTAGCTAAAGATCGGATAGTTCATGGCTTTGGAACTTCGGCAACAACTTAAGCTTACTCAGCAGTTGGTTATGACGCCGCAATTGCAGCAGGCGATAAAGCTGCTGCAACTTTCACGCGTTGAGCTTGACGAGGTGGTCGAACAAGAGCTTGAAGAAAATCCCGTGCTAGAAAAGGGAGACACTGCGGAGATCGAATCTGAAAACCAGGATCCCACCAAAGAAGAAACCGCAGAAGACGCCGCTAAAGCTGAAGATACCGCTGAAGTTGGGGAACCAGACGATCTGGGTAGCATTGAAGATTGGCAGACTTATCTGCAAGGGTACAGTCAGGGGGGGAGTATCGCTGATGGGGGAGATGATGACCTGCCAGCGTACGATAACACCCTCAAGGTAACCGAAACCCTGCATGCCCATCTATTGTGGCAGCTTCAACTTGGACGCTATTCAGATGATGTGGTTCAGGCAGCTGGAGTGTTATTAGGCAATCTCGATGAAGCGGGTTATCTTTACTTTGCGCTAGAGGAGCTGAGTCTGCAGTTCAATGTGTCAGAGGAGTTGCTATCTCAAGCGCTTGAGGTGGTCCAACAGTTAGACCCACCGGGCGTGGGGGCCAGAAACTTAAGCGAGTGTTTGCATTTGCAGCTAAAGGTTCTTGGCTTGGAAGGTTCGCTGGCGGATATTTTAGTCACGCAGTATAGTGCTGATCTTGAAGCTCAACGTTACAATGTTATTGCTCGGAAGTGTAAGGTTACTGAGGAGGAGGTTTATACTGCGGCGCGGGTATTGCGCGAACTAGATCCATATCCTGGAAGCGCGTTTACCAGCACTGATGTTCAATACATAACTCCAGATGTGTTTGTCTACAAAAAGGCAGATGATTACATTGTTACCCTGAACGATGACGGGTTGGCGAATCTCGGTATTAGCTCTTATTATGCCAATATTGCAAAACAGAAACTAGATGAGAAGACTAGTGAGTATCTGCAAGAAAAGATGCGCGGGGCGCAGTGGTTGCTAAAGAGCATCTACCAGCGCCAGAAGACCATCTATCGGGTAACAGTGAGTATAGTGAAATTTCAGCGTGAATTTTTCGACAAGGGTATTAACTATCTTAAGCCGCTGGTGCTGCGCGATGTAGCGGAAGATATTGAAATGCACGAGTCTACGATTAGCCGAGTTACTACCAATAAATATCTCCAGGCTCCACAGGGGTTGTTTGAGTTGAAGTATTTTTTCAACAGTGGTATCGGTACATCTACAGGTGAAGATATGGCGGCGACAGCGGTTAAGAGTCGCATCCAGGATATTGTAGCTGCAGAAAATCCGAAAAAGCCCTATTCAGATCAGAAAATGGTAAAGATATTGGCAGAAGAGGGGATCATTATAGCCCGGCGTACTGTCACCAAGTATCGGGAGATGCTGGGGATCCGATCATCAACGGCGCGCAAGCGTTTTTTTTAGCACTTTGGAGGACTAATTTATGCAAATAGCTGTAACCTTTCGTCACATGGACAGCAGCGATCCTGTGCGTGAGTACGTAGAAGAAAAGCTCACCCGGGTAAAGAAATATATTGAAGAGCCAATAGAAGCCCAAGCGGTTCTGGAAGTTGAGAAGAAAATTCGTAATATCGCAGAGGTAGTTCTCACTGCTAAAGGGGTTACGATCAAGGCTTCCGCTGAAGTTAACGATGATATGTACGCGGCTATTGACGCGGTTGTAGATAAAATCGAACGTCAGCTCAAGCGCTATAAAGAAAAGCTGAAGGATCACTCACCGCGCAAGGGCAAGGGACGGTTTATAACCAAAACAATCATTGAAGCTGCAAGCATCGATGATGGTGCTGATGAGCCCAAGGTTGTTACCACCCGCAGTTTTTCTATTAAGCCTATGTCTGTAGATGAGGCAGTAATGCAGATGGATCTTATGTACAAAGACTTTCTGGTTTTTACGGATGATTCTACCGAAGACGTAAATGTTATTTACCGTCGTAAAGATGGTAACTACGGACTGATTGTACCCGAACGCTAACCACAAGAATGTCGGACGCGGCGCCACTGCGCTACGTCCGACATTCTAGTAAAGAATTAATATGACTATTGTAGAGCTACTTAATGTTACAGCTGTTGAAGCTAATTTAAGGGCTGAAACCAAAGAGCAGGTGCTTGAAGAGATGACTGATGTCATGCTACGTGCGGCGCCCCTTGACCACGAGCAGGTATTGTCGGTGCTGCAAGAACGCGAGCGCCTTGGCAGCACCGGTATTGGTAGCGGGGTAGCGATTCCACATGGCAAGATCGCAGATATCGACAAGATGTACTTAGCTTTCGGGCGCAGCATCAAGGGGGTTGATTTTGACTCCATGGATGGCAAGCCAGCCCACCTGTTTTTTTTACTCATAGCGCCGGAAGAATCTGTCAGCACTCATCTAAAAACCCTGGCTAGAATTTCTAAATTACTTAAAAAACAGGATGTTAGGACTGAACTGCTTGAAGCAGATAATGCAGAGGTTATTTATAAAATTATCCGCGCCGAAGATAGTGTCTAAATACACGGAATACGCATGAATAAACTCAGTGTAAAACGTCTGCTGGCTGAAAAAGATACCGGGCTTGAGCTGGAGCTAGTTTCCGGTGCGGACGGTCTAGATAGAGAAATTGAGTCACATCGTATTCAAAAACCCGGCCTGGCATTGGCTGGGCATCTGAATTTCCTCCACCCGTCTCGTGTACAGATATTGGGTTCTACCGAACTTAGTTTTCTCGCAACCCTGCCCGAAGAGGTCGCCGAACACAATGTAGAGCAGTTCTGCGCCCTAGGTTTTTCCTGTATGATTGTAACCAAAGGTCAGTTGATCCCCGCTGTTCTTCTAGAAAAAACCCGTAAATATTCGATTCCTCTGCTACGCACCCAATTACAAAGTTCCACCCTTATCTCCCTTATAAGCCGATTTTTGGAAGAACGCCTACTGCCTGGGACCTCAGTCCATGGAGTGTTGGTCGATGTGTTTGGAGTTGGCGTACTTCTTATGGGTAAAAGTGGTATTGGCAAGAGTGAATGTGCCCTCGATTTGGTTTTGCGCGGTCATCGCTTAGTCGCCGATGATGTGGTGAAGGTACGCATAAAATTACCTGCGGTACTCTTTGGAGAGGGCAGCGACCTGCTCCATTATCACATGGAGATCAGGGGGCTTGGGATTATTAATATTAAACATCTGTTTGGGGTGTCCGCCATACGGGAACGCAAAAAGATCGATGTAGTAATCAAGCTGACTGAATGGCAAAATGGAGAGCAGTATGACCGCCTTGGGATTGATGATCAATATTTTGAACTCCTAGGTATCAAGATTCCACTCCTCAAAGTTCCGGTATGCTCTGGGCGTAATATCTCCTCCATCATAGAGGTGGCAGCGCGCAATCAACTTCTGAAAGAGATGGGATACAACAGTGCACGTGAGTTTCAGGATCGACTGGAAAAACGGATGGCAGAGGCTGCTCAGCAGCATTCTCATAACATTATTGGGGATAATCTGGAGTAAAAAGTGCGTTTAATGATTGTCACAGGATTGTCGGGTTCAGGGCGGACTACGGCAGCACGGGTACTGGAAGACGAGGGGTTTTATGTCATTGATAATTTCCCTCTTGCTCTTGTGCCGCAGTTTCTTCAGTTGAACCGGGATAAACCGCTGGCTCAGTCTGCCGGGATAGCGCTGGTTATGGATGTGCGTAATCCCCACTTTTCTGGGGAGGGCAAAGCCTGTATAGAAACAGTCAAGGCTGCTGGATACGAGCCTGATATTCTTTTTCTTGAATCTGCGGACGATATTTTAATCCGGCGTTTTTCTGAAACCAGACGTAGACACCCATTGCTTAATTCTGAAGGACTAGTTGAATCTATCGCTGCAGAGCGGTTGATGTTGGCTGAGATGCGCAATATGGCTACCGCTATCATAGATACTAGTTCCATGTCGGTGCATGAACTCAGAGCCAGTGTACTGCGTCATTTGTATAATGATGCCGGTGCTGGTGCGTCGATGGGGATACGCCTGCTGTCTTTTGGTTTCCGCTATGGGTTGCCTGTTAATGCCGATCTGGTTATCGATGTACGTTTTCTGCCTAATCCGCACTATATCGAAGTCTTGCGTCCACAGTGCGGCCTTGATCACGAAGTAGCAAGGTACGTTCTGGACAAACCAGTTGCCGCTGAATTCCTGCAGCGTACAGCGGCTTGGTTACAGTTTATGTTACCTTTGTATCGGGCTGAAGGTAAAAGTTATTTGACCATTGCTGTTGGGTGTACCGGCGGTAAGCATCGCAGCGTAGCCATTGCAGAGGAGCTCCACGCAAGATTGGTAGCTGATGCGTATAATGTGAGGGTTTCACATCGTGATTTAGTCAGGGAGAGATAATGGTAGGTTTGATTATGGTGGCGCACGGCGGTATTGCGACTGAAATGTTGCGTTCTGCAGCATCCATTATGGGAGAATTGCCCCAGGCGCGCGCGTTTGCCATCGAACCGGGTGCGGATATTGAAGAGATACATGCACAAGTACGGACAGCGATAGTAGAGGTCAACCTTGAAGGAGACGGAGTTATAATACTGACAGATATGTTTGGCGGCACCCCAGCAAACATATCCAACCGTTTACTTGAAATTCCAGGGGTAGAGATAGTCAATGGGGTGAACCTGCCTATGGTGCTTAAGTTTTGTGGCAGTAGAAATTCCATGCCGGTGAGAACGTTGGCCGATTTTTTGCTGCGCTATGGGAAGAAAAATATCATCAATACTAGGGAAATTCTGGGCGGTATGGAGGGGTAATGTCGGTAGTACTGGCGCGGGTTGATAATCGCCTGATTCATGGGCAGGTGCTCGAAGCATGGGTTCCCCATGTGCGCGCAGACTATATTCTGGTAGTTAATGATGTTGTCGCCAAAGACCCTTTTCGCAAACAGCTTATGCTCAGTTGTGTCCCCAAAAGCCTGCAGGTGAAAATATGCTCCTTAGAGGAACTCCCTGCCCTAAGTCAGTGCCATCTGGAACGTAAACATAACCTGTTGGTGCTGTTCGCGACCCCCCAGGATGCTCTTAGCGCCTACGAAAACGGGCTGAAGTTTTCCCGCCTCAATCTTGGTAATATGCATCTTGAGCAGGGCAAACGCTGCATATCGCGTACCTTGGCTGTGGATGAGAATGATACCCATACTTTAGATCGCTTTACGCAGTTGGGGGTTGAAGTGACTGTCCAATGTGTGCCGAGTGACAAAACACAGTATTGGAACAGTATGTGCCATGACCTGGGCAACTGATCTAAGTGCGACCCAGTGGTTGCTTCTCATGCTTCTTTCTGTTCTGTCAGGGCTGGATAGAACGGCACTGGCTCAGAGCATGTTATGTCGGCCTGTTGTATGCGGTTGCTTGTGCGGTCTTATCATGGGGAACTACGCCGCCGGTTTGCTGTTAGGCGCAGCGATGGAGCTTTTATGGATCATGCGTCTGCCCGTTGGAGCTGCTATTGCACCGGATGATACTCAAAGCACCATAGCGGCAGTATTTTTATTTTGTGGTCTGAGCCCACAAATTGCAGAGGTGATGCCTGAGCAGGTGTTGTTACTCGCGCTGCTTTTTTTTGCTGCGGCTTTTTCACCCCTGGGGCGTTTAATTGAGATCGGCGCACGTCACCTTAATGACATGATTGAGTGTCGAGTGCAAAACAAACTTGCTAGTATTGATACTGAAAAGGCGCCATACCCCCTGGGATGGTTACCCGTCACCGGTTTGATCAATTTTTCGGTAGCGAGTCTGTTTAGTCAGGTAGTTATTTTGTGTGCAACCCTAGCAAGTATTGTGTGCACCATGCCGCTATTAGCCGCACTACCTTGGCATAAGCCCAACATAATGGTATATGCAGCATTTCTTGTGGGTGTTGCTGCCGTTTATGCCTTGAATAGCGTACGCTACAGTGCTGCTCTATTCGGAGCCGGTTTCAGCGTGACTTTTCTTCTTACGCAGGTTTAGATTTATGCATAAAACGCTTAAAAATCTGCTAAAGCCCCTCCTTAAGCTCAATGTGCGCTGTATGCTGTTGCAGTCCTGCTGGAACTTTAGAGTATTTCAAGGACTCGGCAGCCTCTGGATTCTACAGCCATTCCGCCGCGATATGCATAGATCAGACACCACGTCTACGTCCTACGAGAGCCAAACCTCTACGCAACAACTGAAATATTTCAATACCAATACATTTTGTGCACCGTGTGTTTTTGCCGCGCAGTTGGCTTTACAGGAAAAACAGGCCAACGGTGAACACGTAGTTATCAAGGCAGAGGATTTTCCGGCGGCGGTTATGGCGCCGGTGGCAGCTGTCGGAGATGCGCTGTTTTGGGGAGGACTGCGCCCTTTGGCGGCTTTGTCTGCAATTATTCTGGTATTGCTGGGGTATATGTGGGCCCCAGTGGTGGTTGTGCCAATTTTTACACTGCCGACCACCATCGTTCGTATCGGAGGCAGTGTTATGGGTTTTATCCGAGGGGCACAGGTGGTCGCCCTTATCCAGCAGCTGCATCTTGCCGATCTGGCTATTAAAATAAAACAAATAAATATTGCGCTGCTCGGTGTGGTGACTGCATTGGCATGGCGTGGTGTTGAAACGGAGCTCGATCCTGATAGTAGCTATATAGTTATTTTTGCTGCGGCATTTATACTCATGTTTGGTATAAATGTATTCCTGTTGCGCCGCAGAATACCAGTGGTGGTGCTCCTTGGGCTCACCTTGATTGTTTTCAGCGCTGTTGGTAGTGCTGCATAAAAAATTGTGGAGTTGACCTGTTCAATTCTATCCATCTTAGACACGATTATTTATGTGTAAAGTATAAAGGTTTTATATTTTATGGATTGTATACAAAAAGAGCTCGTCATTCAGAACCGCCTGGGTTTACATGCTAGAGCCGCAGCTCAGTTCGTTCAGCTCGCGAATAAGTATGCTTGTGAAATATTTATAGAGAAGGATGGCGAGGAGGTAAACGGTAAAAGTATTATGGGGATACTGATGCTGGCCGCGCCGCAGGGCACCTTGGTTAAGGTGCGGACTCAAGGAGACGATGCCCTTGATGCCATTGCCGCCTTAGAGCAGCTGATAGATAATAAGTTTGGTGAAGATTGATATGGAACAAAGGACCCAAATTTCCTATACCGGTATTGCCGCGTCTCCTGGAATAGCAATCGGTGAAGTCAGACTTCTGGATCGTAGGCGGATTTCTGTTCAGGAGTATAAGATTTCACCTGAACAGATTGAAGAGGAGATAAGCGTTTTTCTAGAAGCTGTAGAGCTGGCCAGAAAACAACTAGAGTTGGTACAGCGTGAACTGGTACGGCAGAGCAAAACGGAACACTTTTATATTATTGATACCCAACTGCTGATCCTCAAAGACGCTATGCTTATCGACTCCACTTCGGAGTTGATCCGTACTGAGTTAATCAATGCTGCGGGTGCCCTTAAAAAGGTTCTGCGCCGCTTCGCTGCAGTCTTTGAGCGAATCGAAGATGAATATTTGCGCGAACGTGGCTCGGATATAGAGCTGGTCGGTGAGAGAATTATCCGCAATATTAACGGCATGGAACTGCCCCAAGTTGGGGAACTGGAACGCCGCTCCGTAATCGTGGCTCACGATCTATCTCCCGCAGACACCTGTCAATTCGATGTCGATCTTGTGGTCGCCTTTGTCACTGATTTGGGAGGACCGACCTCTCATACGGCTATTTTGGCGCGTTCCATGGAAATCCCGGCGGTGGTTGGGCTCGAAAAGATAACGCGACTGGTCGGAGACAATACTCCGGTGATAGTTGATGGAAATAGCGGGGTACTGATATGCAACCCAGACGCAGAGACCCTGAAGAAGTATCTAGAACTCAAACGACACTACGAGTTTTATAAAAAGCAGCTGCGTAGCTATTGTGAACTACCGGCAGTAACTGCAGATGGTAAAAATATCAGCATGCAGGCTAATATTGAATTTCTTCCAGAAGCTGATATTGCACTGAACAATGGAGCGCAAGGAATTGGGTTGCTGCGGACAGAGTTCATGTATATGGCACGTTTGCAGCCTCCGACAGAGGAGGAGCAGTTCCAGTCGTATAAAAAAGCCGCTGAACTGTTTGCACCTTATCCGGTTACAATCAGAACCTTGGACATTGGTGGAGATAAATTTGTCAGCGATATAAGTCTGGAAGATGAATCCAACCCCGCCATGGGGTTGCGTTCGATCCGCATGTCATTGTGCGAAAAACGCCTGTTTCGCATCCAATTGCGCGCCATATTGCGTGCGTCAGCCTATGGCAATGTGCGCCTGATGTTCCCCATGATATCAGGGCTGGCAGAGGTGCGGGCCGCCGGAGAAATTATTACTCAGGTGATGCAGGAGCTTGAGAATGAAGGGATAAGTTTTAATCGTGATCTTAAAGTTGGGATCATGGTGGAGACCCCTTCGGCAGTGTTTGTTGCGGATATTCTAGCGGCAGAAGTAGATTTTTTCTCCATCGGTACCAATGACCTTATTCAATACTGCCTAGCCGTTGATCGTGGCAATGAGCATGTTGCCTACTTGTACGAACCCTTCCATCCTGCTATTCTACGCGCGCTCAAACATATTGCAGATGCTGCGCACGCGGCGGAGATAGACTTGTGCATATGTGGCGAGATGGCAGCTGAGCCCATGTTCAGTATTGTTCTTGTCGCTTTGGGTTACTCTCAACTTTCTATGAGCAGTCAAGGTATCTCTCGGGTCAAAAAACTTATTCGGCAGTGGGATACTGGTCACAGTCAAGAGTTGATTGATATCCTAATGGAGCAGAAAACTGCGGCGGACGTCCTACGAGTACTTAAGGAAAAATTACGCCAATTTATACCTGATGCTGACCCAACCTTGGATTATTAAATCAAAACATTGCCCAATACGGTTGTTTTGAGCTTCATATGTTAAAAGGCTTTCGCGTCTAATTTCATTCAACCTGGCCACTCTAGCAAAAAGTAAAGTTTGGTCATTTTATCTAAAAAAGCTCTATTTACTCTACAGGCATAAAGAAAGGCAATCGAACCATGTCCATGACAGATTATATGTTTACCTCCGAATCGGTTAGTGAGGGTCATCCGGATAAAATGGCTGATCAGATTTCAGATGCTGTTCTTGATGCCTTGCTTGAACAGGATAAGTATTCGCGTGTTGCGTGCGAAACCCTTATCACGACTGGGCTTGTAATCCTGGCTGGGGAGATAACTACTAGCGCACAGGTCGATTACGCGGAAGTGGTCAGAAGAACCATTCGTAAAATCGGCTATGTTGGCTCGGATATGGGTTTTGATGCAGACACTTGCGCGGTTATGACCACTCTTGACCGGCAGTCTCCAGATATATCCCAGGGGGTTACTCCGGGGCAGGGACGACACCTAGAACAGGGAGCTGGCGATCAGGGGTTGATGTTTGGCTATGCATGTGATGACACGCCAGAACTTATGCCCATGCCGATCATGTTTGCTCATGCGTTGACTGCGCAGCTGAGTAAAGTACGTAAACAAAATGTGGTTGATTTTTTGCGTCCAGATAGCAAGTCGCAGGTATCCATTGAATACGCCGGGCATACGCCAAAGAGGATTGATGCCGTGGTTGTTTCAACCCAGCACAATGCTGCTGTGACACATAAAATGGTAGAAGAGGCGGTGATGGAAGAGGTTATTAAAAAGACCCTCCCTCCTCAGCTGATTGATGCCAATACCAAATATTTCATCAACCCAACAGGTAAATTTGTTATAGGTGGCCCTGTAGGTGATTGCGGTCTTACCGGCAGGAAAATCATTGTCGATACCTATGGTGGCCAAGGCTCTCACGGTGGTGGGGCGTTCTCAGGTAAGGATCCATCCAAGGTGGACAGAAGCGCATCATATATGGGCCGCTACGTGGCTAAAAACATTGTTGCTGCTGGACTCGCGCGGTGTTGCGAGGTGCAAATTGCTTACGCCATCGGTGTTGCTGAGCCTGTCTCGGTGATGATTAATACCTTTGGGACAGGTGCTATCGAGCCCGATCGTATTGCCCGCATCGTGCGCGAGGAATTCGATCTGCGGCCGGCCGCTATTATTGACACCCTTGATCTGCTACGGCCGATCTATGCGCAAACTGCTACGTACGGGCATTTTGGACGCGAACTTCCCGACTTCACTTGGGAAAAAACCGACCGTATTGCTTCGCTTAAAGATCGCGCCGGACTTTGAAATCAGCGGAATAAAGCCAGAGATATTTACCCATATTTACATTCTAGAGCCAACCTAAGTAATTGAATCATAAATGAGGTGTTGTTTTGAGTATGCATAGTGAATCCATCGTTAAGGATATGAAGTTGGCTCCCTGGGGACGTACAGAAATCTCCATCGCAGAAAAGGAGATGCCCGGTTTGATGGCAGTGCGGGCAGAGTTCCGCGCGAGCAAGCCGCTGGCCGGAGCTAGAATATCTGGATCCCTGCACATGACCATCCAGACAGCTGTCTTGATTGAAACTCTAGTTGATCTTGGTGCAGATGTACGTTGGGCCAGCTGCAATATTTTTTCCACCCAAGATCACGCCGCTGCCGCCATTGCTGAGACCGGTGTGCCGGTTTTTGCCTATAAAGGTGAAACGCTTGAAGAGTATTGGTCTTATACCAAAAAGGCACTTTCCTTCCCTGAGGGCCCGAATCTGGTTGTAGATGATGGCGGGGATGCTACGTTGTTGCTGCATCGTGGCCTGGAGCGCGAACAGGAATATGCCCGCACAGGGGTAATGCCAACAGTGTGTACCGACCACTCGGAGATTGAAACTGTTGATCGTCTTCTTAGCGCAACTCTGGTGGAAGATCCACAATTCTGGCAGCGCGCCAATGCTGGCATGCTTGGTGTCAGCGAAGAAACCACCACAGGGGTACATCGCCTCTATCAGATGGCACGGGATGGCAAACTGTTGTTTCCTGCGTTCAACGTCAACGACTCGGTTACCAAAAGTAAGTTCGACAACCTGTATGGATGCCGTGAGTCTCTGATTGATGGAATCAAGCGTGCCACAGATGTCATGATTGCTGGCAAACGCTGCGTCGTACTCGGATACGGTGACGTAGGCAAGGGATGCGCACAAGCGTTTAGTGGTATGGGCGCCATGGTTTTTGTCACCGAGATCGATCCTATCTGCGCGCTGCAGGCAGCCATGGAAGGTTTCAGCGTGGTTGACATGGAGGAGGCATGTACCTGGGGGGATATCTTTGTTACTACCACTGGTAATGTTGACGTTATTACTCGCGCGCACATGGATAGGATGAAGGATCAGGCTATTGTATGTAATATCGGTCACTTCGACTCAGAAATACAAGTAGACTCTCTTTTTTCAGACCCAAAACTCAAGGTGATAGAGATCAAGCCACAGGTAGATCAGATTATTTGGCCTGACGGCAACAGTATTATTTTACTCGCTAAAGGGCGCCTGGTGAACCTTGGATGCGCTACTGGGCATCCAAGTTTTGTAATGAGCAACAGTTTTGCCAACCAGGTTTTGGCACAGATTGAGCTGTGGCAGAATAACGCCAACTACGCTAAGCAGGTATATGTTTTGCCTAAGGTACTTGATGAGAAAGTAGCGATGCTGCATCTAGAAAAACTCGGCGCTAAATTGACCCGTCTGACCCCAAAACAGGCAGCATATTTGGATATCAACGAGGATGGCCCATTCAAGCCGGATTACTATCGTTATTAACCGTTTATCGTGGATAGATAATTAGGTAAAGTCGCCTCTCTACCCGTGGATAGGTCCGTGTAAGCTGGAATTTTTTAACTAACAAACAAGCCCCACCGGTGCAAACCTGGTGGGGCTTGTTTGCTGTATACGTGTGGAACTATTTTCAACCTAGCGTCGGTTATTCTCGGGTAGATAGGATTAGAAAGCCACTTAACAGCAAAAATATAATGTTAGCTGACCATGCGGCTAAAATCGGAGGGAGAATTTCGGCATAGCCAAAGGCAACAAGGGTCGACTGGGTAACGAAGAAGGCCATACCAATCATTATGCAGATTGAAATGCCTAATCCGAGGTTGATGTTGCGCGATTTTTGTAGTGCAAAAGGTATCCCCAGAAACGCCATGATGAGTGAAACGAGGGGTTGAGCAAGCTTTGTGTGCATGTCAACTTTGTATTTAGTGTTATTGAGCCCAGCTTTTTCCAATTGGTGGGATATGCCATGTAATTCAGCATAGCTGAGTTCTTCAGCCTCGTTTTCGGTTGAGCTGAAGTCGTCCGGATTTTTATTCAGCGCGATTTGAGCCTGTATCGTGGTGAATTCACGCTCCAAAAGTCCGGTAGCAGGGTTGAATTCACGGATTAAAGCGTCTCGAGCCTGCCAAGAGTCACCGGTATAAACTAGACTGGATGCCTTTATAAAGCGCTTATGTTCAAAGGTCGCGCTCAGTTCGTATATGCTTACGCCGTGCAAGAGCGTGTTGTTGTTGCCGCCAAAATCAATATGATATATAGAGTCGCGGTCGCGAAACCAGATATCTTGTCGGTTTCCCAGCGCTGCGGGTTTCCCTTTCACCTCAACCCGCATGACATGGTTGAACTTTTTTACTCCGACTGGAACTACATATTCATTGAGCAAAAAATGTCCGATCCCGATTAAGCCGGCGATAAACATAATCGGCATAATGATGCGAGGCAATCCTACCCCACCAGCGCGCATGGCTATCAACTCGTTGGTTTTGGAAAACCCGCCAAGGGTAAGAAATATTCCCATGAGAACAGCTAGAGGTAAAACCTGAGACAGGATCAGGGGTAATTTAGCACCGAAATACAGCAGATACGTAGAGGCAGGGGCATTATGCTCTAGGAAATTATCTACTCTGCCAAAAAAATCTATGAGTAAATATACTCCGCAGAACGAGCTTAGGGAAAGAAACATAATGCGGGCAAAAGTACCCAATAGATAACGTTGAATTATTGTCACGCCAGTTTAACCTATCTGCGCCTGAAGGTGCTGTTGAGGTAAACAACGACGGGTCGGAATGGATGCATAACGCGTTCCTTTGCAGCGCTGATGAATAAAAAAACGCCGCAGGCCGCAAAAGTAAAACTTGGGGCCAGCATGGTTAAGGCCGGTGGCCAACCTTGCTCAATAACCAAGGTCTTGCTGACACTCAATAGCATGTAGAAAATCATGAAAACAATAAGCGACACTGTGAATCCAGCCCCCTTGCTCGAGCGATGCGAACTTATACCGAGTGGAATGGCGATTAAGCTAAAGAGCAGGGGTGAAAAAAGGAGAATAAAGCGCTCATATATTTCCGCTTTAAGCTCAAATTTAGGCAGCATCGTGTGTTTGGCATTCAAGCTTGGCTCACCTAGTGAATTGAATAATTGCGTGATGGTCTGCAGTTTCGGGCGTATCGGTCCACTCCCTTCTGTGGACGAAGTGTCTTCCATGGATATATTGATATCGTAGGTGGTGAAATTGATGATTTGCAGACTAGCCTTGGTGCCAGTGCTGCTGTCTCGATGGATGGCCCCATTATTCAGGTGAAGTAACAACTTATTGTTGCTTTTATCCGCCACAAGTTTTCCTGTTTTGGAAGTTATGATGGTCTTTTGTGAACCGATACGGGTGTCACAGATAAATACCCCCTGTAATTGATTGGTGGCATGAAAAACTTTATCTGCAAAAAGCATCAACCCGGGAAACGTGTCGTTGAATACTTGTGCTTTTAAAGCACTTGAGGCTTTCTCCATGGCGACATTGATAGCAATATTACGCATGTTTTTCTGCCCAGTTGGTTCTGCGTACATAGCCAGATAAGCGTTTGCAGTACACACCAGAAGAGCAAGCATGATTACTGGGCCGGACATCTTGTAGATACTGATCCCGCACGCCTTCATCGCCACTATTTCACTTTCAGCCGACATCCGAGCGAAGGTGAGTAAGACCGCAAGGAGAAACGAAAGCGGCATGGTGATAAGGAGAAAAGACGGCAACATGGCGATGAATAATGCTACGACTGAGCTGAGGGCAACTCCGCTGCCGATTACAAGATCCGTCAATTTCAATAGGCGGCTCAGCAACACTATAAAGGTGAAAAGGGTTAGGCTGAGGACGAAATTGAAAACAATTTCGCGTGCGATATATGTTTGAATTCTAAGAGCGCTCATAGTGTGTGGATGGTATTACAATATGCATTACTTGTAAATCGAATCTGGCTTAATTCCCTTGCACTGTAGCGCAAAATTGTGCTATCTAACGCTGATGTGAAAAATACGCACGCCTGTGTGGACACGCGCTCGGTTTTTGCTGCGAACTGCTGCGGCAAATGGCGGTGTTGTAAACACATCGGGCGGAGGATTAAACCAACTGTAGCAACATTATGAGAGGAACGTTTTAAGATGGCAAAAGTTTCAATGAAGCAACTGCTCGAAGCCGGTGTGCACTTCGGTCACCAGACCAAACGCTGGAACCCCAAGATGAAACCTTACATCTTTGGGGCACGAAATGGAATCTACATTATCGACCTGCAGCGTACTGTACGATATTTCCGCACTGCCTATGATTTTGTCCAGTGTGTAGTGGAAAATGGCGACAGCGTGCTATTCGTAGGGACCAAAAAACAAGCGCAGGAAGCTATCCGTGAGGAGTCTGAGCGCGCCGGTCAGTTTTTTGTAAACAATCGGTGGCTTGGGGGAATGCTGACAAACTTTTCCACAATTAAAGGCAGCATCGATCGCCTCAAAAAGATAGAAGCGATGGCCGAAGACGGTACGTTTGAGCTGCTAACCAAAAAAGAAGGTCTGCAACTCGAGCGTGAGCGGATTAAGCTTGAGCGCAGCTTAGGTGGCATTAAAAGCATGACCAAACTTCCTGGAGCAATGTTTGTAATTGACCCCAAAAAAGAGGCCATTGCAGTCAAGGAAGCACGTAAGCTTGGGATCCCAGTGGTAGCTGTTGTTGACACCAACTGCGATCCAGACGAAATTGATTATATTATACCGGGCAATGACGATGCGATTCGCGCCATTCGCTTGTTTGTAGCAACCATGGCTGATGCCTGCCAGGATGGTAAGCAAGCTGCTGAAACAGCAGCACTCTCGGAAAAAGAGGGCGCAGACTCCGAAGAGCAACAGGAAACTGCTCAGGGAGCCTGATCTACACCGGATATTGATATGAAAAAGCGGCCAGTACATACTTTATGTGTCTGGTCGCTTTTATTGCAGCGTACGCCTATTTTATGCACATCTTGTGGAATCCACAGCGTCGCAGCAGATATTACGCTAAAACGATTCAGGGGCTTCCCTTTGGTTTGCCCCCAGAATTGAAATAAAACAGGAGAATAAAATCTTATGACTAAAATTACCGCATCCATGGTGGCAGAGTTACGCAGCAAAACTGGCGCAGGTATGATGGATTGTAAAAAAGCACTGAGTGAAACCGCTGGAGATTTTGAAAAGGCCATCGACTTATTGCGTAAAAAAGGGCTGTCTGCCGCAGCTAAAAAATCAGGGCGTACCGCAGCAGAGGGACTCGTTATTGTTGCTGGATCCGGTGCCGCTGGTGCTGTAGTAGAGGTTAACGCCGAGACGGATTTTGTGGCAAAAAATGACGCATTTGTCAATTTTGCTACCAAAATTGCCGAACTAGTTGTAGGGGAGAAGCCGGAAAATATGGAAGCATTACTCGCACTTCCTTTTCCCGGTACTGGTCGCAGTGTTGCTGAAGAGCAGGTGCATCAGATCTCAACTATTGGTGAAAATATCAACATTCGCCGATTTGAGCGTCAGGAAGCAAACAATGGCATTATTGAATCCTACGTGCACGGCGCAGGAAAGATTGGGGTTATGCTTGCGTTGCAAAGCGATAAAGCTGACAATGCGTCTGTGCAAGCGGTTGCCCGGCAACTGGCTATGCATATTGCAGCCGCAGCACCCCAATATCTCAGACGCGAAGATGTTCCGGCAGAAGTGATCGACAAAGAAAAAGAGTTCATGCGCGCCAAAGCGCTCGAAAGCGGGAAGCCGGAAAAAATCTTAGACAAAATTATTAGTGGTCAGATTGATAAGTATTTCGGCGAAATCTGTCTGCTAGAACAGGCATTTGTTGTAGATCCCGATCTTAAAATCAATGCACTTTTGGAAAAAACCGCTAAAGAAGTTGGTGCAGATATAAACCTTATTGACTATGTGCGCTATCAGCTCGGCGAGGGCATTGAGAAAAAAGGCTGTGACTTCGCTACCGAAGTAGCAGAAATGACCAAGGGATAATTTGTTATCTTATTTCACACTATCCTAGACAAACTCTAGATCGAGGTATCAATGGCTAACCTTGAACCGCGTTATAAAACTATTCTGCTTAAACTCAGCGGGGAAGCTTTAGCTGGGAATCGCGGCTATGGCATCGATCCTGAGGTAATAGGAGGCATCGCCGCTGAAATTAAAGAGGTGATTGATCTCGGAGTCCAGGTGGCACTGGTAATTGGTGGCGGGAATATTTTTCGTGGGCTGGCTGCTTCAACTGCAGGGATGGATCGATCTAGCGCCGATTATATGGGGATGCTTGCCACGGTTATGAACAGTCTGGCCATGCAGGATTCTCTGGAGAAGGTTGGAGTCAAAACCCGAGTACAATCAGCCATCGATATGCGCGAAATAGCCGAGCCCTATATCAGGCGGCGTGCGGTGCGGCATTTGGAAAAGGGACGGGTGGTTATCTTTGCTGCTGGCACAGGTAATCCGTATTTTACCACAGACACTGCGGCGAGCCTGCGCGCCATGGAAATTGGTGCTGAGATAATCTTGAAGGCCACTAAGGTTGATGGCGTATTCAATGTGGATCCGGCACTTGATGCCAACGCGGTGAAGTTTTCATCACTTTCGTATTTAGATGTGCTCCAACAGGGGTTGCAGATTATGGATTCTACCGCTACATCCTTGTGCATGGACAATAAGTTGCCTATCCTGGTGTTTAATCTCACGCAGCGGGGCAACATAAAAAAAGCAGTTCTCGGTGAGGATATTGGCACAATCGTAAAGGGGGATTAGGTTATGTTTCAGGAGACTGAGAAGCAGGCTAAAAAGGCTATGGAAAATGCAGTAGACGCTCTACGGCGAGATTTCCGCCGGGTACGAACTGGGCGTGCTTCCGCCGATATTCTCAATGAGGTAAGAGTAGATTATTATGGCTCTGCTGTGCCAATAAGTCAGGTCGGAACAATCTCGGTACCCGAGGCACGCCTCATCACTATCCAGCCTTGGGAAAAAAATATTATTCCTGATATCGAGAAGGCCATCTTCAAGTCAGATTTAGGACTTACTCCAACATCCGATGGCATCATAGTCCGTATCCCCATCCCAGCCCTTACGGAAGAACGCCGCAAGGAGATGGTAAAGCAGATTAAGGCTAAAACCGAAGACGCTAAAATCAGTATCCGAGGTGCCCGTCAAGATGCCAACAATAGTTTGAAAAAGTTGGAAAAGGATAAAGAGATCACAGAAGACGATCTGAAGCGTGGCGAGAAATTAATACAGGATTTAACCGATTCCTATGTAAAAAAAGTGGATGATGTTTTCAGCACCAAGGAAGACGAACTCATGGAAGTCTAGTTATAGGCTAATATGAAAAAAAGGGGGCTGTAAGCCCCCTTTTTTTTGAACTTTTTCAAGGTAGTATGAAACAAGTCTGAGCTTGGGGGCAACGTGACTAATGGGTTGCACTCACTCATTTCTGGCAGAATACTTGCCCCAGCGTTCGTGAACATGTTAAAAGCTATCTACATAAATTGTTTGCCTAAATAGAAGTTATTACCTGTAACGCATAAGACAATAGTGGGATTACAGTATGGGGCGACCCGAACATATAGCTATTATCATGGACGGAAACGGGCGCTGGGCACGGCAGAACGGTTTGCCCCGCTTTGCTGGGCATCAGGAAGGGGTCATGACCGTCCGGCGCATAGTGCAGGAATGTTCACGTCTGCAAATCAAGTATCTGACCCTTTATGCTTTTAGTTCAGAAAACTGGCATCGCCCAGAGCAGGAAGTCAAAGCCCTTATGGGCCTGCTGGATACATATCTGACCAACGAAATACCTCTGTTGCAGAAAAACAACATTCGACTGAATGTGATAGGTGACCTGAAGCGTTTGCCTGAACAGTTGCGCCATAAGGTGCTGGATAAGTTAAAACAGACTGAAAATAATACGGACATGGTTCTGACCCTTGCCCTGTCTTACGGAGCGCGGGACGAAATTGTCCGTGCAGCACGCTCCGTTTGTGCCGAAATAGTAACACGCGGGCTGGAACCTAAAGATATAGATGAAAGTATGCTTGCGAACCATTTGGATACGGTCAATATGCCTGATCCAGATATCCTCATTCGTACCAGTGGAGAACAACGGGTAAGCAATTTTTTGCTGTGGCAGATTGCTTACTCTGAGCTGTTTTTCTGCTCTTGTTTTTGGCCGGAATTTAGTATCGAGCATCTTGCGGCCGTGTTGCAGGAGTATCAGAATCGTTGCCGAAGATTTGGACGGGTCAGCAACGAAATATTTCCGCAGTAAACCTAACACTTAATAAGGGATTATCGTGCTACGGGATAGAATCGTAACTGCTCTTGTCGCTCTGCCGCTGGTGGTTTTTCTGACTTTATTTGCCGGCACTGGCATTTTTTTCACTGTTGCAGTTGGAGTTGTTGTCCTGGCGGTGTTGGAATGCCTGCACCTGTTTCGCCCTCAAGCCGACATAGAGGTTAAGCTGTTAGTTGTCTTTGGCGGCGTCTTGCTGTTTAGCGTGGCATGTTGGAGTCCAGATCGGTTTGGTGTTGCTTGCAGCGGGGTCTTTCTGCTGTTGGCTCTATTCTATTTATTACGCTTTAAAGATATTGTTTTGGTTATTAACGATTGCGCGGCAGTGCTGCTAATTTGGATATATATCCCAATGTTGTTGAGCTATATGGTGTTGCTGCATGCTTTACCGGAAGGACATAAACTAGTTTTTTTGGTTTTCCTCATGACCATGCTATGCGATTCATGCGCATATTTTGTTGGCACCCGTTGGGGGAAACATCGCCTGTATCCGGCGGTCAGCCCTAAGAAGAGCGTCGAGGGTGCCGTAGGCGGCGTAGGTGGTGCAGTGTTGGCAGTTGTGGGCTCAATGTGGCTATTTATGCCGGAATTGAGTCTAGTGGTTGGAGTTGGCCTCGGTGTTCTGGTTGGCATATTTGCCCAGATCGGTGATCTGTTCGAATCGTTGTTGAAACGGTCGGCACAAATCAAGGATTCAGGTCATCTGTTCCCAGGGCATGGGGGAATGCTTGACCGCCTCGACAGTTTGCTATTCTCTTTTCCGGTCGCATATCTGTACTTTCAGCTGGTACTTTGATGAAAATCAAACACATTGCGGTGCTGGGTTCCACAGGTTCCATCGGTGTGAGCACCCTTGAGATCGTGCGCGCTTTTCCTTCCCGTTACAACATCGTTACCCTTGCCGCTGGCCGCAACATAGAATTGCTCGAAGTTCAGATTCGTGAATTTGGGCCCAGACTGGTTTCTGTGGAGTCTGAGGTGGCTGCAACTGCATTACGTCAACGAATTGTAGACATTGATGTTGAAGTTGTGTCCGGTATTGATGGCGTGCGGCGCTGCGCCACCTGGGAAAGTGCCGAAATGGTAGTCTCCGCCATTGTGGGCGCCGCTGGACTGGTGCCAACACTCGCAGCTATTGAGGCGGGCAAAGATATCGCCTTGGCAAATAAGGAAGTTCTTGTCGCCGCGGGTGAGTTGGTGATGCGTGCGGTTAAAAAGAGCGGTGTCAGACTCCTACCTGTTGATAGTGAGCACTCAGCGGTCTTCCAGTCTATGGCTGGGCAGCGAAATGAAGATATTCGTCGGATTATCCTCACCGCCTCTGGGGGGTCGTTGTGGCACTGCAGTTCAGAACAACTCAAGCGAGCGACGCCACAACAAGCTCTGGCGCACCCCAACTGGGATATGGGGCGCAAGATAAGTATTGATTCGGCCACTATGATGAATAAGGGGCTTGAAGTGATCGAAGCGGCTTGGCTGTTTGATCTCCCAATGGAGTCTATCGATGTGCATATCCACCCACAGAGCATTGTGCATTCGATGGTCGAGTACGTAGATGGGGCGGTCATGGCGCAGCTCGGAGTGCCGGATATGAAGACTCCGATAGCCTATGCGCTAGCCTGGCCTGAACGCCTGAGCCTCAATCTTGAGCCTCTAGATCTATGTAAATTATCCGCGCTTACGTTTCACCTCCCAGATAATGAACGTTTCCCGTGTCTGTATCTGGCTTATCAGGCCATGCATGCAGGTGGTGGCGCGCCAGTGGTGATGAACGCCGCCAACGAAATCGCAGTTGCTGCCTTTCTACGCGAACACATTGGGTTTATGGATATTCCCAAGCTTATTCAAGATGTACTTGATAGTTTAGGGCATCAGCCTGTCCATGACTTAGATGACATCCTGTATCTTGATTCACAGGCGCGAGAAAAAGCCAGAATCCTGACTCAAACTTTAGCACATAAGCGGGGTGTATAGATGATTACGCTGTTTGCCGGCATCCTGATGTTGGGTGTTTTGGTGTTTGTACATGAACTTGGACATTTTGCTGTAGCTAAATTTGTCGGAGTCAAAGTTCTGCGCTTTTCTTTAGGTTTCGGGCCGAAAATCATCGGGCGCACCTGGGGAGAAACCGAATATCAGATTAGCCTTATCCCCCTAGGCGGATATGTGCAAATGCTTGGCGAGGGAACCGGAGAGGATGGCGAGAGCATTGAGCTTGACCCACAGGACCGCCAGCGCAGCTTTGCCCATAAATCTGTCGGGCGTAGAATGGCTATAGTAGCCGCCGGACCGCTGATGAATCTCCTCCTGCCGTTGGTTCTTCTGCCATGGGCTTACTTTATTGGGGTGAGTATTCCCGCGTATCTGGAGGAGTCCCCATGTGTCGGTTATGTGATTGAAGGGTCGGCAGCTTCTAAGGCTGGTTTCGCAGTTGATGACTGTATTTTGGCCTTAAATACACAACGAGTTTCAAGTTGGAATGATACCAATAAAGCCCTTATCCCAGCTGCTGGCGATGAACTGGTGTTCAAAACTGTGCGGGGGAGTGAAACGCTGTATCTGAGGATTGACGCTGCTAGCAACAACCTCGAAGGGTTGCAGTCGCTTGGGATATTGCCTCGCCAGGCTCCGATTGTAGGCACACTTAGCCCTGGATTGCCCGCGCAAGCAGCCGGTTTGCAGCAAGGGGACACTATTGTCAGTATCGGGAAAGAAAAGATCAGGTCTTGGTACGATCTACACTACGCCATCCAGAGTTTAGGTGGAGCTGAGACGCTATTTGTCGTTGATCGTCAGGGTGCTTACCTCTCTTACTCTATCAAGCCCGAGCGTGACCAACAGCGCGAGGTTTGGCTGGTCGGCATCACCCCGCAGCACCGAAGTATTCAGCAAGAATATACTCTGCTTGGGTCGATTCAAGCCGGTTATGAGCGTACCAAGGAGTTGGTCTCCTTGACGGTGACATTTATTCGTAAGATGGTTGCCGGAAATGTAGCAACTGATAATATCGGTGGTCCGATTATGGTGATGCAGATCGCTGGGCAGGCTGCTCAGACGGATCTAAGCACGATTTTGACGGTATTGGCTTTTATCAGCATCCAGCTAGGCATACTGAATTTGTTGCCAGTGCCGGTGCTCGATGGGGGTCATCTGATATTTTTTCTCTTCGAACTTATCTTCCGCCGCCCGCTCTCCTTAAGGACCCGGGAGATGGCACAGCAGGTTGGACTTGGATTGTTGCTTTTGCTCATGTTACTGGCGTTCTATAACGATTTATCCAGGCTGTTTCTGCGGTAACTGGATATAGCAATTCGGCAGCACTATTCGGCACATACAAACGGGCAACGAGGGCAGATGCAACAATTAATATTGAGTTTTGATACATCAACGCCGTGTGGCAGTGTGGCTTTGGTGCGTGATGCGGCAGTTCTCGCCGAATTTCGCCTCGATGTGAAACATCGGCCTCACTCTGATTACATCTTACGTTATGCACGCATGTTGCTGCATGAGTGCGGGTATGCGCTGCAAGATCTGACGGGGCTATGTGTTGTGAATGGGCCTGGTTCGTTCACCGGTCTGCGGGTAGGCTTGGCAACGGTGCAGGGGCTGGCAATAGGTTTATCTCTTCCCGTGTATCAGGTGTCATCGCTTCTGGTTATGGGATTTATGCATGGTCCCTCACCATGTTTGCAGTATTGTTTGCTCGATGCGCGTAAACGTGAACTCTATGGAGCGCGCCTGCAGTGGGACACTGAAGGTCCAAAAATCGATCAGATGTTTGTTTTGCCACCCGCGCAGGTATGTGATCTTATAAACTCCCACAGCTCCCCATACGATGAAACAGAACCTGCTGTTTTGATTGGATATGGGGGGGAGTTGTATCGAGAACTGTTTAGCCAAGCGTGCCATGTGAACCTATGTTTTTCTGGTCCGGCTACGCAATATCCCTCCGCCGCTGGCGCGGCGTTGCTATGCGCCCATTGGCCCGCAAGCGTCCAGACAGCAAAGGTGAACAATATTCAGGCTGTGTACGTGCGCGCATCAGACGCCGAACTGCAGCGCGGCCACACAACTGCACTACACTAGCTAAAATTAGATCATATATAAATATCATACCTCCGGAATCTACATAGTTGACAATTTGCCAGACACTTGGGTACTGTAAAAGCATGCGTAAATGCTTGTTTGGGTTACTCTAACGTAGGAGGTGTATAGATGGATATGAGCAACGATGAAATAGCTCAGTTGACAGCAGAAAGTCCTCATTTCCGGATGCTTTACGAACAACACCGGTTGTTTGAAAAACAGTTGCGCAGCTATGATGACAGTGCTTATTTGTCCGTTCAGGAAGAGTTGGAACGCAAAAAAATCCAGAAACTCAAACTTGCAGGTAAAGATGAAATGAAGCAGATTTTGACTCAGGTCAGAGATCAGTAGCCTGTTATATTTAATGCTAAACCAGCATACAAAAAGGGTTTGGGGGTTCCCAAACCCTTTTTGTACTATATCGCTGTTTTTGTATCACCAAATAATTGTCTTTTACGCTCAAACCGCGAGCGATTCTACTTTATGATCTTGGTTTTCGTGAAAGAGAGACGAAACAACTCGTTCAGTTAATAAAAAAGTAGGAATTCAGATTTGACTTTAATTGTTAATTGTGAGGACGAAGATGGGTAAATATCGATCAGCGACATCAGTATCAGGACGAAATATGGCCGGAGCCAGAGCGCTGTGGCAGGCGACCGGGGTAGAGAAGGGTGATTTCGGTAAACCGGTAGTGGCAGTGGTCAACTCGTTTACCCAGTTTGTTCCGGGGCATGTTCATTTAAAAGACTTAGGTCAGCTCGTTGGCGCGCAGATTGAGAAACACGGTGGTATTGCAAAAGAATTTAATACCATGGCTATATGTGACGGAATTGCCATGGGGCATGGAGGCATGCTTTACAGTCTCCCTTCGCGTGAACTGATAGCCGATACCGTGGAGTATATGGTAAATGCTCACTGCGTTGATGCCATGGTGTGTATCTCAAACTGTGACAAGGTTACCCCGGGGATGCTCATGGCTTCCATGCGCCTAAATATTCCTACGATATTTGTAACCGGAGGCCCTATGGAAGCTGGGCATGCAAGTATCGGTGGAAAAGAGGCGGCTCTTGACTTGGTTGATGCCATGGTTGCCGCAGCTGATGCCGGTGTAACCGATGCCGAGGTTGAACAGTACGAGAAGCATTCGTGTCCTACCTGTGGCTCATGTTCCGGAATGTTTACGGCTAACTCCATGAACTGTCTGACTGAAGCGCTGGGGATGAGTTTCCCGGGTAATGGAACCTTGCTGGCGACACACGTCGAGCGTAAAAAACTTTTTCTACAGGCTGGGGCGGATATAGTTACCTTGGCCAAACGTTGGTATGAGCAGGATGATGCTTCCGTTCTGCCGCGTTCGATTGCCACCTTTGGTGCCTTTGAGAATGCCATGCGTCTCGATATTGCCATGGGAGGCTCGACCAACACCGTTTTACATCTGCTGGCCATTGCACATGAAGCTGAAGTTGATTTTACTATGCAGAACATCAACGAGCTGTCCCATCAGACCCCCAACTTGTGCAAGGTAGCGCCGGCCGTGCAACATTACCATATCGAGGACGTTCATCGAGCCGGAGGGATTTTTGCAATTCTTGGAGAACTTGAGCGCGCCGGTTTGCTAAATCGCGATGTGCCTACCATACATGCAAAAACTATTGGCGATGCTCTCGAAACTTGGGATCTGCGTCGCACCGATTCTGCTGAGGTCAAAAAAATGTACTTAGCGGCGCCATGCCGTAGACATAATTTGGAGCCGTTCAGCCAGGACACAAGCTGGCCTGATGCTGACCTAGACCGACAACGGGGCTGTATCCGCTCTGTAGAGTATGCCTATAGTCAGGATGGAGGCTTAGCTGTTCTATATGGAAATGTGGCCCCAGAGGGCTGCATTGTCAAAACTGCAGGAGTGGATGATTCAATACTCACTTTTTCCGGCCCAGTTAAAATTTATGAGAGTCAAGAAGAGTCTATCAACGCTATTTTGGACGATGAAGTGGTAGCAGGAGATATTGTGGTTATCCGCTACGAAGGGCCCAAAGGGGGGCCGGGAATGCAGGAGATGCTATACCCAACCAGCTATCTTAAATCCAGAGGGCTTGGCAAGCAGTGCGCGCTGGTGACAGATGGGCGTTTTTCCGGCGGAACTTCAGGGCTTTCCATAGGACATGTCTCGCCAGAAGCTGCTGAACAGGGCCCCATAGCGCTGCTCGAACCCGGTGACATTATCGATATTGATATCCCCGCGCGCGCTATCGATATCCGCATAACGCCGCAACAGTTAGACGAACGCAAGCAGCACATGCTGCAGCGCGAAGAGTACGCATGGAAACCAGCGCAACGGCAGCGGGTGGTAAGTAAAGCATTGCAGGCCTATGCCGCAACTACCACAAGTGCAGCTCAAGGAGCGGTGCGGGATGTGACTCAGCTGCAGAAAAAATAAGTCGGTAAGTTTAGTAACAAAAAGAGTTAAATGCACCGAGGTTTGGTGATCTATATACTATATTAGTCAATTCAACTACTCAGTGGACGGTTTTACGGGAGGTGAAACGGTGAAAAAAACAGGTTCCCAGATATTGCTTGAATGTCTGCAACTCGAAGGGGTTGAGACAATTTTCGGTTACCCGGGTGGTACGGTTATTAATCTGTATGACGATTTAATGGATACACCCATTAATCATATCCTTACTCGGCATGAACAGGCTGCGGTGCACGCTGCAGACGCATATGCACGGGCAACGGGTAAAGTAGGGGTGGCAATAGCAACCAGTGGGCCGGGCGCTACCAACACTGTAACTGGGATTGCAACTGCCTACATGGATTCTACCCCCATGGTGATTATAACCGGCCAGGTTCCTACCCCTCTTATCGGCAACGACGCATTTCAAGAAGCCGACATGGTGGGGATTACACGCCCGATCACCAAACACAACTACCTGGTTCGGGACGTCAAGGATCTGGCGCGAATTGTAAAGCAGGCGTTTCACATTGCTAGTACAGGTCGCCCGGGGCCAGTGTTGATTGACCTGCCCAAAGATATTCAAGTGGCCAGCACAACGTTTTTCTATCCAGATACGGTCGAGTTGCGCGGCTATAAGCCCACAATTATTCCGAACCCGCGTCAGTTGGATAAAGCTGCGGAGATGATTTTGGCCGCGCGCAAACCGGTTCTGTATGTTGGCGGCGGGGCCACGTTGTCCGATGTTGATAAGGAGCTCATGATTTTAGCTGAGGCTATCCAAGCACCGGTTACAACCACCCTGATGGGGATGTCAAGCTTTCCCAGCAGGCATCCACTTTCATTGGGGATGCTGGGGATGCACGGCACCTTTTACGCTAATATGGCGGTAACAAATTCCGACCTTCTCATTGCTCTCGGGGCAAGATTTGACGATCGCGTCACCGGCAAAATTGCTACATTTGCCCCTAACGCCAAAATCATCCACGTTGATGTAGACCCAACCTCCATTAAAAAGAACGTCCGGGTGGATCTTCCTGTCGTTGGAGTGTTACCCAAGGTTCTGCCTGGCCTTATAGAACGCCTGCAAAAAGACCCTGAGACCTTGGAGCGTGTGGTAGCTTCGAGCCAAGCTTGGCGTAACCAGGTACAGGAGTGGAAAGAGCAGCACCCGATGACATACAAGAATACCAAGGCCACCATAAAGCCTCAGTATGTTATCGAGAAATTGTGTGAGCTCACCGCAGATGATGCCATTATTACTACAGAAGTTGGCCAGCATCAGATGTGGGCAGCGCAGTTTTATGATTTTTCCGTACCGCGCACCTTTTTAACCTCGGGTGGGCTGGGAACGATGGGTTTCGGTCTTCCTGCGGCGCTTGGCGCACAAGCTGCGTTCCCCAAGCGCCAGGTTATCGATATCTCTGGGGATGGCTCCTTTCAGATGAATTCGCAGGAGTTGGCAACCCTGGTGCAGTACCGCTTGCCAGTCAAAATTGTAATTCTGAACAATAATTTTCTGGGGATGGTGCGTCAATGGCAGCAGCTCTTTTTCGATAAACGCTACAGCCAGACTTGCATGGAGTTGCCGATAGATTTCATAAAATTGGCGCAGGCATATGGTGCAGAGGGTTTTCGTGCCACTAAACCCGAAGAAGTAGAAAAAGTTCTGCGGCAGGGGCTGGAAACTCCCGGACCGGTAATTATGGAATTCAAGGTGGCGCGGGAAGAAAATGTTCTACCCATGGTACCAGCAGGGGCCGGACTCAACGAGATGGTTTTGTCGTAGCAACTATAAAAGTTGGGAGTTTTTACATGAGACACGTAATTTCAATTCTGGTAGAAAATGAGTTCGGAGTTTTGCCACGGGTGTCCGGGCTATTTTCTGGGCGCGGGTTCAATATCGAAAGCCTTTCAGTAGCTCCAACGCTGGATGAAACCATCTCTCGGATGACCATTGTAACCAGTGGCGATGATCGTATTCTGGAGCAGATTACTAAACAGCTCAATAAACTGATTGATGTAATAAAGGTTATCGATTTTACCGATCAACCGTTTGTAGAACGGGAAATGGCAATGATAAAAATTAGTGCCGACATGCAATCTCGAGCGGAAATTTTACGCATTGTAGATATTTTTAGGGCTAATGTGGTAGATGTAACGCCGCGCTCATATTCCGTCGAAGTTACTGGAGCACCGAGTAAAATAGACGCTATGATTGAGCTTTTGCGCCCCATGGGGCTCAAGGAGATCGTCCGCTCCGGGCCCATTGTCCTTGGACGTGGCCCCAAAGCTTGGAAAAACGAAGACTAGAAATCAACTAACTTGAGTCTAGGTAATGTAGTGGGCCTTTCCGATATAATCCGGGAAGGCCCACGTTTTATATATGCATACATGAAAACAACCAAAAGCAAAAACTTTGCCGTAAAGATTATGATGGTGTATATTGGCGACGTTTTAATGGGTCTTTGGTTGAAATAATTTGCGTGCAGAACAATTCACAGGATGGAACAAATGCGAAATCAGAATCAGCCCGTAGCCGTAGAAGGCTATCCGTTTATAGGTTTGTTTGCGTTTATAACCTTGGTTTTTGCCCTGCTGGAGTGGAGTTTTCTAGCGGTGATTTTCTTGTTTTTAACCCTATTTACGGTTTATTTTTTTCGTAATCCGGACCGCACCATCCCCCAGGATGACGATATCGTTGTTGCTCCAGCCGATGGGAAAGTGGTGTATGTGGGCAAGGTCAGGGAGGACAGGTTTCTGCAAGGGGAAGTGTACAAAGTAAGTATTTTTATGTCTGTTTTTAATGTACACGTTAATCGAGTGCCGATTTCGGGAACCGTGGTTGACCAGTTCTACACCAAGGGCAGTTTTATGAACGCATCACTCGATAAAGCGAGCACTGAGAACGAACAGGCCGGAATGATTATTGAGGACAAGCGCAAAAACAAATTCCTGGTAGTTCAGATAGCCGGGCTTATCGCGCGTCGCATTGTTTCTTATCCAGTGACCGGTGCAGTCCTTGAGCGTGGGCAGCGTTATGGCCTTATCCGTTTTGGTTCGAGGGTTGATGTCTACATGCCTACCAATGCGCAACTCCAGGTAAGTTTAGGCGACCGTTGTATTGGCGGCGAAACAGTATTGAGTAGGTTAGGATGATCGAGGAAACCAATGCAAAGCGCGGAAACCCGCACAAAGGGGTTTACATACTTCCGAATCTTATCACCACGGGAGGTCTGTTTGCCGGTTTTTATGGCATCATCGCCAGCACGCAACAGGCGTATCATGTAGCGGCGTGGTTTATCCTTATTTCATCCGTTTTTGATGTGCTGGACGGAAAGATAGCTCGTCTTACCAGAACCACAAGCAGCTTCGGGGTGGAATATGACTCGCTTTCCGACCTAGTTGCCTTTGGAGTTGCTCCAGGGATTTTAATGTATTCCTGGGCGCTTGAACCTTTCGGACGCCTGGGATGGCTTGCTGCTTTTTTATATGTGGTTTGTGGTGCCTTGCGCCTGGCACGTTTTAATGTTCAAGTCAATACCATTGAATCTAAAAACTTTGTGGGTTTGCCTATCCCCGCCGCAGCTTGCACCGTCGCATCCTGTGTGCTTCTATTTTATTATCTTGGGGGAACTGGCACCATTCGGATGGTATCCGTGGTGATTCTCATTTATGTTCTTGCGGCTTTGATGGTCAGTAATATAACGTTTTATTCCTTCAAAGATCCGGCTCTGTTTAAGCGTCGGCCGTTCTGGAATCTGGTCCTGGCGGTTTTCGTCATTTTGATAATAGTGGCGCGGCCCGAAATAATGATTTTTATTATTTGTCTTTTTTACACACTGTTCACCCCAGTTTTGGCTGGTTTGAGTCAGTTACGCAAGTATCGTAAAAAGCGTGCTCAGGTTTAGCTGGGCAGAATCCGATTTGATTTAAGTAAAAAAACGCTGTTTTGATATAATCTGAGATTATATTCATTGACTCCGGCGTAGCGGTAAGTTAGAAACGAAGAAAGCGTAAAAGCTGTGAAGAGGAGTAGTAGATGTCTATGTTCTGTCGAGAGAACCGGCGGTTGGTGTGAGCCGGAACAGAACAGCGTTGAACTCGCCTCGGAGCTGCGGTGATGAACTCCGATCAGACTTAGTCAGAAGCCCTGTACGGACTAGTTGCCGCCGTAAAGCCGACGTTATAGGCTAATTAAGGGCCCCCGCATCAGAGATGACTATTTGTAGTTAACTTAAACTGGGGGTGGAATCAGGGTGGTACCGCGAAGCGTTTAAGCTCTCGCCCCTGTATTAACATTACAGGAGCGAGAGCTTTTTTGTTTGTGCCAAAAGCAACAGGAGTAGATGCCAATTTTGGAGAGGGGGTGGTCATGTGGAATCGGACCTAAGTGACCTTACTGTTCAGAGGTTTGATGTTACAGCTCTTAATGCACATTTCATACGCCACCTGCGCATATGGTCGTAGTAGGCACAACGTTTGGGAGAAATACGATGAGCGATAAAAAGAAGATAATTATTTTTGATACGACATTGCGCGACGGGGAACAATCACCTGGCGCCAGCATGACTATAGAAGAAAAACTGCGTATAGCGGCTCAACTTGAAAAAATGAATGTTGATGTTATGGAAGCGGGCTTTCCTATCGCATCGCCGGGGGATTTTGAAGCAGTCAAGCGCATTGCCCAGACCATCAAGGGGCCACAAATATCCGGACTTGCACGCGCTAGCGACGCAGATATTGATCGTGCTTGGGAAGCCCTTCAGTACGCTGGAGAGCGCGGACGGATTCACACCTTTATCGCAACCAGCGATATACATATGAAATATAAGCTCAAAATGAGCGAAGATGAGGTGGTTGAAGCCGCTGTTCGAGCAGTGAAACGAGCCGCAGGATATACGCGTAATGTTGAGTTTTCCGCAGAAGACGCTGTGCGCACGCGGCTTCCATTTCTGGCGCGGGTGGTAGAGGCTGTTATCGATGCGGGGGCCAAAACAGTTAACATCCCCGACACCGTTGGGTATACAATTCCTTCTGAATACTACGATATAATATCTTACCTTAAGCGTAATGTGCCGAATATTGAGCAGGCGGTTATTTCGGTACACTGTCACAATGATCTTGGCCTTGCGGTAGCGAATTCTTTGGCCGCTGTACAGGCAGGCGCAGGTCAGGTAGAGTGCACCGTCAACGGTATCGGGGAACGCGCAGGCAACTGTTCCCTGGAAGAGATCGTCATGACCCTGCGAACTAGGCAGGATATCCTCCCCTATACCACCGATGTTGTGACGGAGCACATCTATGCCACAAGCCGCCTGCTGGCTACAGTTACCGGCCTTCAGGTGCAAGCGAACAAGGCGGTAGTAGGGGCCAACGCTTTTGCGCACGAAGCAGGGATTCATCAGCACGGCGTGATGATGGATAAATCAACCTACGAAATTATGACCCCTGAATCGATCGGATTGAATCAGAACAAACTGGTGCTCGGTAAGCATTCTGGGCGCCACGCATTTACCAAACGGCTGCAGGATTTGGGCTACAATCTTACCAAAGAGGATATTCAGAAGGCCTTTGTGCGCTTTAAAGACCTCGCGGATATAAAGAAAGAGATATTCGATGAAGATCTGGATGCAATCATAGCCGACGAGATTATTCGCGTCCCAGAATGCTATAAGTTGTTGCAGATCAATGTGTCCTCCGGTTCTTTTGCGGCTCCCACCGCAACAGTGCAGATGGAGGTAGATGGTGAAGTGGTCAAGCGTGCAGAGATGGGGGATGGGCCTGTCGACGCGACCTTCAAGGCGATTAAGGCCTTGACTGGCACCGATGCGCACCTGTTGCACTTCTCGGTCGGGGCTATCACCGGCGGCACCGATGCTCTGGGAGAATGCACCGTTCGCCTTGAAAAGGACGGGCGTGAGCAACTGGGGCAGGGTGCACATTCAGACATCATTGTGGCAGCCGCTAAGGCATACATAAACGCTCTGAACAAAATTGCTTCTATCCGCAAGCGTATGGAGGTCAATGTATAGCAAGGGGTATAAATCTTACAAAACTGAACTGGGGGCAATGGCAACGCTGAGTTGCCCCCAGTTCAGGATGTATTTAATAGCAGTTTTTAGCTATAGTGACACAAAGGAAAAGCAGGACGTTCTCAATTAGGCAACGTCCTGCTTTGTGTTTACCCGGGCGAAGTCCCGAGTATTGACGTTGAATGTATACGTAAATGCAGGAGAAAACATGGGTAAGACAATCGCAGAGAAAATTTTTGCCGCACACTTAAGAGATGAGCCATTCGAGGGCACTAAAGTCCTTAACCTCGATTGCGTGCTGTGTCATGAAATTACGACCCCGATAGCAATTGCTGACCTTGAGTCGCGGGGTAAAGATCGGGTGTTTGATAAAAATAAAATAAAAGCTGTAATTGATCACGTTACACCGTCTAAAGATACCAAAACTGCGGTACAGGCTAAAATGATTCGAGACTGGGCGCGGAGGCACGAACTGCCAGATTTCTTTGATGTGGGGAGAAATGGTGTTTGTCACGCGCTGTTTCCGGAAAAGGGCTTTATTCGTCCGGGTTATACCGTAATTATGGGGGATAGCCACACCTGTACCCACGGCGCTTTCGGTGCTTTTGCTGCCGGAGTTGGAACCACGGATCTTGAAGTTGGGATTTTAAAAGGGGTGTGTGCATTCCGGCAGCCTGCCACTATCAAGGTGAACCTGCGTGGGACCCTCGCAGCTGGGGTATATTCTAAAGACGTAATTTTGCATGTAATTGCCAAGCTTGGGGTTAACGGTGCCACCGATGCGGTGTTGGAGTTTGTCGGTCCAGTTGTAGACGCCATGAGCATGGAAGCGCGCATGACCCTGTGCAATATGGCCATTGAGGCTGGCGGTACTTGTGGCATCTGTTTACCCGATGCTGTTACCGCCGAATACCTGTGGCCGTTTATTAAGGACGAATACGCAGACGTTGCTGCTGCCGTGGTAGACTTCAGGCGTTGGCATTCGGATGCAGATGCCGAATATAAACAAATTTTCGATTTTGATCTGTCTGATCTAGAACCTCAGGTTACCTGTGACTTCAAACCTGATTGCGTCAAGCCAGTTGGTGAAATGGCTGGGATCAAGGTTGATCAAGTATATATTGGCACCTGTACCAATGGGCGCATCGAAGATCTACGCGTGGCTGCACAAGTACTTGATGGGCATACTATTGCGGACTCGGTACGAGCAGTCTTGTCTCCCGCGACACCAAAAATCTTTAGTCAAGCTATGGAAGAGGGCTTGATCCAGATTTTCATGCAGGCCGGGTTTTGCGTCACCAACCCCACATGTGGCGCCTGTCTGGGAATGAGTAATGGGGTGTTGGCTCCCGGTGAAGTGTGCGCTTCAACCAGTAACCGTAATTTCAACGGACGTATGGGAAAAGGTGGCATGGTGCACCTGATGAGCCCCGCAACAGCTGCCGCTACCGCGATAACAGGAGTTATTACCGACGCGCGCACCCTGTAAGCAGGAACTTGTCTTGAGCTTTTGGGCAGACACTTTTAAAGTATATGGATGGATTTATGGAAAAAATTTTCAAAGGACCGGCTATTTTTCTTGATCGCAACGATATAAACACTGATGAAATCATTCCGGCTAAATATCTCACAGAGATAACCAAAGAAGCCTTGCGGCCATATATACTGGAAGATCTTAAGCTCGATGGTTTTGATCCAGCCGGAGATGAATTAAAGAACGCCCGCGTTGTTGTGACGCGGGAAAACTTCGGATGTGGATCATCGCGTGAACATGCTCCATGGGTATTTGAGGTTAATGGTGTCCACACCATCATCGCGCAGAGTTATGCACGCATTTTTCGCCAGAATACGTTTAATGGCGGGATGCTCGCCATTGAGCTTCCTAAAGAAGACGTTGACGCCTTGTTTGCACTGCAGGAAAAAGGCTCTGTAACTATCGACGTTGATCTCGACGCCCAAGTGGTCCATGCCAGTGCAGGTGGGTTAAAGAGCGACTTCCCCTTTAAGATTTCCGAATTTGACAAGGCTCTGGTCAAGGCTGGTGGTTGGGTGGAATTTGCGGATGCCCGCTATTGATTGATGGGTCCCAGATTGTCTGCTGGTACGAATACTGGGATCCCACACCATATGGGTTAATGCCTGAGTCTAAAGCTGATTGTGCACACAGTGTGACGCTTATGGCACGCTGAGTGTGACGTAGATGGCTCATATGTGGCGCACCTACCAGCAGCAGCGATGAAATTGTTTGACATTTATTCCGTAACAACACAATTTGTTGCACAGTGCATGTTCGTGCTGTCTGGCGTAGGGTTTTGGTTATTTAAGCCGTTTAAGGTGATGCGCCATGAACCCTATCCGCACACTCGAAGCATTTAGAGTGTGTATTTGATGTTAATTTTTTGATTGATCAGGTTGGTTTAGGAGAGAAAAGTGGCTGATAATTCGTGGAAAATAGCAGTACTCTCGGGTGACGGGATTGGCCCTGAGGTGATGGTCGAAGCGCTCAAGGTTCTTGATGCGGTCGCAGTAAAGTACGGAGCCGGTTTTACTTACACGCACGCGAATGTAGGCGGAGCCGGGATAGATAACGAGGGCAAAGCGTTGCCAGATGCAACGGTGGATCTGTGTAAGGCTTCAGATGCGATCCTGTTTGGGAGTGTCGGAGGACCAAAGTGGGAATCTCTGCCACCAAACGAGCAGCCTGAGCGGGGAGCTCTGCTCCCATTACGCAAGATTTTCGGTCTGTTCTGTAATTTACGTCCAGCTATAATTTTTCCCGCTCTGACTGGTAGCTCATCACTTAAAGAGTCTGTTATCTCGGGTGGTTTTAATATCCTAGTGGTGCGCGAACTTACCGGAGGGATATATTTCTCCGAACCGAAAGGGCTCGAAGTCCGGAATGGAGTTCGGTGTGGTTATGACACTATGCTCTATACCGAACCAGAGATTGAGCGGATTACCAGAGTAGCTTTTGATGTAGCCAGAAAACGGGACAAAAAGGTGTGCAGCATAGATAAGGCCAATGTCTTATCCACATCGGTGCTTTGGCGCGAAGTTGTAATCAGAGTCGCAAAAGAATACCCGGATGTGGAGTTGACGCATATGTATGTGGATAATGCCTCAATGCAGTTGATCCGCTGGCCGAAACAGTTCGATGTAATGCTGTGTGGTAATTTGTTTGGTGATATAATTTCCGACGAGGCCGCTATGCTCACTGGTTCGCTGGGGATGCTGCCATCTGCATCTCTTGCGGAGGGGAGCTTCGGCATGTACGAGCCATCTGGCGGAAGCGCGCCGGATATTGCCGGTCAGGGGATAGCTAATCCTATTGCGCAGATACTTTCTGCCGCAATGATGTTGCGCTATTCTTTTAATATGCTTGAAGCGGCGGATGCAGTTGAAAAGGCTGTAGAGGCCGTCTTGAATCAGGGTTATCGCACTGGGGATATCCATCAGGGAACGCAGAATGAGATCAAGGTCAATACGGTGCAGATGGGTGATGCCATAGTGAAGGCACTGGCTTGAACTTGAATTTTGACCATAAATCACAGGTTTAAGTAAAGGATCGAGACAATGAGAGTAGGATTTGTTGGTTGGCGTGGCATGGTTGGCTCCGTTCTTATGCAACGCATGCAGGAAGAGAACGATTTTGCGGCTCTGGATCCGGTGTTTTTTACAACCTCACAGGTGGGGCAAAAGGCTCCAGCGTATCCCCCATTCTACGCAGGCATACTGCAGGATGCGACAGATATTGATGCTCTAAAGCAGATGGACGCCATCGTCACTTGCCAGGGCGGAGATTACACTAAGGCAGTACACGAAAGATTGCGCCAGACGGGGTGGGGTGGCTACTGGATTGATGCAGCCAGCACTCTGCGCATGGATTCTAGTTCAGTGATCATTCTTGATCCGGTTAACCGTTCGGTTATTGACACAGCCTTGAGTGTCGGCCAAAAGGACTTTATTGGCGGCAACTGCACTGTGAGTTTGATGCTGATGGCCTTAGGTGGTTTGTTTCGTGCCGATATGATCGAATGGGTATCATCTATGACTTACCAGGCAGCTTCTGGTGCCGGAGCTCCAAACATGCGTGAACTGCTGGCGCAGATGGGAGTGCTGCACGATTCTGTCGCTGACCTGCTACAGGATCCGGGTTCGGCTATTCTTGATATCGACCGCAAGGTGACTGCGATGCTGCGTAGTGCTCAGTTGCCTGTGGCTGAGTTTGGCAGTCCCCTTGCTGGGAGTGTACTGCCATGGATTGATCGTGAAGTAGAAGATGGCCAGAGTCGTGAAGAGTGGAAGGGCTTTGCCGAAACCAACAAAATCCTTGGGTTGAAGCATCCTGTTCCGGTGGATGGAATATGTGTTCGAGTTGGGGCCATGCGTTGTCATTCACAGGCTTTGACCATCAAGCTCAGACGGGATATCCCTATTGATGAAGTCGAGCACATGCTCGCTGAGGACAACGACTGGGTTAAGTTGATACCCAACACCAAGGCCGCCAGCGTGGCAGAGCTCACTCCGGCTGCTGTTTCAGGGACCATGGATATCCCTGTAGGTCGGGTGCGTAAGATGAAAATGGGGCCAGAATATTTGTCGGCGTTTACCTGTGGTGACCAGTTGATCTGGGGAGCAGCCGAGCCGTTGCGTCGTATGGTGCGTATCCTGTTGGAGCGCCGCTAGGATAGTCTATAGTTCTCTATCTATTCGTATGCTGCGGGTCGACCATTGGTCGACCCGCCTTGCGTTTAATCTATAATAAGCTGAAGCAACTAGCTGAAGTGACGGGCAAAAGTAAATATGCAGTATAATATTGTTGTAGTTGGTGCCACTGGGCAGGTTGGTGGGCAGGTAATTCTGGAACTTGAAGAACGCGCATTTCCAGTTAAAAAGCTACTTGCCTTCGCTTCCGAGAATTCAGTAGGTGAAAGTGTGGAGTTTAACGGCGCAATTGTGCCGGTTCAACCCCTGGATGACACCGCTTTTGTTGGGGCAGATATCGTGTTTTTTTGTGTCCCGGCGCATGTATGCTCTGATCACCTGGCTCAGGCAGTGAAGCAAGGAGCGTTCTGTATAGATTTGAGTGGAGCTGGACGAAGTGTTTCTACACCATTTATCGTTCCTGAACTCACCAATGCACAGGTGTTGAAATCGCTGACATCGGTAGTCAGTCCGCCCGTTGCAGCAATTCAAGCTGCACTTCTTCTGGCTCCCATTAAGGCGAAATTTGGCATCAAAGAAGTATCCCTCACGGTGCTACAAAGCGCATCTTCCCTTGGTGCTGGAGGTGTGGACGCGCTGCGCCAACAAAGTGGAGCGCTTTTGAACGGGCGTCCTTTAAATGATATGGATTCACCTGCAGATTCCCCCGCTCAGCTAGCCTACAATCTAACCCCAGTCAGTAGGGGAGGGGCTAATTATCCTGGCATTGATGGCATCTGTAGTGCGGTGTGTCAACTGCTTGGCCAGCCCGAAATTTCGTGCAACGGCGAACTGATCCAAGCCCCAATTTTTTATGCAAATGGTTTGAGTCTGATGTGCAACGTTGCCTCGGAAGTTAGCGCAGAATCGGTATCCGCCTGCCTTGCGGCACAGGCAGGGGTGGATGTTGTCAGTGCGGCACTTGCACACGATTTTGGTAACAGTGCAGCACAACAATATACCGAGCTACCAGTGGCTGTGACTCGGGTTACGGATAAAGGCCATATCATTCTGTGGTCCGTAATTGATAATCTACGCAAAGGCAGCGCCTTGAATGCGGTGCAGATAGCCGAGATGTTTGTCGCGTGCCAATAAACTTCAATGCTTGCCCCCTCAGAGAAGATGCTTAATGTGACTCGTGTATGTTTGACCATTGAATATGATGGTACTGCCTACCATGGTTGGCAAATGCAGCCGAATACGCGGGGGCGTACTATTCAAGCCATGCTCGAAAAGGCGCTTGAAACAGTATTGAAACATCCAGTAAAACTGTATTCGTCCGGACGCACCGATGCTGGGGTGCATGCGCTGGGAATGAAAGCGCACTTTGATACGGAAACGCATTTACCGTTAAGTGCCTATCGGCAGGGGGTGAATTCGTGGTTGCCGCAGGATATTTCAGTAGTAGAAGCTGTGTTCGTCCCGGACACCTTTCACGCACGCTTTGATGCCCTGAAAAAGCACTATCGCTACAGCATATATACGTCAAGCATGCGCTCCCCGCTGAAACGTCTTTATGCCTGGCAAGTTCCAGCGCAACTTGATGTTGAAGCGATGCGCGCTGCTGCAGTGCTGCTGGAAGGCAGGCATGACTTTGCTGCCTTTAGATCTAGTTCGTGTATGGCCGCAACAACGGAGCGCACCCTTGAGTCGGTCACCATAAATGTACAAGATGGCTTTGTGCTTATCGACATATTCGGGGATGGATTTTTGAAGAACATGGTGCGGATAATAACCGGCGCTCTTTTTGCGGTAGGTATGTATAAAATTACAGCAACTGAGATCGATACTATGTTGAAAACGAAAGTTAGGCCGCTATCGGTTATAACTGCTCCGGCCTGTGGATTGAGCTTGATGCAGGTTTACTACTAAAACTCAGCAATATGTAAGTAAAGTGCTTGACGTGGCTGCGCATATTCGCTATGTTTTGCCCTTCTGTGAGCCCCGTACAGCGACGCAGAATTTATATACATACGAGAGGATAACAATGAGCACGCAGACAGTTAAAGTAAAAGAGATCGAACGCAACTGGTATGTTGTCGATCTAGATGGCAAAGTACTAGGCCGTACCGCCACAGAAATCGCGCGTATACTCCGAGGTAAACATAAGCCGATTTATTCACCTAGTGTGGATACCGGTGATTTTGTAGTTGTTACCAATGCCGGAAAGCTGCTCCTGACTGGCAATAAAATCAACGACAAGATGTATTACCATCACACTGGGTATCCGGGTGGTATTCGCTCTATTAATGCCGCGAAGCAGATGGAGAAAAAGCCGGAAGATTTGGTTCTCAAGGCCGTTAGAGGCATGTTGCCCAAAAACAGATTGGGACGCCAGATGCTGAAAAAGCTGAAGGTTTATGCCGGTTCTGAGCATCCACATTCAGCTCAGAAACCCAACGTACTTGAGATCCAATAGCACAGGAGATTGACAGAATATGGCTGAACAGTTTTTCAGTGCCACCGGCAAACGCAAGACATCAGTTGCACGTGTCAGGATGACGTCGGGTAATGGCAGTATCGTGGTAAATAAGAAAGATTATAATGACTATTTCGGGCGCGAAACCTCTAAGATGGTTATTCGTCAGCCCCTTGAATTGACTGATATGCTTGGGAAATACGACGTATTTGTCAACGTTACTGGTGGTGGCCCTTCAGGTCAGGCTGGTGCAATTAAGCATGGCATTACTAAGGCTTTACTTGCCATAGATGCTGAGTTGCGCCCTGTTTTGAAAAAGGCTGGGTTCATTACCCGTGATAGTCGTATCAAAGAGCGGAAAAAATATGGTCGTGCCGCTGCCCGCCGTAGTTTCCAGTTCTCCAAACGTTAATATTCTTATCTATATTTTTAGCTGTAGATAACTGCATCAAATGTATAAAGGGGTGGCCGCAAGGCTGCCCTTTTTACATTTGTACCTGCGACTTGCCAAACAGGTCCAAACATACGGTCTCATAAAATAGCGTTTTTACAGTTGCAACCTACTGGAGATAAATCAATGTTAAATGTTGCTGTCATTGGTGCTACAGGATACACCGGGGTTGAATTGGTGCGGTTACTACTTCGGCATCCACAGGTCAATATCGTTGCCCTGACTTCACGGCAATATGCCAATGAGAGTTTTGCGCAAATTTTCCCATCAATGGTTGGTCACCTTGATACTGTATGCACAAAGTTTGACGCTGCTGAGTTGGTGGATAGGAAAGTAGATATTGCTTTCACCGCAGTACCCCATAAAACAGCAATGGAGGTGGTGCCTTCTTTGCTAGAACGCAATATTCGAGTTGTTGATCTGTCCGCAGATTATCGCTTACGCGATGTTGGGGTGTACGAGCAATGGTATCAGACACACACCAGCCCTGATTTAGTCAATAGTGCAGTATATGGTCTACCTGAGTTGTACAGAAGTAAAATTGGTGCGGCTGACCTAGTGGCCAACCCTGGCTGCTATCCCACTAGCATCGCCGTGGCGATGGCTCCATTGGTACTTGAAAAACTTATTGAGTTGGACGGTATTGTCCTCGACAGCAAATCTGGTGCGACCGGTGCGGGGCGCAGTGCCAAAACAAGTAGTTTGTTTTGTGAAGTAAATGAAGGGTTTAAGGCGTACGCTGTAACAACCCATCGCCATACACCAGAGATAGAGCAGACCATGAACGAACTCAGTGGTGCTCTAGTAAAAGTAAACTTTACCCCGCACTTATTGCCACTTAATCGTGGGATATTATCTACATGCTACGCTACGTTGAAGCCTGGAGTGACCCAGTCGCAGGTTGATGCTGCATTTGAGACGTGTTATGCGAGCGAGCCTTTTGTACGTCTGTGCCACGGCGGTAATCTGCCAAACACAGCGTATGTGCGCGGGAGCAATTTTGTCGACCTAGGTTGGGTAGTGGACCATAGAACCGGGCGGATCATTGTGGTGAGCGCGATTGATAACCTTGTTAAAGGTGCCGCCGGACAGGCCGTTCAGAATATGAACATCATGTTTGGACTAGTGGAAAGCGAAGGTCTGACTGTTGTTCCCTTGTTCCCTTAGATCTGTAGCGATAAAATATTCGCTAATATTTGCATTTTATTACATTAAGCGTATACACAAATGTGCGGATTAGGTATTATGTATCGATTTTATAATGCATCTTTTGTAGACTAGCGTTTTTATCTAACAATGTTTTACTACCATCGTCTTGACGATATTTTACAAGGGGAGGATAGCAATGAATGACATCCGCCAGGCTGTTGCAGAAAGTGAAAAAGATTTTGAATCGGAAGATACACAGGAGGGCAAGTATCTTACCTTTCATATGGCAGGCGAGGACTACGGCATCGAAATCAGACACGTTACCGAAATAATCGGAATACAGCGCATAACCGAGGTGCCGGATATGCCAGACTTCATAAAAGGGGTTGTGAACCTGCGCGGCAAAGTGATCCCGGTAATGGATGTACGGGCGCGCTTTCATCTCCCGTCCCGTCAATATGACGAACGTACCTGTATAATCGTGGTTAATTATAACGATGCTTCGGTAGGACTTGTGGTAGATCAAGTAAATGAGGTTGCGGATATCCCGAGTGAAAATATAGAACCTCCTCCGCGCTCGACTGCTGGCGGGAGCACACAATATATACAGGGTATGGGTAAGATGGGTGAACAGGTTAAGATTCTGTTAAATGTAGGCAAATTACTGTATGATTCTGAGCTTGAAGCCATTGATTTCTGACGTGGATGTGGCTACAAAAATGAGGCGATGAAACAGGCCGAATCAACATTAACGCCTAAGCATGCTGGGTTTAATCCGCCTGACACTCTGGAGCGTAGCGGTCTTTTTTCTGAAATAATGCATAGTAATTAAACAAGGGATTATTGAAATGGGCATACAGAATAAGGTCTCCGGAATCTTAGTAGCATTGCTGGTTCTGTTGATGGGCACCATTGTCTTAGTGGTTAATTCACAGACCAGTAAGGTGCTTAAATCTCAGGTTAACAGTGAGATAACATTATTGCATGACGCCAATATAACGCAGGCTGAAACCATATTCCACGGATTTGAGATAGGGTCACGTAGTTCGGTGGAAATGGGCGACATGGACGCATTTTCTGATCTGCTTGTAGATTTGACAACTATACAAAATGTTAAAGAGTTGGGAATAATCTCCCCAAGTGGCAAAGTTAATTTTACTAGCGATCAAACCGTAAAAGGGCGTAATTTCGACCGAGATATTTTCAATAAGAGCCAGAATTCTGGCCAACTCATTAAGCATGAAACCCGCGACGAGTTGATTGTGACCCGCACTAGTTTTCTGAGCGAACCCTGCATGATGTGTCATGAATCCCAGAATATTGGTGATGTGGCTGGGGTGTTTTTTCTGCGCTATGATATGGCTCACTTGCATGCTTTAAGCAGTACCATCAATGATCAGATGGAGGAGAGACTTGCCTCAACTCTTAAATCGCTGACACTTACAGGTTTGGGTGGGATAGTCCTTGCGGCGTTAGCGATTTTCTTTCTCCTGGGTAAATTAGTTAAAAAACCACTTTTAGCTGTTGATAGCATTTTCGATAGTATGGCAGCTGGTCGATTTGACAGACGTTTGGAGGTCAAATCAAAAGATGAGATAGGTAAGATAAGCACCACGATAAATAATTTTGCCGATTTTCTGCAAAACGATCTCTTGGTGTCCCTGCAAAATCTTGCCGACGGTGACTTAACCTTTGAATCTAACCCGCGTAGCCAGGAAGATTCTCTTCGGATGGCCCTGAAAAAAGTACGTGATGATCTCACCACACTGCTACTACAAGTACAAGTAGGAGCCAACCAGATAGCGGCAGGTGCTTCTCAAGTAGCCGATGCGAGCCAGTCTCTTTCAGAGGGGGCCACGAATTCTGCTAGTTCAGTTCAGCAAATTTCTGCCTCTATGAATGAATTGTCAGGGCAAACAAAGGCCAATGCGGATAATGCCAATCAGGCTAATAAACTGGCATCACAAGCACATTCAGCTGCAGACAATGGCAACCAACAGATGCAACAGATGGTAACGGCCATGTCTGATATAAATGAATCCGGACAGAATATTTCCAAAATAATAAAAGTTATTGATGAGATAGCCTTTCAAACCAACCTACTTGCATTAAATGCTGCGGTTGAGGCAGCTCGTGCTGGACAGCATGGTAAAGGTTTTGCGGTAGTAGCAGAGGAAGTGCGCAATCTTGCGGCGCGTAGCGCCAAGGCTGCTCAGGAAACAGCTGCCCTTATCGAGGGCTCGGTTGAAAAAGCCAAGCATGGAGTCTCTATAGCTAATAGTACTTCCAAAGCATTTACTGAAATTGTAGTTGAAATACAAAAAGTAAATGACCTTATCTCAGAAATTGCTGCTTCAAGTACTGAGCAGGCGCAGGGAATTACCGAAATCAATGAGGGTGTTGCACGCATTGACGATGTCACTCAACAGAACACAGCGAATGCTGAAGAGGGTGCTGCATCTGCTGAGCAGTTATCAAGCCAGTCCGCTCAACTCAATGAGCTGTTGGCGCACTTTAAATTGAATGATGCTCCAAGGTCAGAGCGTTTTTCGTCCAGCCCTAGAAGAGGGTCGTCCTCTGACAGTTTTACCCCAACAGGGGGAAGGACGTACGTAAATAAAGGTCAGAAAAAGTTATCTTCTAAGTCTTCGTCCTATGCTGAGAAATCTGGAGGATGGGGAACCTCCCACAGTGCGGCTAAAAAAGAATCCATTCAAATAGCGCTGGACGATTCAGAGTTTGGAAGGTTCTAAATGATATTCTCCGCCTTGGTTAAAACCAAGGCGGAGCTACTGAAAATATGGGTGTATAAATGCTTGATTACGATGCAATAGCAGGAGATATTGGCGACCTACCGTCAATGCCCATAGTGGCAATAAAGTCTTTGGAGTTATTGCAAAAGCCCGAAATGTCCATTGTAGAGTTGGCAGATATTATCTCAATGGACCCGGCCATTTCTGCGCGAATCCTTAAAATAACTAATTCATCTGTTTATGGTTTGCTGAGCAAGGTCACTACCTTGCGTAATGCTCTAGTTGTCTTAGGTGAGCGTACCGTCAAGAGTTTGGTTTTGGCTTCTAGTATGTGCAGTGTAAATAAACAGTATGGATTACTGGAAAATCTGTTGTGGGAAGAATCGGTAGGGAGTGCGATAGCATCTAGATTTATCAGTCTAAGTCTAAACAAGGGAGAGTGTGAAGAAGCTTTCTTGGCAGGCTTGTTCAGCAATTTAGGCAAGGTAGTACGGAATAATAATAACCCTGCGCAATATCAAGAACTGGCTGAAGTGCAATATAACGATGACAGTATTAGGTATGTTGACCTAGAGCGAAGTTATTTCTCCCATCCGTACAACCACGTAGGTGCTGCGGTCCTTCATTCTTGGGGTATCGCTGAGTTACTGGTTGAGGCGGTGTGCCAGCATATAGATGTTGAGGCTAAGGATGTGAACCCTGATGCACTACTTCTTGCGGCAATCACAAACCTAGGAGTCCATATGTGCTATAAGTGCGGTATTGGCACTAGGATTCCAGTTGAAGAGATGGACTTGGTTGCGACTCCTGGCGGTCGGCATCTAAAACTAGACTCTGGTAGTGCTGCTGAGTTGCTTGAGGGTTTTAATGCGATATATGCTGAGAGTAGAGAGGCCTTTAATGCCTGACTTGCAACTTTACTGCGAATTTTGTACATAAAAAAAGCGCCTTAGGCGCTTTTTTTATTAGAGATTCATTTGTGCTGCGAAGGACCGGCAGGTGCCTCTTTCGGAATCCTGAATACGATAAGGACGCCGGAAAGCTGCTCCAGCGCGGAGGTTGAAATAGCGATGGTCTCGCCTATGACTCCGATAATGGTGTGGTTTGCCCCTGTAGATTGGTGAAAATCAAAGTCTTCATCGATTAGGTATTGTTTTACCCGCTCTATTTCAGCGGGCGTTGTAGTTTTTTTCATTACCACCAACATTGCTCAACGTCCCTTCGATTTGATTCGTTCAAGAGTTCTCGATTCGTCGATTACCCGCTCGAACATACGCTTAATCGCCTGATCATCAAGAGGGCCTGGATTAAGTTGCTGCATCTTGTCAAAGATATACTGTTCCCTCCCTGGGTTATAGACCGGTAAATCAAGTGCTTTTTTTAGGTGGCCTATCTGCAGGGCCAGGTCAGCTCGCTCGTTGAAAATGCGCAGTAGTTCTTGATCTAGTTGATCAATTTTTATCCGTAGGTCGTCAATAGTCAATCTACTGCTCCTGTTAGAAGGATTTTCTTAAAACGGTATCTTTTTTCCAGCGTACCTCGTCAGTTTCAGGGTAGTCGAGATTGTAGTGTAGCCCGCGACTTTCCTTGCGTTCCATGGCGCTGCGGATTATCAGTTCTGCTACCGTAGCCAGATTTCGTAATTCTACAAGATCTGATGTTACGTAAAAATCCCAGTAATATTCGTCAATTTCCTCTTTAACCATATGGATACGGCGCAGAGCGCGTGCCAGACGTTTATTGGTTCTCACGATACCGACGTAGTTCCACATGCAGCGCCGAATTTCATCCCAGTTCTGTGCTATTACTACCTCTTCATCGCTGGGGATGGCCTTACCGTAATCCCATGGGTCGATAGGCGGGCAGGGGGGATGCTGCTTCTTAATGCGCTCAATAGAGGTTCTGGCTGCCAGAGCCCCGTAGACCGCACCTTCAAGCAGGCTGTTACTGGCTAAACGGTTGGCACCATGTAAACCGGTACAGGTAACTTCACCTGCGGCAAACAAGTTTTTAATATCTGTTTCGCCGGTGGTATCGACGACGACGCCACCACATAAATAGTGTGCGGCAGGAACAACAGGAATCGGTTCATTGATCATGTCAATCCCGTATTCTTGCAACGTGCCACAGATGTTGGGGAAGCGGTTTTTTATGTAATCGGCAGTTTTATGCGTAATATCAAGATAGACGCAGTCGTCACCGTATGTCTTCATTTCGTTGTCAATGGCTCTGGCAACGATGTCGCGTGGTGCTAAGTCCTTTAGTTTATGGTATTTTTCCATAAATGCCGTACCATCAGCACGGCGCAGGATGGCCCCCTCGCCGCGTACTGCTTCGGAAATCAGGAACGACTTGGCATATGGATGATAAAGCGTAGTGGGGTGAAACTGCATAAATTCCATATTGGCAATGCTTGCCCCAATCCGGTAAGCCATGGCTACCCCATCGCCGGAAGCGATATCTGGATTGCAGGTATATAGATATACCTTTCCTGCTCCTCCGGTGGCGAGCATGGTGATCGTGGCGTCGAAGCTTATCACTTTATTGGTTTCGCTATTTAGAACATACGCGCCGAGGCAGCGGTTGTTTTGCATCCTGCGATGGAGTACTTTAGCCTCGGTAATTAGGTCGATAGCGCAATGGCGTTCGTATATAGTGATGTTTTTATGCTGCTGTGCCGCAGCTACAAGGGCACGCTCGATTTCTCTGCCGGTAATGTCGGAAGCATGAAGTATGCGCCGGTGACTGTGGCCACCCTCCCGAGTTAAATCGTAATCTCCAGCTTCATTTTTGGTAAACTCGGTGCCAATTTCAATAAGGTTTTGGATAGCTTCAGGACCGCTACGTACCACCATATCTACAATATCTGGATGGGATAAGTATGCGCCCGCCACCATGGTATCCTGAGCATGGTCTTCAAATGAATCCTGCTCTGAGTACACACTGGCTATTCCGCCCTGCGCATAGCACGTTGCAGTTTCGCCGATTTCGCGTTTTGTGATAACGGAAACTGTGCCGTGTTCAGCTACTTTTAGTGCATAGGATAGACCAGCGATTCCGCCTCCGATAACCAGAAAGTCTGATGAGATTTTCATTGCAAATTCCAATCGTAGGACAACTAAGTGAGGTAAATAATTCCAGCACAGTATGCCAGTAATTTCACTCGGCATTATTGCACTGGCTGAAAATCTGTCAAGCTGTTTGATATATGTGCATTAGTGTATTATTGTGGCGCGTGAAGTGGATATTGAAATCAAGAAAGATACCCTGCGATGGCATTGCATACTATATTTACGGCTCTACCTATTATCCGGAACTGTCAGGCTGGGGGCATAACTTTGTTCTGCGCCGTGTTGTGGCTGTATTTTTTATGCGCTGGTGCTGGGGATGTCGCGGCTGCGGTGTATAAGTATGTGGACGAGAGTGGCAGGATGCACTTTTCCAACGTGCCGGTCGAGAGCCGCTTCATATTTCACTGTTCCGAAACGGTTGATACCTCGCTAGCGGGACGATCAGTGCATGATCTTATTCAGTACTACTCCCACAGACACAAGCTTGATCCAGCTTTAGTGAAGGCCGTAGTGAAGGCAGAGAGTAATTTTGACAGCTCCTGTGTTTCAAAAGCCGGCGCGAGGGGATTAATGCAGGTTCTGCCTACGACCGCTGCAGAAATGGATATATACGATCTATTTGACCCGGCACAGAACATAGCTGCCGGGAGTCGCTATTTACAGCAGATGCTCAAACGTTTTAATGGCGATCTAGATTTGGCGCTGGCTGCTTACAACGCTGGTCCATCTGTGGTTGAGCGCTATGCCGGAATACCGCCATACGCTGAAACACGCGCCTATGTGAAAAACGTAAGGATCTACTTTGACCAGTATCGAAACGATTTAGGGGAGTGATATAAAATGTTAAATAATGGGCCTTTTAATTTGCCGAACATGCTGACCTTTGCCCGCATAGCCTGCATTCCGGTTCTGGTTTTGACCCTGCTTACAGATAGCAAGTCTTCTAGCTTAATTGCGGCAATGATATTCTCGGTAGCCTGTGTTACAGACTGGCTTGATGGTTATTTGGCCAGACGCTTAGATTTAGTGACGGTAATGGGCAAATTCCTAGACCCTTTGGCAGATAAGTTAATCGTTATGGCTGCACTTATCATGATGATACCGTTGGGCAGGGTCCCGGCCTGGGCGGTGTTTCTACTTATTGCCAGAGAAGTGGTGGTAACGGGATTGCGCTCGGTGGCTTCTTCTGAGGGGGTTGTCATTGCTGCCAGTAATCTGGGAAAATATAAGACAATATTTCAAATGGTAGCCATTATAGGCTTGTTGCTCCACTACGAGTACTGCTGGTTCTTTGGTCTCGACTTCAGCTTGCTGTGTGCGAATTTCCACAATGTGGGGATGTTCTTCTTTTATATAGCGTTGTTTTTGACGTTGTGGTCTGGTGCGGATTATCTGGTAAAGTTTTTCCGCGTACTGGAAGGATAAAAAAAGAGGTAGTGCGCAAGTCGGAACAACTCGTGCGATGTAAAAGTTCCATGGAGGAACTTTTACATCTTTTGCTAGAATATGTTTTTGAACCAGCCAAACGCCACGAATGTTCCGATTGTTGAGCCCAGAGAGGAAAAAAAGAATACTAGAACTATTCTGGTCATGCGATTGTGCCACCAACCGCGTAGATTGACGACATCATCTGCCACTTTTTCCATATCCGCCACAGTTGGGGGAGTGCAGTATGCTTGCACCAGTGCCGTAACAAAGCCGGCCCCTATAGTAGGATTGAGAGAGGTGATTGGTGCCGCTATAAAAGCCGAGACTATTGTGAGTGGATGTCCAAGCGCCAGCGCAGCACCAATAGCAGCGAGGATTCCGTTAGCGAGGATCCAAGCGGTGGCTGCATCGTAGAGTTGAGAGCGGTCGGCAAAGAAAAAACCACCTACAAACAGGACTGCGACCACAAGGGGGATAATCCACGGAACTATTTTGGAATACCTTGGCTTTTCGGGTATGACATCTAGCCCGGTAATATCGATTGGTGCCCCTGCATTAAGATGTCCGATAATGCCTGGCACGTGTGCCGCGCCCACTACTGCAATGATTTTAGCGCCAGGTGCTGCGGCAATGTGGTGCGCCATCCAGCGATCCCGTTCATCTACCAGAGTTGTTTTAGCCTGAGGTAATACTTCCGCCATCTCCTCGAGCATAGCGGAGAGGGTGTCTGTCTGGCGGATCTTACTCAGTTCTTCCTCGTCAAGTTCCTGTTTTTCAAATAAACCGGCAAACATAGTTGAGATCAACTGCATTTTGCGTAAGAATCCGGTTTTGCGCCAGGCCCGCAATAACGTGATCCGGATGCTCCGATCAACAAGAACTAGGTTCATGTTCATCTCAGAAGCTTTTTGGGCTGCCACCGCAAGTTCTTCTCCCGGCTTAACCCCAGTGTGAAGTCCCATGCGACGCTGAAAAGAAGCTAACGCCAAATTTGCCATCAGAAAAGGGATTTGCCCCCCCTTTATGACTTGTACTATATTGAGATTCTCCCAGCGGTTTTTATCGGTGAGATGGCGGTAGCGCTGTTCATCCAGTTCAACACAGACACTGTGCGGGTGCTCATTTTCAATGGTGCGGATAACAGTGTCGACAGATTCTCGGGAAATATGTGCTGTTCCAATAAGAATAATTTCGCGTCCAGCCATATTTATACGGTGTAAATCTTGTTCTGCAGCGGTCTGTTGGTTTTGAACTTGTTCTAAGTTAGTTTGTTCAGTGCAGGATGTTTCGTGTCTCATCAGATCGGCATACCTTTACTGCTATAATGTGCTAATAAGCGTGTGCAGAATAAGTACTGCACACGATAGATGGAATCGATAAAAAACAAAAAAAGCATCGGGACTGTTCCAGATGCTTTTTTTGTTAATAAGAGGGCTCTCCACACCGGCCGTGCCTCTTTAGCCTCACTACGAGAGACTACTAGGTGGGGTTTTTTGTTAGCACATCAGGCGTCCCTTTACAAGAAGGGCAGGCACACAGCGCCACTGGAAAAAACCCCGTTCACAACTTATTCCGCGTGGGCATACAGAACACACGCGCCGGGCAGAGAGCTTTACATTTGAGTTAAGTATAGAAAAATTAGCTGCAGGTTGCAAGGAAGAAAATAGATGCAGGCGCAGAGAGACACGCTTTTGTTTTAGCTAGATACGCTTCTTGGTTTTGGTTATTTGTTATGCTAATCTGAACTATTATGTCTGGGTATTTAAGTGTCTGTTGCTCAAGTTATCTGCTTGTTTCATATATCAAATATCACATAAAGACTGATGCTACAGAAAGCGCGAAACGATGCATAGTTTTATTATCGGCTTACTCTCCATCTGGCAGGCATGGATCTTTTTATATCGTAATCCATCACTGTTTCGTTATGCAGTGATCCCCTTTTTTATTAACGTTGTGGTCTTTAGTGCCACGGTGTTTTTTGCCAATGATTATTTCTCACATCTCATAGGCAGCTACATAGCTTCTGGAGACAGTTGGTGGTGGCAGATATTAGCTTGGGTGGTCAGAGGAGTTGTGTTTTTGATTATGCTGGTGGTGGTGTTTTTCACCTTTACCGCTGTAGGAAATTTAATTGCGGCTCCTTTTAACGATGTTTTATCCGAAAAAACAGAACATATGCTTAATGGCACCTCAAACACCGAAGCCTTCTCTATTGTGGCGATGTTTTCTGATGTGTGGCGTACCATCGGGGATGAAATTAGGAAGTTAAGTATGTTTGTAGCAGCAATGGCACTGTTGCTGGCCGTCAATTTTATTCCGGTATTGGGGGCACCTGTGTTCGGAGTCTGCTCTGTTTTACTTACCCTCTACTTTTTGGTTGTAGAATACACCGGTTTTGTGTTTTCACGTAAACGCATCCGCTTTAGGCAGCAGCGCATATTTATAAAAAATCATCGCTCACAGGCTCTCGGTTTCGGGCTGGCAGTTATGCTTACCCTCATGCTTCCCCTTATTCAATTTCTCACCATCCCTCTTGCCGTAGTGGCAGCGACGCTGTTTTGCACTAGAAATATGGACAAAAACTTGTTGAATAAAGCACAATTGAGGTAGGTTTGGCTCAGCCTTTATTTAAACTTTCTTACAGGAGCAGTAAATGGCAGATGAACGTGGTTCAACCAAATTTCAGATAGATCTGCGCCGTCACCTACGCGAAACTGGTGTTGAGCGCAACCTTACACGTCTAATATGCGAAATTTCCGAGGCTTCCAAATATATTATCAACTCCATTCGTACTGGTGACCTGGGGGTTGCGGGTACTTCAAATCTTTACGGAGAAAAACAATTAGCTCTGGATGTTTTAGCAGATCGAATTCTGGAAAAACGGATGAAGCACTCCGGCGTTGTCGCCAGTGTTATTTCGGAAGAGCAAGAACAGATTATTGAATTTAACCCGGGGCATTCGGATTGCTACTCTGTCGCCTATGACCCCCTCGACGGTTCTTCTCTGGTTGATGTTAATCTGGCCATAGGCACCATTATTTCGATCTGTAAAGGTAATGCCCTGCTGGGCAGAGGGCGTGATCAGGTCGCAGCTATGTATATTCTATACGGGCCGAGAACCACACTGATGTATTCCACCGGTAATGGAGTACATGAATTTGCCATGAACCAACTCATGGAATACACCTTGGTGCAGGAGAATGTAACCATAGACGGCAATTCGGATATCTACTCTCCAGGAGGGCAACGTAACCAGTATTCCGAAGGGACCGAGCGTTTTGTGCGTACCCTAGAGGAGCAGGGGTGTAAATTGCGTTACAGTGGGGGGTTTGTCCCGGACATCAACCAGATTCTGATCAAGGGTAGAGGGATATTTATGTATCCGCACCTGAAAAACAGACCGCAAGGAAAGTTACGCATGCTGTATGAGTTGAATCCTATGGCTTATTTGGTGGAGCAAGCGGGTGGGGCTGCCTCCGACGGAAAAATGCGAATTTTGGACATTTTACCGCAGGAGATAGATGCGTGTTCCCCGGTGTTTATCGGGAGCAAAAAAGAAGTAGCCCTGGCTCAGGAGTTTCTTGCAGCTGAAGGGTATTGAGTCTGGAAGTAGAGGGACGAATTAAAACAACAACAGCCGGGAAGTTAATTCCCGGCTGTTGTTGTTTGTCGCTTAAGTTGCATTTCCGGCCTTGTTTCTTCCAGGATTGATACTGCCGGGGCAGACGCTGCGGAGGAATTTACGTACAGCCAATACAACTCCCTCAAGGTCTAGGCCGTACATGTAGCGCAGCTCATCTTGAGAACCCTGCTCTAAAAATATATCAGGCAAACCAATACGCTTTATTGGCATCACAATATCATGCTGTTCCAGCAACTCCATGACTGAACTACCGAAACCTCCGGCGAGGACGTTTTCTTCTAACGTGATGATGGCGTTGCTACTCAAAGCGCAGTCTGTAATAGTTTTCACGTCTAGCGGTTTTAAGAAGCGGGCATCTACCACTCCGACGTTGTAGCCATCTGCGCCTAGTTCCTTCGCAGCTTCAAGTGCTGTATACACGCAGGGCCCCAAGGCGAAAATGGTTGCATCTGTCCCTGAGCGCAGCACTTCAGCGCTGCCTAAACTAAAAGGGGTGATAGTGTCGCAAGCGCTGAGCCCTCGGCCTGAACCGCGTGGGTACCTGTAGGCATAGGGGCCGCTGCTGGAGGTGGCGCTGAGCATAGCCCGGCGTAGTTCGATCTCATCTCGAGGGGCGACCATGGTCAGATTGGGGATATGGCGCATGTAGCTGAAGTCAAACACTCCGTGGTGGGTAGGGCCGTCCGCTCCAACCAATCCGCCGCGATCTAGGGCGAAGGTTACCGGCAGGTTCTGCATACACACATCGTGCAAGACATTATCATAGGCTCGCTGCATGAACGTTGAGTAAATAGCTACTACCGGGCGCAACCCTTCTGCAGCCATGCCTGCAGCACTGGTAACCGCATGCTGCTCCGCAATGCCAACATCAAAAAAACGCTCAGGATATTGCTGGGAGAACTTGTTCAGCCCGGTGCCAGAAGTCATGGCCGCGGTTAAGGCCACCAGACGTTTGTCTTGTTGGGCCAGTTCACACAGATAAGCGCCGAAAACATCGGTGTAACTTGGAGCGCCTGGGCTGCTACTTCTTTTAATGACGCCGGTGTCTTTGTCAAATGGTCCAACTCCATGATATACGGCTGGGTTTTCCTCAGCGGGAGTAAATCCATGTCCTTTGTGGGTAACCACATGAACCAGAACTGGCCCCTGCAGATCCTTGATGTGTTGTAGTGCCTCAATAATTTCTTCCAGTTGATGCCCGTCAATGGGACCGACATAGTCGATTCCGAAGGCTTCAAACAGCATGCCAGGAGTTACAAACGCCTTGAAGGAATCTTCGGTGCGCTTCGCCAGTTGAATTAAATCTTTGCCGAAATGGGGGACGCTGTTCAGAAAGTTTTCAGTTTCTCGTTTGAAGCGTACAAACAGGCGCGAAGTCATTTTGCGACTTAAAAACGACGATAGTGCGCCGACATTGTTGGATATCGACATCTCATTATCATTGAGGATAATAATCATGTCTTTGTCCAGATGCCCCGCATGGTTCAGAGCCTCAAAGGCCAGCCCCGCGGTTAGAGAACCGTCGCCGATAACTGCCGCAATTTTATGGCTCTTGTGTTGTACATCCCGAGCGATTGCCATACCGGTGGCGGCCGAGATTGAGGTGCTTGAATGGCCGACATCAAAGCAATCGTGTGGACTCTCACTACGTTTTGGGAATCCGCTTATGCCGTGTAACTGGCGTAGTCCAGAAAACTTCTCCCGCCGACCGGTAAGTAATTTATGTGCATAAGCTTGATGCCCTACGTCCCAGATGATTTTATCCACCGGCGAGCTGAGTACATAGTGCAGGGCGAGGGTGAGTTCCACCGTCCCCAGAGAGCTTGCTAGGTGTCCGCCGGTACGCGAAACAGTGTCTATAATTTCACGGCGCAGTTCAGCGGCCAACTGCTCTAATTCCGGGATGGAGAGTTGCTTGAGTGCGTCGGGTGAATCGATAGAGGCTAAAAAGTTTGTCATGGCATATTGTATACTTAAGAAGTCAGTATTGAGCCTTATTGCTTGCGGTTGATAATGTACGCCGAAATCTGGCGTAGGGGTTCTGCAGCATCCCCGAATGAATCTAGTTGTGTTATGGCTTGTGCATGGAGCTGCTCAGCACGGCGGTGGGATTCGTCAACCCCCGCAACGGCTGGGTAGGTGGCCTTGCCGCGCTGTTGATCTCTGCCGATATCTTTGCCGAGTTGCTCTTGGCTAGATTCAATATCTAGCAGGTCATCTGCAATTTGAAACGCAAGACCTGCGCTGTGTCCGAAGTCACTGATATGTTTTAGCTGCTCAGGGTTTGAGCCGCCACATAAAGCCCCGATCTGCAACGAGGCGAGGATAAGAGCCCCAGTTTTATGTTTGTGAATAAAGTCCACGGTAGCGATGGAATTATCCTGCCCTTCAGCGACCATATCTGCCACCTGCCCACCCACCATACCATTCCAGCCGGATGCTGTGGCTGCAATATTGATTATCTGCAGTTGGGTTTGGGCGCCAAAAGCTTGGTCTGGCTGGGAGAGAAGGCAAAAAGCTTCGGTCAACAGGCCATCGCCAGCCAGAATTGCGATAGCATCACCAAACACCTTGTGGTTAGTGGGGACACCGCGCCTGAAATTATCGTCGTCCATGGCTGGCAGATCATCGTGAATAAGTGAGTAGGTATGAATCATCTCCAGAGCACAGGCGGATTTTAACGCCTGCTGGCTTTCCCCACCTACCGCTTCACACGCGGCGAGCATAAGAATCGGACGCAACCGTTTGCCGCCTGCAAAGACAGAGTAGCGCATCGCTTTGAGGAGTTGGGCTGTCGGTCCCTCGATTTGGGGGAGTACCTCCTGCAGGGCTGACTCTATGTATTGTTGTTGCTTGAGTAGATACTTTTGAAGGTCCATTTATTTATCCCTAAGTTGCTCTTGAGCAGTAGTAGTTGTGTGCAAATTGCCATCGGGATCTCTCTGAAGTAGCTCGATTTTATTTTCAATCTGCTCAAGGGCTTTCTGGCAACGTGCGGCATTTTTAACCCCACTTTCATACACTTTAAACGCCTCTTCAAGATTGAGTTCATCATTCTCAATCTTGCGCACGCAGGCTTCAAGTTCGCTAAGGGCGTCTTCAAATTTAAGCACTTTGGCCATTTGGTAGTTCACCTCTGGTTTTAATATAGTTCAGTAACTAAAAAGCGCTCGCTTCGAGCGCTGGGAAACACCTGACGAACCCCATGGAGAAATTAATTCATGAGCCCTTCTCATGTGCCTCCTTCGTGATTCCTTGAACCTAGGGTTCCGCACCACGATCAAACATTATGTCAGGTATAAATTAAGATAGTCAAGCGGCAGTGCCGCCGCAACCCTTTTATTCGACACGAGCCCATACGGCAGCGTCGCTGAAGCGAATTTTGATGCGCTCGTTGGGTTCTAATTCAGCCGCCAGCGTGACAAGAGTGGAGTCGTGCTGTTTCTCAATCACAGCGAAACCGCGTTTTAGGGTTTGCAGTGGCGACAGGGCGTCTAGTTCCCGAGAGCGGATACTGAGTTGGTAACGACAGTTCTCAAGTCTTTGATTTACGCCAGCATCGAGACGTTGTCGCAAACTCTTCAACTCCTGTTTGCGTAACTGGAGTTGCTGCTCTGGCGAGCGCAGCCTGTGCATGAGGGTATCAAGTGCGGAGCGTCTGCGTTCAAGTCTGTTTTTCATCGCGCTGTCTAGACGCAGGCGCAGTTGGTCAACATGTTGCTCTACTTCATTGCGGTTTTTAACTACAAGCTCAGCCGCCGCACTCGGGGTGGGGGCACGCAAATCTGCAACAAAATCAGCAATGGTATAATCTGTTTCGTGCCCTGTAGCGCTTATGACTGGAATCTGTGAAGTGAAAATTGCTCTGGCGACTTCTTCACTGTTAAAAGCCTGCAGGTCCTCAAGGGAACCGCCCCCGCGCCCAACGATGAGAACATCTACACAACGTGAAGTGTTAAACTCTTCAATGGCGGCTACAATGCTGGCATTTGCCTCAACACCTTGAACCACGGTTGGGCGCAGCACGATGCGTAAGCCGCTGGCTCTGCGCTCCAGAATGTTGAGGATATCGTGTACCGCAGCGCCGGTGGCAGAAGTTACTATGCCGATGCATTGAGGATAGGGTGGCAGCAATGTTTTGTGCTCCGGAGCAAACAACCCTTCCTGTTCCAACCTGTTTTTAAGCTGCTCAAACGCGACCTGTAGGCTGCCGACCCCTTCTGGTTCGATCCCTTCTACAATCAACTGTAGATCACCTCTAGGGGTGTACACCGAAGCCTTAGCACGACACAGTATTTGCTGCCCGTTTGCAGGGGTAAAAGCGACCCTGCGATTGGCGGTGCGAAACATTACTGCGCGGATCTGGCTATGCTCGTCTTTAAGGCTGAAATACCAGTGCCCAGAAGCCGGTTTGGCTAGATTAGATATCTCGCCACGAAGCAGGAGTTCGGCGAGGTTGTCCTCAATAAGCTCCTGGGCAAGTTGGGTAAAGCGGGTAACGCTCAGGATAGGAACAGAATGAGTGTGCGGGGTGGACGGGTGGTTCATATGGCCTCTCAGCTAATATGGATAAAACGGGCGGAAATTTATCACAGAATAGCCTGGCTCACGCGAGAGGATGCCTGTGTTTCGCACCGCTTAGAGTAACAGTTCTCCTACCTTTACCACGGCGACTCCGTGTTGCTCTGCCAGTGCCGAGAAACTGCTCAAGGCGGTAATAGTCTCGGGGTAGGGGTGGCAAATACCTATGGCGCTGCCGTTTTTTTGTGCAATCCGCAATAACTGGGATAATTGCACCGTGATTTTGGCGACATTTCTGTCGTTATCCAGAAAAACATCCCTTGTAGCGGTGGGTATGTGCATTTTTGCAGCTTCTTGAGCTCCGACAGAAGCGGAGCTGGTTAGGCTGTCTATAAAGAACAACCCCCGCTCGGCGATAAGTTCTAATGCCACAGCCATTTGGTGGGGGCGCTGGGTGAATGCAGAACCCATATGGTTGTTACAGCCAGTAGCGTAGGGAAGCATACGTAAAAAATATGCAACTGTGTTTTTAATCTCAGCATCGCTCATGTTTGACATAAGCGCCATCTCGCCCGGATTGTATTGGGGGTAATTTAGCGGCTCCATAGGGATGTGAATCATTATCTCTCGCGCATGTTTTGCGGCCACATGCATGGTTTCCTGCGCGTATTCCAACGTTGGGATAATCGACATGGCCACTGGTATGTTCAAGGTGGCCACCTGAGAGGCTTTATCCGTATTGGCTCCGAGGTCATCCATAATTATGGCAATTCGGGGTGGGAGAAATCCCTTTTGTTCTGTTTTAAGCAGGCTCCGCGGCGGTAGCGTGATAGCAGTATCTACGGTCTGCTTTTGTCCGCTGAAAGATGGGGCAGGTTGGGTGGTTTTATCTCCCCCCTCCGCGGGCCTACTCTTGAGTGGCGTGTCTGCGTATTGGTCAGGTTGTGGCTGGTAACTCAAGAGGAGCAGTCCGGCGATTATGGCCCCAAGCATTATGGTAACGGCCAGCAGTGTTGTAAGGGAAAGACGCTTGCTCGATGAGCGTTGTGGCTTCTTGGTTTTTTTAGAACCCATAAATAAATGTCTCTTCGGATTGGATATGCGTTCTGTCGTAACAGGATCTACAACATGTAGTTTATAAGTGGATTGACAAAGCTCAGTCTGTACTGAAGGAGGTAAGGTGCTTTAGTACGGACGCGGGGCAAGCCATTGGGTGGGATTTAGGGGCGCACCATGGTGGCGGATTTCAAAGTAGTAGTTATCTGCTCCTTCGAACCCAGCGGTGGCGATAGTTTCTTGTGTTTTGACTATATCGCCAGTTTTATACTTGAGCTCTGCTGCGTAGGCATACAGGCTGTAGTATTTGTCCCCATGGTCGAGAATGAGCATGTTGCCATACCCCTTAAAGGGTGCGGAGAACAGCACTTTTCCTTGCCATATAGCCTTGATTGGCGTACCCGGCATGGCAACAATTTCCAACCCGTTGGTTTTAACCTGACTGCCGAACTGCTTATGTTTGTGGACCCCAAATCCACTGCGTAATGCACCGGAAGAAGGCCAGTTTAGAGTGCCTTTGAGTGAGGCAAAAGAGTCTCCAGTCGGTACAAAGGTACGGCTTTGTTGCTGCTCAAGGGAGTCTATCAGTTCCTTCATTGCACGGGAACGTTCCTTTAAATCGGCCAGCATATTTTCAAGCATACTGCTGTCGCGGCGAATTTCATTAATCAAGGCAGCTTGCTCGCGTTTAGTCGCCTCAAGTTTTTGCCTTTGTTCTTTTTGTTGAGTGAGGGTTGATGTGTAGCGGTTTTTTTGTTCTTCAAGTTTTTTGTGTTCGGCTTCTAGGTTTTCGACCTGCTTGCGGTACTCAAGCAGGAGAGCTTTGTCATGCAGGGTAATTCGCTGCAGAAATTCAGTATTTTCTGCGATAACGGCTGGGCTTGAGTCCGAAAAAAACAGGCGCAACGCTCCAATCTCTCCGGTGGTGTAAAGGGCCCGTAGACGTTTTTCTACATCCTGGCGGGTTCGTTGCAGAATTACCTCATAAAGATCGGATTTTTTTTGCGATGCGGCGATTTCTTTTTTCAGTCTCTCTAGGACTTCACTCTGATGTTGCAACTGGGAATCATTTTTTTTGATGTTGCGATTCAGCTCATCCAGATGTTGCAGAGCGGAACGTTCAGTGGCCTTCTTTTCTTTGATTTTTTTAGAGGTTGACCCTATCTCCTCTTGGACTTGCTGAAGCTTCTGCTTGTTCTGCTTTAGCTCATCCGCTGCAAACACGGCAGGTCGCGGTATAAATAAAAAAAGTAGACTCAGCGCACAGATGGTTGCAGTACTGGAATAAACCTTCAGCCAGGTGTGCCTAGTCGGGGTTTCTCGCATTATCATTGCCCATCTCATGCTTGATATGCCTCTACACGCGCACAAATTTGCGCAAGGGCAACGCACTGCCACATATCCCAAGGACAAACCCCAGCAAGATTACACTCGCCTGAATTGAAAAGGGCAAAAAAGTTATATTCCCGGCTGCGGTAGTGGTCAGCAAGGCCGACAGACCTCGTTTCAGAAAAAAATAGTACAGGGCATGACACCCGCCAAGGGCTAGCAGTGCGCCTATAATCCCTTGGAGAGCTCCTTCAGCCAGAAAAGGGATCTTGATAAACATAGGGGTGGCGCCAATCAGTGTCATGATCTCAAGTTCATCGCGGCGCGCATAGATAGTGAGTTTGATGGTGTTGGAAATAATGAAAAGTGTCGCAAAAATAAGAAATCCTCCAGCAAGTACACCGGTTAGTTTGAGTAGGAAAATAAAGGCATCATAGCGTTTTAGCCAATCTTGACCGTAACGGAACCCGGAGAACGCTGCATTTTTTTTAAGCTCTTGAACTAACTTTTCAGCTCCGAGTTCACTTCGAGATTCCGGTGTCAGTACCAACTCAAATGAGGCAGGGAGAATCTCCGGTAACAGGCCATCTAGGAGGTCATCGTTGCGTCCCAAACGTTTACGGAAAAGCTCAAAGGCTTCAGCTTGAGAGGTATAAGTAACATGTTCAACGCTTGGATGTTGTTTGATTTGTTCTTGCCATTGTTGCAGTTTTGCAGTGGATGGAACTTGCTCCAGATATACCGTAATCTGGATTTCCCTGCTCCACTGGCGGGTAAGATTCTGCACATTCAGGACAATGAGGGTAAAAAAAGCCAGCAGCATTAAGGCTACACCAATTGTGCCAATGGTAGCGCTACTGAGGAGTGGGCTTTGAATCATGTTCAAGATAGTGCGCTGGATAAAATAGCGGAGTCGCTTCATTCAGGCGGTTTCCTGTAATTGATCTGTGTCAGTTTCTGGGCGGGTATCGGATATAATGTGTCCGTTTTCCAGTGCAATAGTTCGTCGCGGTAGCAGCCGCATAATCTCTGTATCGTGGGTGGCCACCAGCACCGTTGTCCCCATCTTGTTTATCGCAGAAAACATCTCCATAATCTCCTGCGCTAAGTTGTAGTCAAGGTTGCCAGTTGGTTCATCGGCAAGGAGCAGTTTAGGGCGCACAATCATGGCGCGGGCAATGGCGACTCGCTGCTGTTCCCCCCCAGAGAGTTCTAGCGGTTTGCGTTGCACCTTATATTCTAACCCTACATACCGTAGCAGTTCAAACGCCCGCGCGCGTGTTTCTTTGATACTTACCCCTTGGACCTGTAGCGGTAGGGCGACGTTTTCAATTACAGTTCGATTCTGCAGCAATTTAAAATCTTGAAATACAAACCCAATCTGTCGCCGCAGAAACGCGATCTTTCTGGCACTTAGACGTGTAATATTCCTTTTACCCATCAGAATCTGTCCTCGGGTAGGGCGGTCGGCACAGTATAGTAAGCGTAATAGGGTTGATTTCCCTGCGCCGGAAGAGCCAGTAATATATGCAAACTCCCCTGCGGGGATCTGCAAGTCAATATCATACAGTGCTGGTACGCCATTGGCATAAATTTTGGCAATTCTACACATCTGAATCATACTCATACAGATTATCCTTGCGGCTTTTATTTCTAGAGAGATCCGGCATAAGCAATCTTGCCTCGAAGTGTTGCGACTATTTAATGGGGCAAGACTGCATCAATATTAAGATGATGATACGTTAGGATGAAATCAAAGAGCGGTACCATGCAGACGCTTCAGTTTAGTGTAAAGCGAGCATGCCAGTTGTCAAAAATCTCCACTTTTTCAGCACCGAATTTTTCCAGTGATTTACGTACTTGTGTAGGTGATTTTTCCTGCATGAGCGTATGCGGATTCTTGGAGTAAAATAGATCAGCATAGGCCACTATTTTGGCCTCGGTTCCGTCTGGTATCATGTCTCGCTCAGGCAGAGGTAAGCGCTTATCTACGATTTCTTCTAGTGTTAGGCCCACTCCGATATGGCTTTCACATATGCGCGCATGCCGATCAAGTCCCTCTTTTCGGAGGAGTTCCGCTCCACAGATACCGTGCATAAGATAGGGATGTTCGCCATAACATCCAATATCAGGAGCATGGACGAAGCAAACTCCTATATCGTGCAGCATAGCAGCCTGCTCAACAAATTCGCAATCGATGGCTTCGATGGATGCCAAAGCATGTGCTATAGTGCCAGCTTTTAACGCAACTGCAGCGCTATGTTGCCATAAGATGGAGTAGGCGAAGGAGTGATTTGGGTAATATTTTTGGAGCAAAGCTACAGGGTTTATTACATCCAAGATGTTGATATCCTTAATTTTATCCGAAGCACAATCATCTATCGAGCTGCACCTGTCTCTATCCCTTTTAGCTTGCAACCACTTCGGCGGTCTGCTTATATGTGCGCATTGAACTAACGCTATGGGCACGTATACTATATGCTGCTTTGCGCCGTAAAAGACGCTGGCCTAGTGTTTGGCAGCGACCATGTCAAGCCTTTAGTAACAGCATCTGCCTGAAACTTTATTGGTACTAAATCCAGGCCAATGGAAGGCAGAAAATGTCAGGTGGTGTCTAGCCAAGGATTTTTCTTTGGCTATTGATACTAACGTATTTCAATGTCAGCAGCGAGGAAAATCGTTTCGAGTATCTAAGCAGTGCTGACTTGAGAGGAGTATGCTTAAATGTCTGAGATTATTCCATTTAATGAATGTGTCTATACCTGCACGCGGGGAAGTTCCGATGGGGCGGAAGAGACGAACAGAGAGTCGAAGGTTTACATAGGCGGAGTGAAGAAAAGCCCGCTGGAGGACACCGATTGTGCCCTGTTTTTGTTTGAAATACAGCATGACCGTGCTGAAGGCTCTGGAACTCATCGTGGAATAGTCACTGCTGTTCATCTTGAGCAGTTTACTTCAGGTAAAATTCTCCCCCTTGAACTGGCAAATGAAGCGGTAATTAAAAACCTGCAGGAACAGCTGGAAATCGGGCATACCCAAAGCGAAACAGTTTCTGCGCTGTACGCAGATCCGTGCTGTGTGCTTGAAGCTCTAGGCGAGAATGAGAAACAGCGTCCTGCTGATATAGAAGTCTCCCCTGATGAGGGGATACGCTGTCGTTTGTGGAAGGTGAGCGGTCAAACACTGCTGGCCAAGGCCCAGTCGGTGCTGGATAGAAAGTCACTTATTCTTGTGCAAGGGCGCGCTGTCTACGAAGCGATGCTACGTAATCGCGACAGGTGCCGAGAGATTGATGCCGATTACAGCGGCAAGGAAAGTTATAACTATGTTGTCATGGCATTGAGCAACATAGATGATTTCTCTTCCGACTATGGGATGATAATAGATCCGGTACTCTCTACTTGCTGTATGCAGCGCTTAAATGACGTCCCGTTACTGCTGGGAAAACTTGGGGAGTTTTTTGATGTCAATGGTGTAGAAATTGATCCTGCAATTGCACCGGCTGCCGCGCACATCCACCAGATCCTGGATGATCCAGTTGAAGCACCTGATCTTGTTCTGTATCCTGGGGGCAAAAATATCTACATCTTGCAACTACGTGCCCACGAACATTTGCAAAAAACAGAATTTGACGAAAAACAGCTTAGCTCAGACTCACCTGCGGTTTTGCTGCAACGTGTAATCCTTAATCATATTCTTGAGGTTTCGACGGAAGAGCTTCATGATAGCAGCATTTTTTCAATTCCAAAATCTATTGAAGATGCCTGCGCTCTTGTTGGGGCTGTAGATAATTGCGTAGCTTTTTTCGCTCCGGAGCCGAGCATTTCACAGGTGCGGGATATCGCTTGGGACGAGATTCAGGTGCCTGTGGGCTTGATTCGCTGTCGGCCCATGCTCCCGCCGGGTTTGATTAAGTTTTCTTTGCGTGATTGATTCCAAGGTGGCGAGCGACTTAATTTTGCCATCATATGCAAGTATATAAAGGTTGTGAAATAAATGAGTTTGGTGAATTCGGGAAATTCTGGTCTTGCCACATCGCTGTATTCTGCTCTGAAAAGGGTTGGAAGAGTTTTTTCTATTACCGATCTGGTGCAGATGGTCTCAACTGGCTCTACAAACCGTGGCCAGATTCAACAAATGCTAGATCTGCTTGTTTCTCATGGTGTGGTGCGTAAGGGGAAAAAGGGGAACTATACCAAACTTAATATCCCCGCACTGCTGCGTGGTCATGTCCGAGTTAGAAAAAACGGACGGCGCGTTTTTGTGTCTACGGTAGCAGGTCCATCCCCAGACGAGTTTCAGATCTCGCCCCCGCAGCTGTATCAAGCCATGGATGGAGATCAGGTTTTAGCCCTTGAAATTGAGGGCGACACACGGCGTGGTGAAGCGCGGCGTTCCGGTGGCCGCCGACTTAATGTCCTTATTTTGGAGATAACAGAGCGCAAACAACAGACCATTACAGGGCTGTGTCGCTACAATTCCGCTGACGACACCTGCCTGGTGTATGCTGAACCATCCGATATGCCGTTTCTTCTAACCGAAGAGGGGCAAGAGGAGAACATGAGTCAGCTTGATGGAATGGTTGCGCGCTTGGGCATAACCATCTATCCGATTGGGGGCAAGCCAGGACGTGCCATTGTGCTTGAAGTGCTAGGGCAGGCAGGGGATCCACACGTGGATATTCTTGCAGCGGCCTCCAAGGTGGGAATACCTTTGCACTTTAGTCCCGAAGCGAAACAAGCAGCAATTTCAATCCCCACTGAGGTTCAAGATGACGTATGTGCTACCCGTGCAGATCTGTGCCATTTACCCTTCGTAACCATTGATGGTGAAGATGCAAAGGATTTCGACGATGCTATAGCGTTTGAGCCCGGACGAGATAGCGGCAACGTCCTGTGGGTCGCCATAGCCGATGTAAGTCACTATGTGCAACCAAACTCTGCTCTCGATTTAGATGCGTATGAGCGGGGTAACAGTACCTATTTCCCCGGTTTTAGTCTCCCCATGCTGCCGCGAGAACTCAGCAATGGTATTTGTTCCTTGATGCCGGGGGTTAAACGTCTAGCTGTGGTGCTGGAAATACACTGTACCGATGCCGGTGTTGTGTCGGAAATGGTCGTACATTTGGCGGTGATACGTAGTCGTGCTCGCCTCACCTACACCCAGGTACAGAAGAGTCTGGATGGGGCTGCTGACGTTGACGAAGGGATAACTCCACAAATCCAGAACATGCTTAGACCTCTGTTCGATTTTTCTCGCCAACTGAACAAAAACAGAACTACCCGGGGTGCCCTTGATTTTGATCTGCCAGAAGCGCAGATCGACCTCGATGATTCTGGGCATGTGGTTGGAGTTACTCGCCGTGATCGTCTGGATGCCCACCGTATCGTTGAAGAGTGTATGTTGTTGGCAAACGAGAGTGTTGCAGACTATCTGCAGAAATTCAAGGTGCAGGGAATTTATCGTCTGCACGATAAACCTGAGCTGAGTTCCATAAATCAGTTTCAGGAGTTCCTGAGTGCGTTCAATATAGGCATAAATTTGGATAGCGACGGAATTAAACCGTGGCAGCTACGTCAGGTTCTGCATCAGATCGATGACCCTGCTCAGGCGTTCATAATTAACCGAGTTTTACTTCACAGCATGAAACAGGCATATTACGCGGCTCACCCAGGAGAGCATTTTGCGTTGGCGACTTCAAGCTATGGACACTTTACTTCACCAATTCGGCGTTATTCCGATCTTATTCAACATCGAATGCTGAAGCTGTGTGTAGATGCAAACATTGCCCCAGGTTCTACTGACTCAGTCAGGACACACGAGCCAGGTCCGGCGTCTCTTGAGATTATGGCCGATCACGCAACTAGTTGCGAACGGCGCTCGATGGAGGCGGAGCGCAATATCGTTGCGCTGCGTAGTTGTCAATTCATGCAGGACAAACTGGAGGAAATATTTCCCGGTTTTATCACTGGAGTTACGGAGTTTGGTTTTTTTGTCGAATTGGATCCGTTTTTTGTCGAAGGATTGGTACATGTTCGCACTTTAGCGGATGATTATTATGTGTATGACCCTGTGCAGCGGATGCTTTTGGGACAGCGCCGCCGGCGTCATTTTAAAATAGGGCAAAAAGTTGATGTTATGGTTCAGGATGTGCGTCTTAAAACACGAGAGATCGATTTTGTGCTGCCAGAATCTCTGCAGGCGGTGGAAAAAACTGTGCTGCGTAGAAAACGTAAAGCTCCAAGGGCTAAGCGAGCGTAAAGGCGAGGTCGGGGGCAAGCTGGTTCCGGACTAAAATTCTATGAGTTCACCATAAACCTTGCAGGCATATTGAATATTCATGAAAATTATCCGTTCACTGGATGAAATTTGTAGCCCATTCGGCAAAACTGTTGCCACTCTAGGGAATTTCGATGGAGTTCACCTAGGCCATCGGGCCATATTTCGTAATCTCGTAAAGCGTGCCCGCCGTGAAAGCGGAGTCTCTGTTGTTTGTACCTTCGAACCTCACCCACTCAAAATTCTCGCGCCCGACCATGCTCCGCGCTTAATAAACACCCGCGCCGAAAAAGAACGCCTCATCGCTGCTTCGCAGGTCGATATACTGCTGCAGATTCCCTTTGATCACCATCTGGCAGCAATGTCGCCAGTAACCTTTGTGGATGAGATACTCTTGGGCAAGCTGGGTGTACAGCATCTTATTGTTGGGTTCGATTACGCCTTCGGTAAAGGTCGTGCGGGTAGCGTTGGGTTTTTATGTGCGCAGGGGAAAGACAAGGGTTTCGGAGTGGATATTTTTGGTCCGGTGCAATGCGATGGCAGTGTTCTGAGCTCAACTCGTGTACGCCAAAGCATTCTACGCGGTGATGTTGAGGACGCCAAAAATATGCTTGGACGCCATTTCAATCTAGAGGGAAGGGTTGTACATGGAGACCAGCGTGGAAAATCCCTAGGTTTCGCCACCGCCAATATTGAAACAGATAAAGAGCTGTTGCCCTTGAGCGGAGTTTATGCCGGTCGCGTAAGGCTTAACTCGACCGAACACAATGTGGTGATCAATATTGGGCATAAACCTACATTTGGATATAATAGCTTAACTATAGAGGTGCATTTACTTGATTTTGAAGGAAACCTATATGGTGATAACATGCGCGTTTATTTTGTTGAGCGCCTGCGAGGCGAGCAGAAGTTTTCTTCTACAGATGAATTAATTCACGCGATAACAGATGATATTGAATGCGCGCGCAAGATTTTGCATACGTGTAAAATTGTAGAATATAGTGAATACCTCGAAACATAGCTTGCATTCTAACAGGTTTAATTTACATAGTGTTTGGCGATAACTAATTATTTTCGGGTGAATAATTTGGACATTAACATAAGCGGCAAAACAAAGGTTTTTGGTATCCTGGGCTGGCCTGTTTCCCATTCACTTTCGCCGCTCATGCAGAATGCCGCTTTCGCTGCAAAAGAAATCAATGCTGTGTATGTCCCTTTTTCAGTGCGGGAGACGGACTTACACCATGCCGTAACTGGATTACGGACGTTGCATGTTCAGGGTTTCAATGTGACTATTCCACATAAACAGAATATCATCTCATGCTTGGACAGAGTAAGTCTGGAAGCGCAGGTGATTGGAGCGGTCAATACCGTGGCTCGTGAAGGAAATAAGCTGGTTGGCTACAATACCGATGCCGGTGGTTTTTTACGTTCATTACAATACGATCTTGGATTTCTGCCGCATGGACGCCGGGTTGTGGTTCTTGGCGCCGGTGGTGCTGCGCGAGCGTGTGTGTATGCTCTTTGCCAAGCAGGTGCGGCAGAAGTGGTTATCGCAAACCGCAACACTGCGCGTGCAGAAGCACTGCTCGGAGAATTTGCCCCCCTTTGTCCGCACACAAACATGCATGTTGTTTCGCTAAGCAAGGAAACTCTTGCAGCGCCGTGCCTCGGTGCTGATCTTATCCTAAACACGACTTCCATAGGTTTAGATGTTCTAGACACGGATACAGTAGGGGCTTCTGACCCATTGCCATGGGGAAATATTAATAGCGAAACATTATTTTACGATGTAGTATACAAGCCCGGCTTTACCCCTTTGGTTAAGCGTGCTCGCGCTAACGGCATGGTTGCTCTTGATGGAATTGGAATGTTGATTGCGCAGGGGGAAGAGGCGTTCAAAATATGGACTGGGTTTGACCCTGGTGACTCTATGCGCCGCGCAGTTGCAAATGCCAACTAATTCGCGTAGGCATGGTTCGCTATCCATAATCACTTTGCAATAACTCTAGATGTATTTACGCAATAATAGAGCATTCGCTCTAAGCGCTGTCTCTACTTTTAATACGGATATTTTGTATGGCTAGTAACCGTCTGGGCGAACTTCTGGTTCGGAACAAAATCCTCACCCAAGAGCAGGTAAATAAGGCAATTGCGGAACACAAAGCCCACCGCGAACGGCTGGTGACTTCGCTTGCGCGCCTTAAACTCATAAGTGAAGAAGATCTTGCCGCCTTTCTTGCGCGCCAATATGGTGCACCCTCCATCAACCTTGATGAATTTGAGGTTGATACCGGAGTGACCAAGTTGATATCTGCTGAAGTAGTGCAGAAGTATCATTTGATGCCCATTAGCAAGACAGGTTCAACCCTGATAGTCGCTATGAGCGACCCGTCCAATATTTTTGCAATTGACGATATTAAGTTCATGACCGGGCACAATGTCGAGGTGGTTGTCGCGACTGACGGCGCGATTAAAAAAGCTATCGACAAATACTATGATCAGTCCGACACTTTAGCCGACGTTATGAGTGGTCTCGACGATATAGACCTTGAAGTTGTCGAGGGTGATGAAGAGATAGACGTCAATGCGCTCCAGATTGCAACAGAAGAAGCGCCGGTAGTTCGATTAGTTAACCTGATCATGACAGATGCGATAAAAAAAGGGGCCTCCGATATCCATATTGAGCCATACGAGAAAATATTTCGCGTCCGGTACCGGATTGATGGTGTGCTCTATGAAGTTATGAAGCCACCCATGAAAATGAAGGCAGCGATTACGTCGCGCTTGAAAATTCTTTCAAATATGGATATTGCCGAGCGCCGCCTCCCTCAGGATGGGAGAATCAAGATTAAGTTGCCCGGTGGCAAGGATATGGACTTTCGCGTGAACTGCTTGCCTACCCTTTTTGGAGAAAAGGTAGTGCTGCGACTGCTTGACAAGTCTAACCTGCAACTGGACATGACCAAACTTGGCTATGAAGAGGATGCGCTGAAGTGGTTTAAGCAGGAGATAAAAAAACCTTTCGGCATGGTGCTGGTAACTGGTCCGACTGGAAGTGGTAAAACCGTATCGTTGTATTCGGCTTTGGCTGAGTTGAACACAACCACTGAAAATATTTCCACCGCCGAAGACCCGGTAGAATTCAACTTTGCTGGAATCAACCAAGTGCAGATGCATGAAGATATAGGGCTTAATTTTGCCAGCGCGCTCCGGGCTTTTCTGCGTCAAGACCCCGATATAATCATGATCGGTGAGATTAGAGATTTTGAAACAGCTGAAATCGGTATCAAGGCTGCTCTTACCGGTCATATGGTTCTGTCTACGTTGCATACCAATGATGCTCCCAGCACCATTAATCGTTTGTTGAATATGGGGGTAGAACCATTTCTGGTCGCCTCCGCGATTAACCTAGTTACAGCCCAGCGTCTAGGTAGACGGTTGTGTTCCGAGTGCAAGGAATTGGATGATATCTCCAAGCAGTCGCTGCTTGACGCAGGAGTTGCACCTGATGAGGTGGATGACTACGTCTGCTATAAGGGCAAGGGGTGTAGCAATTGCAATGAAAGTGGCTACAAAGGGCGTGTGGGTATTTATCAGGTAATGCCCATGTTTGAAGAGATACGCGAAATGATTCTAGCCGGAGCAAATACCGCCGAAATTAAACGCGAATCAATGCGCCTAGGAGTCCGCACTATGCGACAATCTGCACTGCTGAAACTTAAAGAGGGGGTAACCTCATTTGCAGAAGTTCTGCGGTGTACGGTCTCTGACGATTAGCGCTGGTGCTATTTAAAAACTAGAGAAATCACTCCACGCGGTAAGAATAGATATGTATTGATATGTTTTTACGCGTTACACCCAGCTGAAGGGACTTCATATATGGCCGGTATTCATGATTTTCTTAAGATAATGGTAGATTCTGATGCTTCGGACCTGCATCTGACAACTGGGCTGGAGCCACAGATAAGAATTGATGGGGCAATGCGGTCGCTTGATCACCCAAAGCTCATGCCCAATGACACTAAACAACTTTGCTATAGCATCCTCACCGACTCTCAGAAACGGATATTGGAAGAAGAAAACGAGATTGATCTTTCCTTTGGGGTGAAGAATCTGGCGCGTTTTCGTGGCAATATCTTTGTTCAGCGTGGTGCAATTGCCGGGGCATTTCGGCGCATCCCATACGAGTTTTTATCTTTTGCACAGTTGGGGTTGCCCCCAATTGTGGCGGAAATATCTAAACGACCACGCGGACTTATCCTCGTCACCGGTCCGACTGGAAGTGGAAAGACAACAACCCTGGCTTCCATGATAGATGCCATCAACTCAGAGCGGCACGAGCACATCATCACCATCGAAGATCCTATCGAATACATCCATCCGCACAAAAATTGCGTCGTTAATCAACGTGAAGTTGGGAGTGATACCCACTCATTCAAAAAGGCACTGAAGTCCATTCTGCGCCAGGACCCAGATGTTGTGCTCTTGGGAGAATTACGTGATCTCGAAACCATCGAGGCCGCGCTTACTATCGCTGAGACCGGTCACCTATGTTTCGCTACCCTGCACACCAATGGTTGTGTACAGACCATCAACCGTATCGTTGATGTGTTTCCCACCAATCAGCAGACTCAAGTGCGCACCCAATTATCCTTTGTCTTGGAAGGGGTGCTATCCCAGAACTTGATCCCCAAAGCGTCCGGTACAGGTAGGGTTCTAGCTCTTGAGGTAATGATTCCAAATATCGCAATCCGCTCGTTGATTCGTGACGACAAGATTCACCAGCTTTATTCGCAGATGCAGATGGGGCAGGAGAAATATGGCATGCAGACCATGAACCAGTCGCTGTTTAGCTTGTACCACAAAAAACTTATAACCTACGATGCAGCCTTGAACCGTTCACCCGAACAGGGAGAGCTCAAGCAAATGATTGCCAATCCTAACTCAGCGTTGAAACAGACCCCCAGCGTCGCTAAAAAAATGAGTTAGTTAGGTGGAAACTTTAGATTTATTGCAGTTTTGTGGATGAGGTGGTGTTATGGCTAAATTTTCATGGGAAGGCACGAGTCGGGATGGCAAAAAACACAAAGGGGACATGGAAGCTCCTAATCAAGCCGTGGTACAGGCTCAATTGCGCCGGCAGGGAATTGTAGCTGGTAAGATAAAAGAGCGCGGCAAAGGGCTGGATTTTGACATCAAAATCCCAGGTTTAGGCGCTAAAATCACCACCAAGGATTTGGTTGTATTTACCCGTCAATTTGCCACTATGATTGATGCAGGGCTCCCTTTGGTTCAATGCCTTGATATCTTATCCTCCCAGCAGGAGAACAAAACCTTTAAGCTGATTTTGCTGGAAATAAAGAACGATGTTGAATCAGGATCAACCTTTGCTGATGCGCTAAAAAAGCACCCGCGCGCGTTCGACTCTCTGTTTGTCAACCTTGTTGCGGCCGGAGAGATTGGCGGTATCCTCGACACCATTCTCAACCGCTTAGCCGCATATATTGAGAAATCGATGAAGCTCAAAAAACAGGTTAAAAGTGCCATGACGTATCCTACAACTATCGTCTCTATCGCTGTTGTAGTAATTGGCGTTATCCTAGTTTTTGTCATTCCCGCGTTTGAAAAAATGTTTGCCGACTTCGGCGGGGCCTTGCCAGCGCCTACTCAAATAGTTATCAATATGAGTAATTTCATCCAGGACTATATCCTCTTTATAATTGGTGGATTTATTCTCTTTGTTTTTCTGGCAAAAAAAATCTATGCCACCGAAAGAGGGAGGGCTAAAATTGATAATTGGGCGCTTAAGGTTCCGGTATTTGGCATCCTGATCCGTAAGGTTGCGGTAGCCAAGTTTACCCGTACCTTAGGTACCATGGTTTCTAGTGGTGTGCCTATTTTGGATGGTCTAGACATAACCTCTCGAACCGCAGGCAACAAGACCGTTGAGAACGCCATTATCGCGGTACGCAAAAGTATCAGTGAAGGAAATACTATCGCGGAGCCTTTGGCTAAATCAGGGGTTTTCCCCCCCATGGTATGCCAAATGATTGCGGTTGGAGAACAGTCAGGCTCTATCGACACTATGCTCAATAAGATAGCGGATTTTTACGATGACGAAGTTGACGATGCCGTCGGCAACTTGACCGCCATGATGGAACCACTGCTGATGCTGTTTCTTGGGACAACCGTTGGGGGTCTGGTTATAGCCATGTATCTACCTATATTCAAACTCGCCGGTGCGGCGGGGGGGTAAACCTCAGTGCCTGCATCGCATGTCGCGCCCTTAACCGTCCGCTCGCTGAACTCCCAGCTATGGTATGTGCTGGTGCGCTTCTTGGTGCTCTCTTTATTTCTGGGGGGCACGGTCTTTTTTGCCCTCGTTGTATATGGTCATTCAGAAATTTTTTCAAACACCAAACTTGTTAGCATACTCAGCCTGTACCTGCTGCAGATAGGGCTGGCCTTGGTCTGGTTGCTGCGCTTCGGTCCGTCGGCGCTTTTTGTTCAGATTCAGATAGTCTGGGATCTTACAACATGCGCCGCGGTAGTTTGTTTCACTGGAGGGATGTACAGCGATTTTGCTTTTCTGTTTATTTTCGTAATCCTTACCTGTGGACTTATCAGCACTAAAAAGGACGTTCTTGTCACCCTCCTTGCCAGTATCGTTCTGTATGGCGGGCTTACAATCCTGGATTTTTACGGGTTCCTTCCCCTCTACACTTGGCAGACGCGCTCAGATACCAATGTTTTTTACATGCTATTTCTTAATTTTACCGCTTTTGTATTTGCGGCGTTTATCGGAGCGGTTTTGTCCAGTAGATTGCAGCAGTACGCGCAAAAAATAGAAGAGCAGCAGCGCGAACATGTCGAACTTGAGTCCTTCAATCAGCTTATTCTGCAAAACATAACCAGCGGCCTGATTCTTACCGATAGTTGGGGCAGAATTTTACTGATAAACCAAGTAGCGCAGCAGATATGTGCTATATCGGAATCTAGAGTTCTTAATCTGCCGGTGAGCAAGGTATTGCCTGGGTTCAGATGTCCAGAGCCACAGGAGCGTATTGAGCGGGCCGAGTTTAATTTTACCAATGCAGACGGTATAAGGATGGTGCTTGGCTACAGTTCCACACCAATAAGGCAGGGTGAATCAACAAATATTCTCTTTATGTTTCAAGACCTTACTCAGATAAAAAGTCTAGAAAAAAACTTAAGGCGCGAAGAGCATCTGGCCGCTATTGGCAGCTTATCGGCAGGTCTGGCGCACGAGATCCGCAATCCACTTGCATCCCTTGGCGGTAGTGTGCAGTTGCTCAGAGAACAAGCAGTTGACGGTGTGCAGCAGCGTCTATTGAACATTATTGCACGCGAAACTGAGCGCCTAAACAATCTTGTCAATGACTTCCTCAATTTTGCAAATCCACGTACCCCGTTTAAAAAAATGACCGACATTCATGCTGTCCTCGACGACATCGAACACCTGATGCGTGGTTCCGAACAATTCAACAGCATAGATATCCGCTTCAGACACAGTGATAACTGGTATGAATATGTGGATGAAGAGCAGATAAGGCAAGTGATCTGGAATCTTCTGGTTAACGCATCCAATTTTTGCGCAACACCTGGCATCATCGAGTGTGGATCGAGTCGCACGAAGCGCACCTTTTGGATTGATGACAATGGTCCTGGCATAGACAAGCAGATGAAGGACGCCATTTTCGAGCCTTTCAGGACAACTAGGGCCACTGGCACCGGACTTGGACTTTCCATCGCTCACGCACTTGCCAAGGCAAATGGAGCAGCCCTCGAGTATGCCCATGCCCCCTTAGGAGGAGCTAGATTTAAAATTACATTTTCAGGCGCGAGCCAAAGGACAACGTAGACAATGGCCTTTGCATCGAGTTCAACCCCACGCTACAATTCACCCCATTTACTGATTGTAGATGACGAAGCTAGCATGCGTGAAGTGCTGGAGATCATGTTCCATGCTGAGGGCTATAGCGTTGATGTTGCCGCTGACGGAGCCCAAGCGCTGGAAAAGTTGCAGCACCAGGCATACGACTTGATACTGACAGATATGCGCATGCCCAACATCGATGGTCTTGAGTTACTTGAACGCATCCGTAATCTGCATACTGAGACGCTCGTCATCATGATGACGGCATATTCGACAACAGCGCAGGCTGTAGAGGCCATGAAGCTTGGCGCCTACGACTACATCGTCAAACCATTCAATAACGAAGATATTCGCCTTACTATTAAGAAGGCGTTGGAGTTTTCCAGTTTAAAGCATGAAAATAAACATTTACGCTCAGAATTGGATCGACGCAACAGTTTTGAACGCCTGACGGGTAAAAGTGCTGCTATGCAGCAGCTGTATACCCTGATTGAAAAAGTCGCGCCAACAACGGCAAGCGTTTTAATCAGCGGAGAGTCGGGCACCGGTAAGGAGCTTGTAGCCAAAGCAATTCATCGCAATAGCTTGCGTGCCGAAAGATCATTTGTTGCCATAAACTGCGGTGCTGTGCCGGAAAATTTACTTGAAAACGAGTTGTTCGGCCATGAAAAAGGTGCTTTTACCGGAGCAGATCAGCGCAAGGAGGGGCTGTTTGATCAGGCAGATGGGGGGACTCTTTTCCTTGATGAAATTGCCGAGTTACCGCTACAGATGCAGGTTAAACTCCTACGCGCCTTGCAGGAAAAAGAAATTAGACCTATAGGTGGAAATAAGGATCATCAGGTCGATGTGCGCATAATTGCGGCCACCAATCGTGATCTCAAAGCTCTCATCGAGGCACAAGAGTTTAGGCAGGACCTCTTCTACCGCCTGAATGTAGTGCATCTGCAAGTGCCGCCCTTGCGCCACCGTCGAGAAGACATTCCACTGCTAATTGAAGCCATATGCAGGGTGCTCGCACCGCAGCGCATATTGAGGATTTCCCCACCGATGATGCGGGCTCTGCTTGACTATGCCTGGCCTGGCAATGTGCGTGAATTAGAGAATGTTCTTGAACGGAGCATCATTTTAAGCGAAGATGACATGCTTGAATTTGCTTCGTTACCGGCGTCCATAACTGAAAGTGAGAACCGCCCTGCACCGACAGCACTTTTGCCGGAAGAAGGAATGGATATCGAAGCCTACCTACGTGAGGTGGAGACGCAATTATTGTCACAGGCGCTGGAACGCAGCAACGGAATCAAGAAAAAGGCCGCACGGTTACTGCATTTAAGTTTCCGATCTTTGAGGTATCGCTTGGAAAAATTAGGCCTTTAGGATCTTAAGGAGCTAAAACGTGGAAAAAAATCTCCCTGATACAGCGCCTGAATCTAAAAAAAGTTCCTCAGACATAGATTCCGGAGGCGAAGATGCCATAAAGAGTTATATGCGTGACATCCGAAAATCCAAACTGTTGACCGCCGAAGATGAAAAAACCTTGGCCGATCAAGTCGCTCTAGGCAATGCGGCAGCACGGAATCGGATGATAGAATCTAACCTGCGCCTAGTGGTTAAAATTGCGAAGCGTTATTCAAACAGAGGGCTCCCTTTTCTAGATCTTATCGAGGAAGGCAACATGGGGCTTATTAAAGCGGTGGAGCGCTTTAAGACTGACAAAGGGTGCCGTTTCTCCACCTATGCTACATGGTGGATCCGTCAATCCATTGAACGAGCGCTGGTAAATCAAAGTAGAACTATCCGTTTGCCGGTGCATGTTGCTGAGCAGGTAAGCAAGATGTTCAAGGTAACCAAAGAGCTCCTGCACTACAAAAGTGAGGAACCCTCAACTCAAGAGATAGCCGAACTTATGGGGGTAGAGCAAGCAGATGTGGAGCGCCTGCAGCAGTTGATTCGCAAAACCTATTCCATTGAACACCCTCTTGGTGAAGAGGGCAATTACACTCTGATGGATACCATCGAGGACCCATATACACCCGGTCCGGCAGAATTACTTGAAAATATCGACAAATACGAGTATGTGCAAAAATGGCTTAAAAGTCTCAAAAAAAAGGAAGCTGAAATTTTGCAATATCGCTTTGGTCTTAATGATTGTGAACCGGAGACCCTTGATACAATCGGCAGGCGCTACGGGGTAACCCGCGAAAGAATCCGTCAGATTGAAGCTAAAAGTCTGGACAAATTGCGCAAAATCATGCAGGAAGAACTGCATACTGACTAGCGTCAATACAGTGGTGTATATACAATCAAGTCAGTACAGGGGAGATACAGCGTGCAAGAGCTTAAAGATAGCATTCGCGATATTATTGATTTTCCCAAAAAAGGGATTGTGTTTAAGGATATAACAACTCTGCTGGCGCATGGACGCCATTTTCATCGAACCATTGATCTAATGGCACACCGCTATCTGGGGCAGGATATCGACATGATTGTTGGTATAGAAGCACGTGGATTTATTCTGGGTTCGGCCTTGGCATATAAATTAGGAACTGGCATTACGTTAGTACGTAAACCAGGCAAATTACCCCATAAGACGATCCAAAAAACCTACGCACTTGAATACGGTACTGATACCCTTGAAATTCATGCAGACGCATTTAAGCCTGGTGAGCGGGTTCTTATCGCCGATGATCTTCTGGCAACGGGTGGTACCATAGCTGCCACGATCGATCTGGTTCGCGAGCTTGAGGCAGAAATAGTGGAATGTATTTTCTTAGCGGAACTCGACTTTCTTAATGGGCGGGAAAAATTATCCGACGTAGAAGTGTTTAGTCTGCTCCATTTTTAAAAAAAACTTGCCCGCACCTTAGGGGATGCGTTATAAAGCCTGTTTCAGACTCCGTAGCTCAGCTGGATAGAGCAATCGCCTCCTAAGCGGTAGGTCGCAGGTTCAAATCCCGCCGGGGTCACCATAAAAAACAAGCCCTTAGCCTGAATCGGTTGAGGGCTGTTTTGTTTGTTGTGCCTGCGAGTATTGGTTTTTTTCCTGCAGGTCAGAGCATTAATAATGATTAGTGGCTTGGGACAGTATGGTTAGGCACACAATATCCACGTGTAAATAAACATGTAAAAGGAGAGCTCTATGAAAACCTCGATAGTAACGCCAAACGCACCAGCAGCTATAGGTCCTTATTCTCAAGCGATAAAGGCTGGAAATATGGTATTTTTTTCCGGCCAGATCCCCCTCGACCCAATTACCGGTGAGCTTGTTGGCAGAGATATTGAAACCCAGACTCGCCAAGTGATGCGTAATATGCACGCTGTGCTCGAAGCGGCAGGGATGGATTTTGGACATATTGTCAAGGCGAATATTTATTTAAAAGACCTCAACGATTTTGCTGTAGTAAATAAAATCTACGCAGAACACGTGCCCAATCCGGCCCCCGCACGCGCTTGTGTAGAAGTGGCAGCATTGCCAAAAGATGCATTGATAGAAATCGAGTGGATAGGGTGTTTTGCGTAACTCGATACATATTCAATACTAGCGCGCCTCTTCCCTTCCTCCCTAAATTATGCGCGAATCATGCCAGAAAAGTGTTAATTTCTAACCATGAAATTTGCCAACATCAGACGTGAGCCTACATAAAAAGTTTGACATGCTTGTTTGAATAAGACATATATGGTCAGCTTTCTTCCAATATGGTTTTAAGTATTCATTAATCAAATATTTTCTGTAACAAAACCCACTAAAATGATGCGTAGGCAGTTCACACTGCCGCACCGGGAGTCTCCATGTTTGCAAGTCTTAGTTTAGGAAAAAAACTCGCTATTGGCTTCGGCGCAATCTTGTTATTGGTTGCTGTAGTCGGTGCTATCTCCTACTCCGCTCTCTCCAAAAGCTCCGTCGGATTTGATGATTATCGCGCCATTGCGCGGGATGCAAATCTGGCCGGACGTATACAGGCAAACAATCTGGCCCTTCGCATGCATGCGAAAGATTATATCCATAACTCGAATGCTGCTGCTTTACAAAGGTATGAGGAATCGCGTGAGCGTGTAGATACATTAATTCAGAAAGCGCAGAAGGAGGTAGATGCTCCCGATCGAGTCGCTCTTATTAATCAGATTGCAGCAGATCGAAACATCTACGATTCTACTTTCAGTCAGATCATAGCGTTGATGGCTCAACGTGATAATTCTGTGAAAAATGTTATGGATATAGTTGGACCCGAAGCGGAAAAAAATCTGACTAAAATTCTGACCTCGGCAAAAGAAGATGAAAATGTGGGCGCGGTTTACATAGCATCTCAGGCAATACGCAATCTTTTATTGGCGCGGTTATATGCGGATAAATTTCTAGACACCAACGACCATGCCGCAGTTGATAGGGCCGAGAAAGAGTTTGCTCCGATGGAGGAAGTGCTGCACGATCTGAGTCGTGAGTTGAATAACCCGCAGAGCAAACAACTGCTGGCCGAAGTAACACGTCATGTCCAAACATATCAAAGGGCTTTTACGCAAGCGGTTGAGGCTATTGAAAGGCGTAATCTGCATGTTCGCAATGGCTTGGATGTCCTCGGCCCTGGTTTCGCAGATAAGATTGAACTTATAAGAGTAAGTATTCAAAATGATCAGGATACTCTTGGACCACAATTGCAGGCTAGTAACCATAGGTCTGTACAGATAATCCTAACTCTAGTTGCTTTGGCTCTTATCGGTGGCGTGGCGGCGACATTAGTTATAGTGCGTAACATCACCCAACCTATCATCTTGGGGGTTAATTTCGCGCGAGAGATCGCCCAGGGTGATTTTAGCCACAGAATTAATATGAATCGACTCGATGAAATTGGTCTGCTGACTCGGGAGCTAGATAATATGGCAGACAGTTTGGCCCAAAATGCCGAAGCAGCTAAACAAATTGCACAGGGCAATCTAAATGTAGATGTGCGCTTGGCGTCAGATCGGGACGAATTAGGGCTTGCACTGCAACAGATGGTAGATGGCTTAAATTCCAGTTTGGGGCAAGTTCAGATAGCCAGTGAGCAGATTAACGTTGCCGCCAGCGAAATTTCCGATTCAAGTCAGTCATTATCCCAAGGTGCTACAGAGTCTGCTAGCTCGCTGGAAGAGATCTCGTCATCCCTCAATGAGCTTGCATCTCAAACTAAAATCAATGCTGAAAATTCAGCTCAGGCAGATAGGCTGGCGCTTGCTGCAACTGAATCTGCGCAAAATGGCAATGATCAAATGCACAGCATGGTAACAGCAATGGAGGAGATCAACGCGGCGAGTCTAAGTATTTCTCGCATTATCAAAACGATAGATGAGATCGCCTTTCAAACGAATTTGCTGGCACTGAATGCCGCAGTGGAGGCCGCGCGCGCGGGTCAACATGGTAAAGGTTTTGCTGTAGTGGCTGAAGAGGTGAGAAGTTTGGCCGCACGTAGTGCTAAAGCTGCAGAAGAAACATCTCACCTAATTGAAGGCTCCATAGCAAAAACCAATAATGGTAGTCAAATCGCCGCTCAGACTGCCAAAGCGCTGCAGGAAATTGTCGCTGACGTAAGCAAGGTCAAGGATTTGGTAGAAGACATTTCAATTGCGAGTAAAGAGCAGTCAGAAGGGGTTAATCAGATAAATATTGGAGTCTCTCAGATTGATGAAGTGACGCAGCAAAATACTGCCAGCGCTGAACAAAGTGCGGCTGCGTCAGAAGAGCTTTCAAGTCAGGCTTTACAGATGCAGGAAATGTTGAGGCAGTTTAAACTTAAAAACCGGCTGCGCACACCACAGCGGCAACAAGCACCACAAAAGCGTCAGGCAGCACTTCCGCAGGGCAATTTCGGCGACTGGGGCAGTCCTTCTGAGCTAAAAAAGAAGGCTGCAAGACCCCAAATTGCTCTTGATGACAATGAATTTGGTAGATTTTAACGCTTAATATCGATGCGCGCGGGAAGGACTGTAGATCCTTCCCGCGTTTGCATAAAACCAGCCTTTACCAAGCCTACAATGCCCGATGTCCTGCCACCAACCATCTCTGGTTTTAATAAATCACTGCAATGCCTTTCGCAATTTATAGTGTAGGTTCGGAACCTCTCGCCGAAAAAATATTTATTTTTCTTAGGAATTACGTTTAAAGCCTTTACGGAGTCAATAGGAAATGCTTCAGTAGCTTCGCCTAGAGGCAATATGGTAAAGTGATAGCCTTTTACCTTTGCCATTTGTTACGAAGTTGGGGAGCGCCATCTATTGCATGGACAGAAAAGATGACGAATCACGGGCTTGAATGGCGTGAATTTAAAGATTTTACGGCGAAGGTTGTCCGTTCTTCGCGGCGCAAAACCGCTGAAATACGTGTGCGCGCAGGGGCCGTCTCTATATTGGTGCCAGCCCTTGTTTCTGTTAAAGAAATCGATAAAATCCTAGAAAAAAAACAACGCTGGATTGTCGAAAAGATAGAGCTGCAACACCAGATTATTCCCCCAGCAGCCAAAAAATACGTCAATGGAGAAGTCTTCAGCTATTTGGGTGACGATTATCCCCTGCAGGTAGAAAGTGGCCCCTATGCGCCGGTAGAATTGATTTGCGGAGTTCTGATGGTGCGTGTGCCGGGCGGAAGCGCCCAACCATCTGTGGTGCGAAATGCCCTGCTCCGTTGGTATAAGCGTCGGGCTCATGAGCAGTTGGAAGCTAGGGTGAACCGTTTAGCTCCACTGGTAGGGGCGCAACCTACTTCGATAGAGGTCAAAACCTTCAAGGCGCGCTGGGGTAGTTGCAGCATCAAAGGTAAGTTGCAGTTCAATTGGCTAATCATTCTTGCACCAGAGCGTATCGTGGATTATGTGGTGGTCCATGAGCTCTGCCATCTACTCCAGCATAATCATTCAGCTGCCTACTGGCGCGAGGTTGCGCGAGTTATGCCCGACTATAGGGAGTGCCGCGATTGGCTGAAGAGCAACGCCGCCGCGCTCAAAGTGTAGTATTCATGCTGGAGTGCATCTGTTACCATGTAATGATATTTGCCCAGCTGACTTTAGTTTCTACTGCGTTTACGGAGAATTGAATAATGCGGGAAATAACAGTGGTTTTTTATGCTCGAGAATTCAGTGGCGATTGGAAGTATCCCTTCGATGATGAAACCATCGCACCATTCTTTGCTCAGTTGAACCAAGAGTTGAATGGGTGCGGAGTGAAATTCAGTTTTTCCCACGAACCCAACGTTTGCCTGAAAATCAACGGCTATCAGGATATGCTCAACAGCGTACGCATTTGTGCGCCTAAACATGGATTTTCAAGTCTGTGCCTAGGGCAATTTTTGGGAGCAAGTCCGGCCCCGGATTTTCTAACCGATGTTAAACGTGGGGTGCGGCGCGTGGCTTTTTCGCCGGAAAGTATCGTCCCCGTGGGTGGAGAGGCTTTGTGCCATAACTGCGGCTGCGGCTGCTGAGAGACCATATAAATGTTAGATAAAAAAGATGCCGGATCGCAAATGGGACCACATACGGTTGAACTGAACGAATGGATAAGCTGTGCGCCCTTTGAGCAGGCTTTGGGGATCGAGATCATTCGGGCCCAAGATGGGTTTGCAGAACTGTTGATGCCTTTCACTTACACGCATGCCAATGGTGCCGCTATGCTCCATGGTGGTGCCATGTCTACTCTAGCCGATACTGCTGCCGTGTTCGCCTTGAAGAGCTTGCTTCCTCCCGGAACTCATTTTGCTACCATTCACATGGAGGTGGATTTTCTTTATCCGGTAATGCAGGGAAGGGTGCACGCACGCGCCCAGGTCGAACATGAACGGGGACGCAATTGGACCGCCTGCGTGGACTTGTTCGACGATGCTGAGCGCGAAGTAATGCGAATGAACGCCCAGTTCAAGGTAGCGCGACACCAGCCAAATCTGAGCGCTGAGCAGGTGGCCTCTATCCCTGGCCATAGCGCGGCCGATGGTGCAAAAAATGACGCCGATGTTGTCCTTTTATGATTTAAATCCGCAGGCTTATATTCTGATAGTTATGGGGGCGCTCTGCGTTGCAGCTGTTTTTTTGCTGTGGCGCTGGCTGCAGGTGCGTACTAAGCGCAGTGTATTACACTTTCAGCTAGCACAATTGCAGCAACACCAGCGCGAATCCCTGCTGCGCGAAGAAACCCTGCAGGAAGAATTGAGTGTTACCAAGGGAAGGCTGATTCAGGCGCAGGCCCGCCTAGACGAGCAGCATCAGCGGGTGCAGGAAAAAGAAGAATTTTTTCACCAGACCCGTGAATCCATGCAGGCGCAATTCAAGGTGCTGGCGCAAGAAATTTTTGATGAGAAGGGGCGCACATTCAAGCTTGACAGTAAAACTGGCCTGGGTGAAATTTTAGAGCCATTTCGTAATCAGCTGCAGGAATTCCGCCATCGGATCGACGATATCCACGTTACCGATTTAAAGGACCGCACCACCATGCGCCATGAGTTGGAGCAGTTGCGCACCACCAGTCATCAGTTGAACAAGGAGGCGGTCAACCTCACCCGTGCGTTAAAGGGGGAGAATAAACTGCAGGGCAACTGGGGTGAAATGGTGCTGGAGCGGGTGTTGGAACAATCTGGGTTGCGTAAAGGGCATGAATACGAGACGCAAGTAAGTTTGCGCAACGCCGAAAACCAGCTGCTGCGCCCGGATGTAGTCGTGCATATGCCCGAAGGGCGGAATATCATTATTGATTCCAAGGTTTCCTTGACTGCATATGAGCGTTACTGCAGTGCCGAGGAGGCAAGCGCGCAAGAGCAGGCACTTAAACAACACGTACATGCGGTACGGCAGCATATTAACGACCTCGGATCGAAGGATTATGCCGATCTTTACGGGGGGAAATCGCTGGATTTTGTTTTGCTATTCATGCCCCTTGAACCGGCATTTATCTGTGCGGTACAACATGCAGAAGATCTTCTCGATTTGGCGCTGAATAATCGGGTGATAGTGGTCACTCCCACAACCCTGCTTGCTACCATGCGCACGGTGGAAAACATCTGGCGCTACGAACGTCAGAATCAGAATGCGCGCGCTATTGCTGCTCGTGCTGGGGCGGTGTACGACAAACTGCGCGGCTTTGTGGAGGATATGGAGAAAATCGGGATCCAGATCTCTACCCTAGAGCAGCAGTACCACAGCGCCATGAATAAATTAACCCAAGGCAAGGGAAATCTCATAAGTCAAGCAAGCCGTTTTGTGGAACTTGGGGTGAAGGTAAAACGTAAAATGCCCGATTCCGTACTGGAACAAGCCGAAACCGAAACTGCGGAAGAGATCTGATGCTAGAAGTCGCTGCAGCCATCATTGTGGAAGACGGTCTGGTACTGCTGGGACAACGTTCTGAGCATACCCATTTGGGTGGATACTGGGAATTTCCGGGCGGGAAATTGGAACCAGGTGAGTCCGTGTATGCATGCGTTGAGCGCGAAGTTCAGGAGGAACTTGGGGTCGCAGCACGCGCAGGTGCATTGGTGTGCGAAAGTATCTATGCATATCCATTTGGTACGGTTAAATTGTTGTGTGTGCACACTTTTTTGCTCCAGAAGCAACTTATGCGCAATGTTCATACCCGCCTTGAATGGGTAGCGCTGGAGGCCCTGAGTACATATAATCTTGCCCCAGCAGATATCCCTGTTGTGCCGCACTTATTGCGTTATTTTGCTCCCAGCACTACCCCTGGTCTTCCCCTTGGCTAAAGGTTGGGCTGTTTCATGCTGAAACTTGGGATAATTTCGGATACCCATTGGAGTACGCTACCACAGGCCAATGCCGGAGCACAAAAGCTCCTGAGCGGGGTGTTTGCCGATGTTGATGCCATCATTCATGCCGGTGATATGGTGCACCCAGACCTAGATATGGCATTTGCCCCACATGATTTTTATGCAGTACGCGGCAATATGGATCCGCCCTCCAATTCTATCCCGCTCAAACGCATTCTCCGTTTTGCTGGAGTCAATATTGGCCTTATCCACGGTTGGGGCTTTGGTGCAGCAATTGAATCCAACGCCCTGCGTGAATTTGAGGTGCAGGACATCGATATTTTAGTCTACGGACACAGTCATTGCCCCACATGTAGGCGGGAGCATGGTTTGTTGCGCTTTAATCCCGGTAGTGCAACCCAGCGTCGCCGAGCGTCATTTCACAGTGTCGGTTTGATATACATAGCAGCTGGTTCAGAAACCCAGAGTCAAGCGCTTGTTCCTTCTATTCCCGATTTTGGTTACCAGATAAAAGAAAGAATTGCATTTGAATCCAGCACAAAGCAACAGGTAGTAGCTCAGATTATCAACATTGACGCAGAACCTGAAATCGTCTAACGTCTGAAACGTTGTTTAATTGGTAGTATTATTGGTTAAATATGTGGCCGAAACATGGTAGTTGTTATGGTTGTTTCACTTGAGCAGTGTGGCCACATATTCATGTATGTACTTACTTTTGGTACAGATTCTTTTTAAAGTGCCTGATTCGGATTTTTTATAGCAGTGGGGGGTAGGATGAAGTTTGTAAAAATGTTTTTAGCTCTGGTTGGCCTGGCGGTGCTGTTTGTATTTGTGCGCGATAACACCGTTAAAGTGACTGTCAAATTTTGGGATTATGCTACCCCAGAAATTGAACTATTTCTTATCCTGATTGTTACGTTCGTGCTTGGCATGCTTGCTGCGTCATTTAGCAGCACTTTGAAAATTATCCAGCTGAAGCGGCAACTTAAAAATGCTGGTGGTGTAGCTGGTACGGGCAAAAAAGAAGTTGAAAAGAAAAAGAAAGGTAAAGACAAAAAATCTGCAGCGGACGAAGTCGTGGTCAAGGCACCAGTCAGTTCTGCGCCTGAAGTCACTAAGGTAGACAACGCTGAGGTAGAGGGTTCAACTGTTGTGGCATCCGATAATGTAACAACAGATGAGGATCAGGCATATAAGGACGTAACAGAAACAGTAGATGCGGTAGTATGTGATGTTGATGCTTCTGACGTGCAGGAAGTTGATGATGTAGCTAATGATGCACCAGACAGGGTTATTGCCCTGCCGGCTGTTGAGGCCGACGTAGAACAAACAGACAGGAAATAGGTGAATGGCCGTTTCGGAATCATACCTGCTGGATCTATTCAGCAAAGGCGGACCGCTGATGTACCCCATATTGGCCTGCTCTGTGCTGGCTTTGGGGATTTTTTTTGAACGCCTATGGACTTACACTTCCCTGCGACGTCGCGGGACCAAACTGTATGCAGAGGTGCAATCGCTGGTGAGGGCCGATAAGATTGCAGAAGCCCGAGCGGTCTGCGAACGTGGCAACTTCATGCTCTCGCATATTTTTTTGGCGGCACTTGAGGCGGCGGGCTCGCAACGTAAGCATATTAAAACCCTTGTGGAAGAAGCAGGCTCGTATGAGGTTTCAGCTCTGGAACGCTATCTGGGTTTGCTCGGCACCATTGCCGCTATTACCCCACTTCTGGGACTTCTAGGTACAGTTCTGGGGATGATTAAGGCCTTTACTGAACTGGCTGCTCAAGGTGTAGGCACCCCGGAAACCCTAGGTGCAGGAATATCTGAAGCCCTCATCACCACGGCGGCTGGTTTGAGTGTCGCTATCCCCGTAATGTTGTTGCACAAATATCTCAGCAGTCGCGCAGATATGCTAGCAGACGAGTTTGAAATTTGTGCTCTGCAATTAGTGGATAAACTTGCGGTTGATTCCCTTCAAAACCGGCGTTTAGGCGGTAATTAGCACTATGGCTTTTAGACGAAAAAAACGTGATGAGGTCAGAATCGAAATAACCCCCATGGTGGATGTGGTTTTTCTGTTGCTGATTTTTTTCATGATCTCAACCTCTTTTGTAGATTCATCTGCCATTGGCATTAACTTGCCCAAGGCATCGACTGGAACTGCCGAGGATAAACAAACGGAAATAAAGGTTTACCTAGAAGAAAACGGCGTGATTCACTATAACGAGCGTGAAGTGGACATGGCTGAACTCACACGCCTGATCAATAATTTTTCCGGCAATGCGTCTCAAACTAGTTTTAAATTGTTGGCCGATAAAGAGGTAAAGCACGGACGGGTTATATCCGTTATTGATCTGGCCCGCCAGAACGGTTTTGCCAAACTTGCCATTGCGACCCAGAACACTGTTCCTACAAAGGGGCAGAATAACCCGTAAGGAGTTACACCTATGCCAAAAACTATTGCGATTCTCACCGGTGGCGGAGACTGCCCTGGCCTTAATGCCGTCATCCGTGGGGTAGTGCGTGCTGCCATTAAAAACCATGGCTGGAAGGTACTAGGTATCAAGGACGGCTTTGATGGGCTGCTTGAAGATGATCTGGTACAGGAACTCACGCTGGAATCGGTTGGAGGTATTTTGCAGCTTGGCGGCACTATTCTAGGCACTAGTAACCGCGGTAATCCGTTGAACTATCCGGTGCTGGAGAACGGCAAGACCGTGTGGAAAGATGTCTCCGCTCAGGTGGTAGAAAACTTCAAACGCATGGGGGCGGATGCCCTTATAGCTGTAGGTGGAGATGGTACCCTTAAAATTGCCCAGCATCTGCAACAGTTGGGGATGGATGTAGTTGGAATACCAAAGACTATAGATAATGACTTGAGCGCCACTGATGTCACCTTTGGCTACAACACTGCCGTCGGAATCGTGACCGAAGCACTGGATAGACTTCACACCACAGCAGAAAGCCATCGGCGCGTCATGGTTGTTGAGGTGATGGGGCGCGATGCTGGTTGGATAGCTCTCGAGTCAGGTATAGCTGGTGGAGCAGATGTTATTTTGTTGCCTGAAATACCGTTTGATATAAGCAAGGTGTGTGATTCTATCAAATCCAGACGTTCTTCCGGACGTAAGTTTTCTATAGTGGTTGTATCAGAAGGGGCCTTCCCTAAAGACGGAGGTCAAGTGGTACAGGCTACAGCCGGCACTACAGCTACAGGGGTGCAACGTTTGGGTGGTATTGGTTACGCAGTGGCGGAACAGCTCAAGGATTGCCTCGAAATGGAGGTACGCACCGTCGTTCTTGGACACCTGCAACGCGGGGGGACACCATCCCATTTCGACCGTATCCTTGGCAGCAGGTTTGGGGTCAAGGCCGTTGACCTTATTGCCGAGGGGAAGTTTGGTCAAATGACTTCGCTGTGTGGCCGTGAGGTGGTTTCTGTACCCCTAGAGGCTGCCGTTGGGGAGTTGAACCTAGTTGATCCTGAAAGCGAAATAGTTAAATCAGCTGAAAAACTCGGTATTATGCTCGGGCGCTGATAGCTTTATTTAAGCCTTATCAGCCGCGAATGCAGTCATGCTTATGTTCGTTCGGGTGCAGGTTTTTAGTTTATCGCACTCATCGCAGGGGACCGGCTCCAGGTGGATGATTACATCTGCCTGGGGCAGGTTGGAATGGATTTCATCTTCAATTAGACGCGCGGTGGAGTGTGCTTGCTCGATACTCTCTAGGCGGCATACACGTAGGTGTAGATCAACCATGCGTTTGTTTCCCACGGTGCGGGTACGCAGACGATGGTAGTCGTGGAAATGCTCCGCGAACCTATCGATGCTCTCGATTATGGTTTGCACCTCGTGTGCGGGGAGGCTGCTCTCTAGAAACTCATTTAGGCTATAGCGGAGCAATTTAGCGGCCTGCAGAAAGATGTAAACGCCTATCACAATGGATAATACCGGATCCATCCAATGCCAGCCGTAGAGCTTTGCTGCTGCCAGACCGGCGAAGAGTCCCATATTGCTGTAGACATCGGTAGCATAGTGGAGGGCGTCGGCCTTCAGGGCGCTTGACTCAAACTTAGTCCCCACCGTGCGCAGATGATGACTGATAAACCATGCTACTACTGCACTTCCGCCGAGGACAAACAGCCCCACATCCAAGGTTTGGATCTCAGGCCCTTTACTAAGACGCCGTACCCCTTCAAAAATTATCCAACTGCCAAGCGCGGTTATAAACAGGCCCTGAAATAGGGTTGCCAAGGTTTCAAACTTTCCATGGCCATATGGGTGCTGTTCATCGGCAGGTTTGCGTGCCTTTTTGAGCCCCAGGTAGTTAAACATGGACATGAAGATGTCAATTATGGAGTCCACCCCAGAAGAGATCAGCGCCAGTGAGCCGGTTATTACCCCAGTAAGTAGCTTTATTGCGGCGAGAAGCGCTGATGCACCAATCGCCACCCGGGTTGCCTGCAGAAGGGCGTAACCTGGTTTTTCATGCTGGTTTTTCTTCATTTATGCTTTCTCCCGCATCAACTAGTAGTTTCAGGCAGCGGACATTCTGCGCGCCAGTGTAAATAACCGTCACCTTCAATCGCCCAGAACGCTTCCAATCGCTGCGCGAACCACTCGGTGCTGCTGCAATCTTTTCTGATCTGCGCAACGAGTTCAAGATCAACTTGGGAGTTCGCTGCGAGAAATTGATAAAACGCTGCTATCCCCTGCAGCATAGGTTCAATTTCTTTCATGGCGGGTTCAAGAGTGTTGACAATGTACCAGTGCCCGGCAAATTGTTTGACACATTCTTGTGGGGGTGTGAATATGCTGCACCTACATGCGCTGATTATATAGTCGCGCAAAAAATAGTCCGCGCCCTGAGCTAGAGAACCGGCTTTGAGAGGGCTTGTTTTTTGCTCAAGCAGGTGGGTATGAAATTCACGCAAGATGTTAGCGCACTGGTTATCTGCCTGCAGTTCATCTGCTAAACTCCAAGGTGCAGGTGGTACTTGTTCTGGTGCCATGGGTAACTTGACTCCCTTAAGGTTGAAAAATTTGCCCCCTGATGCTGTTGGGGGTGCTGGTTTAGGAATGTCTGCCCTACAGTTTTATATAATTCGTATATGCCAAGTAGAGGCCGCAACGTTTAAGGCACGAACACGTGAGGATATAACAGGAAGAGGATTGAGTGAAGATCAAATGTCCGGTTTGTAAGAAATATGCCGCATGGGCGGATAATCCATGGCGGCCGTTCTGTTCTGAACGTTGTCGAACCTTGGACCTGGGTAAATGGTTCGACGAAGATTATCGGGTCGCGGGAGAGCCAGTCCCCGTCCCAGAACATGAAGATTCAGAAAATTTTAGCTAAATATATATCTACATAAGAAAGGATCTGGACTATGTACAGACTTAAGATAGACACTCATTTTGCTGCCGCGCACAATCTCAACAACTATGAGGGCGACTGCGAAAATCTTCACGGACATAACTGGAAGGTTGAAGTGGTGGTTGCAACAGAAACCCTCAACGATGCCGGCCTCGGAATCGATTTTAAAATCCTAAAGGCTAAAACTAACACCATCCTTGACTCGCTGGACCACAAATACCTCAATGATTTAACCCCGTTCAAAGAGAAGAGCCCATCGTCAGAGAATATTGCGCGCTATTTGTTTGAAGAGCTGTGCAAGAGCTTTGCAGATGAAGATGTGGTGGTTGAGTCCGTAAATGTATGGGAATCAGACAATGCCTGTGCCAGCTACTCACTCACCTGAGCTTGACGCTCCGGCGGCACCGCTGCTCGAAGTTTTCTCCTCCATCCAAGGGGAGGGTGCCCTGATCGGACGTCGCCAGGTGTTTATCCGTTTTGCCGGATGTAATCTGAAGTGCGGTTATTGCGATACACCGTATACCCCTGCCGCACACTGCCGCGTAGAAAAGCTCCCTGGCAGCGGTGCATTTACCTCATGGTGTAATCCGGTGCAGTTAGCGGATGTAACTGCCTATGTGCAGTCTCTGCTCGACCCTGGTAGTCTGTGCCACCGTTCGCACCACTCCTTTGCCCTTACTGGGGGGGAGCCTTTGTTGCATGCGGCGTTACTGAAAGAGTGGTTGCCCCGCTTGCGCACCCTGTTGCCGGTGCAGGTGGAGACCAACGGGACTTTGCCTGAGGCGTTGCGGCAGGTGCTGCCATGGCTGGACTGGATAAGCGTGGATATAAAGCTAGAATCGCAGACTGGTGAGCCAACTCCGTGGGACTTGCATCGGGAGTTTATTGAGCTTGCACTTCAGGTTCAATGTTGTGTCAAACTAGTGGTGGGCAATTCAACTCCAGGGGAGGAGTTGCACCGGACCGCCAAATTGTTGCAGAGTTTAACTACCTCTACACCACCTAAGCATTTCGATGTGGTGCTGCAACCAAGGACGATTAACGGTCAGTGTAGCGTATCGGGGCGAAGTCTGTTGCAACAGCAGGATATCCTCGCCGGATACGGTTTGGATGTAAGGGTTATCCCTCAGACCCACTGTTTTATGCAGCTGCTGTAATAAGCAGCCATCCAGACGTAGCAAGCGTAGTCGCCCTTGTCTAGGGCGTTGATGCTTGAACTCGGCAGGCTGCTAACGACAACCTGCCCGAGGTTGACCTATTTGTTGATGGGGAATTTTTCCCGTATACGCCGCACCACACATTCCGGCACAAAATCTTCTATTTCTCCTCCAAGTGATCCCATCTCTTTTACAATGGAAGAACTTAGATAGCCATAGCGTACCGAGGTCATCATAAACAGGGTCTCGATATTTTTCTCTACGGTATGGTTGACTTGCGCCAACTGAAATTCGTACTCGAAGTCGGATACGGCCCGTAGCCCGCGGATGATGATATTGGATCCTTGGCTTCTGACATAGTCGATCAACAACCCATCAATTACATCCACGCGGATGCGCTCATTTTCTCCCAGGGATTCATGCAGCATCGCGACCCGTTCTTCCACACTGAACATACTTTTTTTCGCCGAGTTCAGCGCCACCCCAACGATGATATTGTCAAAAACCTTCAAGCCGCGACAGATGATGTCTAGGTGGCCGTTGGTCACAGGATCGAACGAACCGGGATATACTGCTATGGTCTTAATCATGCTTCTTTTCTCCTTCTATGTTCTCCTCTGGAGTTGCATCAGAGTTGAACAGATAGATAGCTGTATCACCGTAGTTGCGGGTATCGATGCAGGTATAAGCTCCGATTCCTGAGGCGATTTCTATGCAAGAGCTCTCTTCGGCGCAAATAAGCCCGCCAGGAGCAAGTAGATTTAGCTTGCTGACAGCTTCGATGATTTTAGGGAGTAAATTGACAGCGTAGGGGGGATCGATAAAAATTAGGTCGAACTGCCGCCCCGAAAGACGGGGCAGGGCTCGGAGATATGTGTCTTTGAGAATAATAGTGCCTGATTCAAGACGGCAGTCCCTACAGTTGCGTGCGATGATTGCAGTGGCTTGGGGGCTGTTGTCGACAAACACAGCCTCTGTCGCCCCACGACTCAGAGCTTCGATTCCAAGAGCGCCAGTGCCAGCGCATATGTCCAGCACCTTCAGCCCCTCCAGCGGTCCGATTTTACTGGTGACAATACTGAACAGCGCCTCGCGTACTCGGTCACTGGTAGGACGGATAGTACCACTTTCAAATGTCTGTAGGTGTTTGCCCCGGGCACTGCCGCTAATAATACGCATGTTGATCTACTTGGCTTTTGGTAACTCGATTAGTTTATTATCCGAAATTCGGTAGAGCAGAATGGTGCGCCCGAGCACTTGGGCAATTTCAGCGGCGCAGGTTTGTGCCAGCATTTCGGCTACTTCTTTGCGCGGAGTTATACAGCCTTCTTGCAGTTTTATCTTAATGAGCTCGTGGGTGGTCAGGGCCTCTTCAACGGAAGCGACAATCTGGGCGCTAACCTCTTCTTTGCCCACCATTACCACCGGTTGCAGATGGTGGCCGAGGCCACGCAGATACCTGATTTGCTTGCCTGTTAACATGTAAACTATTCCTTCACTTCAGTTGATGTGTGGCAGTGCAGATTTAGCTGCAGTGTGCCGGTGATTCAAACAATAGTGCTCGAGGGCAAAGGGGTTATCTCCAACGATCGTATCAAAAGCTTTCCCCCAAAAGCATCCCTCCCTAAAAGCACCCCTTTATACACCCTTGCTGGTGGGGGTGGCAACAAAGCATATAATTTTAAACACAAACTTGTGCAATTAGGGGGTAAATGTGTATTATTCAAAAAATCCCGAGCGGTAATTCAAAAAATGTCGCAATCAAGTGAAACCCATGCATAAAAATCTAGCCTTTATATACTCACAGCGTTTCAATACATATACGTATGGCTCTTTGCATCCCATGAAGGTGGAGCGCTATCGTCTGAGTTACGATCTTATGGAGGCGTGTGGGCTGCTCCACCATCCAGGGGTTGAGGTGGTTGAGGCGACAGCGGCGACAAAAGAAGAGCTGCTGCGTTTTCATCGCGCCGATTATCTGGATATTCTCGAGCGCTACAGTCAGAACAATCAGAGTTGCGCGAACTTCAAGTACGGCCTGGGTGATATGGAAAATCCAGTCTTCGAGGGGCTGTATTCATGGATTAGCCTCATGTGCGGCGCAACCATTACCGCTGTGCGCGAAGTTGTGCAACATGGTAGGCGGGCGGCATTCAGCATGGCGGGCGGTTGGCACCATGGACATGCGGCACGAGCTTCAGGTTTCTGTTACTTAAATGACGTGGCGGTCGCGCTTCAGCCTCTGCTGCAACAGGGCAAACGCATCGCTTATGTCGACCTGGATGCCCATCACGGAGACGGGGTACAGCAGGCTTTTTATGCGACGGATCAGGTTCTTACCATCTCGATGCATGAAAGTGGCAAGGATTTTTATCCGTACTCCGGTTTTATTCGGGAGTTGGGAGAAGGGCAGGGCTACGGGTACAGTGTCAATATTCCCCTTATACCCCATTCGGATGATCTGATTTTGGAACAGGCCATGCAGCGCGTGGTTCTCCCCTTGATCGATGCCTACAGACCTGATCTGCTTATCACCCAGATGGGAGCGGATTTTATGCGTACCGACCCACTTACTCGCTTGGAGGGCACCACGGCATTTATGGAATATGCCGCACGTTGTTTTATGCAAACGGAATTACCCTGGGTAGCAGTCGGCGGGGGCGGATACCATAGTATTAATGTTGCGCGCGCTTGGACTCTGGTGTGGGCCGCCATGCTTGGGGCCGACGTTCCTTATATGCTGCCGTCTGATTTCCAGACAATTGTAAGTGAGCTGGGGTATGACCAGAATCTTCTGCGCGACCCACCCCACTTGGCTAATCCGGATGATTTCGCCCGAGCGCAAAAAGCTTTGGATGAGAATATAGCTTTTCTGGAACGCAGAATATTTCCTCTGCATCATATCCGTTCCTGAGGCGTGCCATGAGTAGAGCTATGGAAGATATCGAAAATTCAGAAAATCCAAGGACTGCCATCGAACACCTGCTGGATCCACACGGACTGCCGTTATTTTCCCTTATGGAGATCAACGAACTGGAGCAGGAAGCCAAAGAGACAATCTATGCGCGTATCCTTCCGGAGATTGTTTTTACCCGCTTCGGGTTCGATCGGAACACATTATTGTCCCCGGACAGAACCCATAAAATCGAGGTTATCGCCCCTGAGGGTCTTGGCTTATTGCGGATCTCAGTTAAACGTGAATCCGCGGATATAGACAGCATCTTTTTTATCGAAGTGGCTGACACCCATTTTCGCCAATTGGAGTTATCTTTTTGTTTGATTAACGATCCAGATGCGCCGCGCTATAATGTCGACCGAGATCAGCACGGACGAGAAAATTCATTTGGTACCCTGCGGCGCAATATCGCCGAAGAGATCAAGGCTATGCACGCTGGCTTATCTCCCTATCAGGTGCGCCGTGGGTTGAAGACCTTTAAGAATTTTTTTCGCCGCTTTGAACGTTTTGTCGCATCCCTTGGGGTGGATATCATCGTGGCGGAGCCGCTGTCGTATAGCAACGCCATCCGCTATGAAAATTATGGCTTTGACTACACCACCGGCAAGCAACTTATGCACTGGATTAATGCTGAATTTCAGCCTGGCGGTATTTTGTATCAACGTCTGGATAATTCTACCCCGTTTCGTCATCCGGATATGGCTGCTACCGTGCGTGGGCGCAGCTGGGCGATCCACGACGGGATACTAGATCAGCCTTGGGATGATATTAAGATATATAAAAATGTGGGTAGGGATGCAGGTGTCAGTACTTTTCCCGATCCAGATCGGACCTATTGAGTCCACCTTTTCAGATGGAGGAGTTTTATGCGTGCAGCAGATATTCTTTTGATCATTATTGTTGGTGCAATCATTTTTGCCGCTCTATACGCAACAAATAAGGTAAAGAAATCCAAATAGATATGAATAACAGAGGGAAAAATGTTTTCCCTTGCGAGATTGCGCTATTAACGCTATAAAATCCCCGTTTTTAGTTTTTCATCGCAAGACCTTGTCTCTAGTAAAATACAAGGAAAGAGATTGCTGTAAAACACGGGGAAAGATACGGATGAAGATAAGAGCTATATTTTACCTGCTGATTGTAGGATTGATGTTACCAGTGTCGGGCATTGGCGCGGGATTTCACATCCGGGAGCAGGGTGCTAAGGCGATGGGAATGGCCAATGCCTTTGTGGCTCAAGCCGATGACCCCTCAGCAGTATTTTACAACCCAGCTGGGATAGCTTTCCAAGAAGGAACCGCGATAAGTCTTGGGGTTACAGTAATTAATGTTCCTGAAACTGAATTTAAAGGAACAACACGCTTAGGCGATCGTGCCCCTGGTTTAGGGGTAGAACAACAGGTCGATACCAAGGCCCGTGACGACATCTTTTTTCCGCCAAATTTTTATATCACCTACAGCAAGGCTGATTCTCCATGGGCTTTTGGTATTGGAGTTGGGTCCCTATTCCCGCTGGCAAAACGCTGGGATACCACCAGTCCATTTCGAGATGAAATTAAGGAAATAGCGATCAAACCCATCAACATAAATCCTACCATTGCGTATCGTTTTGATTCTCTGAATCTGGCTGTGGCTGTAGGAGTCGATTACACCTATGCCGACGTATGGCTGGAGAAATCTGCCGGCATAGACGCTTATGCAATAGGTCAGGCACCAATGCCTGGGGTGACGGCGATACAACTCGGCCAATTGGAGATGGACGCCGATGGTTACGGTTGGGGGTATAATGCTGGCCTCCTGTGGAAACCAAGTGAGCGCCTTTCCATCGGGGTTGCGTATCGCAGCGAAATTAAGATCGACTTCAAGGGAGATGCCGATTACCTGATAACTACAGCTGGCCAAGGTGTGTATGCACAGCAAGCGGGTTATGCGGATATGGTTTATTCCACCGGAGCGAAAACTAAAATCACCTTGCCGGATACTTGGAGTTTTGGAGTTGCGCTGAAACCAACAGAGCGCCTTACCGTAGAATTTGATGCAGATCGCTTTGGCTGGAGTTCGTATAGTAGTCTGGATATTTACTTCGACGAGAACACAATCTTGGCGGATTCGTTAAACCGTAAAAATTGGAACGACGTGTGGGCGTACCGCGTAGGACTACAATTTGCGGCTACAGAAAATTTAGATTTGCGTTTGGGGTATGCGCGGGATAACAACCCTATCCCCAACAGTACCATAGGCCCAGAACTGCCAGACTCCGACCGAAATAATTACACCTTCGGTTTTGGATATAAAGGTGAACGAGCCGTGTTTGATTTTGCCTACATATGGGTTGATTTTGATGATCGCAATGTTGACAACGAAATACAAACAGGTACGTATAAGAGTGATGCGTACCTGTTTGCTGCCAACCTTACATATTTTTTCTAGCTATTCTTTTATGTGCAATTAAGGTGCCCTCAGGCACCTTTTTTTGTGGGCGATGCCAGTAGGTATCGTTTTTTCACACAACAGGAGAAACCGCGATGTCCGCTAATGTGGGCATCTGCTCACTTTCACCCTGTTATCTGCGCTGCAGCACACAGGCATCGCTACGTACTACAAATACTTCGGAGGTTTTGGCATGATTAGTCAGCAACTGATTTTCGGCTTGCTCGGTGGTTTGGGGCTGTTCCTGTACGGCATGAAGATAATGTCAGACGGACTGCAGAAAATCGCTGGTGATCGCATGCGTAAAGTGCTCGCAGCGCTGACTAATAATCGATTAATGGCAACGATGGTAGGTATTGTAGTCACAGCAATTATCCAATCGTCCAGCGCCACAACGGTTATGGTAATCGGCTTTGTAAACGCGGGGCTGATGACGTTGATGCAGGCCATCGGAGTGGTGCTGGGAGCCAATATAGGCACCACCATTACTGCGCAACTAATTGCGTTTAAAATTACCAAGTTTGCTCTTCCAGCCATTGGACTTGGGGTAGGGCTTAAATTATTTAGTCGCAAAAAAAGTTGGATATACTTCGGAGAAGCTGTTCTTGGTTTCGGTCTTATTTTTTATGGTCTGTCGGTAATGAAGACCGCATTTGATCCGATAAAAGACAGTGGTGAGCTCAACAGTGTGTTCTTTCTGATAGGGGATCATTTGTTTCTGGCGGTAGCTGTTGGTGTTCTGATTACCATGATAGTCCAGAGCAGTAGTGCCACCATTGGTATTACTTTGGCACTCGCTACCAGCGGTTTGCTCACCTTTGAATGTAGTGTCGCGGTTATCTTAGGAGAAAATATCGGTACCACCATAACTGCGAATATTGCTGCAATCGGCGCCAACGTAGCCGCCAGACGCACGGCTCTTTGTCATATGTTGTTTAATGTAATTGGGGTGGCTTATATACTCGCACTTTTTCCCCATTTTCTCAGTCTCATCGAATCAATAACTCCTGGAATGGCGGATTTTGCCATTTCTAATCAACAACAAGCGTCTATGTACGGGTTAGACATTGGTGATAAACCATACATTGCCAGACATATAGCTAATACTCACACAATGTTCAATATCGTCAACACGTTGGTATTCTTGCCCTTTATCGGTATTTTAGCTACCGTTGCGAGTAAGATGATTCCTGGCGATCCAGGTGAACTCGATGTCCCTCTAAAATATATCGACAGCCGGATGCTTGAAACCCCTCCCTTGGCTCTGAGCCAGGCCCGCGCCGAAACGGTGCGCATGGCCGAGATCGCGCAAAACTGCCTGAGTCGTACCGTTGACTTTCTCCAACGCAACGATCTGCGCATGCTCAAAGAACTACGTAAAATTGAGGATATGCTCGACATGCTCCAGAAGGAAATATTGAATTTCCTGGTCGCTATTTCGCAACGACCTATCACTCAAGGAGCATCAAAAGAAGTGTCTTCGTTAATGCACATGGTCAATGATCTGGAGAAAGTGGGCGATTATTGCGAAAATCTATGGGAAGAAAACGAACGTAAAATTGATAAAAAAGTCAGTTTTTCTGATGTTGCCAACGCCGAGATTGATACGTTGGCAGCCAAAACCCAAGAATTTTTAGACTATATAACTACTGCGTTAGAAAATCGCGAAACTGACATAGAGACCCAGACCTACGCGTTGGAAAACAGCATAGATGATATGGAAGCTCAATACCGCCAGCATCACATATCTAGGCTAAATACCGGTGAGTGTTCTGTGGTTCCAGGGCTTATCTTTATCGATATACTGCACAATTTTGAGAAAATCGGCGACCACACTCACAGCATTGCCCGCGCTATTATGGGGAAAAAATAGGCATCATATTGCCACGTAATACTGCGCATTTGGACGTACGAATCTGAGCAAGCATGCAGGATTTTTCGTTGCAATGCCAGATCCTATCTGATATACAACCACCTGTTAAAGCCGAAGTGGTGGAATTGGTAGACACGCTAGGTTCAGGACCTAGTGGCCGTATGGCTGTGGGAGTTCGAGTCTCCCCTTCGGCACCAGAAAAAGACAAAAGGCTAAAACTTTCGGGTTTTAGCCTTT
>Ga0265295_1000266_pt1 | contig 108002 bp, 100 predicted proteins | sample Munlansysbiofilm_FD_192503 | JGI IMG/M metagenome (GOLD analysis project Ga0265295, IMG submission 192503) | Leachate microbial communities from a municipal landfill in Southern Ontario, Canada - Methane capture system biofilm | ecosystem: Engineered > Solid waste > Landfill > Unclassified ...
ATTTTCCGTTTTGAATAACATCCTGCTCAATATCGTCGGATGTATAGCCAAAACAATAGCATACGAGTTCTGACATAATCAAACTCCTTAAAGAAATTTTCCGATGAATGCATGATTTTCTCTGAATGGATTACGGCCAGGATGACGGCGATGTCAATTTTTGGCTCTGACGTCGGAAGGAATTTTTCAACACGCTGTTATGGAGCTTTTTGGTCGTGAACTGCTGCGCGAGGCCTTGGATGTGGGCTATCCTGCCGGCTCATGGGCGCATAATGACCTCGGACTTTCTACACAAGTCCCGATGGTCTTGACCATTGCGACGCCTAGCTGGACGCATGAGAGGCGTTTTGGATACCAGAGAGTGCGCTATATACGATCTACAATTAAAGAAATCCCGAAAGAGAAGGCGGCAAGGTTGGCGCTTATGATCCTTGATGCACTCAAAGAAATACGTCACGTCAGTGATTCGTCACCGAATCACGTTGTGAACAAACTTTTTTTTCTCTTCAAGCAGCACGTGACGATCGAGCATCTTGGCTATCTTTTGAAGTACGGACTGCAATATCCTCCGCAGGTACGGGCTTTGCTTGGTGCGATATTTGAAATTGAGAAGCATCTGCACTTGAGCGAAATGCTTCGCAAAACATTGAATCCGAAGACTGAATACTTTGTTGGCGTTGATAAGGCTTTGCCAAATTTTAAAAAATGGAAATTGGTTGGACCTAGACGGACTTATAGAGCGTGGGAACGGCGGTGGAAGAAAAGAAGAAATGAAACACAGAAATTTGAATCATGAACTGTGGACCCCGGCGGCTGTTGACTCCTGCATCACCAGAGGGCGTCAACAGGATTGGGATGAGATGCGACAAGCTGCGCTCGATGATCAGGATATCATGGAGCGGGTGAGCAAGATCGCAAGCTATGAGGAGAACTTGGCAAGTCCCTTTGACGATCTGGTTTACCGGGAATGGTGGAAATGGGTGCAGGATCCAGAAAGGGAGTCCTGGGGGCCAAATCTGAAACACTGCGGGGGATTATGATTCTGTTTGCTGGCGATTGCCACGGAGATTTCGTCCCTGTCATCGAGGAGGCCGGCGAGGCCTCGGCTGTGGTGCTCTTGGGCGACCAGGAGCCGCTGAACGACCTTGCCGCGGAGCTGGGGCCTGGCGTGGCCCAGAAGACGTGGTGGATCTACGGGAACCACGACAGCGATTACCTGGACTACTTTGAAAATCACAAATCCATGGCCGACCGGAACCTGCACTGCCAGATGGTCGAGATCGAGGGCGTGCGCATCGCGGGCCTGGGCGGGGTGTTCCGTGCAAAGAAGTTCGAAATCGACCAGACCTCGCGCCTGGCCGAAGTGAATCTGGACTGCCCACAGGACTACCGGGAAGCATGGGTCAAACTGCGGCGCAGCGGGCGAGCGCACCCCGCAGACTTCACCTCAATCTTTCCAAACGATCTGAAATCCTTGCTGGCGATGGCGGGCCAAGCAGATGTGCTGGTCACGCACGAGGCCCCAGAGAGCCATCCGCTCGGCATCCAGCTTATCGGCGACATCGCCCGCGCCATGGGCGTCAGAATGCTGGTCCACGGCCACCACCATGAGCGCTACAGCGCCATCCTGGACGGCGGAGTTCGTGTGGAGGGAATTGGGATGGCAAGGACATCCGAAGGATTTTTCAGGCTATGCCAAGACCTGGGAGACCAGTCATGATCCTTTTCGTTGGGGACGCCCACGGAGATTTCGAACCCATGCTGGAAGCAGCGGCATCAGCCACGGCAGTCATCCTTTTGGGTGATCAGGAACCGCTTGACAATCTGGCGTCCATCCTCGGTCCGGAAATCGCGGCAAAGACATGGTGGATATTCGGCAATCATGACAGTGATGATCCCGAATACCTGACGCATCACGCAGCCATGGCCGACAGAAACCTGCACTCCCGTGTGGCAGAGATCGATGGCCTGCGCATCGCCGGCCTCGGCGGCACCTTCCGGCCCAACATCCTGGGCGTTGATCGTCAGACGACCTTGAACGACCTGCCCCAGGTCCGTCCTCAGGACACTCGCCAAAGCCTGGCTCTGATCCGCAAGGACAAAAAGCTCGCCCCGCAGGACCATACGAGCATCTTTCCGGAAGATCTGAAATTCATGGCCCGTCTTGCCAGCAAGACCCGTGTCGAAGTCCTCGTGAGTCACGAAGCCCCGGAGTCTCATCGACTTGGCTATCGGATTCTGGGTGATGTGGCCCGCGCCCTCAAGGCCAGGATTCACGTGCACGCTCATCACCACGAACGTTATGACGCCATGCTCGATGGCGGCGTCCGGGTTGCCGGGGTGGGGATGTCGGGCATGATGATCGAATGGTTGCAACCAAGGGATGGGCTCTTCTGGCTCGCCGCCTATCCCGGCGGCAACATGGCAGCGATGGGATACGACCCGAAAAGGAAGGTGTACCGTGGCGAGTTCGTCGGCCTTGAAGGGTGCACAAATTTTACGGCGCCCGACCTGAACTCCTTGCAGGAAAAAGGCGCCCTGATTCTTGAAACGTTCTTGAAAAGACCCAAATGTCGATAACAGGAGAGAGCAGCAATGGATACCGATTATCACGATCTGGCGTGCGAAGGCCGTCTGGCCCAAGGCTTCGACCAGTGGGACCTGAAACATCCAGACGGTTGGAGCGTGGCCCACGAGGCTGCCAGAACCGGACACCTGCCTCCTGACTTCACTCGCTGGGAGATCCGCGACGCGGACGGCTGGACCGTGGCCCACACCGCCGCCGAACACGGACACCTCCCGCCTGACTTCCCGCACATGGACTGGGTCGATGTAGACGGCCTGAGCGTGGGCAAGGTTTACGCGAAAAGGATGAATACATTACCGGCAAACACAGAACCGGCGCAAAAGCCCAACGATTCTATACGTACGATGGCCTATGACTTTTCCAAGGTGAGGCCCCCAAAGAATCCAATTGATCCCGAGGAGGTGGCTACGGTTAGGCGGATACTCCGGCAATATCCGTACGAAGTTGAAGACGACCGCATACGGCTTCACCCTGAACTCAAGGTGACGTCAAAGGAGCGCCTGATCATGCGGAAGTATCTGATGGCGAAAGGACACCATGCCGCCAAGGATGCGGTTGTGGCGTTGGATGCAGTGAAGGACGCATCGCCTCATGAATAACATTCCCAGAAAGTTCAAGGTTGTATTTTTTATGGCATTTCAATCTTCTAGGCGACTATCAAATTTTTGCCCTTCTCGTGCCATAGTCCAACACTTTTCTCCGCGCGACCATATCACATTTCCTTCAGTTAATTTACGAAATTCAGCCAATACTTTCTTGTGTATACCGTAATTACCACTGTCATTTGTATAGATGAAATCATCCCCAAACTCTATTTTCATTTTCCAGACGACTTCTTCCTGATAAAGAAAACGACCTTTGAATTGGGTGAGCATCCATTCTGCTACTTTTTTATAATCTGCCATTTTAGTTTCCTTAATAATTTATACAAAATGTGGAATTGAGTCCCCCTCACCCTAGTTAACAAAATCATGTGTACCGATATGTTAAAGATTACGGTTCTGGCAAGAATTTCTCCTGTCATACGTCCACATTAAGCCATAAACAACAAAGGCCACTCGATATCAGACGACCTTGTTTACGGCGCCATGAAGGAACGCGGATTCAGAAGAATAAACCCCATAGCGGAGGCCGCAACTGAAAAAAGGGATTTCAGCCTTTCGACCGTAAGCCCTTATCTTCTTTGACGGTGTCGAAGGGATTCGAACCATTCCGCGAATGTCGCCTCAATGTTTTCCATGTATAGCTGGCACCGTAAATGCCCCTGGCAAACGGAGGCCTACTTCGGCAACCACCCCGCCGCGGCCATGGACAGGCAGACTGGTAACAGCACGGCTGCAAACAGGATCATGCGCTTGCGCGACTTCCGTGCGCATTCCTTGCAGTGACGCTGATCGTCATTCATCAAATTCAAACCACATTTCGGACATGCTAAGATCGTCATAACGCCCCCTTTTTTGGGACCAATCTTAGCACATCAATGCACGCCGTTAAATGGGTAGCAATACAAATGATCAATGACTGAATCTACTTGGTACTACTCATTTCGACCGGACTTGTTCTTTGTTACGCAGAACAGGGCAAAAATACGCAGGTTTGCCCATTCTCGCCGATAATCGGGGCGAAATCCTTTCCCCTGCGGCCTCCCCAAACCTCAATCAAACGCGCAGTTCGTAGATAGCTATGCGTATTTTAAGCTACAATAAAACCTTTCGGATACCCAAAATCGCTTGTGTCATACAGCTCGCATGGGCTATGGCACGGAAAATTTTGTTGCGCCTAACGGCGACTCATGAACTCTTTCCAACTTCATGCTCGTCAACAATGCTGGAGCCCGGTTCCAAGAATTTACAATTAGGCATCTGCTGTAAGCATAGCTCATTGCCGAAATTTGATTTTGACATCAAACACTACGCCAATGGAAATAAAACACCGCTACGCACTCGATCATCATGACCAACTCATTGACGTTGACGACTTGGAACGCTCGTCAGTTCCGGCAGGGATGGTATTCAAGTGTATTGGTTGCGGAGGAGATCAAGTTGCTTGCCTCGGTAAGATCAGACAAAAACATTTTAAACACAAGAACACTACGCTCACATGCTCTGACGAAACATACTTGCACCAGCTCGCCAAGCGAGTATTTTATGCAGAATACATAAAGTGCATTGAAACAAAGAAATCGTTTTATTTGTCCATACCTGAAGATGTTATTTGCAAACATTGCGAACAACAATACAGATTTACATGCAGTCACACAATCAGCGTCGACCATGATTTAACAAAATATTTTGACAATATATATATTGAAAAACATCACAATGGATTTATTGCTGACGTACTTTTGCAGTCAGAGAGGAACGGAATTCTTTTTGTAGAATTCGCTGTCACCCATAAATGTGAAGAAGAGAAACTAAACAGCGGGATACGAATTCTTGAATATACAATATCTGAAGAATTTGACATTAATTCTATAAAAGCTCACAAAATTAAATCTAATGATTATAAAATTCAATTACATAATTTCGGATCACGCGCGCAAAAACAGTCTGTCCACAATAAAAACTGTACTCAAATAATAAACGTATTTCTTATATCAAACAATCAGAAAGCTATTCTTCATGAAATAAAAGCAAATATTGACATGAAGAGCCAAATTCGAGGCAATCCACCTTATGTTGAGGTACTGGGTATAAAATATGGAAACAAACAAGCCCAAACACTACTTTTCATAAAAAAAGTTAGAGAAGCGCATTTCAAAAATATACCTATTAAAAACTGCTATTTATGCAAATTTCACGGAATTAATGGTGTTGATAACGCAGTTTTTTGTAAACTTAAAAAAATACCTACGCCATCAAATGCCGCAGCTGATTGCGGGAAATACTCTCCAATGATGAGCATGGAAGAATGCGTAGCTTTGGACGCCAAAAACGAAGAAGCGGCAAGAAAATTCAAACCGCGCAATATGATGCGCAGACGATCTTCATGGTCACAAAATTATTGACTCATCCGCCCTTGGCATCGCATCCATTTCGCCATCATCCGCGAAAACATAAGGAAATTTCATGATCACTGGCGAAATCAAATCCAAGGTTGACCGCATTTGGGATACGATGTGGTCGGGCGGTATTTCCAACCCGCTCTCGGTCATTGAGCAATTGACCTATCTGCTTTTTATCAAGCGTCTCGACGAGTTGCACACCCTCAAGGAACGCAAAGCCGCGCGCACCGGCACGCCAATCGAAGAGCCCATCTTTGCTCCGGACCAGGACGGCTTGCGCTGGTCACGCTTCAAGGAGACAGCCCCGGAAGCCATGTACGAGATGGTGCGTGACCAGGTTTTTCCCTTCATCAAAACATTGGGGAAGAACGGCAATGCGGATGGCGAAGGCGATTCGACCTATACCCATCACATGAAGGACGCCATGTTCATGATGCCGACGCCCCGCGTGTTGGCCAACGTGGTGGACCAGCTCGACAGCATCGACATGGCGGACAGCGACACCAAGGGCGACCTTTACGAATACATGCTCGGCAAGATCGCCACCGCCGGACAAAACGGCCAATTCCGCACGCCGCGCCACATCATCAAACTGATGGTGGGCATGACCGCCCCCACGCCAAAGGATAAAATTTGTGATCCGGCCTGCGGCACTGCGGGCTTTCTTATCGCCGCCTCGGAATACCTGGTCACCCACCACAGTGACATCATTTACAAGGATACCGCTGCCCGTCTTCGCTTCAACCAGGGCACTTTCCACGGCTACGATTTCGACTCCACCATGCTGCGCATCGGCAGCATGAACATGCTCCTGCACGGCGTGGAGAACCCGGACATCCGTTACAAGGATTCCCTGGCCCAGGCCGACGAGGACGACGCGGAAAAATACACCCTCATCCTTGCCAATCCACCTTTTGCCGGCAGCCTGGATTACGAGTCCACCGCCAAAGACCTGCAGCAGATCGTCAAGACCAAGAAAACGGAACTCCTCTTCATGGCCCTCTTCCTGCGTCTGCTCCAGACCGGCGGCCGGGCCGCCGTCATCGTGCCCGACGGCGTGCTGTTTGGATCCTCCAAGGCGCACAAAGCCCTGCGCAAGATCCTGGTCGACAACCAGAAGCTCGACGCCATCATCTCCATGCCGTCGGGTGTGTTCAGGCCGTATGCCGGCGTGTCCACGGCTATCGTGCTCTTCACCAAGACCAACTCCGGCGGCACGGACAACGTATGGTTCTACGACATGCAGGCGGACGGCTTTTCCCTTGACGACAAACGCACTCCACAGCCTGACAAGAGCGATCTGCCGGACATTCTGGCCCGCTGGCAAACCCGCAAGGGAGAGGCTGAGCGGGCACGCACCGAGCGCAGCTTTCTTGTGCCCAAGAGTGAAATCGCGAGCAAAGACTATGACCTATCCATTAACCGCTACAAGGAAGTGGAGCACGAGACGGTCGAGCATGACTCACCGAAGGTAATTTTGACTCAACTGGCAACACTGGAACAGGAGATTGCTGAGGGACGGATGCTGCTGGAGGAGTTGCTGGGATGAGTACTTTTGTGCCACTTCACAAAGTTGCGGAAGTCAATCCACGGCTCAAAGCAGGCAGTCTGCCACTCGACGCTCCTGTGTCATTCATTCCGATGTCTGCAGTATCTGAACTGACAAAAAAAATTGTTTCTGCTGATGCCCGAAGCTACGCTGAAGTCAAAACTGGTTATACATATTTTGAAGAAGGCGACGTTATTGTCGCTAAAATTACACCATGTTTTGAAAATGGTAAAATGGCCTTAGTTTATAATTTACCACATTCCATAGCTTTCGGATCAACTGAATTTCATGTGTTTCGGGCCGGAGAAAAAATTTTAAATTCGTATCTTTTTCATTTTTTACAATCTCCTAAAGTTCAATCAAGCGGCGCAACACAAATGAAAGGCGCTGCTGGACAGAAACGAGTCCCAGCGGATTATTACAAAACACTCCAAATCCCCCTCCCCCCTCTTCCCGAGCAAAAGCGGATTGCGGCGATTCTGGATGCGACAGACGCCATGCGGGCCAAGCGCCGTGAGTCCTTGCGCCAGCTTGATCTACTCCTTCAATCCACCTTTCTCGATATGTTTGGCAATCCGGTGACCAATCCAAAAGAGTGGAAAGTTGCAAAATTTCAGTCAATTGGTTCCAGTCGTCTCGGCAAAATGCTCGACAAAGGCAAACAGATTGGCAACTCCCAATTTCCATATCTCGCAAATTTCAACGTACAATGGGGCAGATTAGAATTATCAGATCTGCGATACATGGATTTCAGCGAAGACGATCGGGAAGAATTTAGCCTTAAGGCTGGAGATGTACTCATATGCGAAGGCGGTGAAGTAGGAAGGACCGCAATATGGCGGGGTGAACGTCACAATGTTTACTTCCAAAAGGCTTTGCACAGAGTCCGATTAAATCAAAAATTGTCGATACCGGAATACATCCAATATTTCATGTGGTTCATGGCAAAGAATGGTGGCTTCAAGGACTTCACTACATCAGCCACAATCGCCCACCTAACTGGTGCGAAATTAAAGACGTTACCCGTTCCTCTCCCCCCACTCGACCTCCAAATTCGCTTCGCCACCATCGTCGAGGCCGTCGAAAAACAAAAAGACCGACTTCGCGCCCATCTGGCCGAACTGGATACGCTCTTCGCCTCCCTGCAACACCGGGCCTTCAACGGAGAACTGTAAGTCATGAGCAACTTTGCCTTCCTGCCTGACGAATTCCACACCATTGCGGAGTCCGCATCCAAGGCGGAAGGCTATATTCTGAGCGATCCGCGCTCAGCCTGCTTCCAGGCCCGTTTCACCCTGGAAGCGATCATCCACTGGCTGTACCGGTACGACTCCAGCCTGCACATGCCTTACGACCAAACGCTCGGCGCCCTGCTGCACGAGCCCTGCTTGCAGAACCTGCTGCCAGAGGCCGTGTTCCAGAAGGCGCGGATCATCCAGAAAATGGGCAACCAGGCCGTGCACAACTCCCGCCCGGTGAGCCAGCAGGACGCCATACAGGTGGTCAGGGAGCTGCACCACTGCTGCTATTGGCTGGTACGGACCTATGCACCGGACGCTTCGCGCCAGGGCGCCGCTTGGCAAGAAAGCCGCGTGCCCCAGCCTGTGGGCGGCCCTGACGTTGTCCCGCGCGCGAAACTCGAAGAACTTGAAAAGCAACTGGCCGAGCAGAACGAGGCTGCCCTTAAGCGCCAACAGGAACGCGACGCCCTGGATGCCGAGCTGCAGACCATACGCGAGCAGCTGGCCCAAATCCGTGCTGCCAGCCAGCAACAGCCAGACACCCACGACTACTCCGAGGCCCAGACCCGCCGGTACCTCATCGATGTGGATCTGCACCGCGCCGGGTGGCCGCTCAATCGCAAGCAGGACCGGGAGTACGAGGTTTGCGGAATGCCCAACACCCAGGGCGTGGGATATGCCGATTACGTGCTCTGGGGCGATGATGGCAAACCTCTGGGCGTGGTCGAGGCGAAAAGGAGCACAGGCGACCCGGCCGTAGGCCAGCAGCAGGCCAAGCTTTACGCCGACTGCCTGGAAAACATGCACGGCCAGCGGCCGATCATTTTCTTCACCAACGGCTACACGACTTGGATGTGGGACGATACCGCCTACCCACCGCGCCGGGTGGCCGGGCTCCTGAAGAAGGACGAACTGGCCCGCCTGATCCTGCGCCGCACCCAGCGCCAAGCCCTGGACATCGCCCAGGTCAAGGACGCCATTGTCGAGCGGTACTACCAGAAGCGGGCCATCGGCAGCATTTTCGGACACTTCACCACGGCCCGCCGCAAGGCGCTCCTGGTCATGGCCACGGGCACGGGCAAGACCCGCACGGCCATCGCCCTGGTGGATGTGCTGCAGCGGGCGGGATGGGTGAAACGAGCCCTGTTTCTGGCCGACCGCATATCCCTGGTGAATCAGGCCACCAACGCCTTCAAGGCCCACCTGCCGGAATCAAGCCCCGTGAACCTCGTCACCGAGAAGGACACCGAGGGCCGGGTCTATGTGTGCACCTACCCAACCATGATGGGCCTCATCAATGAAACCAAGAACGCCGAGGCCCGCTTCGGGGTCGGCCATTTCGATTTGGTGATCATCGACGAGGCCCACCGCTCGGTCTATCAGAAGTACGGTGCGATCTTCCGCTATTTCGACGCGCTCCTCGTCGGCCTGACGGCCACGCCGCGCGAAGAGGTGGACAAAAACACCTACGAACTTTTCGATCTTGAGCCCGGCGTACCGACAGATGCCTACGAACTGGCCGCGGCCGTGGCCGACGGCTTTCTGGTGCCACCGCGCGTGCAGCAGGTGGACTTGAAATTTCCGCGCGAAGGCATCGATTACGACTCGCTCAGCAGCGAGGAGAAGGAACAGTGGGAGGCCCTGGACTGGGGCGACAACGTCGACGAAAACGGGGTGCCCGACCGGGTCAACGCCCCATCCATCAACAACTGGCTCTTCAACAAGGACACGGTCGACAAGGCGCTCCAGCACCTCATGCAGAACGGGCACACCGTCGCGGGCGGGGACAGACTGGCTAAGACAATCATCTTCGCCCGCAACCACGAACATGCGAAATTCATCGAAGAGCGCTTCAACCATCATTACCCGCATTATGCCGGTCATTTCGCCCGCATCATCGACCATTACGCCAAGTATCCCCAAAGCCTGCTCGATGACTTCTCCCAAAAGGACAAGGCGCCGCACATAGCCATCTCCGTGGACATGCTCGACACCGGCATCGACGTGCCCGAGGTGGCCAACCTGGTGTTTTTCAAACCGGTCTATTCCAAGATCAAGTTCTGGCAGATGATCGGACGCGGCACCCGCCTATGCCCCGGACTGTTTGGACCGGATGCGGACAAGGAAGATTTTCGCGTCTTCGACTTCTGTTTCAATTTTGATTTCTTCCGCCAAAACCCGGACGGCATCAAAACCGGCGGCACCCCCCCGCTGGGCACGCGCCTCTTCCAGGCCCGTGTCCAACTGCTCTGCCATGTCCAGAAGAACCCGGACCTGGATCCGGACGCCGCCCTGCAAACATCACTCGCTGATGTCCTGCACCGGGAAGTGGCGTCCATGGTGAAAGAAAATTTCATCGTACGCATGCATCTGCAGGCAGTCGAACGCTTCCAGAATCGCGATGCCTGGAAAGTCTTAACCGGATCCGACCACGCAACCCTGCACCGGGAAGTAGCGGGCCTGCCCAACCAGTTGGAAGAAGAAAGCATCGAGCCCCGCCTGTTCGACCTGACCATCCTGCGTATGCAGCTGGCCCTGATCGAAGACGATCCCCTGACATTCGAACACCGCCGCAAAAGGGTGATCGAGATTGCAAGCCTCCTGGAGGAAAAGACCGCCATCCCGGCAGTGGCCGCGCAGCTGGAGTATCTATCCGCCGTTCAAGACACCGTGTTTTGGGACGGCATGAACCTGGCGGCGCTGGAGGATATGCGCCTGCGCCTGCGTGGCCTGGTGGCCTTTCTCGACAAGAAGACCCGCACGCTCGTGTACACAGATTTCAAAGACGAGGTCACGGGCGTGACGGATGGCGAGCTCATCCCCATGCCCAAGATGACGGGCTTGCAGTATGAGAAGAAGGTCAAGGACTACCTGCGCAACCACCTGGACAACATCGTGATCCACCGCCTACGCACCAACCAGCCCCTCACTCCCCTGGATCTGCAGGGCCTGGAAGACGCCTTGGAGGAAATAGGCAACGGCGACGGCCAAACCCTCCTTTCCGGCCTGCTGGTCCGAAGCGGCGCGCCTTCGCTGGCGTATTTCGTGCGCAGCCTCGTAGGCATGGACCGCACGGCGGCACAGGCCGCATTTTCCGAATTCCTCTCCGACCGCAGCATGACCGAACAGCAAATCCGCTTCATCGAAATGATCATCGACCAGCTCACAGCCAGGGGTGTAATGACCGCCAACGCCCTGTATGAACCACCATTCAGCAACCTGCACGCAGGCGGACCGGACGAACTGTTTGCAGGCAAGGAAAAGATCATTGAGGGGATTTTCGAGAAACTGGACGAGGTGAATTCTGAACTCAAGATAAAGACAGGTTGATAGATAATTTTATAGAATATATTATTTAATAATTGATATTTTTTTATTTATATGGAGCCTATGTGAATACAAAAATTAATGTACAAATAACAGATCATTCTGCAAAAAATTTTCAGTTTGATACAGTTGATAGCATGTTAACTTTTTTTAGTAGTCCAAAAACTTATTGGAAAGAAAGCTATTATTCACTTAATAATAAAAACGATGTTCATACAGCATTTAACTTTCATTCTATTTTTTCAAAAATTATACATACTATAACTGATTTAACATCAAAATTTCAATCAAATGATATTGAAAGTTTTAACAAACTGTTAAATTCGAATATATCGAATCTGGCTCAAGAATTAAATTCTCAATGGCTTTGGAGTGGACATTCATACACAAGTATTTTTATTAATACACATAAAATCCATGGTAAACAAACTGCAACTCAGTTTTTAAATTATATATTAAGAAATACGATTGGCAATATAAATGATTACAAATTATTTCTTGGCGTAATGATCGGTTATGAATTCGTAAATCAAAACTCAGATTTACTTCATAGAAGAAATGGAGAAAAAAATTCTCTCGATCACCTGAGAACACAGCTTGAAAAAACAACTTCTTCACTTTTTACAGAAATTCAAGAATTTAAAGATGAAATGCATGCATGGGACGGAAAAACCAGAAATAATTGGTCTGACTGGATTAATTCATCGTCATCTGAACATGAAAGTCAATTATTAGAAAATAAAAATAATTTTGATTCATATATTACTGCGTGCAAAGAAAAAATCAGCGATTTAGAAAAAACTTATGAAGAAAAACTCAGACTTTCAAAACCTGCAGTGTATTGGAAAAATGCAGCAAAAAAATTCTCAATTCAAGGTGGACTTTTATTAGTAGCGCTGACTCTTTCTATTTTAATGGGATTTATGTATTTCTCAGATTTTTTTATGGAATGGCTCAAAGGAAAACAAGTTGGGATACAACTAAACACAATCCAGGGAATCGTAATATTTGGAACAGTACTCACTATATATGCTTTTTTTATCAAAGTGTTATCAAAACTAACTTTCAGCTCTTTTCATCTAATGCGATATTCTGAAGAAAGGGAGCAACTAGTGTATCTTTATTTATCATTGATAAATGATAATACAATTGAAAAAAGTTCTCGAAATATTGTGCTTCAAGCTCTATTTAGTCGAAGCGATACTGGATTACTTTCCGCAGATTCAGGACCAACAATGCCAAATGTTAGCGAATTAATTAAATGCACTAACGTTAGATAAAATACATAATCTTAACATTTTGATAGTCTAAGTTTCAAGAAAAGCTCCATCTTTCACAAGACTCAATAGTGAAAAATTTATTTTTTTGTGAGATTATAAAGTGGCGAAACTATTACTTCAGAGCACGAACTATCGTACAAAAGAGCATGTAGCATGAGCGATATCAAACTCTTCCGTATCCAGTTGCCTAATATCAGCGAACTGCAAGGCCAGTCCGTGGCGAATGAAAACGTGATCAATCAGGGCCTGTTTCACCTTGATTGGCTCATGGATCATCAGGCCGAATTCAAGCTTTTGGTCCTCGATAAGTTGGGCAAAGGCACATGCGAATCCATCGAATGGAGTGCTCCGCGTCTACTGTGCATTGCCGGCGATTTTACCCGCTACGATGAACATGCGGTTTTGCAGATGAACCGAAATATCGAGTTGATCCGCTATCACCATTAACCCGACGGATTTTTGATCTTGGAAAAGGTCAACAGCGCGTCCTCCGATGCCCCAGCGTTCTGTTCTGGCACTACTCTGGAAGGCAAGGGGCACAAGCATGTCTACAAAACCATTAGTGAGTATCTGGAAGGTGCGCCGGAAGATATGAAGGCCCTGTATCAGACTGTGGAGGACTTGCTTCTTTCGATTGGGGAGGATGTCGATAAGAACGTGTTGAAATTTTACGTTACTTTTAAACGCATCAAAAATTTCGCTTGCGTGGAAGTGAGCAACAAGTCGAAGTGCGTGCTCGTGTTTCTCAAATGTCCAATCACGGCGGACACCTTTATTGAGGGCTTGACCCGAGACGTGAGCGGTATCGGCCATCTTGGCACCGGGGACCTGGAAGTTACGATTCGCAGCAAGGAAGATATTGAACGTGCGCGCCGTTTGTTTGAGATGAGCTATCAGCTAAGTTGAAAAACGAGCATTTTTGTGTACTCTCAGAGCTAACAAATCGTTCCAACGGATTGTCCTCCAGCTTTGCTGTCGGCTGCTACACTCCGTAGCTATTCGTCATTGATTCACACAAGAGGTTCGAAGTGAAGGTGAACGCCCGGTGGGCCATATGCATCGATATCGAAGGGTTCTCAAAGCATTACGAATACAACGAGGAGCGAAAGACAATCGGAGCGTAGTCGTCAGTCCAACGAACAGACGCGCCTGATGTTCAGTCGCTTAGGCAGGCCGAAGACGAAGGGTTCTCATTGTCAGGAAATCCAGGAAACTCCCATTTCAACTACGGCCTAACCTCTACCTCTGCCCAGCACAGTCGACGAGCAACTCGGCTAAGTCTATCGTTCAGACCCGAAGCAACACATTGACCACTTGGTGATTCATGGCACCTGACCAAAGCACTGATATCGTTTCCTCCGGCGTGGTCCACTTGTGGGTCAACCCGCCGAGCACTCCTACACCACTTACGTGTCGTGCCGTGCGTTTTGCGGTGGGTACACCCGACGCGGCGAGTACAAACTCATGGCGTGTTTGGACGCGCCGAGATGATGCATACATTGCGTGTAGGGACAACTTCCGAGAGTTCAAAGTCAGCTTGCATGCTTCAGGTAAGTGGCGGCTGGGCTTCACATCTACAGCAATTGAAGTACGCCCTGACCTCATAGCTACAGGGAGTGATCGAGCGTGGCACAAATGGACACCAGATTTTTCTGATCCGACAAGGCCAATCATTGCATTTCAGTTGCTGGTACCTACAGAGGGTCTCTACTTGACGAGAGACCAGCGCGGTGCTTGGCCGACTTCAGTAGTTTTCGTCGAGCCACTGGGGGTAGCTAACCATGTGACAATTGTCTCGGTGGTCGTAGTGCCAGGTAAAGAACACCTACAGGACAAAGGTGCGCTACTCGCAGTGCTGCCATTAGGAGCGCACCGAACAGTGCAGGCCTTCGTGTCATACCAGTCAGACGAGTATATTCGACCAATGCTGTTAACGGGGCATGAGAAGGCGCGCAGGTTCAACGGTCAGGTGCTACCAAAGACTGGCGTAATCATGTTGATCGGCATTCGACCGGAGGGGATACCTTGGCTATCCGCTTTGCCAGCGTGATTAGAACACAGTTTATTGCAGGATTCTTACGACATGCCTCCACTAAGTAATACGGGCAATGCGACGGATCCCCCGGTCAAAAATACTTATAAGTACGAGCATGTATGACAAAAGAAATTATTGCTCTCCATAAGACAAATCATTTATAGACAGCGGAAAAATTCGTGCCACCTCCTACGGGTTAAAATAAATTTCAAGAGGATAATGTGAATTATAATCCAGATAACTTTATACAGCGCAGATTTCCTGATCACCCAAGATCAAATGATTAGCGCTCGCCCTTCAGCAAAGATAAAGCACGTATCATTCTTAATTTTGGATTCAGAAGACTTCGGTGAAAGACACAAGTTATGGTCACTGAAGAGAATGACTCAACCGATAAGCAGTAGGTGGGTTAGCGATGATCCTGATTGACAACGAGACCAAGGTCGACCTTCTCAATAATGAGGCGATCGCAACGACTATCATCAAGCTCCTTCGCGACAGGCCGGATCAGCCGGTAACAGTTGGTGTCCACGGTGATTGGGGGGCTGGTAAATCAAGCGTTCTAGAGATGATTGAGGCCGGATTCGAAAATGAAACTAAGGTCCTGTGCCTCAAATTCAACGGCTGGCGCTTCCAAGGCTTCGAAGACGCTAAAATTGCGCTTATTGAAGGCATCGTCACCGGCTTGATCGAGAAGCGTCCCGCGCTGATCAAGGCTGGCGAAACGGTGAAGAATGTCGTCCGTCGGATCGACTGGCTAAAAGTTGCGAAGAAGGCGGGCGGGTTCGCACTCACAGCTCTCACGGGCATTCCGACGCCTGACCAGATCCAAACCATCGTCGGCTCGCTCGAAGGTATTCTCGCCGATCCGGCGAAGCTCGCAACGAAAGACAATACCATAGCCGCAATCAATAATGTGATGGGGATGTTAAAGCCGGTGAGTGAAAGAGCCTCAACCAACGTGCCCGAGGAGATCAACGCCTTCCGCAAGGCATTTGACGATCTGCTTGAAAAGGCTGAAGTGGAGCAGTTGGTCGTCCTCATCGACGACCTTGACCGCTGCCTTCCCGACACAGCCATCGAAACGCTCGAAGCCGTACGCCTCTTCGTCTTCACCTCACGAACCGCCTTCGTCGTTGCCGCCGATGAGGCGATGATCGAATACGCGGTGCGCAAACATTTCCCCGACCTGCCAGACACGACTGGGCAACAGACCTATGCCCGTAACTACCTGGAGAAGCTCATTCAGGTGCCCTTCCGGATCCCGGCCCTCGGTGAAACGGAGACACGCATCTATGTCACGCTCCTACTCGTTGGCATGGAACTCGGCGACAACGATCCGGCTTTCAACAACTTGATTGGCATCGCCCGAGAGCGGCTTAAACGGCCGTGGACCACCGGCGCGCTCGATGCAGCGACGGTTAAAACTGCGCTCGTGGATAAGTCCTCACGAGCCAACAACGCCTTGGCGCTCAGCGATCAGATAGGGCCGATCCTTGCCAGTGGAACGAAGGGTAACCCCCGTCAGATCAAGAGATTTCTCAACATGCTTGTCTTGCGGCAGCGAACAGCCGAAGCGCGCGGATTCGGGGATGACGTCAAGCTCCCCGTTCTCGCCAAGCTCATGCTCGCCGAACGATTCCTCCCGCGCCTGTTTGACCAGATCGCCGCTGCGGCTGCTGCCGCGCCAGATGGCAAGTGTGCCGATCTGGTGGCGCTCGAAGCTGCAATTACTGAGGAAAAAGACGACAAAGCTAAGCCCAAACCGGCCAAGATGACAGCCGGCAAGGGTGATGACGCGGTCAAGCCCGCACCCAGGTTGGTGGCCTCAAAGGCGATTGAGAGCGCGCTGCTAGGCGAGTGGCTATCATCGCCTTCCATCAAGGCCTGGGCCGCAGTGCCGATCAAGATAGGCGGGGACGACCTTCGCCCTTATCTCTTCGTAGCCAAGGACCGAAAGGATTATTTCGGAGCAGCCTCGGTGCTTGGACATCTTTCCACCGTCGTCGAGCAACTCTTTGGCGGCAAATTCGCGGTCCAAGGCGTCGAAGGCGACCTAAAGCGGCTCGCACCACCCGAAGCGGCCCAGATCTTCGAAGCAGTGCGGGGCCGCATCGTAGGTAGTGACAGTTTCGACACCGAACCGCCGGGCGCGGCTGGCTTGGCGGTCCTCGTCAAAGCGCATCCCACGCTCCAGGAAAACCTCATCGACTTTCTCGAAGCCCTTCCTCAAGACCGCTTGGGCCCATGGGCGTGCAGTGGTTGGGAAAGCGCACTCAAGGATGCTGAACCCACACAACGATTTAACCGCTTGCTCCAACTCTGGGGGAAGGACGGCGGGGCGATGCTGAAGGCTGCGGCCAATGCAGTACTTCGCACACGCAAGGGGGTACGCTGATGGGTACGTCGACCGCTTTCGGCGGCCAATGCGGCAACACTCCGCTCGTCCCTAGCTGGCTGGGCAATGAAGGCTCCCCTCCGGCTGCGCCGGACGGCGGAGCAGCCCCCAATGGTACTCCCCCGGCCGGGCCGCCTGATGGCCCGCTAGCACAGCCAGCAAGTCCAGCCATTCCCCCAGCGGCGGATTCGACACGGTTCTCGGCTGCCCGTAACAATTTCTCCCGCTTCGCGGGCTCGGGCGGGGACGACCACAAAGCTCTCGGCCGTGCCGTGTCGCACTATGTGAGCTCGTCTTCGGGCGGCGCAAGAACGGCGGCTGCCAGGATGGGGTCGGCGCGAGGAGCCGGCAGCCGTCTTCTCGGATTTCTGTCGGACGCGGTAACGCGTGGTGTGTCCGAGGCGCTCCGCGCGCTCAATCTCGGCGCTCTCGCCGGCCAGCCGATCGAGGACGTCTTCCTCGGGCTAGCCGACTATGTGTGCCCGGACGGTGGCACCATCGACGAGGGCATTGCGCGGGAGGCCTTCATCGAGACGATCGCTGACCTGGCTGGTGCGGGCATAACAGACCTCGATGGGCTCACTCACGACCAGATGCAGACGGTCTTTGAACTCTATGCGACGAACGCGATCGAGGCTCGGCTATGCAATGACATCGGCGCGAAGACCGTGACCCTCCCCTCCGACAGTTGGCAAGTCGCACGAGTCCAGGCACAGTTGAATGATTTTATTCGGCGCGCCGTCGCCGACGCTTTGACAAAGGCGCGTGCAGCGGAGGCCGCGCTGACACACGATCGTGTGCTCGCCTTCGTCGGAAGCATTTATGAACAAGCGTTCGGCATTTTACAGATCATGGGCGACACCGAGGTGGAGGGAGCATGAGACGCCACGTTATTATTGGCCGTTACGGCCCCGGCGATCGCGAACGGTTCGCGCTCGATAACACCGAATTCGAAACCCGACTCGACTTGATCGTCCGCGACCGAACGCTCGATCACGGGATCGGGCACGCTTTGAGTGACTTAGCTCGGATCGGTGTATATCCATCTGAGATGGGGGCTGACGTCCTGGTCCTAGCCGCGCACGTCCATGCTGCCGACACCCGCGTATCTCGCGACAGCGAGTCTCAGGATGGCTGGACAAGGGAATTGCGTTTGATCGTGCCTGTCTCCGATCCCGACCGATGGACAAGGGCAACGCCAATCTTAGTCCGGATGTTGAATTTTCTGACCGGCGATCGCTGGTCACTTGCCTTCAGGGCGCGCCCGAGTCGTATCAAGTTGGTCTCACTGCCCCCTTTAGGCCGACTCATTGACCCGCCCTTCAATGATCTGGCGCTATTCTCAGGCGGTCTCGACAGCCTGATCGGCGCGATCGATACGCTTGAAATTGGCAACACACCGCTTTTCATCAGCCACGCTGGCGATAGCGCGACGAGCGACGCCCAGTCCTCGCTCTTCGAAGCGCTCAAAGTGCAGTATCCGGCTAGTTCTTTTAAGCGATTACGCCTCCGAATGACCTTCCCAGGCGGCTTCGTTCGCGGATCAGCCGACGAGAATACCACGCGCGGACGCTCCTTTCTCTTTTTCGCCTTAGGCGTATTCGCCGGTAGCGGGTTCGGTGGCACGTTTACACTGAAGGTGCCGGAAAATGGTTTGATCGCGGTCAACGTGCCGCTCGACCCTCTCCGTCTCGGGGCGTTGAGTACACGCACCACACATCCATTTTATATCGCCCGCTGGAACGATACGCTCGCAGCGCTGGGCATCGATGGCCGCATCGAAAATCCATACTGGGATAAGACTAAGGGCGAGATGGTGGCCGCGTGCACAAACGGCGCTCTTTTGAGGCACCTCACGCCAATATCCTTGTCCTGTGCATCGCCAACCAAGGGACGCTGGCAGGGTCTCAGCACTCAGCACTGTGGATATTGTTTACCATGTTTGATCCGGCGCGCTGCGTTGCTCAAAGGATTTGGTGCTGGTGCCGACCCGACCGTCTATACGATCGACGACCTAACCACTCGCGCCCTCGACACGCGCCAGTCCGAAGGTGTGCAAGTCCGCTCCTTCCAACTCGCGATTGAACGACTTCGAGCCAGACCCACCTTAGCACCCATCCTTATTCACAAACCCGGCCCACTATTCGACGAGTCGCCAGCCCGCCAGGCTTCGCTCGCCAGTGTCTACCGCCGTGGCCTTGATGAAGTGGGCGTTCTGTTGGCCAGGGTGAGGACACAGCCCCTATGAGTAATAATGTTTCGTCCGCTGGCGTGGATTTCCACTGCCATCTCGATCTATATCCAGACTTCAAGGCCGCGATCACGAAAGCGGAGGCAGCACGGATTAATACACTGACCGTCACTACCACCCCAAAGGCTTGGCCGCGTAATCTTGAATTGACGCGTGACACGCGCTATGTGCGGGCTGCACTTGGCCTCCATCCGCAGCTTGTGACGGAACGGGCCAGCGAATTGGCATTATGGGAACATTATCTGCCAGAGACGCGCTACGTCGGCGAGGTTGGCCTCGACGCTGGCCCTAGGTTCTACAAATCGCTCGATACTCAAAAACATGTGTTCCGCACAGTCCTCGAACGATGTTCGGATGCCGGTGGCAAGATACTCACCGTGCATAGTGTCCGGAGCGTACCGACGGTGCTCGAAATGATCGAACGCCATTTACCGCAGGACAGGGGCCTCGTTGTGTTGCACTGGTTCACCGGAACCAAAGCCGAAGCACGACGCGCCGTAGCGCTCGGTTGCTACTTTTCTGTCAATACCGAGATGATCCGCTCCGACCGAGGCCGGGCGCTTGCCGCCGACCTCCCGTTGAGTCGAATCCTCACCGAGACGGACGGCCCATTTACAAAGATTGACGGACAACCCGCCGAACCAGCCAATGTTCAAATAACTATCGACGCTCTTGCCCGAGTGCGCAAGGCATCCAAAGACTCGATTGCGGAGGCTATTCGAGCAAACCTCCAGGCACTAATCGATGCATGATTTCTCAAACAAAGCGGATACGTTTCATGACTCTATGGCCTCTGCTGACTCCTGCCCATCACTACCTCTAATGCCAAAGCCGCGCCATAATTGTAGCTGGCCAGTGAGACAGCTCTCCCCGGATAAGAACGTGAATTTTGCCTACACAACCACAGCATTTACCTTATCTCATGAATCTTTGAACTTCGTCATGTTGTACTGACTGTCACAGAGACTTAACTTTATATGCTGTTCTGTTCGTCGGCTCATATATTTGCGATCTGGACTCCTCCAGATCACCCTGCGGGAAGCCCTTGCCTTCTGCTGATGCTTTGATATCGTTGTCTAGTGACCGCGACTGGATTTCATACAGGGTGCTTACACTCAATAATTTCACGCTCGTATGACAAAAGAAGTTGTTGTCGTCCATAAGCCAAATCCTTTGCATACATCAGGAAAAATTCACGCCTCCGCTACCGTATCTTTGAATATGACTGCTGTATCATTAATTTGTCCACTTGGAATTTTTAAGGCATAAACAAGATTTCAAGCAACACACAAAGCTGACTTCAAAGTCGATTTATAACCATCGACAGCAAATAATAGTCAATAAAATATGTTGTTGGTACCTGCAAGGCGAGGTATGAATTGGTAGCAAAAAATTCAATACTCAGAGGACAGTCAGTTAGCGAAGTCTAGATAATAGCACCGTAGGGTGTCATAAATGCTCAAAGGGGGCAATCCGTGGAAAATTGGGAACAAGCATTAGCGGCAAGAAATGACTTAAACGTATATGGCGACAATGCTCTTGGTTTATTCGCTCTTGCTTTGAGGTATCAAATTGATGACTTACATAGTGTCGCTGCTGAGTCAATCACTGATGGAAGTGATGATAAAAAATGTGATATTCTTCATATAGATTTAGAAGAAGAAATAGCTGTTATAGCTCAATGCTACACATGCGCTAAACAAAAGCAATCTGCACCTGCAAACAAGGCGAGCGATCTTAACACTGCAATTGGTTGGCTTTTACAGAGACAACTTAAAGATCTTCCAGTCAGATTGAAACAACTTGCACAAGAACTTCGAACAGCAATCGAAGATGGACAGATCCGTCATCTTCAGTTTTGGTATATCCACAACCTTCCAGAATCTGATAACGTCAAAAATGAATTAAAGACAGTCGAAGCGAGTGCTAAAGCAGCTTTGACGAGCATGACTAACGCCAGCAAAGTCCAGGTTTCTGCCCATGAAGTCGGAAGAGGACGTTTTGAAGAGTGGTATAACGATACTTTGTCGCCAATCCTTGTTTCCGATACTATCGAAATCGAAATCGAAGGCGGTTTTGAAGTTAAAGGTGATAATTGGCGCGCCTACGTTGCTCCAATACCAGCTCGCGTTCTAAGTATTTTGTATCGGAAACATAAATCGAAGCTCTTTTCTGCAAATGTCCGTGATTATCTTGGTTCTCGTAAAAGCGACGCAAATATAAACAATGGTATAAAAAAATCCGCTGAAACTAGTCCAGGCGATTTTTGGGTTTACAACAACGGCATCACTGTTTTGGTAAATAGTTTTGAGCTCATTAAAAAAGGCAAAAAAAATAAATTGAAAATAAATGGAATATCGATTGTCAACGGGGCACAAACCACAGGCGCCATCGGTTCATTGGGAAAACTGCCTAATCATAGAGTTATGGTACCAGCCCGTTTTGTACAGGCGCCTGATTCAGAACTTGTTAGAAATGTGATCCAATTCAATAACAGCCAAAATAAAATAACTGCATCAGATTTTAGAAGCACTGACAGGATTCAAAAAAGACTTAAAGAGCAAATTGCACAAATTATTGATGCAGAATATGAAGGCGGGCGCCGAGGCGGCCATTCAGATGTGATATCAAGGAGTAAAAAACTCCTGCCTTCATATACTGTTGGTCAAGCGCTTGCAGCGTTCCATGGTGATCCTGTTGTAGCATATAACCAAAAATCGAATATTTGGGTGTCAGACAAGCTTTATGCGCGGTACTTTCCAGAAGATGTAACAGGAGCTCACGTCGTGTTTGCGTATTCTTTACTTCGAGCTGTCGAAGAAGAAAAACAGGAATTAGTTGTCAAGTTTAAGGCAAAGCCCAATTCGTTAACCAGTCAAGAAGATACTTTGCTCGAATATTTTAGGCATCGTGGATCTACCTACCTGTTGGTGTCAGCAATCGCTGGGGCGCTTGAAACGATAATCGGCCACAAAATACCAAATCGATTCAAGACATCATTTGATGACAAGACATCGCCTGTTGAGGGGGCACGATACTGGTCGCAGATCGTCAAAGTTACCTCCCCATTTTCACCGCAACTGTCTGAGGCATTTTCAGATGGACTCAAAAACTCAGAGAAAGTGAACACGGCACAAAATACTTTCAGAAGCTTGGTACAAGCCACATCGGTAGCCAATAGCTCTGTGTTTCAAAAGTTTAAAAAATACGTATCAATAAGTAAAAAATAAATCTCCATTGCAACAGCTTATGCGTTTCTTTGACAAAATGGAATATATGTTAGCTGATGAGTTGAACATCGAATGACAGAAAAATCTTATCATTATCTTTTTCTTGGATGTGAAAGAACAAGCGACTTTAACCAACAGATGTTTAAGCTCGGCCAGCAACCAATGCACTGGATTTCAAAAGGAATGCGTTTAAAAAGGGATGCAGACATTTTTTACAACGCAAATGAATCGGTAAGGGTATTTATTGTTTCTGAACTTGAAAGGGCTAATTTCAAATTTTCTAGATTTTATCGTTGGCAGCTACATGATGGTATCAATAAAATCCTGTCGAATAATCAGGATAGTTATTTACCCGATTTCGACACGTACTACCTATTAGTGCATCTCTCGTTGGAAAATCTATTCAAAGGTATTTGGCTTGACAAGTTTCCAAACAATATTGGATTCAGCAAACTCCCCGATGCACTCAATACTCACAATCTCATTCGCTTAGCTAAAGATATTGAATTGGAGTTATCTGAACAGGAAAAGTTGGTATTATCGAAACTCATGGAACTGTTTCTTGGATATGGTCGTTATCCGATAAAAAATAGGGCTAAAGAGGCGGCAGGCGAATGTGATTTGGACTTTGGCGAGCGACCTTATGACACAGTGTGCATAGAATGCCTTACAAATCCGTACAACAAAGATAGACAAATTATTGATGCTCTATTTGCAGAACAACTGCAGGAGAGAATTGATTTAGTGTTCATACATGGCCATAAACGTATGATTTCCACGTTTGAAATTCATGAATCAAAAAAATAAATTCAAGTGCCAGACAAGACAAGAAAACAAGTTGTCAACAAAGGCGAGTAGACAATCTTTTCGCTAATTTTTTTTGTTATAGCCATCTAAATGTTAATAGCTTCAATAAAGGTGAAATTATGAATGAAGAAATGCTGCGTGATCTGCAACATAAATTGGAATTGCTCTCTAAACCCCTTGATGTGGAAAAATATATTACAGATGGGTTTATATCGAGATTGACACATAATTCTAAGACAAAATTTTTTGTAAACGGAAACCCTAAAGAGCTACCTGAAGACATAAATGCGAGAATACAAAGAATTGAGGTCAAACAGACAAAAGATGGTTCATCAAAAGTTGTAGTAACACTAAACCTCAAAGTAGTGAAAAGTTAAGATTGTGCATTGAAGTATAGCGATTACAAAGCGTTAGGGAAAACGAGGGTGTCCGGAATTTTGTGTAAACGGCAGTGTTAGAGGTTGATCATCCTGCCTTCGAATTGGATGCTGAATCTGGTCAGAGCGGCTTTCCAATCCCGAATTGGCATGGTCCATTTCCGACTGATGTTCTGTAGTGCCCGATAGAAGAGCTTGGCAAGGGAGTCGCCATTCGGGAACGAACCCAGGTTTTTGGTGATTTTGCGCAGGCTCATGTTGATCGATTCGATAGCGTTGGTCGTATAGATAACTTTCCGTATTTCCTGGGGATAGCTAAAAAACGGGATAATCCGTTCCCAGTTCTTGCGCCAGGATTGCCCGATGGGTGCCAGCGTCTGGTTCCACTTCTCTTCAAACTCCGTGAGCCGTTGTTCTCCAGACTCTACGGTCGTCGAAGTATAGATGGCCCTCAGATCGGCGGCGACTTCCTTGCGCTGCTTCCAGTTCACGAACTTGAGGCTGTGACGCACCAGGTGCACCAGACAGAGTTGGACGTCGGCATTCGGGAAGACCGCGGCAATGGCCTCAGGAAAGCCCTTGAGGCCATTGCCGCAGACAACGAAGATGTCGTTCACTCCACGGTTCTTGAGTTCCGTGACCACCTGGAGCCAGAACTTGCCACCTTCGGTCTGAGCGATCCAAAGGCCGAGCAGCTCCTTCTCGCCTTGCAGGTTGATCCCCAAGGCCAGATACACGGCTTTGACACGCACGGCCCCGCTGTCCCGCACTTTGACATGGATGCAATCAAGATAGACGATGGGGTACAAGGCTTCCAGAGGACGGGACTGCCAAGCCTTGACGTTCTCGATGACCGCGTCGGTGACCGTGGAAATGAGCGTCGGCGACACCTCAGTCCCGTACATGTCCATCAGATGGCCTTGAATCTCGCGGACGGTCATGCCCCGGGCAAAGAGGGACAGGATCTTGTCATCGAAGCCCGCCCAGCGGGTCTGATGCTTGCCGATAAGCTGGGGCTCGAAGGTGCCCTGGCGGTCACGGGGAACTTCAATGGGGAATTCGCCAAAATCGCCTTTGAGGGTTTTGCGGCTCTTACCGTTCCGGGTATTGCCGGCGGGGTTTGCGACGGGAGCATGCTTTGAATGGCCAAGATGGTCGGTCATTTCGGCATTGAGGGCGCGTTCGACAAGGGCCTTGGTCAGTTGCTTGAGAAGGCCTTCCTCGCCGATGAGGTCTTCAGGCTTCTTGTAATCCGCCAGGAGGGCGTCGATCAGGTCGACTGGAAGTGGCTTGCGTGCGGTCATGTCGTCTCCTTGTGGGGTCGATTATCGACAACTGACCGTTTACACAAAATATTTTACACCCCCGGGAAAACCTCCGAAACCCTCGCATTTTTAGCTGCTTTACAGGGCGATAGTCCTACACCCTTCCAAACCTGCCTCTCTGCTTCTTCTTGCAGCCTTCGCAGATATCTTCATCTGACTTACACATGCCTGCTTCGATATGCGCTTTTCCTAATTCTTGATGGTGTTGCCGAGCAATCCAAATTTCGGACCAAACTTACGTCAGGCAATCTCCTGAGCCATGGCCTTGGCCGCCTGGCTATTTGCCGAAAAATGGATCGCTTGACCGCAATCCTTGATCATGCGGCCGTCAGATAGCAGATAAAGCACGTTGCCTTTAGTTATCCGCCTAATGGGTCACGCTTGGCTTCGGCTTGGGCGGCGTGACGTCCTTTTCATCGACGCGCCGTTGTGTGATTGCAGAACCGCAAGAGCGACCTCATTCCCCGATTCCGCCTTCATCTTCAGAAAGCCATTCCGGTTGTGGAATTCTTCTCGGATTGATGCCGTTGATGCCGGACGGAAGTTCAGCTAGTATCAAGTCACCTAGTTCTTCATCCATGGCAAGGACGGGAAGATTCAGAACAAGGGCAGCCATGGCAACGAACCATATCCGCCAAAGGATGGTTTCGATGGAATTGAACAACACTGATTATCATCCCGCAAGACAATAAAACCTCATTGGCTCCTTCAGGATAATTGACAATTTTTGACTAATTTTTTCTCAATCAGGGAAACAGAGCCGCTGCTGCCCAGCTGGGCCCAGGCCGTGTCCCGCATGCGCCGCGTCACGGGCGAGAACCCCCAATCCTCATGCATGACCGCATGATCCCGGCGCGCCCGGAACTGCCCGCCAACCCCGAAGCACGTCTCCTCCTCGATGGCCCGCGCCAATTCGTCGCCATGGGAGTCCAGGAGCTCCGGAGAAACGGCGAAGACGCTCATCTTCACGCGGCAGGCGATGTCCATGCCCACTCCGTAAGGAATGACCGCATTGTCCACGGCCAGCACGCCGCCGATGGGCAGGCCGTAGCCGACATGGGCGTCGGGCATGAGCGCTCCTTTCACGGCCACGGGCAGGCCGCATCCATCGTCCATTTGCCGCACGGCCTTGGGATCGAGCCCCTCGCCCCAGGCCCGCCAGGGCGCCTTGTCCGAGGACTTGCTCCCCGGCCGCGCCCCGTCAAGCATCCCGGCCAGGCCGCCCAGAACGGGATGCTCCGCGAAAGACGCCGGGTCGCTCGCCAGGCGGCTGAACAGACGGCGCAGGGCCTTGCCCCGAACTCCTTCCGCTTCCAGCTGGGCCGCGCACTGAAGGATCACCGGCGCAAGCCCCTCGGGAAACCCCAGGGCCTGCGGACGAAAGGGCAGCCTGCTTCTGATTTTTCCACTGTTCATGGACATGAAATGAGTGTATCCGTTTTTTGAAATTCCTCCAAGGACCACTGTTCGGAAACAATGGCCGAAACCCGCTTCGAGCCCGAACAACGCACGCAATACAACGCAATTTTCAAACAGTCCTTCTCTGGAAGCATTGATTTTACGAATGAAGCATTCTAGGGAAGCGCATTCGGAACACGGGAGGATACCATGGCCAAATTCCTGTTCATACTCGGCAAGGACGACAACGAGGCCGCGACACGCTGTTTCCAGTTCGCGCGCATCGCCCACGCCAAGGGGCACCATGTGAGCCTGTTCTTCACGGACGACGGCGTGCTCTGGGCCGACGCGGCCAGGGATCTCGGACAGAAGACCCGGACCGGCGACTGTCCGGGGGACTATCTTCCCTATCTGGTGCGGGAGGATGTCGAAATCGGGGTCTGCGCCTCCTGCGCCACAAACAGGAGCGTGGACGCAACCCGTTTTTTCGCGAACATGGGCCTCAGCGACGGCGCACGCCTCATCGATTTGGCCGCGGAATCGCGGGTCTTCAATTTCTAGAGGGAAAACATCGTCTGCCATGACGGGACACGGCGCTGGCGGGGCTCGCAGGCGCAGCTCCCCCGGCACCAAGGCTCGTGTATCCTTTCGCAAAAATCCCCGTCAATCCACGATTGATTTTGGCGTCAAATCGGAACACAATCCAAATCGACCGTCTTTTTTAGATCCTGCTCTCCACTCTTTTCGAGGGGATTTTGTCCCATGATCACCGACACCGCCGCCCCTGATCCCACGCTTCCGCCATACCCCATGGTCTTGCGCCCCGTGGGAAGATTCATGTTGCCCATACCCGAAAGCATGGAACTTTCCGCAACCTGGTTCAAGGTCAACGGCATAGCCGTCGAGGAGTTGCACTGGAAGCCGGGTTTAACCACGCGCACCCTGGACGCACTCAGAGAATCGCTCGGAACGAAAGCGGGAATGGCCATCGAGATCACGGGGCTGTCCGTCCGTGAGAGATGGGATGAAACGGATGTCAGCGACCTGTGCGGATTCCCGGCTGTGCTCCGCTGCTGCAACGGCAGCAGGGCCGATCATAACCTTGAAGTCTATATTGGCATGCCCGATGTGATCCTGCGCCTGACAGAGAACCGTCCTTTTGACACCTGCGGCCCATGCCTGACCGTGAACGGGCCGATTCTGAACCTATTCAGTCAGTACCGTCACGGCGGCGAAAATGCCTCGCCAGCCAGTTTTTTCTTCTCGACAGGAAGAGCCGAGGCCTTGAAAACCTGGAGCGAGCAAGCAGGCATGAGCTTCGAGCGGCCTCCCTCCGAATCACGGCACAGGATTCGTCTGCGCTTTGAGGCCATCCTTTTCGCCCATCCCTGCGACCCGCCCCGAATTACTGAAGCCGTCAAGCCGGTGACCAGCAAGTATCGGATCGAATTGAAAATTTTACGGTCACGGGAAAGAATTCTGGCCGGTTTGAGCGGTCTGGAGGAAATTTACGTGCTCCAGCCCAAGGACAATAACTGTCCCGACGTCGCCCGGTTGACGGCCTGCTGGGAATATGAGGGGGCAGGCGGAGACCCGCAAAAACCGCACATTCAGATCAAGATGTCCTGCCGCGTCGAGGCCAAGGACGAAGCCTTGCGCATGTGGGACGCGATCATCAGGAATTTCGCCTCGGTGCGGGAACATTTCGCGGAATGACCGCCAGCGTCTGGACCTGAACCGGAGTCGCGAGCCGCAAAGGGCGAACGCACAAGCGCCCGCATCCCTCTTCAATCCACCCGGCGCAGTGATCGAAGAACAAAACGCCGTGTCTCCTCGAACAGCCCCGGATCGCTGAAGGGACTCAGAAAAACCGTGCGCACGGCCCCGAGCATGGCCGCGTAGATCATCAGGGCGCAATCCCTGACCGGGACGCGGACGATGGTCCCGTCGGCCATGCCGCGCTCCAGATTCTTCTCGATCTCCGCGATCAACTCCTCGAATTTCACACCGATCTTCTGGCGATCCAGATGCGGATTGTCGTCGCTGAAGGGCGAGCAGCGGATCAGGGTGGGAAAGGTGGCGCGGTTGGCCAGGGTGTAGGACAGGTAGGAAGACACGAAGATGTCCACGGCACGCAGGCCGTTTTCAGCGCCCTCCATATCCTGCCGGATGACCGCGAGCATGGCGTCGATCATTTCCTGACCGGCCACCAGAAAGAGCTTCTCCTTGTTCCCGAAATAATGGGAGACCAGCCCGAAGGCCACGCCGGCCCGCTCGGCGATCATGCGCATGGTCGTCCCGGCGTAGCCGTACTCCGCGAAAAGGGCCTGCGCCGCCGCCAAAATCTCGTCACGTCTGCTCACCAGCGTTCATCCTTTGCGTTCCATCCATTCACGTTTGTCAGGGCAATTCAAGGGCCAGGCCCACCGGGCAATGATCGGAACCCAGCACATCGGCCTCGATCCAGGCGTCCTTGACCGAGTCGGTGAGTTCCTCGGACACAAAAAAATAATCGATGCGCCAGCCCACATTCCTCGACCTGGCCCCGAAGCGGTACGTCCACCACGAATAGGCGTCCTCCACGTCCCCATGGCAGTGACGGAAGGTGTCCACGTAGCCGTGGGTTATGAAGCGGTCCAGCCAGGCGCGCTCGATGGGCAGGAAGCCGGACGTGTTCTCGTTGGCCTTGGGATTCTTGAGGTCGATTTCGCGGTGCGCCGTGTTGAAATCCCCGCAGACCACGATGGGCTTGTCCCGTCGCAGATCCTGGGCGTGTTCCAGAAAGGCGTCGTAGAAACCCATCTTGAAATCGAGACGCTCCTGGCTCATCTGGCCGTTGGGAAAATAGATGTTGAAAAAATGGAACCGCTCGAATTCAAGGCGCACCACCCGTCCTTCGCCCTGGAAGCGGGGATCGGGCAGGCCCCGATGCACGGCCTGGGGCTCGATACGGCTGTAGCAGGCCGTGCCGGAATAGCCTTTCTTGTTGCGCGCCGCGTTCCAGTAGCAGTGGTAGCCGTCGAGGAGGCGGTCCGCGCCGACCTGGTCCTCCAGGGCCTTGACCTCTTGCAGGCCGAGCACGTCGGGCGCGGCCCGCTCGACCCACTCGCGAAAACCCTTGCCGAGCACGGCCCGAAATCCGTTCACGTTCCAGGAGTACAAGCGCATGATCATGCCGCGCTCCCAAGCGCCGCCGCGAGCCCGGTCGGGGTCTCCTCGACGCGCACATAGCCGCCCAGAGCAAAGGCGCCGGGATTGAGCACATGCGACCGGCCGATCCATTCCTCGCCCGCCCCTTCGTGGATGTGACCGGTGACGACGATGGCGGGCTGGTACTTCTCGATCAGCGCGCGCACCCCCGGACTGCCCACGTGGACACCCGAAGGCAGCCTGTCCACCACCTCCGCCCTGGGCGGGGTGTGGATCATCAGGATGACCTGCTCGAAGGAGCCGGCCTCCTCCAGCACGTCATGGGCCCACTGGCAGACGATGCTCTCATCGACCTCGGAGGGGGTGCCGAACGGCGTGGGCGTGGAATACCCGACGGCGGCCAGGCAGACGCCGCCGCCCAGGTCCCGGACCTGGCCATGGACGTTGACGCCCTGTTCGGTCAGCACCCGGTCCACGGCCTGGGTATCCATGTTGCCGATCTGGGCGAAAATGCGCGGATTTATCGCGGCCACGGCGGACACGATGCGACCCGCGCTGTCCCGCGTGCCCAGGTTGGTCAGATCCCCGGAAAGAAAAACCCCGTCGGCCAGGCCAAGGTTGTCGATGCGCTCCACGGCGGCGATGCGTTCGTGAATATCCCCGAAAACTATCCAAAAGCGGTTTGCCATTTGCGTCCCGTCCTCTCTTTGAGTAATTGTCCTGTTTTCACGGCATGGTAAAGGAGCGCCCCACGTCATGCAAGAGCCCAACAAAAACCAATTGCGCGTCGCCCTGCGCAGGCGTCGAGAGAACCTGCCCCCGGAACTGGTGCGAAAAGACAGCGCCCTCATCCGTGAACGCCTGCTCTCCCTGGCCCGCGTTCACGCCGCCCGCAGCGTCATGCTCTATCTCCCGGCCCGTGGAGAGGTCGACACCTGGCCGCTGATGGACCATTTCTGGGGGCGCGGCTGCGAAATCCTGCTGCCGCGCTGCCGCGACAACACGCCGGGGATCATGGACGCCTATGCCGTGGCCTCCCGCGAGGACCTGGGTCCGGGCTGCTTCGGCCTGACCGAACCCAGGGCCGACCTGGCGCGACCCGTCCCGAGCCCGCAGCCCGAAATCATCCTGGTCCCGGCCCTGGCCTTCGACCGCCGAGGATACCGGCTCGGCTTCGGAGGCGGGTACTACGACCGTTTCCTGCCCACACTGGACTGTTCGCCCTTGCTGATCGGACCCGCCTACGCCTTCCAACTCATGGAGGAGATCCCGAACGAGCCATGGGATTGCCCGGTGGAGATGGTCGTGACCCCCGAAGCAACCCTGCACACCCCCATGGAGCGCTAGACATGTCTCTGGAACTCATCGATTTCCGCTTTCCGGGCCTGCGCGACGTGCGCTGCGTCTTCACCACCCGCCGGGGCGGCCATTCAGGCGGCGCGTTCGCGCAAGCCAACATGTCCCTCGAAGTCGGGGATGACGAAGGGGCGGTGCGGGCCAACCGGGCCGAACTGCGCGGGCTGCTTGGCTTCAAGGTCTGGCAGGAGCTCAGGCAGGTGCATGGGCAGACCATGCATGCGGATCTGGAGGGAGACTTTTTCGAGGAAGTGAAACTGGAGGGAGACGGGCTGTGCGCCAGCCGCCCAGGGCACGCCCTGGTCATCAAGACGGCGGACTGCCAGCCCATCCTGCTGGCCCACTCCGCCGGACGGCACGTGGCCGCCCTGCACTGCGGATGGAGAGGCAACGCCGTCGACTTTCCGGCTGCCGGAGTGAGGCGCTTCTGCGCGGCCTATGATCTCGACCCGTCCGAAGTCCTGGCCGTACGCGGCCCGAGCCTTGGTCCGGGCCAGAGTGAATTCGTCAATTTCGAGGCCGAATGGACGCCCGGCTTCAGGCCGTACCTCAACGCATCAACCCGAAGCATGGACCTCTGGAGCCTGACCCGGGACCAGCTGCTGGGCGCGGGGATTCCCGCCAGCAACATCTTTGCCCTGGACCTGTGCACGGCCTCGTCCCCGCAGTTCTTTTCCTACCGCAGGGACAAAATCACGGGCCGGCAGGCGGCCCTGATCTGGATGGAGTAGCCGCTCCGCCGGGGGAGCGGCTCTCGGTCACCCCTTGCGATTCAGGGCGTGACGGGTCAGGGGCGTGATCAGGGCGCCGTTCTTGTAACCACCGATACGCTTGTTCTCCTGCCGGACCTTCAAAAGCTCCTCTTTCAAGGACTGATGCAGGGCCCGGGCCTCATGACGCAGATGCGAGTTCATTTCCTGGATGCTCTTGAGCTTTTCCAAAAAAAGCTGATCCTGCTCTCCCATGCTGCCGGCCATGAACGCGGTTATGGCCTTCTCCCGCTCCCGCAGCACCACGCCGAGGCGTTCGGTGTCCTGGAGAGCGATCAGATCCCGCTCTTCCTGGCCAAGCGCCATGATGCGCTCGTAGCTGTCGCGTGACTCAGCCATTGGCGCCCTTCCTGACCGAAACCCTGACCGACTCGCGCAGGCGGGCGATCATGCTCTTGGTCTTTTCGACCACGGGCAGGTATTCGTATTCAAGCAGATCCGCGAGCAGGATCCAATCTTCGTTCTCCTGAATCTCTATCATCTCCGAAAAAAGTGATGAAAGATCGGAAAGAGAGGCCTCGAATTCCGCCGAGGTATCCGTGGCGAACTCGTTTCTGAGCACTCCGACCATGTTCAGGAAATCGCGGTTGACCTCCAGAAGATCGCCGTAAAGTTCCAGGGCCTGGTCGTCGTCGGCCTGCCGGAAGAAATCCGCCACCTGCCGTCCGGCCTTGCCCATCAGAGTCACGACCTTGTACAGTTCGCGGGTGATGTCCTGGGCCATCTCCGAAGTGGGCACGGAGACGATCTCAACGCGGCTGATGTGCGCGGCCTCCATATCCTCGGCCTGATGGGGATAGATCTCCGAAAAGGCCTCGTCGTTGACCAGGACGTCGGTCACGACACGGCTGTGCATGCGCTCGTCTTCCATGACTTTCTCGATAATTTGCTCGAGGTTCTCGAACTGTCGAACCTCAAGCGGACTCCGCTGACCGTCTATTATGATCATTTTCCTGTCCTCCGCCTACTGGGAATAATTTTGCCGTTTGCCCGGACTAATCAACTTTCATGCCAGGGCTGCGCGCTGCTTGAAAACATGCAGCAACCCGCGATACCGGGCGCAGAGTTCAAGAAACGCGTCCATGCTCACCGACTCCGCCCTGGACTGGAATCTCCACATCGGCCCTAGGATGCCAAGGGACCGGCTCGCGGAAAAAAAGTCCTCTAAATTATGACAGTTGGCGAGAAATTTCGGCCTCATCGGAGCGTCCGGACGCAGAGCCAGCACACGGCCCTGCTCTTCGACCAGGGTCAGCATGAGGATGGCGCGCTCCAGATCGCGCTCAAGCGCGTCACGAAAATCGGACCCGGTTCCGGGCCAGGAAAAATCGTCCCCCGTCGCTTTCTGGTCAAGAAATTGACGATAGACCTCGCGCTGAATCCTGATCCAGCGGCTGCGGTCCTGCCCTTCGTGGCCGGACACGGAAAAAAGATCCATGAATCCGGCATGGTCGCGGCGGGCCTGCCAAACCCGACCCGCGAATCCGGGCTCCACGCTCCAGGACTCGTCATCCAGATACCCGGCCAGCATGTTCCCCACGGCCTCGCCGTCGATGGCCTCGCGGCAGGCCAGGCCATGGGGACATTTTTCCCCGAAGGCGCACGGATGACACGGCAGGTCGGGTTCCAGGCTCAGGCTGCCCTCCAGGTACGGGCCGGTGTCGAAGGGCTGGGCCGTGGCCAGAAACACCGCCGCCACAGGTACGCCGAGCCCCGCCGCCAGATGCATGGTGCCCGTGTCGTTGGTCAGCAGGAGGTCCATGCGCCGCAGCACCGCGGCCAGGGTTTGCAGGTCGGTTTGCCCGGTCAGGTTTGCGCAGGGATAATCGGCCAGTTCCAGGAACTCCCGCGCCAGATGCGCTTCGGAAGCCGTGCCCAGGAGAACGGGCGCGCGCCCCGTCTTGGCCCAGAGCACTCGTCCGGCCCGTACGAAGGCGGCCACGGGCCAGCGCCTGTAGTCCTGGCTGGCGCCGAGCTGGAAAGCCACCCGTCCGGCACCCGACGGGCCAAGCAGTTCATCCGCCTGCGCCAGCGCCGAAGCCTGGGGCTCCCTGAGCCGGAACTCTCCCGGCTCAAGACCGGCCACCCGCTGAAAAAGGTCCACCAGATTGAAGGGGCTGCACCCGCGATACGCGGAGGCCGCCTGGAGAAAAGCCGCCCAGGGCGTGGAGTATTCGCCGAAACCGTGGCTGTCGAGGCCGAAGCCCTGGATCTCGCGCTCATGCAGGGCCCGGCTCAGCAGTCGCGCGGAGAGGGTCGGGGTGAGGTTGAGAACCCGGTCCGGGGCCGCCTCCTCCCGGTCCATCCAGGAAACAAGCTGCTCCACGGCCAGGGGCCAGCCGCGGTCCAGCGACGCGAGCAGCCGCGCCCCGGGCAGGGCCCGGACGTGATCCACGTCGCGCAACAAGGTCCCGACCCCCTTGAAGGCGTCCAGGCAGACCAGCTCCACGCTGCTTCCCCGGCTTCGCAGACCGCTGAAGACAGGTTGCGTTTGCAGCAGATCGCCGAAGCGGGTCAAATTGATGACCAGTATATGCATCCCTGATCCTTGAACAAAAGGCGTGCCAAAACAAAGATGTCAGAACCGCCCGGCGATGCCGCCCACGCTCAGTCCTCCTTGTCCAGAATCTCGTTCTTGTAGGATTCGAAGCGCGACGCGGCCTTGATGGCCGTGGCGACGAAAGCGAGAAACGAAAAGAAGATCAGGGTGACGTTGAGGATCAGCCAGCGGTCCTGACGCAGGTTGCGTCCCATGACGACCTGGTCCGGAGCCAGATAATACAGTCCAAGCGACAGCCCGCCGGCCAGCAAAAGGGCGATGATCTCGAAAACGAGCAGATATTTCCCCGACAGCAGCAGGAAAAGAATGCCGTTGCGCACACCCTGGAGAAGCAGAAGCTTCTTTTCGAGCTTCCCCAGATTGGCCTCGGCCATGCGCATGGCCTCGTGCCCCTGCCGGAATTTCTCGGGAACATAGAGGTCCAGATGGCCGATCAGGCTCACCCCTTCTCCGCAGGAATTGAACAGCTTGTTGAAGGAACCGAGCATGGACGGAAAGGGAAACCAGGACGCCTCGCGCTGGATTTTGCGGAGCCGCTCCCGGATGATCGTGCGCCTGTTCGCAAGCTCCTGGATGTCCTTTTTGACCCGGGCCTGGATATCGGCGCGGATGGCGATGGTGCCGCGCAGCAGCCTGGCCATGGACGCGTAGTTGTTGATGCCGGCGTAGGTGTTCAGGTCTTGGATGCGCGCATGGAACATGTTGTAGGAATCATGGTCCGAAGGCAGCCACTTGGACAGCAGGTCCGGCAGATGCTCCACCGCTCCGATGACCTCGGTGGCGCGGGTCTTGGCTTCGTCCCAGATCTCCCACAGGTCGGCGAGCAGGTGGGAACGCCCTCCTTCGAGCTCCGGGTCGAGCAGCACGGCGCTGAAGAAATCGGGATTGTCCCTGATCAGCTCGCGGATCAGCGCCTGGGCCTCGTGGACGTACCCGGACTTGATCAGGCAGACGGCCTGCCTGTAACGCGCCTGCCCAAAACGCGGCGACTCGCCAAGAGCCCTTCCATAGAGGCGGATGGCTTCCTGGAAATCGCCCAGAACCTCGCGCAGCCGCCCTTGCAGCAACTGGACATAGGAGCGTTGCAAGCTGGTGTAGACCAGGCTCTCGGCCTCTTCCCAGAACCCCATGGCCCGCTTGAACTCGTCGCGCTCCATGGCCATGAATCCCAGCAGCACGCGAGGCTGGTAATTCTTGGGCGAATTGAGCACGACCTGATCGATCTTCTCCATGGCCCGCTCGCGGCCTCCGGTGCGCAGCGCCTCCAGGGCCTCCCACAGCTGGGCGTCGCTCTGCGGACGCTGCTCCTCCAATCCGCGCGGCCATTCCTTGCCCTTGGCCCGCCAGACCGAAGCCATCATGCGCAGCTGGCAGGCCATGTTGACCTCGAACATGGAGCGGACAACCAGGCCCGCGTCGGTCTTTTCCCCCTGCAAGCCCGTCAAACCACGCAGGACATCCGGCGCGATCTGCTTTTCAAGCCCGCCCAGGATGCCGGGCAAGGCATCGAGATCCAGCCGGGCGAAACGGGACATGTCCGTGACCTGCACGTTTCCGGGCGCAAGCAGTCTGGTGGGGCATTTTACCGGCAGGTGCGAACGCAGGCCGCAATAGAAACACGGACTCTCCTCGCCGGAAATCAGGCTTGAAGGCAGAAAGACATTCAAGCTGCCGCGCCTGCGTCCGCTTTTGCTGGAATGAAAACGGACCTGGAAAAGGTCGCTCAACTTGCTGTTGTCCATGGATGCCCGAGAATCCACCGGCACAATCCTGGAATCCGCGATCTGGTAGATCGTGGACAGGGGCAGATGCAGGGCGTCCGTCTCCAGGGATTCCACGACATAGCGGACCTTGCTCGCGAATTCCGGAGCGAAGGGCTGGTCGCCCATCTCCACGGCCATGTACTTGCATGGCCAGACCGGCACGCTCTTGTCCTCGATCATGGTCAACAGCTCCACGGTCAGGGCGGCCATGACGCGCGGCGAGGCCACGCGCAACACCAGGTTGTGATCCTCGGCCTGGAGATAGGAGATCTTGTACTGCTGAAAAATCGTCTCCAGGCGATCGAAGTAGGCCCTCCATCCCTTGGTGAACGCCTTGTCCTGGCGGCTGCCCTGGGGACGGACGACCCACAGCCAATTCAGCTTGTAGGATACGCTGACCTGCTCGCTGCCTTCCAGTTCGAACCAGTCCCCGGTCAGACCGTCCGGATTCTGCACATGTTTGAAGGACAGTCCGGTCAAGGTGCGTCCAAGTTCGCGCAGCCGCGCGCTGACGCGGACCACGAGCCGCTTGGGGCATTCCACGCCCAGGGAGTGCAGGTCGGCCTTGACCTTGAGGGTCTGTTCCAGCTTGTCGTCCACCAGCAGGCTGCCCTCGAAAACAGTCACCGCCGTGGGCATGGGATGAAGGCGGGCCCAGTTGTACAGCCGGGCCAAGCCCAGCATGACTTCCGAGGACGGAAAAAACCACAGGGTCTGCGACCCGTCCTCGGCCAGAGGCCAACCGCCGATATCGGTCAGGGTCTGGAGAAAACTGGCCGGCAAAGGCTGGGCGTGGGCCAGCCAGCAGACAAAACCGTTGCACAGCAGCCGGGGCGAGACCTGCCGCGTCACCTTGGCCAGAAGAGGCTCGATGCGGATCATCAAAATCTCCGTTCACGGGAAACGATACGAAGTGGTTCCTTTGGACACAATCAATGCGCCAACATGACACGCGGCCACTGCGAGCGCAACCCGCGGACGCCCAGTTACGGCTTGACGACGGGTGGTCCTTTTCCTAGTCAACAGCCAAACCAACCAGCCTTCCCGCAAGGAATCCGGAATGTTCTCTCATTATTTCGACGCCGCCCGACTGAGCCTGCTGCACCGCCTCGTGGACCTCGCCCTGGAGGAAGACGGACGCGACCTCACCTCGGAAGCCCTGTTCCCCCCCGCCTCCCGCCTGTACGCATCCATCGTGGCCAAGCAGGCGACCCTGGTCGCGGGCCTCCCGCTCATCGAGATCGTCTTTGCGCGCATGGGCTGTACGGAGACCGGCGTGACCCTCATGAACAGGGACGGCGATGCGCTGGAGCCGGGCTGCGAGGTGGCGCGCATCCAGGGTTCGGCACCCATCTTGCTCAAGGCGGAACGGGTCATCATGAATTTCATCTGCCACCTCTCCGGCGTGGCCAACGCGACCAGGCGCTTCGTGCAGGCGGTGGAGGGCACGGGGGTGAAGGTGCTCGACACCCGCAAGACCACTCCCGGACAGCGCTACCTGGAGAAATACGCGGTGCGCATGGGCGGCGGATTCAACCACAGGGTCAATCTCGAAGAAATGCTCATGCTCAAAGACAACCATATCGATCAGGCGGGCTCCATCACCGCCGCCGTGGAAGCGCTCAGAAAGGCCTACGCAGTCTGCCCGCCCCTGGAGATCGAATGCCGCACGCTGGAGCACGTGCGGGAGGCCGTGAGTCTCGCGCCCCAGCGCATCATGCTCGACAACATGCCGGTCCAGACCGCGGCCCTGGCCCTGAAGCTCATTCCCGCCCACATCGAGTCGGAAATCAGCGGCAACGTGACCCTTGAAACCATCCGTCCCCTGGCCGAACTGCGTCCTACGTACATCTCCACCGGCGCCATCACCCATTCCGCCACAGTGGCGGACTTCTCCATGCGCCTTGCGCAACCCACCGGGAGCTCGCATGACCAATGACATTTCCGCCATCAAGGACCGCCTCGGCAAGAGACTGCGCATCCTCGCCCATCACTATCAGGCCGACGACGTCGTCCGCCATGCCGACATTCTGGGAGACTCCCTGGAGCTGGCCAGGCGCATCGACGGGCTGGACGCGGAACACATCGTGTTCTGCGGCGTGCACTTCATGGCCGAAACCGCGGCCATCCTGGCCCGACCGGAGCAGAAGGTGCACATCCCCGACGAGGGCGCCAGCTGCGTCATGGCCGAAATGGTTCCCGCCCTCCTGGCCGAAGAGGTCCTGTCACGGCTGAACCGGGGCGGCGCGCGCATCATCCCCCTGACCTACGTCAATTCCTCCGCCGCGGTGAAGGCCGTGTGCGGCACCCATGGCGGCAGCGTCTGCACCTCGGCCAACGCTCCGACCATGCTGCGCTGGGCCCTCTCCCAGGGGGACGGGGTCCTCTTCCTGCCCGACGCCAACCTCGGCCGCAACACGGCCCGGGCCATCGGCCTCGAAGAGGAGAGCATCCTGCGCCTCGACATTCGCGGCCAGGGCCGCTTCGTCCCTGCCGCCGATCCATCGCGCAGGCTGTACCTCTGGCCGGGGCTGTGCGCCGTCCATGCCAAATTTCACCCCGGACAGATCAGCGCCATCCGCGCGGAAGATCCGCACGCATTGATCCACGTCCATCCCGAATGCGACCCGGAAGTCGTTCGCTTGGCCGACGGAGCCGGATCGACCACCTACCTGATCAGGGCCGTGGCCGAGGCCCCAAGCGGCAGCACGGTCTATGTCGGAACGGAGTTCAGTCTGGTCAACCGTCTGGCGGCCAGGCACCCCGACAAGATCGTCCGCCCCCTGCGCCGGGCGCTGTGCTCGAACATGGCCAAAGTCACCGAGGCAAACCTGCTGGCCATGCTGCACGAACTCGACGCGGCCCCTTGCGTCCGGGTCGAGGAACATATAGCCCGGCCCGCGCGCCTCGCCCTGGAGCGCATGCTGACCGCCTGCAGTTAGGACAAACACCATGACTCCCTCCCGCATGAAGACCGAAATCCTGGTCATCGGCTCAGGAATCGCCGGCTGCACGGCAGCCCTGGGCCTGGCCGACAAGGGACACGAAGTGACCCTGCTCTCCTCCGGCGGCACCCTGGACAACGGGAATACGACCTTGGCCCAGGGCGGCATCATATACACGGGAGCGGACGATTCGCCCGAAAAGCTGGCCAAGGACATCACCACCGCCGGCTGGGAATACAATTACGACCCGGCCGTGCGTTTCCTGTGCGAAGAAGGACCGAAGGCGGTGGAAAAAATCCTCTTCGAGCGGGTGCAGGTGCCCTTTGACCACACCAAGGACGGAGGTTGGTACCTGACCAAGGAAGGCGGCCACGCGGTGCACCGCATCCTGACCTGCGCCGACTACACCGGCCGGGCCATTCAGGACAGCCTGGTCAAGGCGGTGACCTCGCATCCCAATATCCGCATCCTCTACAACCGCACCGCCATCGACCTTTTGGCCACGCGCCACCATTCCACCAAGCTCGAATTCCGCTACCAGCTGACCAACCAGTGCGTGGGCGCCTACGTGTTCAATTCGGAGACGAACGAACCCAACACCATCCTGGCCGACTTCACGGTGCTGTGCACCGGCGGCCTGGGCCAGATCTTCCTGCACACCACCAACACCTCCTCGTCCATAGGCTCGGGCATGGCCATGGCCCACCGGGCAGGCGCCACGGTCATGAACCTGGAGTACATCCAGTTCCACCCCACGGCCCTGTTCCACCGCGCGGACCGCAAGTTCCTCATCTCCGAAGCGGTGCGCGGCGAGGGCGCCAGGCTCTTCAACGTCAAGGGGGAACGCTTCATGTCCCGCTACGACGAGCGCATGGAACTGGCCCCCCGCGACATCGTGACCAGGGCCATTGTCGATGAATTGCTCAAGACCGGAGAAGACTGCGTCTTTCTGGACGCGGCCAATTACGTGGACCAGAACCTGCGCAAGCGCTTCCCGACCATCTACAAGAAGTGCAAGGAAAGCGGCGTGGACATCGCCAAGGACCCCATTCCGGTGGTGCCGGCGGCGCATTATTCCTGCGGGGGAGTGCTTGTGGACAAACGCGGGCGCAGCACCCTGGACGGACTCTACGCGGCCGGGGAAGTGGCCTGCACCGGAGTGCACGGCGCCAACCGCCTGGCGTCCACTTCACTGCTGGAGGGCTTGCTGTGGGGTGCGAGCGCGGCCGAGGACATCCATGACCGCTACGAGGACTCGTGCGTGCTGAGCAAACGTCTGCAGGACTCCATCGCGGACTGGATCACCTCCGGCAAGACCGAAATGGAGGATCCGGCCCTCATCAACCAGGACTGGGCCACGATCCGCAGCACCATGTGGAACTACATGGGCATCATGCGCACCACCCCGCGCCTGGAGCGGGCCTTCGAAGACCTGCGCAACCTGAACAAGCGCCTGCATTCCTTCTACAAATCCATCCGCATCTGCAAGGAATCGGTGGACCTTTTCCACGGCTGCCAGACCGCCTACATCGTGACCACGGCGGCCCTGCGCAACAAGACCAACCGGGGCTGCCACTTCCGCAAGAACTAGCCGGGTCCGATCCCTCGTGGCGGCAAAGCGGTCGGAACTCAGTTCGGATCGGAAAGCGAGGCGGAGAGCAGGTCCCGAAAACGCTCACGCCCCTGTTCCGGGGTCATGGCCCCCAGGGCTTCGACTCCCGACGACTGCGCCCAGGCTATGAGCAGGCCCACACAGACCAGATTGCGCTGCAAAAGCACGTCCGCCTCGCCGCTGCGCAACGCCTCAAGATAATCCCCCCGGGAACTGACCGTGAATCCTTCCGCTTCGAGAATCAGACGCATGATCGCAAGTCTGCGCCAGCTCTGTTTCCTGGAGCCCGACCCGCCCTTGAAACGGAACAGCACGTACTTCACCGCGTTGTCGTCGCAGGAACATTCCGCCTCGTACAGATTCTGCTCCAGGCGCAGGGTGCAGTGCATGAAAAACTGGGAGAGAACCGCGTAGCTGCTGTAGTGCGGAACAAAGGGCGTTTCGTCGTGCCTGGCCCCGTCCCAGGACACGGCCGGACAGACCAGGCCCAGGAGCAGCGACCAGGCGGGGATGGAGCGCACGTCTTCCATGGAGATCACGGCCCGCTCCGCCGCCGATGGAAAGAGCCCGCCCTCCAGATTGAAAATGTTGATGACCACCGGGATTTCAAGACGCAGCTGCTTGATCCCGGCCAGGCCGCGCGCGGGCTCTCCGGCAAAGGCGAATATCTGGGCCAGGCCGCGTTCCATGCACAGGCAGACCAGATCGTGCAGGGAACGACAGTGTTCGGGGCGCAAGGCCTCGCCCTGGGCCTTGAAGACATGCAGGCGGGTGATGCGGGGCAGGATTTTGTCCAGCCGGGCGATGAGGGCCGCCGCGTCCGGCTTTCCCTCCCAGAGAGCGCAATTTTTTTTGTTCTCGTGCGCATCGGAAGCGAAAACGGCCACGGTCAGCGGATGCTCCTCGTCGGTCAGGCCCTGCGAAAGCCGCAAGGCCAGCGCCGACGGGGAAAATTTGCAGGCCACGGCTTCGAGCCAGGCGGCGATGAATTCCGCGGGCCTGACTCCGGTATGCTCGCCGATCATGACGGCGTCCGGGCCTTCGCCGGCGAAGATGCGCAATTCCAGAGTCCTGCCGCCAGGAGCCAGCTCCACGGCCGCTATTTCCATCTCGGTCAGCAGACGCCCCGGCAACGAGCCGTTGCGGAGCAGTTCCCGGGCGCGCTTGCCCAGGTCCGCCGTGGAGGCATCGTCCATCAGGTCGAGACTGCGCATCATCTCATCCAAATCATGGCGCATGTCGTTGGCTTCGATGAAGTACTGATAGAGCGAGGGGGTCAGGACCAGAACGCTCTCCGGCCTCGTCGGTGGCAACCCGCGCGCCACCCATGGGTAGGAGGCCCCGGCCTCCCGGAGATCGAGCATCCGCAGGTACGGCGGCTTGGCGGACAGGGCGGCGTGCTCCGTCGCCAGGCGGGTGTAGAAAATCAGCTTGGAGACCCAGTCGTGGGCGTCCATGAATTCCACGGGATTCATGACCTGCAGTTGCTCGACGAGGTCGCGGATGGCCGAGCCCAACCGTTCGGCCAGGCCCGAAACCCGGCACCAGTCGACAATGGCCCCTCCCATGGACAGGTCTTCGAAGCTGGCCAGAAGTTCGAGGCACGTGCTCGTTTGATGATGGATGCGGCAAAAAGCGTTGTATTTCGACCGGGGAATGGATCCGGAGGCGAATGATTCGAAGCTCCAATTGGAGAAAATTCCGGAGTGTTGCATGACATTGATCCCCTTGCCGGCCGGATTCCCCTCGCGCCCGGTCCGGCGGGCTTGCGCAGCGAAAGATCCGGCTCCGGGCGGCCGGTCATTTCCGCGTTGCATTCTCCGGCCCGTCGGACGGATCCCCTTCCGGCCGCGTATCGTCTCCCGAAGAAGGCTTGAGCAGATCGATGAAAGGAACCATTTGCGTGTCGTCGCCGTGCTTGCTCCAGGTCAGGATGCGCTGGTAGAATCCGAAACGGCGCATCGTTCGACCGTAGATAATACGCACGGCAATGTATATGGGCAGAAAGAAGAACGGATAGAACACGCTGTCCCCGACTCCCGGCACGGAAAAAGGCAAGGTCAGGGGAACGCCGCCGAAACGGATGTCCAGCCAGGCCATGGCAAAGGGCAAAGGCCAGATGGACAGGGTGAAAGCACCGGCCTGGCTGAAGAAGTATTTGCCGAAAGCTTCGTGCGCCTGCCGGTTCACGGCCTTGTACGCATCCTTGTCGGAGTGCTTCAGGGCCTGCACGGACAGGTTGTGCTGGTGCACCATTTCATCGCGGTATCTGCCGTACACCCCGCGGTTGAGCCTGCGGGCCAGATGCGAGGTGACGTCGCCCGTGATCACGCACAGCAGGCTCAAAACGGCAAGTCCGGTCAAGAATCCGCCCCAGGGGGAATCCAGCAAGCGAAATCCCCAGATAAGCAGCGGATCGAACATCAAGAGAAAAGTACGTAGTGTTTCCATGCAACAAAAATGGCCCCGACAAAGCCGGGGCCATTGGGTCAGTGCGTTGAACGCGGCTCCTAGCCGAACAGCATTTCGATGACGCGGATATTGAAGAATCCCTTCAAGACATAGTCAATGCCGACATAGAAGGCAAGGACGATGAAGATGCGCTTCAACAGCTTGTCGGACAGATACTTGGAAGTATGCGGCCCGACGATGGAACCGATGGCCACGCCGACCATTTCCGTGCCGATGAGCATCCAGTCGACGGGAGTTCCCTTGGTCATCAGCGTCAGGATACTGGTGATCATGCTGACCAGGACGGCCAGGGCGGAAGTTCCGGCGGCCAGGTACATGGGCAGCTGGGTGATGCTGGTCAGGAAGGGCACCAGCAGGAAGCCGCCGCCGACGCCGAGGAAGGCCGCCAGAGCGGAGATGACCACGCCGCCGACCACGGGCAGAACGGGGTTGAAGCTGAATTCTACGCCGCAGAAGGTGAACTGGACCTTGGAGACGGTGATGCCGAGAATCTTGACGCCGGTGGGGGCGGGGCCGCCGCCGGTCTTCTGGGCCTTGACCGCGGCTTCAAAAGCCTGGGCGGCCTGCTTGGCCTTGACCTTCTTGGCCTGGCCGGCGGGAGAGGTCTCCCAGAACAGGTAGCAACCCAGTGCCAGAACGAAGAAGCCGAACCATCCCTGGTACGCGGAGAAGGACACCTTGCCGGCGGACAGGGTAGCGGAACCCCAGGCGCCGAGCAGGGAGCCGAGGCCGAGCGCAAGGCCCAGCGGCAGCACAAGGCGGCCCATCTTGCCATAGTTGATGGAGGAGATAAGGGCGGACAGACCGACGAGGAACTGGTTGGACGCGCGGATGGAGTCGGTCACGGTCTTGTTCAGGTCGGGAGCGGTGCTCTTGAAGCCCTTGGCGTAAGCGCCCAGGCCGAAAACCGTCACGTGGCCGACACCGGCCATGACGCCGCCGAAAGCGCCGACGGTGGAGAAGATCCAGCCTACCCACACCGCCCAGAGCAGGGCCATGATGGGATTGATCTGCGGCGCGCCGGGGATGCCGAGAAATCCGGCGGGCTTGGCCGTATCGATCTGGCCGGGCTCGGTGCCCACGGGGGCCGTGGCGATGGCTTTCTCCAGCTTGGAACCGGTGGCGGCGGCCTTGGGCGCTTCGGCCGCAGCGGCAACCTGGGCGGAAACTTCGGTCTGAGGAGCCGGGGCACTTTCCTGCGCCCACAGTGGCGCGACAATGCTCGCAAAGGCGATCAGCGTGGACAAAACCAGAACATGAAAACGTTTCGACATAAAACCTCCCTTTCTCCCGTTGATAAAGCTGAAATTAAACTGAAAAGTTCCAACCTGTTGTCGAAATTCAAGCAAAAACAGAGCACGTTCTCCAAGTTCGCATCGCGTATCACCGATCCGTCAAAAAAGGCAAACATTGAAATTCAAGCCCGAGCTTTGCCCATTTTGTCACATTTTTCACCAAAGTTTCCGTCATTTCGTGCACCATGACCCACACATTTTGTTAAATTTTTCACAATACCACCGGCGAGAGAATTCAGACCCATGCCGAAATATCGGCAAAAAAACGTTCAATATCAAAATGTTGAAATAAAAAAAGCGCTCCGGGGAGCGCTTTTGGGATTGTGCGTCTGAAGCGTATATCAGGCTGTCGCGGTTGCCGCATGGTCGTCGGTGTCGATGCGCGGCTTGAAGAAGGCCAGAATCGGGGCGCCCACGAAGACGGAGGAATAGGTTCCCGCCACCACGCCGATGAGCATGGTCAGGGCGAAGTCGTGAATCACGCCGCCGCCGAAGATGTACAGGGAGCCCACGGCCAGGAAGGTCGTGCCCGCCGTGATCAGCGTGCGCGACATGGTCTGGTTGACGGACTTGTTGATGACGACATCAAGGGACGGGGAAACCTTGGCCCGGATGTTTTCACGGATGCGGTCGTAGATGATGATGGTGTCGTTCAGGGAATAGCCGACAATGGTCAGCAGGGCCGCGATGATGGTCAGGTCGACGTCCTTGTTGAATATGGAAAAGACCCCGAGCGGAATCATGACGTCATGGATGAGGGCGACGATGGCTCCCAGCGCGTATTTGAGCCGCAGCACCACGCACAGGATCAGGGCGGCCACCGTGGCCACGATGACGGACAGGCTCATGGGCGCGCTCAGCAGTTCGAGCACGTAGACCACCGAAGCCAGACCGGCGGCCATGAGGCCGGCCACCATCCATTTCTGTTCGAAACGGCCTGAGATGTAGGTGGCGATGAGCAGGACCGCGTAAAAAATGGCCTGCAAGGCCTTTTCGCGCAGATCCGCGCCGACCTTCGGGCCGACCATTTCCAGACGCTGGACTTCGTGGGTCAGTCCGGGAAAGCCTGCGGAGAGGCCGGATTCCACGGCGGCCCGGACATCGTTGGCCGTCTGTTCGGAAAAGGAGGCGCGCAAAAGGACCTCATTGTCCCCCTCGTCGCCGAAATCCTGGACCACAAGACCGGGCAGCGCCGGGCTGTCGAGGGCCTGGCGGATGCTGTCCAGCTCGACGGCCTGGCTGAACTTGATCTGCACGTTGAAGCCGCCGGCGAAATCGATGCCGTATTGCGGGCCGCCCTTCACAAGCAGGGAAAGAACGCCGGCCAGAAGCAGCACTGCGGAAAGGACATACGCGTACTTGCGCATCCCGACAAAGTCGATGTTTGTGTCGCGCTTTATGATTTCAAAGGACATGGTCTGCTCCTTAAATGCTCGGTTGCGTGCCTGGCTGCCGTCTGGCCAACCATGCGTCGAAGAAGATGCGGGACACGAAGATGGCCGTGAACATGGACGCCAGGATGCCCAGCGTCAGGGTGACGGCGAAACCGCGCACCGGACCCGTGCCGAACTGGTACAGGATGACGGCGGCGATGATCGTGGTCAGGTTGGAGTCGACGATGGTCTGGGTCGCGCGGTCGAAGCCGTTGGCGATGGAGGCGGCCACGGATTCGCCGCGTCGCAGTTCCTCGCGGATGCGTTCGTAGATGAGCACGTTGGCGTCCACCGCCATGCCCAGCGTGAGAATGATGCCCGCGATGCCAGGCAGGGTCAGCGTGGCGCCGAAAGCGGCAAGGCCGGCCAGGATGAGAAAGATGTCGAGAATGATCTCGAAGGCCGCGATAAGCCCGGCCCGGCGATAATAGATAGACATGAAGACGACCACCATGAGGCCCCCGATCAGGGCGGCGGTCATGCCTTTGTCGATGGATACCTGACCCAGGGTCGGACCGACGGAGCGTTCCTCCAGAATGACGACCGGCGCCGGCAGTGAACCGGCCCGCAGCACCACGGCCAGGTCATGGGCCTCCTCGGTGGTGAACTGCCCCGTGATGGACGCGCGGCCGCCGCCGATGCGGTCCTGGATGACGGGGGCGGAATGCACGGTGCCGTCAAGGACGATGGCCAGGCGCTTCTTGATGTTCGCGCCGGTCACTTCCTCGAAGATGCGCGATCCGCGCGCGTTGAAATTCATGCCCACATAGGCCTGTCCGTAGGAGTCGAACTGCACGTTGGCGTCGGTGATGTACTCGCCCGTGAGCACGACCTCGGACTTGAGCACGATGGGCGTCTTGACTTCCGAAGCGCCCCGCTTGTCCTGCAGGTAGGCCAGCTCGCTTTCCGCCGGAACGGTTCCGGCCACGGCGGCCTGCACGTCGGCCCCCTCGTCGACCAGCTTGAATTCCAGATGAGCCGTGCGGCCGATGATGTTGATGGCTCGCTTGGGATCGTCGAGCCCCGGCAACTGGACAATGATGCGATTGCCCTGCTGCTTGCGGATGTCCGGCTCCGCCACGCCGAACTGGTCGATGCGGTTGCGGATGGTCTTGAGGGCCTGATCCATGGTCAGGTCTTCGAGATATTTCACGTAGTCGGGGGTGGCGCTGAGCACGTAGCGCACCTGGCCGTTTCCGGCGTCTTCGGCGGAGGTGATCTCCATGGTGCCGAAGCGGCTGGCCAGAAGAGCGTCCAGATCGGCCCGCTGATCCTGCTTCAGCAGAGTGAATTCGAGCTGCCGCGTGCCGAGAAGGCGTGGACGCAGCACCAGAATCTTCTTTTCCCGGGCTTCGAGGCGCAGATCCTGTCCCACGCTGGTGATGGCATTGGACAGGGCGGCGTCCAGATCCACTCCCAGGGTAAGGTGAATTCCGCCCTTGAGGTCCAGGCCGAGGCTGATTTCATCGGACGGAAGCAAGGCCCCGAGCGATGAATTCCGGACCGAAGGAATCGAGGGCAGGACATGTATCAAGGCCAAAAAAACGACGAACGCGGCAAGCAATGCCCTCCAGCGCAAACTACCCATGAGCATCATCCTTATCCAAATCAAACAGGTTGAATGTTGCCGAAACGATGCACGGCATTCCGGCGACCAAAATCCCGGGCATGCATACAAAACAAGGCCTGTTCCCGGTTGCGGAAACAGGCCTGCCTTATCGTATGCCGTGTGAAAAGGCTACTTTTTCTTGTCCTTGGCCTTGCTGGCGCCGCCATCCGCGGGAACCAGGCCCGAGATGAAACCGCGGCCGACCTGAACGTGCATGTCGTTGCCCAGATCAAGGGTCAGGACGTCCTCCTTGGCCTCGACCACGCGACCGTACAGGCCGCCGGCGGTGACCACGCGGTCGCCGCGGGTCAGGTTCTCAAGCATCTGCTTGTGCTCTTTCTGCTTTTTCTGCTGCGGACGGATGAGCAGAAAATAAAAGATCACGAACATCAGGATGAGGGGCATGAAGGTCATGAGCGGATTGCCGGGCTGACCTCCGGCCGCGGGGGCCTGCCCCATGGCATGGGCGAGATTTTCAAAAAACATGGTGTTCCTCCATTACGTATTGTCGCAAAAGCTCACGGGATGGCTACACCGGCCAGGGCCGAAATACAAGGCCAAGGCAGGTCAGATTCCCAGAATCTCCCGGAATTCGGCGATTTCCTCCCGCACCCCGCGCAGCCTGTCCTGCTCGGCGTCGGTCCGGGCAAGGGCCTCGGCCCGTTGCATGTGGAAATCGTATTTACTGAACTTTCTTTTGTATGCAAAGGACTTGGCGTAATTGAGATGCGCTGTGAAGACCTGTCCGGCGGCGGCCTGATACCTGGCCAGGAACTCAAGGACCTCGGAGTCGCGGGGAACGGCCTTGTTGACGCGCTCCATGGCCGAGATGCCGGCCGCGTAGTTCCCCTGCTCGGCCACGGCCCTGGCATAGAAAAAGAGGGCGTAAAGGTCGTCGGGATCCCGCAGCGCGACCTCCTGCAACGCCTTCACCGCCGTGGCCAGATCGCCGTACTCGAAGGCGAACCGACCGTATTCGCGCTTCCAGAGCGTGTCGGAGGGGTTGCAGGCCAGGGCCCGCTCGAACCTGTTCCGGGCGACGTCGATCTGCTGCAGGCGGCTCAGGGCGATGGCCTCGCCCAGAATGTCGCGACACTGCGAGGAGGTCGAGGCCCCAAAAAGGGCCTTGGCCGTGTTCGGGTCCGAGTACCAGGCCTGCACCAGAAATTTCGCGCGCGAAAACGCGGCATTGTCGGAACTGCGCTGACGCACGGACAGGGGCAGGCGGGCGATGCGCTCCTGCATGTAGACCATGCGTTCCTCCATGCCCGGATGGGTGGACAGGTACGAAGGCACATCCCCGCCCCCGCCAAGCCACTGCAATTTCCTGATCTTCTCGAAAGCGCCGGGCATGCCGGACGGCGCGAAACCCGCGTCCACCAGATAGCCGACTCCGTACTGGTCCGCGTCGCGCTCGTTGTCGCGGGTGTATTTGAGCTGCATGGCCTTGGCTCCGGCCACGGACCCAAGGACCATGGCTCCCGCGCCGTCGCCGCCACCCTGGGAGCCGACCAGCACCCCGGCCAGGATCCCGAGCAGGGAGCCGGCTCCGACGAGCTTGCTTTTTTCTATGGACTTGGCGATGTGGCGTTCGGAGACGTGGGCCAGCTCATGCGCGATGACGCTGGCCAGCTCGTCCTCGCTGTCCATGTTCGCGATCAGGCCGGTGAAGATCGTGATATGCCCCGCCGCCGAGGCAAAGGCGTTCAGGGCGACATTGCGGACCACGGTGACCTTGATGGGAAACGGCTGGGGAGGCATGGCCGCGACCAGCCGATCGACCAGTGACTGGACGTAGGCGGTGATGCGGGTGTCGTGGACCACGGGGAAGCGCGTCTCGATGATCAGATCGAACTTGCGGGCCAACTCCAGCTCGTCGCGGATGGTGAACTCTCCGAAGTTGGAAAAAGCCGGACAGGGGAATGTCAGGGCGAGCAGGCAGGCAAGAAGCCCGCTCCATTTCCGCATTCCCCTGAAAAACGTCACGACGCCGTCCTCCTCGGGTCCGCGAGCACCGCTCCTCCCCTCTTGTAGCCGCTTTGCAGAAAGCGGCGCACGGGTCCGGACTGTTCAAGACGAAGCCGCCGCCCCGATTCTTCAGGCGTCAGTGAACTGTCCCGTTCCTTGCGCCGCAGCAGAAAGTACTCCCGGAACATGTCCTCGACCTGGACATAGGACTCGGCCCCGAGCTGCTCCAGATCGGAGCTGCTGATGCCCAGCCCGTCCGTCGGCACGGCCTCGATGGCGGCCCGCAGGGGCGCGGGATCGGCCAGCCGGGCGCAGAGCATGCGGGCCAGCTCGTACTCCACGCTCTTGGGTATGAGCTGGATGGGACTCACGTCTCCCACGTCGCCGTGAAGGGTCCAGAATCCGGTCAAAAGCTCGTCGAGCTGGTCCGTGGACAGGACGCAGCCGCCGTGAATCTGGGCCATGTGGTAGAGAAAGAGCATGCGCGTGCGGGCCTTCAGGTTGCCTTCGGCCACGGGGTTGGAAGCGGGGCAGACGGCGGAGAAAGCGCCGGAAATCCGTTGGTACACGGCCGTGAAATCCTGAAGCGGGTCGAAGCGGACGCCTTGGGGCGGATTGCCGTAGGCCCTGGCCACGTCCAGCCCGCGCCGGGTCTCGGCGGGAGTGTTGGTGAGGATGGGCATGCAGAAGCCGAGGTAGGGAATGCGGCGATGATGCAGCAGGGCCGCCAGGAAGGACGAATCGATCCCGCCGGACAGGCCCATGACATACGCCGTGAGGTTGGAGGCCCGCAGATACTCGCCCAGAAAATCGCCCAGGGCGTCGAGAAGCCCTTCGGACGGCTGGATCCCGAGCAGATCGAGCCACAGATCATAGTCGTCGTCGCGCGGACATTCCATGCGGGTCAAGCCAGCCATCAAGCCTCCTGGTCAGGAATTCATCATATCCAGAAAAACCCTGTTGCTCTTGGTGCCGCGCATCTTGTCGAGCAGGAAATCCATGCTGTCCACGGAGTTCATGGAGGCCATGATGCGGCGCAGGATCCAGACCTTGTTCAGGACCTCGGGGTCGAGCAGCAGCTCTTCCTTGCGGGTGCCGGAACGGTTCAGGTCGATGGCCGGGAAGACGCGCTTGTCGGCCAGATGGCGGTCCAGGTAGATGTCGCAGTTGCCCGTGCCCTTGAACTCCTCGAAGATGACCTCGTCCATGCGCGAGCCCGTGTCGACCAGGGCCGTGGAGATGATGGTCAGGCTGCCGCCCTCCTCGATGTTGCGGGCCGCGCCGAAGAAGCGCTTGGGCCGCTGCAGGGCGTTGGCGTCGAGGCCGCCGGAAAGGACGCGCCCGGAAGACGGGGTGGTGGCGTTGTAGGCGCGGCCCAGACGGGTGATGGAGTCGAGCAGGATGACCACGTCGACCTTGCGTTCGACCAGGCGCTTGGCCTTCTCCAGCACCATCTCGGCCACCTGCACGTGACGGGTGGGCGGCTCGTCGAAGGTGGAGCTGATGACCTCGGCCTTGACCGTGCGCTCCATGTCCGTGACTTCTTCGGGACGTTCATCGATCAAAAGGACGATCAGGTAGGCGTCGGGATGGTTGACGCTTATGGAGTTGGCGATGGACTGCATGAGCATGGTCTTGCCGGTGCGCGGCGGAGCCACGATCAGGGCGCGCTGCCCTTTGCCGATGGGGGTCATGAGATCGACGATGCGGGTGGAGTAATTCTTGTCGCCGTTTTCCAGGCGGAACTGCTCGTCGGGATAGATGGGGGTCAGGTTGTCGAAGAGAACGATGCGCTTGGCTTCCTCGGGCTCGCGGAAGCAGATCTCCTTGACCCGCAGCAGGGCGAAATAGCGTTCCCCCTCCTTGGGCGGACGGATCTGGCCGGAAATGACGTCGCCGGTGCGCAATCCGAACCGCCTGATCTGCGAAGGCGAGACGTAGATGTCGTCCGGACCCGGCATGTAGCTGTACATGGGGGAACGCAGAAAACCGAATCCATCGGGCAGGATTTCGAGCACGCCCTCGCCGAAAATGGAGCCGTTTTGGGAAGCGCAGGCTTGGAGCAGGGCGAAAATCAGCTCCTGCTTGCGCAGGCCGCTCATATTTTCAATCTGATACTCGCCGGCAATGTCCATGAGTTCGGACATGGACTTGGTTTTCAACTCGGAAAGATTCATAACAAATCCTCGTAACAATGAAATGGCAGGGACCCGGGACCGCTAGATGGAACAGACCAAAAAAAGCATGCGCGATGCAAAATTTGAAATAAAAATGAGATACAGGAATACTCTGATATGGATATAAAGCCTTTCAAGAGATCAAGTGGAAAATTTGAACATCTGCTGATGGACTTGTAGTGTCAGGCAGGAATGAATTGAACGATTAGCGGATCGCAAAATAAAAAACAAGGGGCTTTGGAGCCCCTAATCACCCACAACGTCATCTTCTTCGTCCTTGGCATGCAGAATATCGGCGAACAAGGCTTCGATGGACTTCTTGACCTCGTTCTGATCCTGCTTGAGGGCAAAGGACAATTCCAGGGAAATGAGCCCCATGGCCTGTTCCAGCAGACGCCTTTCGCCAAAGGACAATTCCTTGTCCTTGCCGATGAGGATGAGTTCCTTGAGCACGTACGCGACGTCGCGCAGGTTGCTGCTCTTGAGTTTCTCGGAATATTCGCGATAGCGGCGATTCCAGTTCTGGCCGGAATAGCCGGTGAAGTCACTGCGATCCTGGAGATAGGCGCGAATCTCGTCGGCCTGTTCCGGGGTGTAGACGCCTCGCAATCCGACATTGCGCGCGTTCTTCACGGGAACCATCAAGGTGACGTTGTTGCTCAAGATACGCACGATGATCAGTTCAGTGGCAACGCCGCCGATCTCCTGGGTCTCAATCCTTTCGACCTTACCGACCCCCTGAGCGGGATAGACGACAAGTTCATCAACTGAAAACACAAGCGACCTCCAGAAAAACGTAATCGAACTGCAAAGGAAGATGACTATAGATCAAATTCGAGACGGCGTCCACTAGGAGGTGGGAAGCCTACCGGGCGTCAGCGGACGTTCAGGCGGTTCATGGCCGCGGTAAAACCCTCGGCGCAGTACTGCGCGAGCGCGTCCCGCGCCGCATCCAGCGCCTGGGCGACCTGGTCCCACTCCGGGGGTGAAAAAGAGCGCAGCACGTAGGCGGCCACATCCTCGCCGCCTTCGGGACGACCGATCCCCAGGCGGATGCGCGCGAAATCGCGGGTGCCGAGGTGCGCGGCAACGGACTTCAGCCCGTTGTGCCCGGCCAGGCCGCCTGAGAATTTGAACCGCACGGTGCCCAGGGACAAATCAAGTTCGTCATGGGCCACCAGGATCCGATCCGCGGGAATCCCGTTCTTTCGACTGAGCTCCCCCACCACCTGACCGCTGAGATTCATGAACGTCAGCGGCTTGGCGACGATCCAGCGCCTGGCGCCATGGTTCTCGACGACATCGAAGACTTCGGCATTCAGGCGTCCCCCGCGGGCGGCACAGGAGGTTCCGGGCTGCCGCTCCCAATGAGAAAGCATGTGGTCAGCCAGCATGAAACCGAAATTGTGCCGGGTCCTGGCGTACTTGACGCCGGGATTGCCCAGACCCACGATCAGGCCGTCATATGACATGGGAAACCGTCAGAAAAGAGGATGGAAGAAACAAGAAGACGGAGCCCTGCCACGGCAAGGCTCCGTGCGTGATCAAACTATTCTTCTTCTTCGGCGGTCTTGGCGCCGCGGGCGGTCTGGATCGCGATAACGGGGAAGTTGCGATCGAACACGGCCTTCACGCCTTCGGGCATGGGAAGCTGGTCGACGAGCACCTTGCCGCCGATGTCAAGATCGGTCACGTCCACGACGATGGCGTCGGGAATGACGGTGGGCAGGCAGCGAACCATGACGCGCTCCTGCAGGAGCTCAAGCTTGCCGCCAAGCACCACGCCCTTGGCGCGGCCGGAGGTCTCGACGGGAACGGTGACCTGCACTTCCTTGTCCAGATCGATACCGATGAAGTCCACATGGTCGTAACGACGCTTGACCGGATGCTTGACAAGCTTCTTGAACAGGGCGTTGCGCTTCTGCAGCTGACCGTCGAGTTCGATCTGCAGCTCGATCATCTTCGAGTAGCGAACCTTTTCGAAAGCCTTGCCCAAAGCCAGGTTGTCTACAGTAAAGGAGATGTTCTCACCCTTCGAATTGTAGAACACGCCGGGAACCAAACCATTGGAACGCAGACGGGAGCAAGGGCCTTTTCCCCTTTCCTCACGAGGCGTTAACTGCAAACTTGCGACTTCAGACATGCTTTTCTCCTTTATTCATCAACTAAAAATCAATCTCTTGTCTGCCCGCGTTCAGCTGAACAGAACACTGACGGAAGATTCGGAATGGATATTGTGTATAGCCTTGGCAATAAGACTGCCAACGGAAATTACCTTGAATTTGTCACTGCTCATGGCCTGGGCGTTGAGCGGGATGGTATCGGTCACGATGACCTGCGAAAAGGCCGAATTGTTCAGGCGCTCCACGGCAGGTCCGGACAGGACCGCATGGGAGGCGCAGGCCACCACATCCTCGGCTCCGTTCTCGGCCAGCATGTTGCCAGCTTCGGTCATGGTTCCGGCGGTGTCGATCATGTCGTCGAGCACGACCGCGATCTTGCCCTTGACGTCGCCGATGAGCTGCATGGCGTGAGCCTTGTTGGGGCCCTCGCGGCGCTTGTCCACGATGGCCAGCCCCACGCCGAGGCGCTTGGCGTAGGCACGGGCGCGTTCGGTGCCGCCGGCGTCGGGCGAAACGATGATCAGATTGTCGCCGAGCTTGCGAATATATTCAAGCAGTACCTGGGCAGCATAGAGGTTGTCCACGGGCTTGTTGAAGAACCCCTGGATCTGGCCCGAATGCAGGTCGATGGTCAGCACCCGGTCCACGCCGGCCACGGTGATGAAGTCCGCCACCAGCTTGGCGCTGATGGGCGCCCTGGGCACGACCTTGCGGTCCTGGCGGGCGTAGCCGAAATAGGGGACCACCGCCGTCACCCGGCCCGCGCTGGCGCGTTTCAGGGCGTCGAGCATCAGGCAGAGCTCCATGAGATTGTGGTTGACCGGGGCGCAGGTGGACTGCACCACGTACACATCGTCGCCGCGGACGTTGTCGCCCATTTCAACGCGGATCTCTCCATCGCTGAACTTGTCGACCAGGGAAGGAGTCAGCTTGCAGCCCAGATGATCACAAATGCGGGCAGCCAAAGCCGGATTGGCGGTTCCCGTGACAATTTTCAGCTCGCCCATGCGTGGCATAATCTGTCCTTGGATGAAAAATGGCTGGGGCGGGAGGATTCGAACCTCCGAATGACGGAACCAAAACCCGTTGCCTTGCCAGCTTGGCTACGCCCCAACACAGGTCGCCCGGCCTGCCTGGCCATGGCTTCCCCACGTAAAAGAAAAAGACCGCCGGGTTTGTGGTCCCGCAGCCCAACCTTCAACCTTCACGATCCCTCTCCCGGCCCGGTGGTGTGACACGCGTGCCCCAAGGACCGCATGTGGTCCGCGCACTCCCGCGCGCGCTCCGGAGAAGAAAAAAGAGCCACAAAACTTGAACCGCTTCCACTCATGACGCAGGCGTCTGGAAAGTGATTCAGTATTTGCGTTTTGACCTCGTAAAGCATTGGAAATTCTTGAAAAACAACTTCTTCAAATCCATTCCAAAGCCTGGGCGGTTTCGTGAAGCAAAGACTCTTAATAGGGCTCATTTCGGGTGTCAACTCTTTTCTTGACCGCGCCTGGCCGGCCTCACGCATCTCGTCCCAGCGCCGGTACGCCCGCCGCGTGTTGACGTGCACGTCCGGACAGACCACCAGGGCCACGTAGCCCGACAGGTCGCAGCATACCGGAGCCACGACCTCGCCGATGCCCGTGACCCAGGCCGGGCCGCCCTGGAGGAAGAAGGGCACGTCCGCACCCAGGGTCAGGGCCAGCGCGGCCAGGGCGGACGGGGTCAGGCCCCTCTCCCCCGCCCGGGCATTGAGCCATGAAAGAAAGGCGGCCGCATCGCTGCTGCCGCCTCCCAGGCCAGCGCCCATGGGGATGTTCTTGGTCAGATGGGCCACGACGCCTGGCGCGAAGCCCGTGGCGGAGGCGAAACCGGCGTATGCCCTGGACAGGATGTTGTCCGTGGCGTCCAGGGAGGGGATGGAACAGGTCAACCGCAGCCCCGCCTCCTCGGACAGGCGCAATTCCAGGGTGTCGCAGGGGGCGGGGAGCGGATAGAAGAGGCTTTCTATCTCGTGATAGCCGTCCGCCCGCACCCCCACGATGTCCAGGTAGAGATTGACCTTGCACCCGGGGTGCAGCCTCCAGGTCCTGCTCATCCGCGCGGCTCTCCCCAGTCCATCACGACAGGGGCACGGTGCGGAACACGTTGCGGCCCTGGCGCTTGATGAGCAGCATGACCACGCCTTTTTCCCTGCCGTCGCCCTCGATCACGGCCTTGAAGGCCTGGACCGTGTTCACGGCCTTGCCGTTGGCTTCAAGAATCACGTCTCCCGCGTTCAGATCGTTCTGCGCGGCCAGGGACCCTTCGCCCACCTCGACCACCAGAAGTCCCTGGGCGCGTTCGAGTCCGAGCGCCTTGGCCTCGGCGTCGGTCACGGGCCGAACGCCCAGGCCAAGGACATCCTCGTCCGCGCCTTCCGGAGCGCTCCGGCCGCCCTGCGCCACCTTCTCCGCGCTGCGCTCGCCCAGCACCAGAGGAATCTTCACGGCCTTGCCTTCGCGCCAGACCGACAGCGTGATCTTCACGCCGGGCAAGAGGTCGCCGATCTTGCGGGTCAGGTCGCCGGCGTCGTCCACGGGCACGCCGTCCACGGCGACAATCACGTCCCCGGCCTTTATCCCGGCCTTCTGCGCCGGGTCGCCTTCGGTCACCGATGAAACCAGGGCGCCACGGGCCTGCTCAAGCCCCAGGGCCTTGGCCGAGTTCTCGTCCACGTCCTGGATGGAAACGCCCAGCCAGCCGCGTTTCACGCTCTTGTATTCCTTGAGCTGCTCGATGACCTGCCTGGCCAGACCGCTGGGGATGGCGAAGCCGATGCCCTGGCCCGAAGCCACGATGGCCGTGTTGATGCCGATGACCTGGCCGTCCAGGTTGATGAGAGGCCCACCGCTGTTGCCGGGGTTGATGGAGGCGTCGGTCTGGATGAAGTTGTCATAGGGGCCCGCGCCGATGGTGCGTCCCTTGGCGCTGACAATGCCGGCCGTGACGGTGTGGTCCAGGCCGAAGGGGTTGCCGATGGCCATGACCCACTGTCCGACCTTGAGCGCGTCGGAATCGCCGAAGACGAGATAGGGCAGGGGCTTGTCGGCCGTGATCTTCAGCAGGGCCAGATCGGTCTCCCTGTCCGTGCCGATGACTTCGGCATCGTAGGATTGGTCGCCGTTCTTCCCGGCTTGCAGGTTGACCTTGATGGAATCCGCGCCCTCGATGACATGATTGTTGGTCACGATGTAGCCGTCGGCCGAAAAGACGAAGCCCGAACCCAGGGAGCGCTGTTCACGCGGCGCTCTGCCCTGCTCTCCGAAAAAGCGTTCGAACTGGTCAAAGAAATCACCGAAGGGGTGCTGGCCTCGGGGCGCCTGACGGAAAAACTGCTCCATGTTGCGCTGGCCTTTGACCACCTTGACCGTGCTGATATTGACCACCGCCTTGCCCGACGTTTCCGCGAGTTCCGTGAAATCCGGCAACTGCGCCGCGGACAGGGTCGCCGAAGCCAGAAACACGAACAGTAATGTATGAAACCACGTCGCATATTTCATGTGGAACCTCCGTGTAGTAGTGACATTGAGCTCGAAGCATCGATCATGCCAGCGCCAACACCTGGAATGAAAAAGAAAAAAAGATCACGCAGCCGCTGCCGGCGCAAATCTTTGCACATCCGCGCCCGCGCCGGGGAGCACGCCGCTCATTCCTGCACATGGGGACAGGGCAATCCCTGCACGAAACGCATGGTCGCCCATTCCGACCAGTACATCCGGCCGCGCCCGGAGCCCACGAAACCGACATGCCCCCCGGTCCGGGGAGTGAGCAGCCTCAGGCTGGGGTTGTCCCGGACCTGTTCGACAGGGTAGCAGCGCGGCCCCAGAAAAGGATCGTTGACCGCGTTGATGATGCAGGCGGGCCGGTCGATCCCGGACAGGAACCGCAGCGAGCTGGAACGCCGCCAATAGTCGAGCGCATCCCGGAATCCATGCAGCGGGGCCGTGAAGCGATCGTCGAACTGGCGAAATGTGCGCAGCTTCTCGACGCCGTCCAGGTCGAGCGCTCCGGGAAAAAGCCGACCCTTTTCAATAATCTTCTTTCGCAGTTGGTCAAGCAGATAGCGCGTGTAGAGGGCGCACTGGGGGCGGGCCAGGGCGCGGGCCGAATCCTCCAGATCGCAGGGCACGGAAATGGCCACGGCCCGGCGCACGATGGCCGGGATGCTCGACGGCTCCTCGCCCAGGTATTTGAGAACCACGTTGCCCCCGAGGCTGAAGCCCACCAGATGCACGTCGCGGTAGCGGCCCAGGGAAACGACCATGGACAGCACCTCGTGCAGGTCCCGGGTCCAGCCCGAATGGTACATGGTCACCTTGCGGTTGGGCTCCCCGCCGCAACCTCGGAAGTTCATGGCCAGGGCGTCGAAACCGTGAGCCCTGGCCGCCGATACCATGCCGAGCACATACTTGCGCCTGGAGTGCCCTTCCAGGCCATGCAGGATGACAAGCAGGGCATCCCCTTCTCCCCGGGACCAGTCCAGATCCACGAAATCCCCGTCGGAGGTCTCCAGGCGCTCCCGCTCGTAGGAAACATCGGGCCGGGGGCGGAACAGCGGCGGAAAAAGAGTCTGCACGTGTCCGGAGGAAAAGGGGAACGCGGTCGCAAGCCGCACCACCCTTTACTCCTCGACGCTGACGCGGGTGATGACGACCGGCTCCTTGGGCACGTCCTGATGAAAGCCGAAGCTGCCGGTGGGCACGCCGGCGATCTCGTCCATGACTTCAAGCCCGTCCACCACCTTGGCGAATACGGCGTAGCCGAAGTCCCTGGCCCCATGATCGAGAAAGGCGTTGTCGCGCAGGTTGATGAAAAACTGGGAGGTGGCGCTGTCCACGGCCTGAGTCCGGGCCATGGCAAGGGTGCCGCGCTGGTTCTTGAGGCCGTTGTCCGCTTCGTTCTTGATCGGCTTGCCCGTTTTCTTCTCGCTCATGGTTTCGGTCATGCCGCCGCCCTGAATCATGAAATTGGGGATGACGCGGTGAAAAATCGTCCCGTCGTAAAAACCCTCGCGCACATAGCCGAGAAAATTCTCGCAGGTCAGGGGGGCCTTGTCGGTCAGCAGTTCAATCTTCATCGTGCCCTTGGTGGTTTCCATGATTATCATGTGAATTCTCCTGTGTTTTTTTTGAGCGCCAGGCAGATTCCGTCCCGCTCCGGCGCATGGTCGGGTAAAAATGCGTACACGTTGACCGCGTCCCAGCGTCCGGAATCACGGATCAGGAGGTTGAAGCCCCCCGCGTCGGCAAAAGCGGTGTTGTCCGCGACAAGCAGGCCCCCGGGCCGAAGCAGGCGGTGGCAGACGGGTTCGAGGTCGGCGTAGTACCGCTGGTCCACGTCCAGAAACAGCAGATCGAACCCGCCGCCAGCAAGGGGCAGGTTCCGGGCGTCGGCGCAGAGCACGGCGCAGCGGTCCGCCAGCCCGCAGGCCGCGAGGTTGGAACGCGCTTCCCGGCAATGGGCCTCGTGCATGTCCACGCTCAGAACACACCCGCCCGTCTCGCGCATGGCGTCGGCCAGAAAGAAAGCGGAGTACCCCACCGCCGTCCCCAACTCAAGCACGCGCACGGCCCCCATGACCCGGCACAACAGGGCCAGCAGCCCTCCCATGACCGGCCCGACCACGGGAATGCCCCGCGCGGAGGCGGCCGCGGCCAGCCGCGACTCCTCCGGCGCCCTGCGCGGAACCAGAGACCGGAAACATGCGTGCGGGTCGCCTACGAGGCGGGGCAAGCCGTCCACTCCAGCACCAGGGCGTCCTCTCCGCTGTCGGCGTAATAGCCCTTGCGCACTCCCGCCCGCGCGAATCCGCAGCCCGCGTAGAGGGCCCTGGCGGCCACGTTGCCGCTGCGTACCTCGAGCACCGCGCGGCAGGCCCCGCGCAACCGGCCCTGCTCCAGAAAATAGGTCAGCAGCTTCCGGCCGAGACCTCGACCCCGCAGGGCGGGAACCACGGCCACGTTGACTATTTCCAGTTCCGCCGCCACACTGTAGGAGGTCAGATACGCGCACAATCCCGAGGCGTTGAAGGCCCCCACGGCCAGAAACCGGTCCTGTCCGAGCACGCGCTCGAACTGGCCGGCGTCCCAGGCATCGGGAAAAACCGAGGCCTCAAGCCTGGCCAGGGCTTCCGAGTCCGCAGGCCCCAGAAGGCGCAATTCAATATCCGTATCGACCATCCTCAACCCCGGAAAAGCGTGGAAATGCATGTCCGTTGAACCAAGCCAGGAAAAAATCCATGTCGTGGACGAAAACAATCTGCCCCTGGCCGTGATGAGCGCCGAACAGGTCCATGCGCAGGGACTCAGACACAGGGGTTTTCTGCTTTTGCTGACGGACGGACAGGGACGGCTGGTGTTGCGCAGGCTGGACAAGAGCCACCCGCTCCACCCGGGGCGCTGGGATCTCGTGGGCTGCGGCCACATCATGGCCGAAGAGGCCGCCGAGGAAGCCGCCGAGCGCCATCTGCCCCAGGCTGCCGCCGACATGGCGCAGGGCCTCAGGCACTCCACGACCCTGACCACGGGAGCGGGCACGGGCGCGGAAATCGTGGAGGTCTTTTCCGCCGCGCTCTCAAGCCAGGGCGCGGCCGCCCTCCTGCGGGACCTGAACTTCATGGCCGTGGACGCGGACGAACTGGCCGCCCTGGCCACTTCCTATCCGGACCGGCTGTCCCCGGCCCTGCTGACCGTTTGGCGCTCCCGCCTGCACCAGCCCGACGCTAGTTGATGTAGACCTTCGAAAACGTCGCCTCATCCTCAAGCGACCGACCCGTCCCGCGCACCACGGTGGTCAGGGGATCGTCGTCGATGTGCACCAAGAGCGAGCTCTGCTGCGTGATGAGCTTGTCCAGCCCTTTCAAAAGGGCCCCGCCTCCGGCCAGAAGCAGGCCGTTGGTGGCGATGTCCGCGACCAACTCCGGCGGCGTTTTCTCCAGCGCCCTGCGCACGGCCGCGACAATGGCCGCCACGGGTTCCTTTATGGCTTCACGCACGTGGGAATCGTTCAGGATGACGGACTTGGGGTTGCCGTCGACCAGATTCTTGCCCGCCACGCGGTATTGCAGGGGTTCGGGCAAAGGCACGGCGGACGCGATATGGATCTTGGCCGCCTCGGCCATGTTCTCGCCGATCAGAAGCTGGAACTCGTCCTGCACGTAGCGCTGGATGGCGTCGTTGATCTCGTCCCCGGCAATGCGCACGGACTCGGAATAGGCCACCGCCGAAAGCGAGATGACCGCCACCTCGGTGGTTCCGCCGCCGATGTCGACGACCATGTTGCCCCTGGGCTCGTGGATGGGCAGGCCCGCGCCGATGGCGGCGGCCATGGGCTCCTCGATGAGCTTGACCTCCCTCGCCCCGGCCTGCAGGGCCGACTCGATGACCGCCCTCTTCTCCACCTGGGTGATTCCGGCGGGCACGCAGATGACCATGCGCGGCTTGACGATGCGCATGCCGGTGATGACCTTTCTGATGAAATAGGAGATCATGGCCTTGGTGACCTCGAAATCGGCGATGACCCCGTCCTTGAGAGGCCTCACGGCGCGGATGCGCTCCGGGGTGCGCCCGAGGTATTCCTTGGCCTCCCGGCCCACGGCCAGAATGGAGTCGCTGCGGATGTCGAGCGCCACCACGGACGGCTCGTTGAGCACGATGCCGTCCTTGGGCGAATACAGGAGCGTGTTGGCCGTGCCGAGATCCATGGCCAGATTCTTGCCGAGAAAACCGAAAAGCTTGCTGAAAAACATATCCGTCCTGCCTGACTTGAGGATGTTTATTCGGGATGGTCGAAATCGGGGGCGTCGCCCGGATCGGACGCGCTTGGAGGAGCGAAACGCCTTACCTTGTTCCTGAGATACAGATTCTCCAGAAAAAGAGCCAGATAATCCGCGGCCATATGGGCGAAGGCCTTGAGCTCTCCCCCGATGACGCGGCTCTCTCGGTCGCCGAAAACCAGAACCCCCCGGCAACGGGTGTGCACCTTCAGGGGAAAGGCCATCAGGGTGTTCAGCACCGGGCCGGGAATGTCGCGCCCGAAAAGGGGCGTACGGCCCAGTTCGCTTTTCCCGTCACCGAAGAAGACCGGCTGGTTCTTCTTGAAGACCCAGCCCAAAAGCCCGCTGCCCGTACTGAAAGACTGCCGGACATTGAAGTTTTCCGGCATGAACGGCTTGTTGCTCCCTTCGAGGAGATAGTTGTTCCCCCACTCGTCGCTGACCACCAGAAAGGCGTACTCGTATCCGCTGGCCCCGGCCAGCAGCGCCAGGTAACGGTTCAGGAACTCCGTCCATTTGGGATGCGCCTCGCGCAGGGCGTAGACCTGCTGCAAGACACGGTACAGCGCCTGTTCGCGGCTACAGACTCCGCCTTCGCCCACATCGGCGATGACCGCGGCCACGGCCTGGGCAAAGAGGGCCAGCACGCGCTGATCCTTGGAGGTGAAGGCATAGGTCTTCTTGCTGTCCATGCACAACGCCCCGGCCCCTCCGGGCAGGGGACAGCCCACGAAGACCTTGATCTGCTCGTCCTGCTCCGAACCGTAATATCCGAGGAATGTGTTTTTCTCGTCGAACTTCTCAACCACGAGCGGCGAATTGTTCTTGAGAATCCAGCCCACCAGGCCCTGGCCCAGGGCGATGGCCATGCCCTTGCGGATGGAGTCGCCGAGGCTGAAGGCCGAGACAAGATCGAAAGCCCCGTCGGCGTTGCGGCAAAAGAGGACCACCGAGTAGGCGTCGAAAACGCTGCCGATGCTCTCCAGCAATCTGTCCAGGGATGGATATTTCATGGTCATGGGATAATCGCTCGCAACACGGGGTCGGGATCGGGGCCGCACGCCGCCGCAAGGACTCGTACATACAGGGAACGGCCAAGCGCTTCAACCTCCGGACCGACCTGCGGCACAAGCTGAAAATGATGTTTACTGACAGCGCAAAACATGAAAAATAGTCTACACACTACCGTAACAAACACAATGAGATAGTTGGCATCCGCATGAAATGGCAAACCGCGTTTTCCGCAATCGAGTCCTTCAAATCCTTGAAAACCGGACACCTGCTGCCGAAAGCCCCTTTGCGCGATCTGGATGGACTGCGGCGCTTCCTGGATTTTATCCACGTCAAATTCTGCCTGCTCAAACCCTTCGCGGAAAACAAAGGCTACCCCCTGGTCGAAGCCAGGGACCTGCTTCCCTCCTTCGAGCCGTCCCTGACCGAATTCCACGAACTGCCGGGCTTCTCCATGGTCGCCCTGGAGAGGCCCCTGGACTACTTCAACGAAATTTTCCAGTTCGACCTGCTGCACACCTGCCGCGACCCCGACACCCGGGTGCAGGGGGACAGCTGCGTGCTGGAGGCATCCTTGCAAGGCAGAAACCAGAACTGCTTCCTGGCCCACATGTCCAGGGAAATGCGCGAGGAGTTCAAGGCGGCCGCCAGCGACCACTATCTCTCCGACATCGCCTCCTATTCCCTGCTCATCGGCTTCCTGGCCCGCATGGACCGCGCCCACGTCCTGTCCCTGGACCGCGACGGGCAATTCTACCTGTCCGGGATCTACGCGTCCCTGCCCTCGGATCTGGACACCGAACTCAAGCGCTTCGGGCTCAAGGCCCGCAAGTTCAGGCCGGGCGACAACTATCTGTACGAGACAAACCGCGAATTCATGTACCAGTTCCTGATGGAGCTGTACGGCTACCCCATCTCGTCGGAGCGCAGGACCTCGGCCGCCATCTTCGCCCGGCGCCTGCACAAGGCGGGCGAAAAATTCCTGATCAAGGCCCTGGGACAGTCGGACCGGACCCTGACCTCGATTTTCAGCACGCAGACCGGGCACGCCTATCCGCGCGTGGAGAAAATCGCCCTGGTTCCCGTGGAGACGCAAGGCGCGGAAGTGCGCGCGCAGCTGGAGCAGGGGGGATTCTTCCTCGACCGCAAGCGGCGCGCCGTGATCCTGAGGGTGGTGTACCGCCAGCACAAGTTCGACCTCAACAACGTCCGCCAGGACCGCGCCCTGTCCGTCTGGAGGCAGGAGATCATCCACCCCCTCACAGGGGAAGTCTGCACGACCGTCAATCTGCTCAAAGACACCTACACCATGAGCCTCAAGCTCAACGACATCGTGCGCGGCGAATTCATCGGCAAGGTGGTCTACAAGAAAAACGACATCGTCGAAAACACCGACACCCACGAAAAGCGCCTCAAATTCCTGCATGCATGGCTGACCAAGCATCAGCGCCGCATGATCGGCTATTCCGATGAATTCTACGCCGAAATCGTGCGCGTGCTGGACGGCTATCTGGCCGATCCCGCCATGGCCGAGGAATTCGGCGACCTGCACGACCTGTATCAGGAAGTCTGGACCACCTACAGCTACATCAAGCAGGCCAGGAAAATCAGGGAGCTCGAAGAGCTGAAGGACCGCTCCATCAAGGGCAAAAAAATAGGCTATCTGGAAGCGTTGACCCTGACTACGGCGATCCTGGCCGACCTCAAGTTCGAATTTTCCCATTATTTCGATCCCTTGGTATCCAAGGCCATTTTCTTTTCCGAGTCGATCCTCAATGATCGCTATCTGATCCGCTCCTACGTGACCCCCAAGGAGGACCAGCTGACCGAAAACGGCCAGAAGATCAGGAAGCTGTACCGCAGACTGGTCTCCCTGGTTGACGAACTCAAAGCCATACGCAAGACGAAAGCCGATGCGTAACCCCACAACCATCTAACAGCGGGAAACACCTATGTCCGAACTGCTGACCACCCCACTTCACGCCTGGCACAAGAACAACGGGGCCAGAATGGTCCCTTTCGCGGGCTGGGACATGCCTGTCCAATACGCGGGAATCCTTGAGGAACACAAACACACCCGTTCCAAGGCCTCCATTTTCGACATCTCCCACATGGGAGAGTTCCTGCTCGAAGGCCCCGGCGCCACAGAGGCCCTGGCCCGGCTCGCGACCCACAACCTGGCCACCCTGGCTCCGGGCAAATGCCGCTACGGCTTTCTGCTGAACGAAAAGGGAGGCGTGCTCGACGACCTCATCGTCTACCGGCTGGACGCGGAAAAATACATGCTCGTGGTCAACGGAGCGTGCATCGATTCCGACTTCGAGTGGATAAAAAGCCACCTCCCCGCCGGCCTGAACCTGGTCAACCAGAGCTTCGACATCGCCAAGATCGACCTGCAGGGGCCGGAATCCTTCGACGTGCTGGCCCGGATCATGCCCGGAGACTGGAACAGCCTGGGCTATTTCGGATTCCGCGAGGCGGAGTTCGCCGGATTCACGCTCCTGGTCAGCCGCACGGGCTACACGGGCGAACTGGGCTGCGAATTCTACCTGCCCTGGGACAAGGCCCAGGTTCTCTGGGACAGGCTCATGGCCGACGAGAGCGTGCGCCCGGCGGGCCTCGGCGCTCGCGACACCCTGCGCCTGGAGGTGGGCCTGCCCCTCTACGGCCAGGACCTGGACACGGAGCACACCCCGGTGGAAGCGGGCTACGGAGCCATGCTCAAGAGCGAGGCCGAGTTCATCGGCAAAGCCGGACTCGACGCCGTGCGCGAAAAACTCATCGGCCTGCGCATCGATGGCCGCCGCAGCGCCCGTCATTACGACGAGGTCTACGTCGGTGAAGAAAAGGTCGGCACGGTCACCAGCGGGTCCATCGCGCCGAGCCTCGGTTACTGCGTGGCCATGGCCTACGTCCGCGCCGACATGGCCGAAGCCCGGACCTTCACGGTCAAAGGGCCGAAGACGACGCTTGATGCCGTGCGCGCGGACATGCCCTTCTACACCGCCGGCACGGCCCGCAGGAAACTGGCCTAGATGGCGCGCCTGAATTCCTTCTATCTGGCTCCCGCCCTGTGGCGGGAGCCTTTTTCCCTCGACGGGGAGGAGTTCCACCACGCGAGCCGCGTGCTGCGGGCCAAGGCCGGAGACACGCTCCGCCTGTTCGACGGCCAGGGACGGTGGGGCATTTTCACCATCGAGGAGCTGTCCAAAAAGAACGCCCTTCTGCGGCGGGTGTCGGAACAGACGGAGCCCGCGCCACTCAGGCCGCTGATCCTGGCCGTGGGCTGGTCCAAGAACCTCAGACGGGGCTTTTTGCTGGAAAAGGCGGTGGAACTCGGCGCGGCGGAGGTCTGGTTCTGGCAGGCCGTGCGCTCCCAGGGCGATGTGCCGGAAGAAGGCAAGGAAGGCTGGGAGCGGCAGCTCGTCTCGGCGGCCAAGCAATGCGGCGCCTGCCGGCTGCCATGCATTCGGACGTTTCGCGGTCCCGCCGAGGTCGTCCACGCCGCTGCCGGCCTGGGCTCCCGGGTGCTGTGCTGGGAGCGGGAAGAAAACGGATTCGTCGATCCCGCGCTGCTGGCCGATTCCCGGGGCAGCATCGCGGTGCTGGGACCCGAGGGCGGGCTGGAGGCCCGGGAAGCCGACCTTTTCCGCGAGCACGGATTCATCCCGGCGGGGCTTGGCCCGCGCATCCTGCGCTTCGAGACGGCCGCAGTCCTGGTGCTGTCACTGCATCTGTGGGCCGCGCAAAAGCCGCCCCGGGCCTTCTAAAGCCTGGACATCCGCTCCAGTTCCTCTTCCAGCAAACGGCGCATGTCCATCTCCAGGGCCGCGCTTTTGACGTCGTCATCCCCTGTGGCGGCCTTGAAGAATTCCGCGCACAGCCCACGCATCTCCCGGCTCCAGGTGCTGGTGAACCCCTGCTTGCCCCCCTCGTCCAGAGCCGGAGGCGAAAAATCTCCGCCCTGCCAGGCGTGGGACCAGTGGATCACGTACCAGTAGTGCAGAAGAAAGCGGTCCAAGAGCACAAAGATCCACTGCACCGTGTCCAGCGGCCCGACCTGCACGCTGCGCCTCCCGATGCCCAGTCCCAGGAGCTTGCCCCGCACCAGCCGCTCGCCCTGGAACAGGGCCGCGAGTCCGGCGGCGGCGCCGCCCACGGTGGCGAAAAGCCCCAGGCTGCTGCCCAGCGTGGCCAGGTCCAGGGCCACTCCGGCCGCGCCTCCGGCGGCCACGGCCGCGGCCACGAGCTTGGCCCGGCTCAGCCCGAAAACGGTCCAGGTGGTGCGCGAAAAGAGATCCTGACGCAGCACGGACTGCTCCGGCAATTCGAAGGAGCGTCGATCATGGCGGAACTGCCGGCAGACCTGCTCGTGCAGCCGCTCCTCCTCCTTCCGGATGGCTCCTTCCAGACGATGGACGAGACGGGCCTCCACCTCGGCCCTGGCTCCCGGGTCGGCCAGAGGCGCGGTCTCGGACATGCCCAGCACGCGCCGCAGAAAGGAGCAGGCCAGGGCCGCGCATTCCGCATTCCTGCGCCGCCAGTCGCGGGCAAAGACATCCACCACCAATCCCAGCGCGTCCTCCCAATCCTGTTCCAGGGCGCGCAGGCTTTCGAGCAGGCGCATGCGCTCGGCGAAGGTCGCGCTCAAGGCATTGAACGTGCGCACCATGTTGAAATGCCTGCGCAGCTCGGCCTTCCACTCTTCCAGAAACTGCTCTTCCCCGGTCTTGCAGTTCAGAATGGCCATGCGCGGGCTGCCGGTCAGACGCAGAATCTCCATCTCGGCCTTGTCCACCTGCCGCAGCGGGCGCGAAGCGTCGAGCACGTAGATGATTCCGGCGCCGTCCCGCACCGGGGAAAGCAGCTCGCATTCATGGGCCATGCCCGGATCATCCTTGAATTCGTCCAGAAAGGCCGAAAGAGCCTCGCCCTCCGAGCCCCGGAACTTGCGCATCCAGCCCAGGGTCTGCACGGGATTCTGGAAGCCGGGGGTGTCCACGAAGGCGATGACCTCCCGGCCGTCGATGCTGACCGGATAGGTCATGGACCGCACGGTCTCCCCGGGCCTGGGGCTGATGCGAATCCGGTCGTTTTCGACCAGGGTGGCCACCACGGAGGATTTTCCTTCGTTGGGATGGCCGATGACGGCAAAAATGGGGATGATGGTCATAGATCGGCTCCAAAAATATCCACGCGCAACGGGGCCAGCTGTCCCACCGCATCGGCCCAGACCTCCCGCTCAGCCGCGGTGGGCGCGGTCAGCCAGTTTCCACCGCCGGGACGGCCGCACAGCACCAGCACGAGGCTGCGCCCCGGCTCCTGTCCGAGCAGCGTCAGGGCGAGCAGATTCTCCCGGATGGGAGGTTGCCACGCCTCGACGAGCACCACGAAGCGCTCGTGGCCTCCGATCCATTCAAAACCGGAGCATTGGGCCAGGGCCTGCCGGACATTCTCGGGGTCCAGGCTGAAAGGAAGCATCCTTGGATCGGGATACCCGCAGACGCGTCGCGTCAATTCGGACAGGCGTCCGGCCTCGATGCGGTCGGCGAGTTCCGGCGGCAGGAGCAGCGCGCAACCGACCAAAGCCCCCGGCTCCGTGACGGAAAGCGCCATTGGGGCCTCCCTGGCTGCCTTCAGGGGCAGGGGCGCGGACGGGGCCTCCGCTGTCCTGGCCGAGCCGAGCAAGGGCGCCCGCATGCGGTCGACGATGCGGGAAAGATCGGGATGAACGAAGCCGCGCTCCACGCGGCGCAACATCCAGTGCGCCGAGGCCAGCAGCAAAAGCCTGGGCAGCAGGGCGTAGACCAGCAGACACATGCACAGAAAAGGCCACCAGGCGACGAGATCCGCGTTGGCCAGGGCCCCCATGCCGTCCTTGAGAATGATGCGGCTGCCCTCGATCTGGGCCAGAGTCGGCGTCAAGCCCCACTGCGCGGGCAGCCAGGACCACGGCAGCGACAAGGCCCCGACCAGGGAATGCATGCCCTGGGCCCCGACCTGCAAGGTCGACTGCCAGCCGAAGGCCAGGTCGGTCACCGCGACGCTGACAACCAGCCCGGCCAGGGAACCCAGGGCCAGGCAAAAACCGCCCAGATGCGCCAGGCGCAGGCCTTCCCAGCCAAGCATCCGCGCAGGCCAGCCCCGGCGCAGAAAAAGGGAGCGCGCGAATCCGGCCTGGGGGGACAGGCTGCCGGGCCTGCTCCAGAACAGATTGAACAGGGGGCGCAGCGGGATTCCCAGCTCAATTTTGCGCAGTCCCCTGAAGGCCATGAGCCCGGCGGCGAAAATGATGAATCCGACCTGGGGAAAGACGGCCAGCAGCAGAAAAACGGAGACGTTCACCGGCTCGACTCCGGAATACAGGAGCAGCGCGCGGGTCAGTGAAACGCCCGCCACTATCCCGCCAAGCCCCAGCGCCAGACGCAGCATGAACAGGATGGAACGCAGCGACCCCGAAGGCAGGCCTTTGTCGTCGGCGCGACGCCTGAACGCCAGCCAGTAGGCGGCATGAAGCGCCGGGGCCACCGACTCGGCCGTCGCGGCCAATCCTATTTTGCGGTCACGGTCCAGAACCTCCAGGGGTTCGCTGGTCCTGTCCTTTTCCAAGAACCACTCAAGGTCGAGATAGTCGCCAAGGCGCATGCCGTGTTTCATGAACGAAAGCCTTAGCAGCACGCAGGCCGCTTGGCAAAAGAGACAGAGGCGCAAAATTTGCGCTCTTGTCAAAAAAACCATGAAAAGCTAGCGTCATGCCTCGACGCGACACGATTCGCAGGCCGCACTTCATTCGCCAACAAAGATCCAGGACTCCGGATGCTTGCCACTCGCCGCAGTTTGAGCCTGCGACTGATCGTCTCCATGGGGCTTTTGAGCCTTATCGCCAGCACCATCCTCGCGGCAGTCCAACTCCATTTCAAATACGAAAGCAACATCGCCGCCGTGCGCGAGTCTCTCGACCAGGTGGCCGCCGGCGACCTGGAAAGCATCTCGGCCAGCCTGTGGCAGCTCGACACCAATCTGCTCGACATCCAGTTGCAGGGCCTCGTCGCCCGGCCTGCTTTCATCCACGCGTCCATCACCCAGTCCGGCAAGATCCTCGCCCAGGCGGGCCGGGCCGAGGCCAAACGCTCCATCACGCGTCACTACGACCTGACATTCTCTCTGAGCGGGCAGCCCTACGATCTGGGGCGGCTGGTATTGGTGGCCTCGCTGGACGGGATAAGGGCGCAGGTCGGGCGCGAGTTTGTCGATATCCTCGCCGGTCAGGCCGTCGTGGCGCTGATCCTGGCCTCGACCCTGCTCTTTCTCTTCCACCGCCAGGTGGGCAAGCACTTGCGCCTCCTGGCGACCCAGGTCAGGGATATTTCGCCGGACAACCTGGGCCAGCCCATCGTGCTGAACAAAAAATTCCGCGACGACGAGCTCGACCAGGTCACCGCATCCCTGGAAAAAATGCGGCGCGGACTTTCGGAGGCCTTCGGCAAACTCAACCTTGAGATCGAAGAACGGCGCATGGCCGAGACCCGGCTGTCGTTGGCCAAGGAGCAGGCCGAAAGCGCGACCCAGGCCAAGACCCAGTTCCTGGCCAACATGAGCCACGAAATCCGCACGCCCATGAACGGCGTCATGGGCATGCTCCAGCTGGCCATGGAAGATTCGGACCCCGTGGTCATCAGACGCTATCTGGAAACGGCCATGCGTTCCTCGCGCAGCCTGCTGCGTCTCTTGAACGACATCCTGGACCTTTCCCGCCTGGAGGCCTCCCGCATGCCCGTGGTGGAGGAGCCTTTCAACATCCACGACCTCGTGGACGAACTGACGGACAGCTTTCAGGCCGTGGTCCTCGACCGGGGACTGACCCTGAGCAGCACGGTGGACGCGGCCGTGCCCTCGCGACTGCTCGGGGACACGGTGCGCATCCGTCAAATCCTGACCAACCTCATCGGCAACGCGGTCAAATTCACCATCCGGGGACGGGTCGATATCCGCGTCTCGAGGCTGGCGCCCTACAAATCAGGCGCGCAACGCATCTATGTCGAAGTCGAAGACACGGGCGTGGGCATCCCCGACCAGGCCCAGTCCGGTCTGTTCGCCCCCTTCGCCCAGGCCGACTCCACCCAGACCCGCAAGTTCGAGGGCTCGGGGCTGGGGCTGAGCATCACCCAGCATCTGGTGGTGCTGCTGGGCGGCTCCCTCGCCTTCATGTCCGATGCGCAAGGGTCGATCTTCGCCGTCTGCCTGCCCCTGCACCAGGCCCCGGCGCAGAGCCCGAAACCCGTCCCCGAGAACGCGTCCGCCGAGAACGCGCCCATGCCGTCCCTCAAGATACTCGTAGCGGAGGACAACCCCGTGAACAGCCTCATCGCCATGAAATTCCTCGAAGGCATGGGACACGCGCCAAACCTTGCCACCACAGGGCAAGAGGTCGTCGAACGCATGCGCGAAGAACATTTCGACCTGGTGCTCATGGACATCCAGATGCCGGAAATGGACGGCATGGAGGCGACCCGCGTCATCCGCTCCTGGTCCAGGGCGCAGGGCGGGGAGACGCCCATCGTGGCCATGACCGCCCATGCCTTCTCCTCCGACACCGAACGGTTCCTGGCCGCGGGCATGAACGGACACCTGGCCAAACCCATCTCGCGCCAGGATCTGGACCGCTGCCTGCGCGCCATGCCGGAGCTGCGCCGGCCATGACCGGAGGACACGCCATGTTCCGCCCGCCGGCGGAGAGGGACAGCGTGCTGATCCGGGTGGCAGACGGCTGCCCGCACAACTCCTGCGCCTTCTGCGCCATGTATCGGGGCGTGCGCTACCGCGTACACGACCACGACACGATCCTCAGCCGCATCGGACAAGCCGCCGCGCGCAATCCCGACGCCCGCCGGATCTTTCTGACCGACGGCGACGTCCTGGCCCTGCCCGCGCCGCAGCTCGCAACGATTCTCGCCACGGCGCGCGCGGCCTTCCCCCGGCTCTCGCGGGTCAACTGCTACGCATCGGGCCGGGCGCTGGCGGAAAAAACCGACAGCGAGCTGGAAAGCCTGCGCGGTGCCGGCCTGCGCACCCTCTACCTGGGGCTGGAGAGCGGCTGCGAGGAAGTCCTGCGCCGCATGGCCAAGAGCGGGAGCCTGGGCGAAACCATCGCAGGCTGCGTCCGCGCCGGGCGCGCGGGCCTGTCCGTGTCGGTCATGGTGCTAATCGGCATCGGCGGACAGGAGCTGTCCGCGTCGCACGCAAGCCTGACAGCGGACGCGCTGAACGCCATGCAACCGGCCATGCTGTCCTGCCTGCGGCTGGTCCCCATTCCCGGCACGGCGCTGGCCGCCAGAATCGCCGATGGCCGGTTCGTCCAACTCACGGAAGAGCAGTCCGTCCGAGAACTGCGGGACATCCTGTCCGGGCTCGATCTTGCGCGCACGGTCTTCCGGGCCGACCACAGCTCCAACATCCTGCCTCTGGCCGGACGGCTGCCCCGGGACAAGGCCCTGCTCCTGGCGGAGCTCGACGAACTGCTCGAATGCGGGGCGCTGGATGCTGATTCCCCCGGCCCCATGCCGGCCCTGCTGTGAGATTCCCGGGGTTCAGCACGGACCAGGGGAAAGACGGACCTGTCCGGGCCTGGCGCGAGGCGCTTCAATTCTTGCTTTTTTTCTCATATCCGGACATGCAAAAAAGCCTGCGCGGTCGCTTGCGATGCGCCCACGCGGCGAAACGCCAAGCGCGGATCGTCCGCTTCCCGGGGAATCTCCGGGCCTGCGCGCCGGCTGTTCACATCCCTGACCGGAACAAACTCGAGCGAGATTCACGATGATCGACCTGTTTTCCATCCAGGCCTCGGATACTCCACTGCGCCAAATATCCCTGGCCTTCTTCAATTCCGGCGGGCACCAGCCTGAAGGAAGTCGCATCGTGACCACGGCGGTTTTGGTCGGGGTCGTCATCGCGGCCTACATCATCTGGAGACGTCTGGGCGGCGGCGCCTCCTGGAACCGGCAATCCGGCTCCACCTCCGCCCCCAGGGAAATTTCCTCCATCCTGGAGCAGGCCATGATCCTGCGCAGCCGCATCGACATATGCTTCCATCCCATCACCACCTCGCGCCAGACCATCTCCTGCACCCTCTTCGAACTGGCGGAAACGGGCATTACCCTGGAGACGCCGCTGGGGGTGAACCCCTCCGACGGCTGGGTCGGCAAGCTCATGGTCTGCTATTTCCGCATTCCGCGCGACAACAAGCCGCCGTACTACTACACGTTCACGTCCCATGTGTCCGGGGTGTGGAAAAAAAAGGACATCTTCTACATCATTCTCGACATCCCCTCCAAGGTCGAACTCGGCCAGAAGCGAAAGCATCTGCGCCTGGAGCTTCCCCCCAGGGACATCAAGGATTTCCGGATCTGGCCGGCGACCGAGGACGGCAGCTTCCATTTCGAGTCGAACCCGCAGAACTGGCCCGAACCCCTGGCCGTCTATACCCGCAACGATCCCGAAGGGATGCGCGTTCTGGACCTCTCCGGCGGAGGCATCAAGCTCTCCTTCGACCCCGAGCTCTACGACGGCCTCAACGATTTCGTCTCCAAGCACCCGGTCCTCTTCATGCGCCTGGAGCTCGAACACGCGGGCGGAATGGAATTTCCCGCCTTCTTCATGGCCGCGCGGTTGCGCACCAAGGCGCAGGACCTCGACCACGGCGTGCTCATGCTCGGCTACGAGTTCGTGGAGTGCTGCTGCGCCGAAACCTCGGAAACCCTGGACTGGGTCAAGGTCGATGCCGAGCGCGGCATCGACGAGCTGGTGACCTGGGTTTTCAAGCGCCACCTGGAGCTTTACCGGGAACGGGAAATTGTTTAGACGAGCATGCGTTTTTTAACCTGTAAACCTTCCCTTGGAGGACAACGTATCTATGGACGAGGGCCCTGACAGTCGACTTTGGACCACACTTCGACGCTTTTTTTCACGCAGAGGCGAATGCCATCTGGAAGAAGCCATCCAAGAGGCCAAAGACGGCGGAGAACTGCAGAACGACGAAATGTCGATGCTTTTGAACGTCCTGCAGCTCGATGACAAACAAGCATACGAAATAATGATCCCCCGCACGGACATCGTCTGTGCCGAAATCGACGATACCGTCACCGAAGTCGCCAGAAAGTTTTTTGAAAGCGGACATTCGCGTCTGCCGATCTACAAGGAAACCAAGGATCAGATCATCGGCGTGCTGCACTGCAAGGAGCTGTTGCGCTTTTTCGTCGGCGACGAGGAAGCGCCCGCGGATCTGGCTTCCGTGCTCAGACCTCCCTATTTCATTCCCGAAACCAAGAACGTCAAAAACATCCTGCTCGATTTCCAGAGCAACAAGCAGCACATGGCCATAGTGCTCGACGAATACGGCGGAACGGCCGGCCTGGTCACCCTGGAAGACGTTCTGGAGGAAATCGTGGGCGACATCGAGGACGAATACGATCCGGTGCGGCCCGAGGACATTCAGCCCATAGACGACAACACGTTCCTGGTCTCCGGAAGAACCATCCTCGAAGACCTGCGCGAGGAATGCGGCATCCATCTGGAATCCGAACAGGTCGAAACCGTGGGCGGATACATCAGCGAGCAGCTGGGGCGCGTGCCCGAAACCGATGAATCCCTGGAGCTGCAGGGCTACACGTTCCTCATCAAGGAAGCAGATGTCAAACAGATCCAGTGGGTTATCATTTCAAAACCAACGCCTTGACCAGTTCATGCACCGTTTCGGCCTCATGGGCATGGCCCTTGTCGGGGCCTGGTTCGGCTTCGCCAACCCGCTTCTGCATTTTCCACCGGCCATCCTGCTTCTGCCCGCGGCGCTCATCCTTGCCTCGCTGCGGGCCACCGGCTTCGCCCACGCATTCAGAAACGGCTTCCTGACCGCCCTGCCCGGCTACGCCGCCAGCCTCTACTGGCTGGCCATTCCGGTCCACGACCATGGGGACCTGCCCTGGGCCCTGGCCCTGCCCTGCCCGGTGCTGGTCGGCGCCCTGCTCGCGGCCTATGCCGGTCTGTTCTGCATGGGTCTGCGCCTGATCAGGACCCGTATCGCCCATCCCCTGGCCATGGTCGCCTCGGGGCTTTTGTGGGCCAGCCTGGAGCTGGTCCGCAATCATTTTCTGACCGGCTTTTCCTGGCTGACCCTGGCTCAGGCCCTGGCGCCCTGGCCCCTGACCCTGGGCTTGGCGGCCTGGATCGGAGGGTTCGGCCTGTCCGCGCTGCTGGTGGCCGTGAGCCATTGCCTGTGCGCAGGTCGGGGATGGACCCGCCTGGCGGTGCTGCCGCTGGCCGCCCTGTGCCTGCTGCCCGCCCTGGCCCGCGCCCCCCGGATTCCTGTCGGCACGGTGTCGGTGTCCATGATCCAGGGCAACATCGACCAGGGAGTCAAATGGGACGAGGACATGCAGTCAAAGATCCTCGGCACCTATCTCGACCTCTCCTTCAAGGCCGTCGCCGACAACGCCCCGGACCTCGTCGTATGGCCGGAAACAGCCATGCCCTTTTATTTTCAGGACCCCTCCGACCTGAGCACCGGCGCGCGCCTGGGCGTGGCGCGCATGAAAACTCCCGTCCTGGCCGGGGCGCCTGCCTATTCCATCCCCCAGGGCCCGGACGCTCCCCAATACGTCCTGCACAACCGCGCCTACCTGCTCGGCGCAGGCGGAGAAACCCTGTCCTGGTACGACAAGAAGCACCTTGTCCCCTTCGGCGAATACGTGCCGTTGGGAAAATGGCTGCCCTTCATCACCAAGCTGGTTCCGGGGCAATTCGAATTCCGGCCTGGCGGCGACACGCCCCCGCTCACATCGGGACCGGCGGCCATGGGCCTCTTGATCTGCTACGAGGCCATCTTTCCCGAACTGGCCCAGAAGCAGGTCGAACGCGGGGCCAACGTGCTGGTCAACATCAGCAATGACGCCTGGTTCGGCCGATCTTCGGCCCCCTGGCAGCACCTGCACCTTTCCGTCCTGCGCGCCGTGGAACAGAATCGGGCCATCATCCGTTCCACCAATTCGGGCATAAGCGCCTTCATCGGCCCAGACGGCGGCATGAGCGCGACGACACCCCTCTACAGCGCAAAAATCGCGCACGATCCATCCATACCGCTCTTGACAGAGACGACCTTTTACCACGAACATTTCATTTTCATTCACGCGGCTTTTCCCCTGCTGACTTGCGCCCTGCTCTGGGCCCTTGGGCGGAAAGGCCGGAAAAATCATCCAGAATCGAGAACACCATGCTGCAATATTCCGAACTGAAGGCCCAGGCCGCGCAACTTGACGAACGCTTCACCGACTTTTGGAGGCGGCTTTGACCTGCGCAGGCACAAGGAACGCCTGCGAGAGATCGAAAAACAGCTTTCCGCGCCCGGAGCATGGGACAAACCGGAACTGCTGACCCCGGTCTTGCAGGAAAAAACCCAGCTCGAAAGCCAGGTCGATGAGTGGGAAGCCCTTTCCCTGGCCCGGGACAACGCCCTGGAATGGGTCGAAATGGCCGCCCAGGAGCAGACCGAGGAGATGCTCACGGCCCTGGAGGACGCCCTGGAGGAAATGAGCGCCAAGCTCGAGGCCGCCCAGATGCGCACCCTTCTGAGCGACCCGGAGGACGTAAGCGAGGCCATTCTTGAAATCCACCCCGGCGCCGGCGGCACCGAGTCCCAGGACTGGGCCGAAATGCTGCTGCGCATGTACCGCCGCTTCGCCGAACGGACGGGCTTCAAGGTGGAGCTGCTCGATCTTTTGCCCGGCGACGAGGCCGGAATCAAAAGCGTGACCCTGCACATCCACGGGCCCTACGCCTACGGGCAGCTCAAAGGCGAAAAGGGCACCCACCGCCTGATCCGCATCTCGCCCTTCGACTCCAGCGGGCGCAGGCACACCTCCTTCGCATCGGTCGACGTCTATCCCGACGCCGGCCAGGACATCGAGATAGAGGTCAAGGACGAGGACATCCGGGTCGACATCTTCCGCTCCAGCGGCCCCGGCGGCCAGTCCGTGAACACCACGGACTCGGCGGTGCGCGTGACGCACATCCCCACGGGCCTGGTGGCCCAGTGCCAGAACGAAAAATCCCAGCACAAGAACAAGGAGGCGGCCATGAAGGTCTTGAAGGCCCGCCTCTACGAGCTGGAACTGCAGAAGATCGCCAGCGAGCGCCAGGCCGAATACGTGGCCAAGGGAGCCATCGCCTTCGGCTCCCAGATCAGGACCTACACCCTGCAACCCTACCGCCTGGTCAAGGATCACCGCACAAGCACGGAAACCAGCAATGTGGACGCGGTGCTCGACGGCAACATCGACGCCTTCATCCACAACTACCTCCTGTACCTGCATGGAAAATCATAACCTCCCGCCCGACGAGACGATCCTTGGCGAACTGGAAAGCCTTGAAAGCGAGCTGGCCCTGTCCGCCGCCGGCCCCCAGGTCTCGGCCCTGGTCCGGCTGATCCGTTCCGACCCGTCCTGGCCCGAACGCCTGCGGGGCGGAAAGCTGGACCAGTGGATCGTCCTGCCCCTGCGGGCCGACAAATTTCCGGCCCTGGTCAGGCTCAAGGAGCATATCGAACGCCTGACCTATCTGCAGGGTCAGGACGCCCTGACCGGGCTGGCCAACCGCCGGGGATTCGACCAGACCATGGCCATGGAGGTGGAACGCTCGTCGAGATTCAAGACGCCGCTGACCCTGTGCATCATGGACCTGGACAACTTCAAGGCCGTGAACGACGCTCATGGACACACCTGCGGAGACACCGTCATCAAGGCCATGGCCTCGATCCTGCTTGACGAAATGCGCATGATCGACACCGCCGCCCGCATCGGCGGAGAGGAATTCGCACTGCTGCTTCCCGGAACGGGCCTGACCCGGGCCCTCATACTCCTGCGGCGCATCCAGTCCATCGTCGGCGACACGTGCATCACGTGCGACACGGCGAGACTGCGCATGACCATGTCCATGGGCGTGGCAAGCTACCGGGGCAAGCTCACGCCCGACCCAGCCAAACTCCTGGCCGCGGCGGACAAGGCGTTGTACCGCGCCAAGCGGGCCGGCAAGAACCGGATCGAGGCCGCTCCCATCCTGGACCTTGTCCACGGCGAGGAGCCATCCCTCGTGCATCAGAACGAAAAGCGCTTTCTTTTCTCCTCATTCTCCGGTCCGTCTTCGAGCGCGGAGCAAAACAAGGACTGATATGACCGAAGCCAACACGACACTGAGCATCGCCGTTGCCAGCGGCAAGGGCGGAGTGGGCAAGACCAATCTCGCCCTGAACCTGTGTTTCGCCCTGCACGAACTCGGAGGCTCCCTGGTCCTCCTCGACGCCGACCTCGGCCTGGCCAATCTGGACGTGCTGCTGGGGCTTTCCCCGGAAAAGAACCTCCAGGACCTGCTGGGCGACGACTCGGCCCAGAGCGTGCTCCTGCCCCTGGCCGGAGAACGTCTGGTGCTGCTTCCTTCCGCTTCCGGCGTGGCCGAACTGGTGGAGATGGACGAGGACGTGCAGAGCCTGCTGCTGGGCAAGCTCGACGCGCTGTTCAGGCAATACGACTTCCTGGTCCTGGACCTGGGCGCGGGCATCAGCCCCACGGTGCTGTCGTTCGCGGCCATGCCCCAGGAACGGATCGTGGTCATCACTCCGGAACCGACGTCCCTGACCGACAGCTATGCGCTGATCAAGGTGCTCTGCACCCAGCATCAGATCAAAAACTTCCAGATCATCGTGAACATGGCCGAATCGGACAAGGAGGGCAAAAACGCCTTCAACCGTCTGGCCCAGGCCTGCGATCACTTCCTGAATCTGCCCATAAGCCTCCTGGGCGTGGTACACCGCGACCCCATGGTCACGGAATCCGTGCGGCATCAGGTTCCGCTGCTCAAATTCGCGCCCACCTGCCAGGCCGCCAAGGACATCCGCGAGATCGCGAAAACGATCATGGACCGCCGCGCACGACTCAAGGACCTCATCGCCCGCACACCCATCCTCAAACCCCTGATCTGAAGGTTTTCGAACACATGATCCTCCACCCACGCATTCTCTGGATTCTTCTGCTCCTGTTCTTTCCCCTGCCCGCCCTGGCCGCCAACGCGACGACCATTCTCTTCACGGCCAACAGCCTCGGAGAAATCAACCCCTGCCCCAGCTGAGGCAACAAGACCTACGGCGGGTTGGCCCGGCGGGCCACCTTTTTCAAATCAGCGCGCCAAAACCCCGGCACCGTCATCGTGAGCGGCGGTTACGAGTTCTCCCCCTTCGATCTGGAAACCGACCGGCATCCCGCCGTCGTCGGCACCATCAAAAGGGCCTACGACCTGCTGGAATACGACATCGCCCTGCTCTCCCCGGCCGACGCGGCGGTCTTCTCGCACACCGGCCTGGACGCGGGCCCGGCCTTCACGGGTCCGCTGGACAAGCCGGAGGTGGTCACGCGGGATGTCCCCGGCGGCAGCCTGGCTTTCATCATCTTCCCCGACCGGGGCCGACACGACGCTGCCCTGGAGGAGGAGGTGGCCAGCCTGGCCGAGTCCCTGCGCACGCAGGCCAGGCACAATCTGATCATCGGGCTGAGCACCTGGGGCGTGGACCGGGAGACGGACTTCATCGACCGGCGCGGGGATGCGTTCGACATCATTTTCGGCTCAGGCAAGGGGCCCGGCTATACGGGTCTTTTCCTGCGCGACAACGGCGTGCTCCTGGTGCGGGCCTTCACCAAGGGCAGAAGCGTGAGCAGCGTGAGCATCCCGCGACTGCCCCAGCCCGGAACCAAGATCGTCTGGGAGCCTCAGGCGACGGTGACGACGACGGCCGTAACCCTGGGCGGCAATGTCCCCTCGGACCCAAAAATCGAGGCGGTCCTGAAGCCCTAGCCCCATCCCTTGCATTTTGCCCCGATTCCCCATAATTCACTAGCTGTAATAAATTTTAGAGGAATACGCATGTCCGTTTTCACAAGTCCGACCAGGTTTTTCTACAAGATGCAAGGCAGCGGCAACGATTTCATCGTCATCGACAACCGCGCCAAGACCATATCTCCGGCCGAGATGCCCCGCTGGGCCAAGACGCTGTGCCCCCACGCCTTCAGCATCGGCGCCGACGGCATCATCTTTCTGGAACTCGACGATTCGGGCCTGGCCGCCACGCGCTGGCACTTCTTCAACGCCGACGGCTCCAGGGCCGAGATGTGCGGCAACGGCTCCCGTTGCGCCACCCTGCTGGCCCACATGCTGGGCATGGCCCCGGCCGAGCATCTCATGCTCACCGACGCGGGACCGGTGCACGCCCAGGTCTTTCCTGAGAAGGGCGAGGTGGAAGTCCAGCTCACTCCGGCCCGGGACATGGCGCTTAATTTTTCCCTTGATCTGGACGGGCAGCCCTGGATCGCCCATTTCGCCAATACCGGCGTCCCGCACGCGGTCATCGTCTCCAACGACGTCAAAAGCCTCGACGTGAAAGGACTCGGCGCCAAGGTTCGCCACCACGCCCATTTCGCCCCCGCCGGCACCAACGCCAATTTCATCCAGGTCCTCGGTCCCGGCGAGCTGCTGCTGCGCACCTACGAGCGCGGCGTGGAGAACGAAACCTATGCCTGCGGCACGGGCGCCGCGGCCTCGGTGGCCGTGGCCCACGCGCTGGGCCTGTGCGAGGCCAGGGCCCGGGTGACCACGTCGGGAGGCGAGATGCTTGAAATCGGCGTGCACGGCTCGGACATTTTCCTGCGCGGCCAGGCCAGCCTCGTCTACAAGGGCGAGTTCTGCCCCGCCGCCCTGGGGCTCTAGGGCTCCAGTCGGCCAGATTATCAACCACAGACCCAATCCGGGAGGAAACGATGCAATTCAAAGGAGCGTTTACAGCCCTGGTCACCCCGTTTTCAAACGGCCAGCTTGACGAGGAAGCCTATCGAAAACTGATCGAATGGCAGATTCAGAGCGGGATCAACGGCGTAGTGCCCTGCGGCACCACCGGAGAATCCGCGACCATGAGCCACGACGAGCACAAACAGGTGATTCGAATTTGCGTGGACCAGGTCAAGGGCAGGGTGCCGGTCCTGGCCGGGGCCGGATCGAACAACACGGCCGAGGCGGTGGAACTGACCCGCTTCGCCAAGGAAGCCGGAGCCGACGGAGCCCTGCTGATCACGCCCTACTACAACAAGCCGACCCAGGAAGGCTTGTACCAGCACTTCAAGCGCATCGCCGCCGAAGTCTCCATGCCCTTCGTCGTCTACAACGTGCCCGGCCGCACCAGCGTCAACCTGCTCCCGGCCACGGTGGCCAGGCTGAACAAGGACATCCCGGACATCATCGGCATCAAGGAGGCCACGGGCGACCTGAACCAGGTTTCCCAGGTGCTCGAATACTGCGGGCCCGACTTCCAGGTCCTGTCCGGCGACGACTTCACCGTGCTGCCGCTCCTGTCCGTGGGCGGCTGCGGCGTCATCTCCGTGGTCTCCAACATCCTGCCCGACAAGATGAGCGGGCTCTGCTCGGCCTGGTTCGCAAACGACCTGGCCAAGGCCCGGGAAATGCATTTCCTGCTCGCCTCGTTCTCGCGCATGATGTTCATCGAGACCAACCCCATCCCGGTCAAGACCGCGCTGCATCTCATGGGCCGCATCAAGCTCGAGATGCGCCTGCCCCTGACCCCCCTGGGTCCGGCCAACGCCGCGACCCTGAAGACCTTCCTGACCGACAAGGGCCTCATCTGACCCGCTCCCCACGCAACAAAAAAGGCCGCCATCCCCAACGGGATGGCGGCCTTTCCTTTTCGGATCGAGATGCGATCAGCCCAGAACCACCTGATCCCTGCCGTCGCGTTCCCGCAGGAACACGTTGACCTGCTGGCCGCGTTCCGTGGCCACGGCCTTGCCGACAAAATCGGCCTGGATGGGCAGCTCGCGATGCCCTCTGTCGACCAGGACAAGGAGTTTCACGCCCCGAGGCCTGCCGAAATCGAGGATGGCCTCCAGGGCGCAGCGGATGGTGCGGCCGGTGAAAAGCACGTCGTCGATGAGGATGATGGTCTTGTCCTCCACGGAGAAATCGATGCGCGTGGCGTTGATGTTCGGCGTGGCGGTGGAGGAGGTCCAATCGTCGCGGTACAGGTTGATGTCCAGCTCACCGCAGGGGATGTCCGCGCGAGCGCGCGCCGAAAGCAGCCCGCACAGCCGACATGCCAGATCCGCGCCGCGCCGCTGGATGCCGACCAGGGCGATGGACTCGTGATCCGGTATCTGCTCAAGGATTTGGCAGGCCAGCCGGTCGAGCGTCCGCTCGATGTCGCGAGCGGCCATGATTTCCTTGCAACGGTCCATGGCAATACCTCCATTTCATGTGACAAGCCCTGTTCACTAAGGGCCTCAAGTTGTAATTGCAAGCGAATCGTCCTATAGGCCGGGCAACACAGCAGAAGACCACGGAGGGTGCATGGGAGCCGACAATCTCTTCTTTCTGGAACTCATCGAATGGTTCGACGACAGCGGCCTGGAAATCGCCCGGCGCTTCCCCCGGGAAGGCTCCGGCGAGATAAAATACGGGGCGCAGATGGTCGTGCGCGAGTCCCAGGCCGGCGTGTTCTTCTACAACGGCAAGGCGGTGCATGTCTTCGGACCGGGCAGGCACACCCTGAAGACCGCCAACATCCCCATCCTGAACAAGATCATGGGCATCCCCTGGGGGCTCGAAAGCCCGCTGCGGGCCGAAGCCTACATGGTGAACACCAAGGTCTTCCCCAACCTCAAGTGGGGCACCCGGGAGCCGGTGGCCTTCAAGGACTCGGAGCTCGGGCTGATCCGCCTGCGCGCCTACGGCATGTTCAACATCCGCATCGTGCAACCCCTGCTCTTCATCAACTCCCTCGTCGGCACCATGGCCTCGTTCTCCGTGGCCGACCTGAGCGACTACCTGGGCAAGGTCATCGTCTCCAGGTTCAACGACTACCTGGGCGAAAACATGGACACCATCCTGAATCTGCCCAGCCGCTACGAAGCGTGGTCCGCCGGACTGCGCGAACGCCTGCAGGGCGACTTCCGCCATTTCGGGCTGTCCCTGGATCAGCTCTTCATCAACGCCATCACCCCGCCCCCGGAAGTCCAGAAGGCCATGGACGACAAGACCAAGCTCGGCATGTTCGACGACATGAACAAACTGATGCAGCTCAAGGCTGCGTCCGCCATGGAAAAGGCGGCCGCGAACCCCGGGAGCGCGGGCGAATCCATGGGCCTTGGCGTGGGCTTCATGATGCCCTCGCTCATGGCCCAGGCCATGCGGATGGCCGGACAGGGAAGTCCCGCGCAAGAGGCTCTGAACTGCCCGGAATGCAGGCAGCCCATCCACCGCGACGACAAATTCTGTTCGTCCTGCGGGCATCAACTGGTCGTTTTCGAGCAGTGCAAGGGCTGCGGCAAGAATCTGGCGCCCGGCACCCGCTTCTGTCCCCGCTGCGGAAGACAGGCGGGCAGCGTGCGCGAAACGGCCAAATGCCCCGCCTGCGGCCAGGAAAACCTGTCCAGCTCGACCTTCTGCAACCACTGCGGGGAGCGCATGGCCTGAGCATGAACGGCCATCTTTCCCATCAATGCCCGCAATGCGGCGCTCCGGTGACCCTTGAAGAAACGGACAGGATTTTTTCCTGTCCGTTTTGCCAGGTCCGCCTCTTCATCCACAGCAACGGCCCCTTCCAGTATTATCTGAAGCCCCGCGTCACGCATCCGGGCACGCTCGTCCACGTCCCGTACTGGCGTTTCCGGGGCAACGCCTTCGTGCTTGGCCCGGAGTCCATCGCGCACAAGATTCTGGACTCAAGCCTGCTGGCCGTAAACAACCCCCGGCTTCCGCCGTCCCTGGGCCTGCGCGGCCAGGCCCTGCACCTGTTCTTCGTGGAACCGACCACCGAAGGCGTCTTTCTGCCGCCGGACATCCCCAGCGCCGACTTCAAGAAGCGGCTGCTGCGCTCCCTGCCCGGCATCCCGGCCCGGACCGCTCCGGCCCTGACGGCCTGCGTGGGCGACACCCTTTCACTCATCTACCAGCCCGTCTTCCAGAGCCACGAGCTTGTGGACGGAATCACCGGCGAACATCTCGGCCCGGCCGAGATCGAAACCGCGCAAGCGGCCGGGGCGGGCAGCCACCTGCGCTTCGCATCGACCCTGTGCCCCAGGTGCGGCTGGGACCTGATCGGAGACAGGCAGAGCCTGATCCAGACCTGCCCCCACTGCGACACGGCCTGGGAACCGGGCCCCGAAGGCGGGGAACCCGTGACCCCGCATTTTCTGCCGACCGCGGAAAAACCGGACATCTACCTGCCCTTCTGGAACCTGCGTGTCAGGGCGAAAGGCTTCAGGCTCCAGACCTGGTCCGATCTGATCAAGCTGACCAACCTGCCCCGCGCCCTTCTGCCCTGGATGGAATCGGCCGCGTTCTCCTTTCGCGTCCCGGCCTTCAAAATCCGGCCCGAACTCTTTTTGAACCTGGGCGCGCAGGTCAGCCTGTATCAGCCCGAGGCCCCAAAACTTCAGACCCTGCCCCGCACGCCCCTGCACCCCGTGACCCTGCCCAGGGAAGAAGCCTTCCAGGCCGTGCCGGTGATCCTCGGACGCCTGGCCCCGGCCCGCAAGAACCTCTTTCCCAGAATCGAGGGCGGTTCGCTTCGACCGGGAGAGGCAAGCATCGAATATCTGCCCTTTGTCGAAGGCCCCCGGGAATTCGTGCAGCCGGAGATGAACATAGCCATCCAGAAAAACGCCCTCCACTGGTCCACGATGCTCTAAAAAAGCGGAATCCGCCGGACCGCGCCGATGGATTCCGCCACTGGAAACAAAACGCCGCGTGATCCTAGTCCGGAAACAGCGGCCCGGTTGTCGTTAAACCCATGGCCTTGGCCGCGAGATGCAGACGCACCCGGACCTCGTCGAGGTCGTACGGGCGATAGACGTAGTCATCGGCTCCCGAGGCGATGCATTGCCGGATTCCGCCCACGGCCCCGCGCGGGATCGCGCCCATGAGATAGGCGCTCCGCGTGGCCTGCGCGTTGCGCACCTTCCAGAAAAACTCGTCGCAGCCCATGAAATCGGCATGCCAGTCCGCCAGAACCAGAACCGGAGCCCGCGTCGCGCGGACCGCCTTCCAGGCGCTCTCCTCGTTCTCGGCCACGGCGCTGGCATAGCCCCACGCGCCCAGGGCCTTGACCAGCACGTTGCGGGACAGGGACGGTTCCTCGACGATCACGATGCTCAGTTCATTATCCACGCTTGACTCCATCACGATGGTGTTCTTGTTCATCGGGTCGGCATCCGCCCAGGCCACGACCGCTCACTCGCCGTCCGTCCTGCAACTCGGAGGGGCCGGTTCCACGCCATCCTTGTGCTGAATGACGTGCCCGAAAATATAGGTACAGATGGGCACGCCCAGGACCAGGCCCCAAATGTGGAAGAGCTTGGCTCCGATGGTCAGGATGACCAGTACGATGACGGGATTGATGCGCATGTAGGAGCCGTAGATCCTGGGGTTGAGCACGTATCCTTCGAGCAGGTGGATGACCGTGATCATGGCGATGGCCAGCAGCATGGTCGTCAGGCCCGAGGCCTGGAGGGCGATGAGGCAGATGGGCACGGAGCTAATGAACACGCCCAGAACGGGGATGAAGCTGCACAGAAAGACGATCACGGTCAAGAAGGCCATGGCCGAGCCCAGCCCGAGCATGGAGACGCCGATGGCCGTCAGCACGGCGTTGACCAGGGCGATGACGAATTGCGCCTCCAGCGCCTTGCCCAGAACCGTGGCGAAGTCCCGGATGCTCCCCGCCACCTCGCGGTATACGAACCCGAGCTTGGAATTTTCCAGGGAGCACACGCTGGCCGAGAGGCGCGGCAGGTCGAGCACGATGAGAAAGGAAAACAAGAGGGCCAGGAGAAAGGCCGAGGCGATGGCCGCGATCCTGCCGCCCACCCCGCGCACCAGGTCCAGCAGCTGATTGACCTTGTGCTGCCCGTCGGGATGCTCGCCCATGCCGAAAATCTGCTGCACCAGGGCCGCGACCCTGGATTTGCTCCCGCCAGGGGCGGTGTGGTCCGCCAGGATACCGAGCTCCGGTATGGCGTTGGCGATCATGGGATAGCGTTCGCCAAGCACTCCCAGCTCCTGATCCAGCCGTTCCACGTACTGCGGCAACTGGGTGACGAAAAGAACGGTCTGCTCCTTGGCCCGAGGCACCAAAAAAACGCCCACGGCGATGAGCACGCCCAGAAAGATGCTCGCCACCAGCACGACCCGCAGCGGCCGGTTGGGGATCAGACCCTGAAGCCTGTTCACGCCGCGATTCTGGATGTACCCGAACACGAATGTCAGAAAAAGCAGCAGAAAAAAGGACCGCAGAATAAAGACCACGGAGAACACGCCCCCCCAGACCAGTGTCCTGATCAAGGCGGGTATGATCCGTTCGCTCAAATTCGCTGGTCCCTGGCCGTAGTCAGGAGTCATGAATAGTCCTTGGGAAAGGTTAGCTCGTCCTCGACAAAAAACGACCGGCCGTGCCCGGTTCCCGCCATGCCCAGAAAGTGCGCCACGGAGGCCCCGACATCGGCGAGGGTATCACGGACGCCCACGCTTCCGGCCCCGATTCCCGGACCCACGGCCAGAATCGGCACCCGCTCCCGCGTGTGGTCAGTGCCCGGCCAGGTCGGGTCGCACCCGTGATCCGCGGTCAGGATGCACAGGTCGCCCGGCGCAAGCCGCCCCAGCAATTCGGGCAGCCGGGCGTCCAGGGCTTCGAGGGCCCGGGCGTAACCGGCGACATTGCGACGATGACCATGAACCGAATCAAAATCAACGAAATTCGTCACGACCAGCGTCCTGTCGCCGGCCTGGTCCCAGGCCTTGAGAGTCGCGTCCAGGAGACGGTCGTGGCCATGCGCCCGGATGGTCCGCGTAACTCCCCGATGGGCGAAAATATCCCCGACCTTGCCGACGCACAAGACTGTTCCGCCTCCGTCCTTCAAAAGGTCGAGGATCGTGGGCGAGGGGGCGGGGATGGAAAAGTCGCGCCGGTTGCCGGTCCGCGTGAACGTGGCGGCGTCCGTGCCGACAAAGGGCCGGGCGATGATCCGGGCGATGCGGTACGTGTCCGCGAGCTCCCTGGCGATGGCGCAGACTTCGAACAGCCGGGTCAGCCCGAAAAACTCCTCGTGGGCCGCGATCTGCAGCACCGAATCCACGGAGGTGTAGACGATGGGACGGCCGCTGCGCAGATGCTCCTCGCCCAGGCGCTGGAGGATTTCGGTGCCGGAGGCCTTGCAGTTGCCCAGCACCCCGGGCAGACCGGCCCGGGAGACAAGCCCGTCCAGCAGTTCGGTCGGGACCGAGTCCGTCTCGGGAGAAAAATAGCCCCAGTCCAAGAAAACCGGCGCGCCGGTCATTTCGAAGTGCCCGCTCGGGGTATCCTTGCCCCGGCTGATTTCCGTGGCGCAGCCGTACCTGGCCAGGGGAGAGCCGGAAATCTCCAGACCGGGCGGAACGGCTCCGGTGGAAAGCGCCGCCGCCGCTCCCAGGCCCAGGGAAGAAAGAACCGGGAGCCGCAGCGGGCCCTGGCGTCCGTCATCGGCCAATCCTGCCGCGCAGGCCCGGGCGATGTGACCCAAAGTGTCGGCCCCCAGGTCTCCGAAGCGCTCCGCGTCCGGAGCGCCGCCCACGCCAAGGGAGTCGAGCACCAACAGGCAGACCCGCCTCATCGGCGCGCCTCCTCCGCCCTGGCCAGCACATCGTCCAGCAGGCTGCTGGCTCCGAAACGCAGCGTGCGCGGACTGATCCACTTCCTGCCCATGATCTCCTCCGCCAGACGCAGATAGACCAGCGCGTCGTCCATGACCCGCAGCCCGCCCGAAGCCTTGAAGCCAACCGAGCCACCGCGCCGCGCGATGACTTCGAGCATGGTCCGGGCCGCCATCGGGGTGGCGTGAACCGCGATCTTGCCCGTGGATGTCTTCAGGAAATCCGCCCCCCGATCCACGGCAAGTTCGCTGGCCGCCCTGATCGCCTCGCAGTCGCCAAGGGCCCCCGTTTCGAGAATGACCTTGAGACGCGCCGGGCACGCCTGCCGGCAGGCATCCAGGTACTCGCCCACGCGCTCTTCGAGGCCGTCCAGAAACGCCCGGTACGGAAAGACCAGATCCACTTCCGTGGCCCCCAGGGCCAGCGCTTGCTCGATCTCGCGGACGCTGCCGACAGGGTCCAGTTGGCCCTGCGGAAAATTCACCACCGTGGCCAGCTCGACCCTCGTCACGCCGAGTCGGGCAAGGCAGCTTCGCGCCAGAGGCAGATGCCGGGCGAAAACGCAGATCGCAGCGACCTGGCCGCAGGGCCCCGACGCCTTGGCGCAAAGCGCCTCGATGTCGGAATCGGTCTCGACGCCGGACAGCGACGTCAAATCCAGAAGCGAGACTATCCGCCTCGACTGTTCAAGCATTTCGTGCATGAAACCCCTCAACTCGATGCAAAAAATCAGAATGCAATGCGGATTCACAGCCCCGCCGGACGTCAAGGACCGCATGGTCCCTTCCGGCCCGCAGCAAGACAAAACACGTCGAGCCCGCGGACGCAAGCCTGCGCGGCACTTTTCCGTCAAAAATCGGAGATTCTGCTTGTTCATGAAAGCGGCGTGGGATAAATGGAATGTCCATGATCAGGTATCGAAATCCGCACATGGTTCTGATTGCCGCCCTTATGGCGCTTCTTTTCTCCGCCTCCGTCCGCGCGGAGGAAGTGCTGACCGCCTCTCCGTACTGGCAGGGATTCACCAGCCCCGACGGCCAGGGCCTGTATCACGACCTGATGCGGGCCATCTACGAACCCGGCGGAAACACGATCCGGCATCTGGAGGTCCCGGCCAAACGCGGGCTGATCATGATCCGCGAAGGCGCCGTCGATGTCTACACCTGTCTGACGGAACCGGCGGAAGGCCTGCAACTGGCCGCCGAGCCCATGTATGAGGGCGAGTTTCATGCGCTGTTCCGCAAAAAGGACTTCCCCTACTGGGACGGCGTGACCTCCATGGCGAACAGACGGGTGGTATGGCGGCTCGGATATTACACGCACAAGGAGTTTCCCGTGCCCATCCGGTACTGGGAAACCACCACCGGAGTCGAAGCCCTGAAGAGGGTCGTGCGGGACAGGGCGGATTTTTACGTCGACGACCGCAACCTCATCCTGGAGAGCATGCGCGACTTCAAGCCCCCCCTCGACCAGAACGATTTTCGTATCGAATCCGTAGGATTCCGGCAATATTTTCCAGTCTTCTCCACTTCCGAACGCGGACGGAAACTGCGCGCGACCTTCGAGCAGGGCATGCGCAGCCTGGCGGACCAGGGCAAGCTGGCCCCGATCTATGCGAAGTGGAACCTGCCCATGCCCAGAGCGTACCAGAGATAGACCGGCGCTCCGGCAAAACGCTCCGGGTCGCAAGCGCGAAAACAACAGGCCCCGCACGACCGCCAAGACCCGATCAAAACGCTTCACGAATCCCCACCGGTCTGCCGTCCCGCCCGTCGCCCCGCTCGTCGTCCCGCCCGTCGCCCCGCTCGTTCAGGGCCTCGCAGCGCAGGTGCAGCAGGATATCGGCGCTTTTGGGACCCTGATCGCGGTGTTTTTCCGGCAGGCGCACGGATTTGAGCACGGCAAGCTCGCCTCTGGCCCGCTCCAGATGATCGCCGCCCTGATCCGCCGCGACCAGGCCGAAAAAACTCTCCATCATCCCGGCCTTGTCCAATTCGAGCAACAGCCGCACCCTGGTCGAAGGCCGGAGTTCCGCGTAGCGTCCAGCGGCCATGTGCCAGCGCGCCGCCAGGCGTCCGGCGAGGCGGAAACGGTTCGGAAGGCGCAAGCGCTCGGCCAGGTTCCGGGCCATGTCCGCGCCGGCTTCCTCGTGGCCGTGATGATGCGGCAGCAATTCCGGGAGCGTCGCCGTCTTGCCCAGGTCGTGGCACAGGGCCATCCAGACCCGGAGCATGTCTCCGGAGCAGCGGTCCATGACCCGGGCGGCATGCTCCAGCACGCTGGTTTCGTGAAACATGGGCGGCCCGGCGGGCACGAGATGGGCCCCCTGAAACTCCCTCAGCCACGGCTCAAGCTTCCGCCCGGCCAGCAACGTCCGCAAGAAGTTGCCCGGCGCGGGAGCCGCGCAGGCTTTCAAGACCTCCTGCCCGACCCGTTCCGCCGCCATCAGGCCCAGGGATTGCGGCGTCACGCCCCGCATGGCCGACAGCAGATCTTCATGCACCGTGAAATCCGGAAAAAGCGCCGCGAACCGGGCCGCGCGGATGGCACGCAGGGGATCGGCCAGAAAATTGGCCTGGGCCACGGGGCGCAAAATTTTGTCGCGCAGGTCCGAAAGGGCCTGGGGATGGGCGACAAGACCGCCTGATCCGTCCCTGGCCAGGGCGTTCACGGTCAGATCGCGGGAGGCGAGGTCCTCCTCGATGGTCGCGAACTCCGAGAGCGTGTACTGGGCGTCGCCGCGCACAAAAACCGCGAAACCCTGCCCCACCCTGGTCAGTCCCGGCACCCTGCCTTTGAGTTCCCGCTCGTCGCCGCCGATGGCGACATAGTCGAAATCCACGGGCGCGACGCCCCGCAGCTGATCGCGCACCGCCCCGCCGACAAGATAGATTCTCATGCCGACTCCGCCCGCTCCCGCATCAGCTGGGCCTGGACGCAGCGCAAGACCTCGTAGCCGAATTCCCCGTCCAGGGCCTCCACTGCAGCGCCCAGGGACGCCCGCCCGTAGCGGGAGCCCAGGCATTCCTCGATGCGCGAGAGCTGCGCCCGGGTCAGGCCGGTGACCTCCGCCGCCGTGACAAGTCCCAGGGCGACAGCCTTGGTCAGGTGACCGTAGATCGTGGCGGGCCTTAGGCCCCGATCGGCGGCCACGTCCTCGACGCGCCCCTTTTCCCGGAACAGGTCCAGGCTGGCCTGTTCGGTCCCCGACAAGTCCCGTGAAGCGGGCCTGATCTTCTCCACACGCGGGGCGGGGAGGTCAGGCAATCCTTCCGGACGGCCATGCTCGGATTCGTGTCGCTGCAAGGCCTGCACGAAGCGCTCTCCGTAGGCCGCGAGCTTCATGCGCCCCACTCCGCTGATGCCCGGCAGATCGTCCACCGAACGGGGCCTGTAGCGAACCAGCTCATGCAGGGTCCGGTCCGAAAAGACGGCGTAGGGCGGCACTCCCTGCTCCCGTGAAATCTCGAGCCGCAGCAGGCGCAGACTTTCCCAAAGCGCCCGGGCCTCGGACGAGGGCGCGTCGGCCCGTCCGGCGCCCAGGTCCCTGGGCGCGCCCTTGACCGGAACCGGATCGCGGCGAAGCGCTACCCCGCGCCCGCCTTTCATGACCTCCCAACTCCGGGCGTTGAGTTTCAGGGCCCCGTACCCCTCCATGTCCACATCGGCCAGTCCCGCCGCCACCAGCTGACGGAAGACGCTCAGCCACTCCGGCCTGGACAGCTCCGTGCCCACGCCGAAGGTCGAAAGGTTCTCATGCCCCCAGCGCTCCATGGTCCGGGACATCTTGCCGACCAGCATGTCGGCCAGATGACCCGCGCCAAAGCCTTCCTTGGCCCGGTAAATGGCCGACAGCGCCTTCTGGGCCGCCACCGTCCCGTCCCAGGATTCCACGGGGTTCAGGCAGATGTCGCAGTTGCCGCAGGGCTCGGGCAGCTCCTGCCCGAAATAGCGCAAAAGCACCTGGCGCCGACAGTTGGTGGTCTCGCAGTATCCCAGCAGAGAGGTCAGTTTCTGCTGCTTGAGCCGTTCATGCCGGGCCCGGCTCTCGGCGCGCCCCTCACCGGCCTCGGCAGGCAAAGGAGTGGACCCTGCGTCCATGGCCACCAGGCGGCGCAGCATGGCGATATCCCCCAGACCGTAAGTCATCCAGGCCACGGCGGGCAGGCCGTCCCGCCCCGCGCGGCCCGTTTCCTGATGATAGGCCTCGAGGCTGGTGGGCGGATCGAGATGCGCCACGAAACGCACGTTGGGCTTGTCCACGCCCATGCCGAAGGCCACGGTGGCGACCATGATCACCCCGTCCTCGCGCATGAAGCGCTCCTGATTGCGCTCGCGCACGGCCCCGTCCAGTCCGGCGTGATAGGGCAGGGCCGTGAATCCCTGCTTGCACAGACTCGCCGCCGTGGCCTCGACCTTCTTGCGGGACATGCGGTAGACGATGCCCGCATCCCCGACAGGCCGGGAGCGCAGAAAACCGGCCAGCTGCTGTTCGGGATGGTCCTTCAGCGTGACGAGATACCGGATGTTGGGGCGATCGAAGCCGGAGGCGAAAACCCGCGCCGATTCCAGGCCAAGCTGACGGATGATGTCCGCCCGGGTCAGGTCGTCGGCCGTGGCGGTCAGGGCCAGGCGCGGCACCCGCGGAAACCGTTCGGCCAGCAGGCCGAGGCGGGTGTATTCGGGGCGGAAATCATGGCCCCACTGGGACACGCAGTGCGCCTCGTCGATGGCGAAGAGGGCCAGCGGAACGCGCTCCAGCTGCTCCAGAAAACCCGGCAGAAAAAGACGCTCCGGAGCGACGTAGATCAGGTCCAGCCGCCCGGCCAGCAACTCCGACTCCACTCCGCGGGCCTCGACAGCCGAAAGGGAGGAGTTGAGATAGGCCGCGCGCACCCCGTTCTGGGTCAGGCTCTGCACCTGGTCGCGCATGAGCGCGATGAGCGGCGAGACGACCACGGCCGTGCCGGGCCTGAGCAGGGCGGGAATCTGGTAGCACAGGGACTTGCCGCCGCCGGTGGGCATGAGCACCACGGCGTCATCACCGGCCACGAGCGTGTCGATGATGGCCTCCTGGGGCCCGAGAAAGGCGTTGTAACCGAAAACCGTGCGCAGAACATCAAGCGCTGTGGGCATAAGGACCTCGTTCATGAATGATTTGCCGCCCAACTGAACGCGCAAACCTGTTGCCATGTCCAAAGCGGGCAGAAGCGGCGCCTGGCGAATTCAGAAAACTGCAACACTTTGAAATAAAACATCAATCGGCGCGAATGCCGCGATTCAAGCAGGAAGCGTGGACAGCCCGCTGAAAATCGCCTCGGGCCCGGACTCTAGACCCGACAAAGCGCCAACGCAAGAAACCGCCCCTCTCCCACCCGGATTCGCCAGTTATTTCAGAACATACTTGAACAATGCCCAAGAGTCCTTTACTACAACCTGTAGTTTTTATTCATCACCCTTGGAGGAAGGTATGCATTTTTTCGCGCTCCTCATACTGAGTCTTACGCTGCACGCAAGCATTGCCCAGGCGCAACCCGAAGTGGCGGGGTTCATAAAATCCGTCGAGGGCCAGGGACTGATCGTGCGTGACGACGCCTCCCTGCCCGCCAACCCCGGCGATATCGTGCACGTCAGCGATGCCGTGACGACTATGGAAAACAGCGCAATCGGCATCATGCTGGAGGACGACACCCTCATCTCCCTGGGACCGGACAGCCGTCTGGAGCTGGGCGACTTCGCCTTCGCGCCCCAGGAAGAAAAATTCTCCCTCGCCATCCGACTGCTGAAAGGCTCCTTCGCCTACATGTCCGGAGTCATCGGCCGTCTGGCGCCGGAAAAAATCCATATCGAAACTCCGGACGCGGTCATCGCCGTCCACGGCACCAGCTTTCTGGTCAAGGTGGAGGAATAGACCATGCGCCTTCTGCTGCTCATGCTCTGCCTGGCCTTTGCGGGCTGCGCGGCCAAGGGAACGACCGTGGTCCTGGTCGAAGATCCCGACGGCACGGTCGGGCAGGTGGAGGTCGGCACCACCGCCGGCACGCAAAGCCTCAACGCCGCCGGCCAGAGCACTTCGGTCAAGGACTCTTCGGCCCGCCCCTCTCCCGTGCGCACCCTCGACCGGACGGACATCGAAAAGGAATACGGTCCGGCCATCCAGGCCATGCCGACCCCTCCGGAAAAATTCCTTCTGTACTTCGAATTCGGTCGCGCCGAGCTGACCCTCGAATCAAAGCCCGCTCCGGCCAGGATTCTTGAGTCCGTCCAACGCAGGAATTCGCGTGACGTGCGCGTCAACGGCCATTCGGACACGATCGGCCCGCGCGCGGACAATGCGCGGCTCTCCCTGGAACGGGCGGAGGAAGCCCGCGTTCTGCTGGTCCAGGAAGGCGTGGACCCCGCCATCATCAAGGTTTTATCCCACGGCGAGGGCAACCCGCTCATCCCCACGCCGGACGAAACGCCCGAACCCCGGAACCGCCGCGTGGAAGTGCTGGTCCGTTGACCTTCCATAGGACGGATCGGCGCAACCCATGAAGCACACGCGATACCGCCGCCGGGACATCCTGCGCCTTTTCGCCGCGGGGTGCGTCATCACGCTCTGCGTGGTCGTCGTGCACGTCATGCGCCCGGAGCTGCTCATTCATTTCGAGCACAAGGTCTACGACGTCATGCTCTCCCAGACCGGCGAGCGCCCGTCGAGCAACGTCCCGGTGCTCATCGCCATCGACGACAGGTCCCTGACCCGGCTTGGCCAGTGGCCGTGGCCGAGGGACATCCTGGGCCGCCTGATCACCCGGCTTCGCGAGGCCGGGGCCGACACCGTGACCCTGGACCTGATCCTGTCCACCCGCGACAGAACCTCGCCTGCGTTGCTGCTGGAGGAATTGCGGCGCGATTCCGGCCTGAGCCTGAATCTCAAGGAAATCCCCCGGGGCAGACTGGACCACGACCTGGTCCTGGCCGACGCCTTGAGGCAAATCCCGTCCGTCCTGGGGTACAAGCTGCTCTTCGCTCCAATGCAGGGCGATGCGTCCGCCTGCCGCATCCATCCGATCATGACCGACCAGAACCTGCCCCCCGTATTTTCGCTGCATGAGGCCCGGGACGCCATCTGTTCCCTGCCGAGCCTGGGCGAGGCGGGGACGAGTTCGGGATTCATCAATGCCCTGCCGGACTCCGACGGCGTCATCCGGCGGATTCCGATCATCGCCACGCACGAGGATTCCCTGATCCCCGGCCTGACCCTGGCCACGGCCCTGATCCGGCAACAATCCGCCTTCGGGCTGGGACAGGACGCCGACGGAGGCTTCGTGCAACTGGGCCCGCTACGCGCGCATACCGACCCCCAAGGCAACCTGCTGCTCAGATACCGGGGCCCCAGCGGCACGTTCCCGACATATTCCGCCGTCGACATCCTGAGCGCCCCCCTGCCCGATCTGCGCGGCCGCGTGGCCATTGTCGGGCCTACGGCCTCGGGGCTTGGCGACAATCACGTCACGCCCCCGGACCGCATCTTTCCCGGCATCGAAATCCACGCCACGGCCCTGGACAACCTGCTCCAAAACGACGCCCTGGTCCGCCCGGCCTGGGGGATCGGCGCCGAAGCCTGTTCCATCGTGGTGGTCGGCATCCTGTCGAGCCTCTTGATGATGTCCGCCGGCCCCCTGGCCTGCGCGACCGGACTGGTCCTTGGCGGGGCCGGGCTGTGGTTCGCCGGGCTGTGGCTCCTGGACGGCCCCGGCTACTGGATATCCCCGTTGTCCGCCACGCTGGTCCTGGTGGGCAACGTGGCCATCCTGAGCCTGCTCAAGTACGCCATGGAAGAGCGCGAACTGCGCATCCGCAGCCAGCAGCTCGTTCAGACCCAGGATGCCACCATCCTGAGCCTCACCGCCCTGGCCGAGACCCGCGACCCCGAAACCGGCGGACACATCCAGCGCACCCGCGATTACATCCGCGTCCTGGCCCGCTGCCTGGCCCGCAAACCGAAATTCCGGGCCCGGCTCGATCCGGAAAGCATCGAACTGCTCTACAAATCGGCCCCCCTGCACGACATCGGCAAGGTCGGTATCGCCGACGGCATTCTGCTCAAGCCTGGCCGCCTGACCGAGCAGGAATTCAAGGAGATGCAGCGGCACACGATTCTCGGCGCGGATACGCTGGCCGAAGCGGAACGGCTCAGCGCCAACGGCAACGATCGGTCCTTTCTGGGACTGGCGCGCGAAATCGCCCTCTCCCATCATGAAAAATGGGATGGCACGGGCTATCCGCAAGGGCTCAAAGGGGAGGACATCCCCCTGGGCGGCAGGCTCATGGCCCTGGCTGACGTCTACGACGCCCTGACCACCAGGCGCATCTACAAGGAGGCCATGTCCCACCGCGAGGCGATGCAAATCATCGTCGACGGTCGAGGCGCCCATTTCGACCCGGACGTGGTCGACGCGTTTCTGGAAACCCAGGACGAATTCCTGAAAATCAGCACCCGCTACGACTGATCCAGCGATGGCGGAAACAGGACAAATCCGTTGACTTGTCCTGCCCCTCGCCCCCATGTATGTCCCGCGCATCGGGCTGGCCTCTTTTCATCCACCTTAAGCACCAACGCAACATGACCATCTACGCCTTTCTCGGAGCCCTGGAACAGGGTTTTCTCTATGGCATCATGGCCCTCGGGGTGTACCTGACCTTTCGCATCCTCGACTTTCCCGACCTGACCGTGGACGGCAGCCTGCCGCTGGGCGCGTCGGTCAGCGCGGTGACCATCACCGCCGGATACAGCCCCTACCTGGGCGTGGCGCTGGCCGCCGGGGCGGGATTCCTGGCCGGGGCGGCGACGGCGATCCTGAACACCAAACTCAAAATCCTGCACCTGCTGGCCTCCATCCTGACCATGATCTCCCTGTATTCCATCAATATCCGGATCATGGGCGGCCCCAACGTGGCGCTCCTCGGCACGCCTTCGGTGCTGACGGATCTGGAGAAGCTGGGACCGCCCCTCTACCAGCTCACGCCCGCGTTCTTTTTCGTGGTCGCGGCCCTCGTCACCGGCGGCCTGATCTGGTTCCTGCACACGGAGTACGGCCAGGCCATGCTGGCCACCGGCGACAATCGCCAGATGATCACGGCCCAGGGCGTGAACACGGACAACGTCATCATCTTCGGGGTCGGGCTCTCCAACGCGCTGGTCGCCTTCAGCGGCGCGCTCATCGCCCAGAATCAGGGCGCGGCGGACGTGAACATGGGCGTGGGCACCATCGTCGCCGGGCTGGCCTCGGTCATTCTCGGAGAGACGGTCTGCGGCAAGGCGACCATCGCCCGCGCCTGCGTGGCGGTCATCGCCGGCTCCATCCTCTACCGCACGGCCATCGCCCTGGCGCTGGGAGCCGAGCTTGGCGGCTTTTCCTTCACCCCCAGCGACCTGAACCTGATCACCGCCTTCCTGGTCATCGCGGCCCTGACCTCGCCCATGCTCAAACGGAGGCTCGCCCGATGATCCGCGTCCAGGCCATCAATAAGTACTTTCACCGGGGCAGTGTGAACGAAGTGCACAGCATCCGGGACCTGTCCATCGACATCGAGCAGGGCGACTTCATCACCATCATCGGCTCCAACGGAGCGGGCAAGTCGACCTTTCTGTCCTGCCTGGCCGGGACCCACGCCCTGGACTCCGGCAGCATCAGCGTGGCCGGGACCGACGTGACCCGCTGGCCCGAATACAAACGCGCCCGCTTCATCGGACGGGTATTCCAGGACCCGCTCATGGGCACCTGCGCCAGCGGCTCCATCGCCCAGAATCTGGCCCTGGCCCAAAAAAGGGGACAGCGGCGCGGGCTGGCCAGAGGGGTCAAGACGACGGACCAGGAAGCTTTCCGGGAACGCCTGCGTTCCCTGGGGCTGGGCCTTGAAGACCGCATGCAGGACCGGGCCGGCCTCCTTTCGGGCGGCCAGCGCCAGGCCCTGACCATGGTCATGGCCACCCTGGTGCGCCCGGAACTGCTCCTGCTGGATGAGCACACCGCCGCCCTCGATCCCAAGACAGCGGCCCAGATTCTGGAATTGACCAAAGGCCTCGTCGCCGAGCACGGCCTGACCACGCTCATGGTCACCCACAACATGCACCAGGCCCTGAACCTGGGCAACCGGCTGATCATGATGCACCGGGGCCGCATCATTCTCGACGCGCGCGGAAAGGAGAAGACGGACCTGACCGTGGAAGCGCTGCTGGACAAGTTCCAGACCCAGGCCGACGCGGAGGTGTCCGACCGGATGCTCCTGGGCTGAAGCACTTAGCACGCTCTTTGCTGTCCGAGAGGCCGCAAGGAGGACACATGAAAGACGACACCCGCCTGTACCGCATACCGGTTCTGACCGCTTTCGGCCTGATGCTGGCCCTTTGCATCTGGGCGTCCTGGTCCTGGCAAGGCTACCAGGAACGCTCCCATGAATGGCGTCGCCAGCGCGCCCAGGACAGCTTCGCCACCCTGAATGCGGTCATCGCGTCCATGAGCAACGGCGAGCTGACGGACTGGAGGCAGATCGAGACGGTGCTTTCGAGCATCATCCGGGACTCGCGCACCCTCTTCGTCGTGGTTCAGGGACGCCACGGACGCCTGGCGCAGACGGGGGCCATGCCGGAATTCCTGATGACGACCAGCACCAGGGGCGAGATGGACATGGAGCACGTCTTCGTCATGTGGGCCCCCCTCCAACCGATCCAAATCCCGTCCGACTGGGCCGAGGCCCTGGAATCCACCAGCCTTGGCCTGGGCCTGTGGCCGCGCAGCAACCCGGTCATGTACCTGGGTTTGCGCAGCGCCTCGGAAAGCTTCACCGCATCATGGTTCTGGAAACGCCAGGCGCCCATCTTCGCCTCCGCCCTGGTCTGCATTCTGGCCGCCACGGCTGTCTGGATCACGGGCATCCGCCGCCGCATCCTGGCCGGAGAACTGGCCGCGGAGCGCATCCGCAGCGCCCATCTGGAAGAGCTGGGGCTGGCAGCGGCCGGGCTGGCCCACGAAACCAAGAACCCGCTGGGCATCATCATGGGCATGGCCCAACAGATCGAGGCTCGCCACGACATCCCCGCCGAGAGCAGGGACATGCTCGGACACATCATGGACGAGGTGGACAAGGCCTCGTCGCGGCTGGGCAACTTCATGAACTTCGCCCGGCAGCGCAAGCCGAGCCTGTCGCCGGTGCGCGTGGACAGGCTCTGCCATGAGACGACCCGGATTCTCGGGCCCGACTTCGAGGCCGCCGGAGTGGAGCTGCTCATCCAGGTGGCGGAAGCGACCATCGCCGCCGACGAGGCCATGCTGCGCCAGATCCTGGTCAACCTGCTGCTGAACAGCCTGCACGCATCCCCGGCCGGAAGCACCGTGCGAATCGTGCTGCGCGGACGCGCGCGCACCTTCGATCTCTGCGTGGAAGACCAGGGGCGAGGCATCCCGGAGGAACTGCTGCCGGACATCTTCAAGCCCTACGTCAGCGGATCGGCCACGGGGCACGGCCTGGGACTGGCCATCGTCAAACGGATCGTCGAAGCCCACGGCTGGAAAATAAGCGCCCGCTCCGAACGGAGCCAGGGCACGGTCATGACCATAACCGGAATCAGAACCGCACGAGAGGCTCCATGAACAGAACCGTCCTGATCGTCGATGACGAGATTCGCTACCGCGAACTGTACGCCCGCGTGCTGCGGGATGCGGGCTTCGACGTGCTGGAAGCCGGAAGCGCCGCCGAGGCCCTGCTGGTGCTTGAGAAGACGGCTCCGGACATGATCGTCAGCGATGTGCGCATGCCCGGCGAAAGCGGCCTCGACCTTCTGCGCCGCGCGCGCGGGGAAAAACCGGAACTGCCCTTTCTCCTGGTCACGGCCTACGCCGACGTGCGCGAGGCCGTGGACGCCCTCAAGCTCGGAGCCGTGGACTACCTGGCCAAGCCCGTGGACCTGGACGAGCTTCTCTCGGCGGTGCGCGACACCCTGGGCGTGCGCCTGAACGAGGACACGGAGCTGCCCACCGGCTCGCTTGAAGGAATCGTGGCCGAAAGTCCGGCCATGCGCGCCGTGCTGCGCGACGCGTACCGCGTGGCCCGAAGCGACGCCACGATCCTCCTGACGGGCGAGAGCGGCAGCGGAAAAGAGGTCGTGGCGCAGTTCATCCATGCCCACAGCCTGCGCCGCGACAAAGCGCTCATCCCGGTCAACTGCGCGGCCATCGCCCCCTCCCTGCTGGCCAGCGAACTGTTCGGCCACGAGAAAGGGGCCTTCACCGGAGCGGTGAACAGGCGCAAGGGATATTTCCGCGAGGCCAACGAAGGAACGCTCTTCCTGGACGAGATCGGCGATCTGCCCCTTGAGCTGCAACCCTCCCTGCTGCGGGCCACGGAGACCGGGCGCATCACCCCGGTGGGTTCGGACAAGGAGAGCGTCGTCGATTGCAGGCTCATCGCGGCCACCAATCACAACCTGGAAGCCGATGTGGCCGCCGGGCGGTTCCGCCAGGATCTTTTTTACCGCATCAACGTCATCACCATCGAGATCCCGCCCCTGCGCGAGCGCCCAGAGGACATCGCGCCTCTGGCCCGCCTCTTCCTGAACCGCGACAGCGCGGAAAACAGGCGTCTTTCCCGCTCCACCCTGCAAACCCTCGCCAGCCACCCCTGGCCCGGCAACGTGCGCGAACTGGCCAACGCCATGGCCCATGTGCGCCTGCTCAGCCAGACCGACGTCATCCTGCCCGAACATCTGCCGCCCGCCGTGCGCAAGCCGGCAGGCAAGGGGGAATCGCGTCCCTGCGTGCACGCGGACGAGCGGATCGAAACCAAGACCCTCGTGCAGCACGAAATCGAAGCCGTCACGGCCGCCCTGCGACAGACCGGCGGCAACCGCACCCATGCGGCCGAGCTTCTGGGCATCACCCGGCGCGGCCTCATCTACAAGATCAAACGCCTGGGAATCGGGTAGCGGCGGTGTGAAAAGAATGCTCGCAAGAGTCCAACCCGGACAGATTTCATCCACCCGCAGCTTCCCGAAGACCTTGAGACGGCGCTGATCTTCCCGCAAAACCCCGCTTCGCCCCCTTGGCATGGACCTTGCCTGGAACACCTCGGAATCCCAGGAGGAACCATGAACATTCTATCCAAAAAAACACGCCTTTTCCTGCTCGCCACCATGCTCTGCCTTCATTTTCTGGCCGTCCCGGCCATGGGCGAAGACAACGGGGCGGGGCGAAAACCTTCGGCACGCCACCTCGAAAAACACGGCGGCCCCAATGACCGGGGTCGGGCCGCGGTGCGGACCGAGGAACACGGGAATCTCAAAAAACACGGCACGCAACAGGCCCAGCCGCGCAGGCAGGACCGGGCCGGCAGGCGCCAAGGACAGGACCGGGTCCGTGAGGCCAAATCCGCCCCTCGGCGCGAGACGCGACGGGAATTCGAGGCATCGGGCAGTGCCGTGAAGGCCGCAGATCATGGCTCGCGCAGGCCCGCGGCGACAGCGAAGCTTCCCGACTCCCGGCAGGCGCCGCGCGAACATGCCGAAAAGAGCGTGGACAGGCATCGCGCGACGGAAATCCACGCTCCCCGGCAGGAAAAAACAGCGCGCGCAAGCCACTCCGCGACACGCCGGGCCGATTGGCGAGACGGTCCCGCCAAAGGCCCGTATTCCGACCTGCGCGATCACAACAAGCATGTCAGGGAAAACAGGCATTACCCGCACATCCGTCACGACAGAAGACCCGTGACGGTCAAGCGCGTGATCCACAAGATTCCCGAGCGCCACGCCGTGATCGTGCATGGTCGGGAGCGGTATCATTACCATTCGGGACGGTTCTACCGCCCCTGGGACAACGGCTTCATCCTGGTGCGCCCCCCGCTGGGGCTGGTCGTGCTGAACATCCCCATCGGCAGCCGCATGGTCATCTCGGCGGGCATCACCTACCATGTCTTCGGCGATGTCTATTACAGACGGATACCCAGCGGATATCAGGTCGTGGAGCCCATTCGCGGCCCCGTCGCGGGATGGCCCGAGCGGGTCGAGGTGATCACCGACCTGCTCAACGTCCGCTACGGACCGCAGACGCATGAGGAAGTCATCGCGCAGGTCGATCGCTACACGACCTTGCGCGTTTTGGGCGGCGCGCCCGGATGGCTGTACGTGGAAGTGGACGGAGAGGACGTGCGCGGCTGGGTCATGGAGCGCTACGTCGCGTCCGGCAGCGCTCTCGGCTGACACGGGTTCGGGGATGGAAGCGGCCGGGGCGCTCTCCCGGCCGTTCTCATCCCCGCAGGCGGCGCATCAGCTCAAGGGCCATGACGTGCCGGTTGAAGGGCGGAATGATGTAGACGCCCGCGAAATGGGGCCAGGCGTATTCCAGAAGCTCCCAGGCGATGTCCACGCCCTCGTCCTGACCGCGATCCCCGGCCCGGGCCATGCGCTCACGGGTCGCGGCGGGGATCTCGATGCCCGGGAACTCGTTGTGCAGGAACTCGGCGTTGCGGCTGCTGGCCAGGGGCATGATGCCAAGCACGATGGGCGCTTCGATGTGTTTGGTCGCGGCCAGGATCTCGTCGATCCGCTCCCGGGAATACACGGGCTGGGTCAGGAAATAGGCCGCCCCGGCCGCGATCTTCTTCTCCATGCGCCCGACCTGCAAGGCCATGTTGCGCGTGTTGGGGTTGAACGCTCCGCCGATGCAGAAGTTGACCGGCAGGCGCATGGCGTCGCCATAATGGTTGCGCCCCTGGTTGAATCCGGCCAAAAGCCGCATCAGCTCCAGGGAACGCAGATCGTAGACACCCGAGACCCGCTCCGAGCTTCCGGCGGAAGGCGGGTCGCCGGTCACGGCCAGCACGTTGTGCAGGCCGGAGGCGGCCAGGCCCATGATGGTCGACTGCATGCCGACCAGATTGCGGTCGCGGCCGGTCAGGTGCACCACCACGTCAAGGCCGGTCCGGTCCCGGACCATGCCCGCCAGTACGATGTTGGACAGGCGCGGCACGGCCAGCGGATTCTCGGCGACGGTGATGGCGTCCACCCCGGCCTCGGCCAGGGCCTCCGCCGCGGCCAGCACCGGCTCCACATCCAGATGCTTGGGCGGGTCGAGTTCGACCAGGATGACCTTGCCCTGCGCCAGCCTTCCGGCCAGACGCGTCGGCGCGGCCGTGGGCAGACCGGCCTCGGTCGCGGACGCGGACGCCGCGCGCTTCTCCGGCGAACCCGCGTCCAGGGCGCGGGTCAGGGCCGCGATATGCTCCGGCGTGGTGCCGCAGCATCCGCCCACAAGACGCGCGCCATAGGCGGCGCAGGCCGCCGTGCGACGGGCGAAATACTCGGGCGAGGAGGCGTAGATGAGGCGGTCGCCCAGGGATTCGGGAAAACCGGCGTTGGGCAGCACCGAAAGAGGAACCGACACGGCCCCGAGCCCCTGAACCACCTCCAGGGCGTTGCCCGGACCAATGCCGCAGTTGAGCCCCACCAGATCGGCGCCGGCCCGGATCAGGGCGTCGAAGCATTCCCGCGCCGTGCGCCCGGAATGGGTCCGTCCGCGCGGGGTGAAGACCATCTGCGCGGCCACTGGCGCGTCGACCGCGGCCTTGACCCCGCGCAGGGCGGTCAGCAGCAGGGACAGACTGGCAAAGGTTTCGAGGATGATGAAATCAACGCCTCCCTCCACCAGCGCACGGGCCTGTTCGGCGAAAATGTCTTCCAGTTCCGCCTCCGGGACCCTTTCCTCCCCCATGCGGCCCAGGGGCCCCATGGCCCCGGCCACCCATCCCCCGGCTCCGACCTGGCCGCGCGCCAGATCGGCGCCGCGCAGGTTGATCTCCCGGGTCCTGCCCGCCAGATCGAAACGGCCAAGCTTGACCCTGTTGGCCCCGAAGGTGTTGGTCTCGATGACTTCAGCCCCGGCGTCGGCGTAGGCCTTGTGAATGGAGCGCACCAGAGCGGGATCGGTCAGGTTCAGGGCGTCGTAGCAGGCCGAGGCGTCCACGCCGCGATCAAACAGCAGCGAGCCCATGGCCCCGTCGGCCACCACCACCCGATGCTTGAGAACCGTCAGGATGTCCTGTTTCACCGCGCCCCTCCCACATCCGCCAGACCGACCCTGTGCACCCCAAGCGCCTCGCGCTGCACGGCGCGGGCGTAGCGCACCGCCGGATGGCCGAACATCATGGCATACATGGAGCGGTGGTCCGCCGGAATGCCCAGGGCCCGCCCCAGTTCCGGGACCACGCTTTGCAGCGCCCAGCGCGCAAAGCCGCACCAAAGGGTGCCAAGCCCCAGGCTCTGGGCCATGAGTTCGAAACAGGACAGGGCGATGAACGGATCCGCTTCCGGCGCGGCCGCGTCCCTGGACGCGGAGGCGATGATCATGTGCGGCGCGCGGCGGTAGATCACGTCGCGGCCCTGATCGTAGGCGCTCAACAGTTTGGCGAAGAACTCCATGCCGTCGGGCAGGCCGTCCGCGATCACCGCCTTGCGGATGCCCTCCATGGTTCGGACCCGGATTTCCTCCATCACCTGGGGGTCGTCGACCAGGGTGAAGCGGACCAGGCGCTGGTTCTTGCCCGTGGGCGCGTAGGCCGTCACGTCCATAAGCCGATCGATCACGGTCCGCTCCACGGCCTGCGAAAGGAAACGGCGCACCGAGCGGCGGCTCCTGATCAGATTTTCCAGCCCGTCGGCCGAGGGCGGCAGCACAGGGACGCTCTTGTCCGGATCCTTGCCCAGGATGGACAGGGCCGCGGTGGGACAAACGGCCAGGCAGTGCTGGCAACGGATGCAGTGCGCTTCGCGGTGTTCCGGGATGCGCGGCAGGCCCGCGTCCATGTCGATGATGGACACGGGGCAATCGGCCGCGCATTCCCCGCACTGCACGCACCGGGTTTCGTCTACGATGAAATCAAGCATGGTACCTCCAATCGCCGTGAACGGCAGACACGTTTCTCCTACGGTTTGAGCCGTGGATGCACAAGTGCGCCGACGGAGCGCAACATTGTTGCGCCCGCCTTGACTTCGCGCAAATCTGTTGCATAAATATCCTTCTCAAATCATGGAGGAAAAATGAAAATCACGCTGACAACACTGACTTTGTTGCTGTGCCTCGGCGCGGTGTCGGCGTTGGCCGCGCCCACAGCCTTCGTGACCATCCCCCCGCAGAAATACTTCGTGGACAGGGTCGGAGGCGGGCTCGTCCCCGTCTCCGTCATGGTCGAGCCCGGAGCCAACCCCCATGCCTATGAGCCGCGCCCCAGACAGATGACCGAACTGGCCAAGGCGTCGATCTATTTCACCATCGGCGACAGCTTCGACCAGACCTGGCTCGGGCGGCTCACGGGCGCGAATCCGGACATGAGCGTCGTGCACACGGCCGAAAACATCGCCAAGATCCCCATGGACGAGGGCACGCCCCATGACGGGGGCCACGCTGACGAAAACCACGAAGGCGGATCGCGCGAAGCCCATGACGCACAGCACCGGGAACGCCATGATCACGATCATGACGCCCTCGATCCGCATATCTGGCTCGACCCGGCGCTGGTCAAGATTCAAATCGCCCATATCCGCGACGGACTCTCCCGCGTCGATCCCGGACACGCGGAACTCTACGCCGCCAACACGGCCGCATTCGAGCGCGACATCGACGCTCTGGACCGCGAAATCCGCGCCATCCTTGAGCCCATTCCCCCGGCCAGGCGCACATTCCTCGTCTTCCATCCGTCCTGGGGCTATTTCGCCCGCGCCTACGGGCTGACCCAGGCCTCCATCGAAGTGGACGGCAAGGAGCCAAGCCCCCGGGATCTGGCGCGGATCATCGCCGCCGGAAAGGAATCCGGGGCGCGGGTTGTTTTCGTACAGCCCCAGTTTTCGCGCAAAAGCGCCGCCGTCATCGCCCGGCAGATCGGCGCCACGGTCGTTCCCCTGGACCCGCTGGCCGAGGACTGGGCCGAAAATCTGCGCAGCGCTGCCCGCGCCTTGGCCGAGGCGCTGCGCTGACGCGCGGCACTTGAAGCCGGGCAGTCCTTGCCCTTCGCACCATACACAACAGGACTCGCATGAACGACCACTCCTGCCCCACCTGCTCCGGACATGACCACCCGCGCATTCCAGAGCCGCACTTCAGACCCTTTCCCGGGACCGGAACGCCGGTCATCGAGCTGCGGGGAGTCTGCTTCTCCTACGACGAACGGGAGGTGCTCTCGGATGTCGACCTGACGGTCGCAAGCGGCGACTTCATGGCCGTCATCGGTCCCAACGGGGGGGGCAAGACCACCCTGGTCAAGCTCATCCTCGGACTGCTCACGCCCAAGGCGGGAACAGTCCGCGTGCTGGGGGCCGACCCCCTGTCCACGCGGCCCGCCGTGGGCTACGTGCCGCAACACGCCCTGATCCAGCCCAGCTTCCCGGTCACGGTGCACGAGGTGGTCCTGCTTGGACTGCGCCGCGAAGGCGGGCTGCTGTCCTCCCGGCGCTGGCCCGGCTACCGTGGACGGGACAGGGAAAAGGCCATGGATGCGCTGCGCATGGTGGACATGGCCGAACTGTCCTCCCGCCGCTTCGACGCCCTGTCCGGGGGGCAGAAGCAGCGCGTGCTGGTGGCCCGCGCCCTTGTGTCGGACCCGGCCCTGCTGCTCTTCGACGAACCGACCTCGAACATCGATCCCCAAGGCAAGCTCTGCCTTTTCGATCTGCTTTCGAACCTGAGCGCATCCATCACCATCGTCATGGTCAGTCACGACCTCATCTCCGCCTCCACGCGCATTTCAAGCGTGGCCGTGGTCAACCGCGCATTGATCCAGGGCGCGGGGCGGGAGCTCACGCCGTCCATGCTCGAACTGATCTACGGCACCCACGACGCGTCCTGCCCCCTGGACGAATACATCAAGGGCGTGTCCTCCATCTTTGGCCAGACCGGCCCGAGGAGTTCCGTATGAACGCGGTCCTGGGCATGGAATTCATGCAAAACGCCCTGCTGGCCGGCCTCCTGGCCAGCCTGGCCTGCGGGGTCATCGGCTCGCTCGTGGTCGTCAACCGCCAGGTCTTCATGGCCGGAGGCGTGGCCCACACCGCCTACGGCGGGGTCGGCCTGGCCTTCTTTCTGGGATTGCCGGTCTTGCCCTGCGCCGTGGGCTTCACGGTCCTGGCCGCGCTGATCATGGCCCTGGCCTCTTTTGGCCGCAGCGAGCGCAGCGACGGGATCATCGGCATCATGTGGGCCGCAGGCATGGCCTTCGGCATCATCCTCATGGATCTGACTCCGGGCTACAACGTGGACCTCATGAGCTACCTCTTCGGCAGCCTCCTGGCCGTGCCCAGAAGCGACATCTGGTTCATGCTGCTGCTCGACGCCATCCTCCTGGCCATGGTCCTGTTCTGGTACAAGGACTTTCTGTCCCTGTCCTTCGACATGGAATTCGCCCGCTCCACGGGGGTGCCCGTGCGCCTGCTCTACGCAGTGATGCAGGTCATGACCGCCGTGACCGTGGTCATGGTCATCCAGATCGCCGGGCTTATTCTGGTCATCGCCCTTTTGACCATTCCGCCCATGCTGGCCGAGCTCTTCACGGACTCCCTGTGGAAGACCATGGCCCTGGCCTCCCTGGCCAGCCTGTTCTTCTGCCTGAGCGGACTGGCCATCTCCTATCATCTGGACCTGACCTCAGGCGCGTCCATCATCGCCGTGGCCACGGCCGGCTACATCCTGGCCTGGGGGTTCAAATCGCTGCGGAGAGGCGCGTGAAGGCGCGCATGTCCGAAACGGCTGCCAAAAAGCGGCTGCGCGAGGCCGGTCTTGAAATCACCGACCACCGTCTGCGGGTGCTCATGGCCGTGGGCAACACCGCCCAACCCTCCAGCGCCCCGGAGATCCTGAAAAAAGTCAGCAACCGCCAAGACATCAACCGGGTCACGGTCTACCGCATCCTGGATCTGCTGGTGAAACACGAGGTCCTGAACCGCCTGGGGCTTGGCGAAAAGCCCCGGCGTTTCTGCCTGCGCAGCGACCAGGAGGACGAGCACCCGCATTTCCATTGCACGCGCTGCGACTGCTACATCTGCCTGGACATCCATGACCTGCCCCTCGATCGGCGGGCCATCGAGCGCCTGTCTCTCGATGTCAGCCATGTCGATATCCGGCTCGACGGCATCTGCCCCGCCTGCAGGGCCAAAGCCTCCCGCTCCTGAATTCCTGGCCGGCCTTGCCGCTCCATCCGTTGCCCAACTACGGCATCGGGTAGCCGGGGGAGTCACCTCCCCCTAGCTCCCACACCACCGTACGTACGGTTCCGTATACGGCGGTTCCGGTCCTGTGTTTTGGCTTTCTTTGTCGAGTGGTCCATCCTCTTTGTTCGCGCC
>Ga0265295_1000267_pt1 | contig 107949 bp, 96 predicted proteins | sample Munlansysbiofilm_FD_192503 | JGI IMG/M metagenome (GOLD analysis project Ga0265295, IMG submission 192503) | Leachate microbial communities from a municipal landfill in Southern Ontario, Canada - Methane capture system biofilm | ecosystem: Engineered > Solid waste > Landfill > Unclassified ...
AACAATTTCTGTTGCTGAATGTCAGGACCGCGCATATTTCCACCTGTTTGTCAGTTATTCCAATTGGTTGGATAATACACGGTATTGTTTTACATGTCCCGTTGTTTATGAGTTTTTCAACAGCCTGATAATGTTTGTAACTACTGCACAAAGGAACAGGAGGTTTTCATTTTTACTCTTTATTTTTTCTGTACACTTCACAAACTTACATACGCAACACGTGTCCAATATCCGGCCGATTTTCCACCAAAGCGAACAGGCTGATGAAATTCTACACTATGCAGCTTGACAAAAGACGGTAAACGATGTGATAAAGGCAACGTAAAAAAAGAGTTCTCAGCATGCGGAACTCCAATGGCAGGCTTCGTTGCCTTAAAATAACACCCGGAAAATGATGCGAGAAGAGCCCGAAGAAGACCCTGGACCCCATGGTATGTGCGCTACGCGATTTGTGAAGTGAACGGTCGGCACCTTCAGCCAACATAAGCCCACTGGTTCGCCTCCACACACGTAAAGCTCCCATCGTGCCCAAAATGGAGGTTAACCATGACAATAGAAAATCCCCAACTCATCTCTGAACTGCGCGAGATACTCGCGACTGCAGATTCAAAACAACTACAGGAGTTCTGTGTATCCGCACATCCAGCTTCTGTTGCCGAATTAATATCAACACTGTCCAGTCAGGAGGCCTGGGAAGTTTTGCGGCATGCCCCTTATCCCCTCCGCTCCGAAATTCTCAGTCACCTCAACGAAGACCTGCAGATAGAAATCGTCGGAAGCTTACCCAGACATGAGGTTGCCCATCTGCTGGCCGACATGTCCTCGGATGACCGGGTCAGTCTGTTCAAAAAACTGTCTGAACATCTCCAGGAGTCTATTCTACCGGCACTGGCCCAGGCTGAACGGGAAGATATCCGGCGGCTCTCTGCATATAGAGAGGGTACAGCAGGGGCGGTAATGACTTCCGATTACGCCACCCTGTCTCCGCAACTGACAGCCTCTCAGGCCATCGAGCTCCTGAGAAAAGTAGCTCCGGATAAAGAGACGATCTATTACACATATGTAGTGGACAAAGATCGAAAACTGCTTGGACTGGTATCGCTCAGGGAATTGATCGTTGCCCATCGGGATGCCCGGGTCAATGACATCATGAATCCGGAAGTTATCTTTGCCAGGGTTGACGATGACCAGGAAGATGTCGCTCGAAAGATGCAAAAATATGACTTGATTGCCCTACCGGTACTCAATGACGACGATGTCATCGTTGGCATAGTCACCTTTGATGATGTCGCGGACATCATTGTGGATGAGGCAACCGAAGACTTCCACGGTATGGCGGCTATTTCCCATAAAACACACCCGGTAATCGGAGATATCAACATGCGGGATGCCAGTATCCTCCTGCTCGTGCGTACACGACTCCCCTGGCTACTCGTGCTGGTCTTCGTGAACATTTTCTCAAGTGCTGGACTAGCCTACTTCGAAGACACAATCAAAGCAGTGGTTGCACTCGTTTTTTTCCTGCCTCTACTCATAAACAGCAGTGGCAATGCCGGCAGTCAGGCGGCAACACTCATGGTGCGTGCTCTCGCCACAGGGAAAGCCAGACTTTCCGATTGGTTTTTTTTACTTGGTAAAGAAGTTCTTGTTGCCGGAATTTTAGGGGTGATCCTGGGAGCGGCTGTTTCATTCATTGGTATATTTAGAGCCGGTCCGGAGGTCACGCTGGTGATATCAACAACCATGGTGCTCACCGTGCTGTTCGGCAGTCTGGTGGGAATGTCCCTGCCGTTTCTGTTGAGCAAATTGCAATTGGATCCTGCTACAGCAAGCGCACCCCTGATCACATCCATTGCGGATATCGGCGGGATACTCATCTACCTGAATATAGCCACCTACATACTCAAGGACATGATTCAGGTAAACGGAGGCCTCTGATAGGCTCTGCGGACAACGCACGTAAAGACGAAAGTATCAGTACTCTCAAACAGAACAGGCTCTGCAATGCAGAGCCTGTATACAGCCTCTAGGAAAAGCCCTGGACAGTTAAGCGACCTGCGTAAAAACCGTCTGCTTCGCTCCACAGACCGGACATTTTTCAGGAGCTTTGCCTAGCTCAATATATCCGCATACCGGACAGAGATAAAACTCACTGACATCCAGATCAACGCCCTTCTTAACGGCATTCAGAGCCTTGGCGTAAATTTCTGCATGGACAGCTTCGGCATCAACGGCAAACTTAAACATCGTTTTTGCCTTGTGGCCGACGGCAACCGCTCGATCCAGCATCGGAGGATACATTTCTGTAAACTCGTAGGTTTCACCATCAATAGCTGCCTGAAGATTCTCCGCGGTTGAAGCAATCATATCCATTGCTTTCAGGTGTCCTTCAGCGTGAATAAGTTCGGCTTCAGCCGTGGTTCTGAACAATTTGGCTATATTGACAAAACCGTCCTTCTCCGCTTTTTTTGCAAAAGCACGGTACTTTTGATTTGCTTGACTCTCACCGGCAAAGGCTTCTTGTAGATCCTGCTTTGTTGGCATTGCTATCCTCCATCTTTTAATATTTATACAAACCGTCTTTTAATGAAAATCTATTCTATCACGATCGCTCGTACACCGCAAGGTGTTTAAGAACAAAACCGAATTAATATCAATTCTCACATTTAGTTTTTACGGGTACCGAAAACCAACTTACCTCCTAGATGACCGGCACCCCCGACTGCACCGACAAGGATTAAAGACAAGCCGAGAAAAACCCACCTTCCTGTTGAAGGTGTTGTAGCGATGTCCGGATCAACGGCCCGCCAAATCGTCAGTAGTAATAAGAGAAGCACAGCAACAACCGATGCACCGATTTTAATTTTAAAGACAGAAGTCAATGCACCGCGATAGCGTTTTTTCCAGGTCTCGTACCCGGTAAAAAGTACCAGGGGCATAGCCAGTAAGACGAAGAGATAGCTATAAAAAGCTGCTGTTTCAAACAGTGAAAAACCAAACAGGGCGGCGATCAATAAAAAAATAAGTGCCATTGGTAATACACCGTTGGGTGTGTGCGACATGATGGGATGAAGATGATGCTTGAGGATCTGTTCCGATGCAAAATTGTACAATCTGCTCTGTGGTTGTGATGTCGAAGGTTCAGAAACAGTGGTTACCGCAGCAGCCTCTACCGGTGTTGCCTCTTCAACACCAGAAGTTTCTTCAACAAGTTCGACAAACATACTTTTGTCAGCCAGACAGACTGGACACTCTTCTGGTGGTTCTTCACCCTCATGTATATAGCCGCAAACTGTGCATTCCCATTTTCTCATAATAACCTCCGGATGAAATCTTTCCTGTCTTATGGAATAATATGCTTGTACTATCTCTTGCTGCAACTGCTCAAATAAAAAGATATCGGCAACTCACCCTGCCGGCACTAACAGATCAAGGGTTCAACCTCCTGTTTCAGTTCTCGTTGAAACAGTTCAATCACGGCATCCTGGCAACGTTTTCCGTGGTAAAGTATCTGATACATCTGCTCAAGTATCGGCATCTCCACCTGTTTGGCTTGCGCCAAGTGATAACAGGACTTGGTTGTTTTAACACCCTCTGCCACCATTTTCATTTCGCTCAACACCTGCTCTAATGACAGGCCTGAGCCAAGTTTCAGGCCAACGGTTCTGTTTCGACTCAGGTTGCCGGTACATGTGAGGACCAGATCTCCCAGACCTCCCAATCCGGCAAAGGTTTGCGGTTTACCTCCCATAGCGACGCCCAACCGGGTTATCTCTGCCAGACCCCGAGTGATCAGGGCTGCCCGGGTGTTAAGACCGTATCCAAGACCATCACTGATACCGGCGGCAATTGCTATCACATTTTTCATGGCGCCACTGACCTCAAGACCGATCACATCACTGGAAGTATAGACACGAAAGTACTCAGTTGAAAACAGTTGCTGTACAGCGGCAGCTGCCTGGGTATCAGCAAAGGCCACCGTCACTGCTGTCGGCTGCTGTTCAGCTGTCTCAGCAGCGAAACTGGGGCCGCTTAAGACACCGAAGAGAATATCGCGATCGTTTTTATCCTCTTTTGCCATGATCTGAGTCATTGTCTGGCCGGATTCAATCTCTATACCTTTCACAGCAGAGACCACCAATGCGTTCTCTTCAAGGTGCGGATAAAGATCACGGTACACAGCCCGATACCCATGGGAAGGTACCACCATGACAACGCACTCTGCTCCGGAGACACATTCAGCAAGAGCTGCACTCATCTGTAGCGTATCCGGAAACAGGTGACCGGGTTGGTGCCGTTTATTTTCCCGATCCTTTGCTAGTTGTGCAACATGTTCTGCATTGAAATCCCAAAGAATCACCTGACAACCTTTACGCGCCAAAAGCAGAGCTAAAGCTGTCCCCCAACTGCCGGCTCCCACCACAGCCACCTTATTCATCGTCATATTCTTCCCCTGTCACAACTTCTTCATCATCAACAGCCTCTTCGCGAGCGAGCATGGACAGATCAACAACATATTCGCTTTCTTCAAGGTTGATTAATCGCACCCCCTGGGTGTTCCGGCCAATGATCCGCACCGTATCCATCGGCATGCGGATGATCTGACCGGAGCTGGCAATCAACATTACCTGGTCGTCATCAACAACCGGTAACACCCCCACAACATCACCATTGCGCTCACTGGTTTTAATTGTAAAAACTCCTTTACCGCCACGATTTTGGAGCGGATATTCGGCAACATCGGTGCGTTTACCGTAACCGTTTTCAGCTACTGTCAAAATAGATCCAGCATCCTGCAACACGGCAACACCGACCACCTCGTCCTCTTCCCCCAGACTGATACCCTTGACACCTGCGGCTAAGCGCCCCATGACACGAACATCCTTTTCATGGAAACGGATGGACAACCCTTTTTTGGTTGCCAGAAAAATTTCATCTTCTCCTGATGTAATGGCCGCGGTAAGAATTTCATCATCGTCCCGTATGGTCAGACCAAACTTGCCTTTTCGAAGGGGGCGTTTGTACTCGGCAATGGAAGTTTTTTTCACTCTCCCCTGTTTGGTGACCGTGAGCACAGATACGCTGTCGTCCATGTTGGCAAGATCAGCTACCGGAAGAATGGCCGCTACTTTTTCTTTTTCACCAAGTTCGAGCAGGTTAATAATTGCCCTGCCGCGTGCTGTTCTACCGGCTAAGGGGAGTTCATACACCTTCCGCCAAAACACCCGGCCTCTGTTGGTAAAAAACAGGAACGTGTCAAGTGAAGAGGCTGTGTAAAGATTGACGACAAAATCATCCTCAAGGGTCACCATTCCCTTAATCCCCTTTCCGCCCCTCCGTTGTGCCCGATAGAGGTTGATCGGGTTGCGTTTAATATAGCCGGAATGAGATACAGTGACGACCATCTCCTCCGGAGTGATCAAATCTTCCGGTAAAATTTCGTCCGGGGCATCAATGATCTCTGTTCGTCTTGCATCTCCATACTCTTCCAAAATCCTTTCAAGCTCTTCACGGATAACCTGTACAACCAAACTGTCATCATTTAACACCTGGGTCAGCCAGGCAATTTTCTCGATTATTTCATTGTAATCAGCAATGATTTTGTCGCGCTCAAGACCTGTCAGCCGCTGCAAGCGCATATCAAGGATCGTTTGAGCCTGAACCTCTGACAACTCAAACCTGGCGACCAAGCCTTCTTTCGCCGATCCCGGGTCGGCAGAACGTTTAATAAGTTCCACCACTTCATCTAAATGGCTGATTGCTACCTTTAATCCTTCAAGAATATGGGCGCGTTCTTCAGCCTTTCGCAGTTCAAAGGCTGTACGCCGATAAACGACTGTTTTTCGGTGGATAAGAAAGTGCTGCAGAATCTGTTTGAGATTAAGTATTTCCGGCTTATTATTAACAATACACAATAAGATGATGCCAAAACTTCTTTGCATAGGGGTCATCTTGTGTAACTGGTTGATGACCACTTCTGGAATTTCATCTTTGCGTAGATCAAGCACCACCCGAACACCGTGCCGATCAGATTCATCGCGAATATCAACAATTGAGGTTATCCGTTTATCTTTCACCAACTGGGCGATCTTTTCTACCATCGTCGCCTTGTTCTGTTGAAAGGGAATCTCTGTTATGATGATGGATTCTCCATGTGTCCCTCTTTGCTCAATGTGAGTTTTAGAACGGATAACAACAACACCGCGACCGGTTTCATACGCTTCACGGATACCCGCTCGGCCGCAAAGAAAACCTCCGGTGGGAAAATCCGGACCGGTGATCACCTCCATTAACTGGTGAACCGTAATATCGGGATTATTGATGAGTGCCAGAAGGCCGGTGATCACCTCCGTCAGATTATGCGGTGGAATCTTTGTGGCCATACCCACGGCGATCCCCTCAGAACCGTTAATGAGGATATTGGGTATTTTTGAAGGTAGAACCGCAGGTTCTTGTAAAGAGTTATCATAATTGGGTAGAAAATCGACAGTTTCCTTGTCAAGATCAGCAACCAGCTCCTGGTCGAGTTTTGTCATCCTGGCTTCAGTGTAACGCATAGCCGCTGCCGGATCGCCGTCCATTGAGCCGAAGTTACCTTGCCCGTCAACCAGAGGATAACGCATGGAAAAATCCTGCGCCAGTCGGACCAAAGTATCGTATGCAGCAGTATCTCCATGGGGATGAAACTTACCGATGACGTCACCAACGATACGGGCTGATTTTATGTATGGACGGTTATAGGTGTTTCCAAGTTCACGCATGGCAAAAAGAGTGCGGCGATGAACAGGCTTTAATCCGTCACGTACATCGGGAAGAGCGCGACCGATGATGACCGACATGGCATAGTCCAGATAGGATTTTTGCAGCTCCTTTGTGATAGGTATAGTTGGATATTCTTTCTGTTCTGACAGTTGTTCAGTCATTATTTATTCCTGAGAGACTCTTGCTTCGTTAAATAGAGGGTGGGGGAGTTTAGATATCGAGGTCAGCTACTTCAAGGGCATGATTTTGAATAAACTCTCTTCTTGGTTCGACTTTGTCACCCATAAGTGTTGTGAACAAGTCATCAGTCTGCTCAAGATCATCAATTTTGACCCGGATCAACGTTCTGTTGACCGGATTCATCGTTGTATCCCACAGTTGTTCAGGGTTCATTTCACCCAAACCCTTATAACGCTGTAAATGACTGCCTTTAATAGTTTCATTTCGGATCAATTCAATCAGCTGTCTCCAGTTTTCAGCCGTTAACTCAGTCTCCTGGCCGCTGGTCCCGATTCGGGTAATCGAGAAACCATCATCTAGATAGGGGTGTATGCTTTTATACAACTTAAAGGCATGACGATATTCTTTGATCAACGGTATATTGGGTCCCAACACTGTTGCAACATGTCCCTGTCCCTGAAAAATAACTTCGCTCTCCTGGCAGGATGGTCGCCAGGAGCAGGATCTTGTTAAGCCGACTTTGACGTTCTTTTCGATGAGCTGAGAGGTCAGATGAGCGAAAAATTCCTTATCTTCAAACTGGCGGGCTGAATGAACCCCGTTTGCCAGGAGAAATAAGACCATCCTCTCAGGTATGTTGAGGCGTTCAAGAAAAAGTATCACTTTTTCAAAATCGGATAGTTTGTACAGTATTTCAGCCAGTTCTGTTGAATCAATATCAACACCATCATCTGTCCGCACGCGCATCATCTGTCCGGCTTGCGAATAGAGATAGGCATTGAGCTCATCATCATTGAGGAAATACTGTTCTTTTTTTCCTCTTCCTAAACGGTACAGTGGTGGTTGTCCTATATAAATATGCCCGTTTTCAATAAGCGGCTGCATCTGCCGATAAAAAAAAGTGAGAAGCAGAGTTCGAATATGGGCGCCATCGACATCAGCGTCAGTCATGATAATTATTTTATGATACCGCAATTTGTCCAGATCAAACTCTTCGCCCCCTATTCCGGTTCCCAGAGAAGCTACCAGTTGTTTAATTTCCTCAGAATCTAAAATTCTGTCAAACCGAGCTTTCTCCACATTCAAAATTTTACCGCGCAAAGGAAGAATAGCCTGAATAGAACGATCTCTTCCCTGTTTAGCAGACCCTCCGGCTGAGTCGCCTTCAACAATAAACAGTTCTCTTTCAACCGGATTCTTACTTTGACATTCCGCCAATTTTCCGGCCATCATAACTGAAAGACTGTTTTTAGTGCGGGACAGATCACGGGCTTTACGAGCAGCTTCGCGGGCACGGGCAGCTTCAACGGCCTTGCTTAAAATACTTCGGGCAACTGCTGGATTTTGCTCAAGATAAGCACCAATTTTCTCGGTACAGATAGACTCCACAATAGACTTGACTTCAGAGTTTCCTAATTTAGTTTTTGTCTGCCCTTCAAACTGGGGATTTGGAACCCTGACTGAAATAACACATGTGAGCCCTTCACGAACATCATCACCACCCATCTTTTCCTTAAGATGTTTTGGAACTACATCATCACTTGCATAGCGGTTGATGCATTTAGTTAAAGCCGCTCTGAAACCGGCAACATGCGATCCACCCTCTTTTGTATTGATATTATTGACAAAAGAAAAAAGACGTTCCGAATATCCATCAAAGTACTGAAAACAGATATCAATTTGAACGTTCTCTTTTTCTCCCGTTATCTGAATAGGATAAGGATGAATACCGGTGCGTTTACGATTAAGATATTCAACATAAGAAACTGTCCCGCCTTCAAAATGGTAAGTGTTTTCAGCACCATCACGCTCATCTTTTAAAAAAACATGGATATTGCTGTTCAGAAAAGCGAGTTCCCGCATCCGGTTATTTACAATTTCATACTGAAAATCGGTCGTTTCAGTGAAAATTTCAGGATCAGGTTTAAAGGTGATACTTGTTCCGGTTTTGTTGCTTTCGCCAACTATCTCCAGATCAGTAACTCTTTCACCATACTCATAAATCTGTTGGTAAATTTTACCGTTACGCTTAATCTCCGCTACAGTTCGACAGCTTAAGGCATTAACCACTGAAACGCCGACTCCGTGTAATCCTCCGGAAACCTTATAGGTTGCATGATCAAATTTACCGCCGGCATGGAGAGTAGTCATAACCAATTCCAGAGCAGATATCTTTTCTATTGGATGAATATCAACCGGAATGCCACGTCCATTATCTTCGATTGTTACCGCATTATCTTCATGAATAATAATACTGATCGTGTCACAGTAACCGGCCAAGGCTTCATCTATGGAGTTATCAACCACTTCATAAATTAAATGGTGCAGTCCTTCCGATGCAGTATTGCCAATATACATGGAAGGGCGTTTACGAACAGCCATCAGGCCATCAAGTACTTTTATATTCTCTGCGTCATACGACGTTGTATTTTTATCACTCACGAAAATCCTTTTTGTACTCTGCAAAAAATTAAACTATTAAAATATACTGAATAATATGAGTTAATTATGTAGAATTATTGTATAATCACATAAAGTATATATCTCATATTTTCATAGGCATAATAATACTAAGAAAACCTTCATCCTCTTTTGAAGTTATCATACATGGGCTTTCTTCACTATTGATACTTATTGTTATAGTAGATCCTTCAATAACCTGAAGAGTCTCAATAAAATATCTACAATTAAATCCAAGTGAAAGAGGTTTTGAAGAATATTCAATTGGTAATTCATCTTTTGCTGATCCAAAATCAGCATTTTGTGAAGTAAGTATCATATTATTTTCTTTAATATCTATTTTAATAGCATGAAATAAATCTTCTGTGAATAAATTTATTCTTTTTAATCCCTCTAAAAAACGAAGACGATCAATATAAATTGGATTATCTTTAGACAACATATTGAGTAATCCTTGAAAATCAGGAAAATCACCTTCCATTAAACGGATAATCAATAAAGAATCCTCATTTTTAAGCACTGCCTGTTTTGGTTCGATACCAAACGAAAAAGATGTTTTATTTTCACAAAATTTACGTATTTCTTGAATTCCACGTCTTGGAATAAGAGTAGTCGGCTGTACCATTAAATTTTCAACACTTTTATCAACCTCCTTACTCATGATGGTGAGGCGATGTCCATCAGATGTTATCATCTTTAGAAAGAGTTGATCATTTTTTGTAATTTTTTGTAGTAAAGATGCTGTTAAAGTAAACATGTTTTCTTTGTCGAGAGCCATTGAAAAGCTGGTTTTATCAACCAGATCTGTCAGTATTTCACTCTCTATATGAACCATATGTTCCTCATCATAGATAGGAAACTGAGGAAATTCTTCAGCAGTCATACCAGCTAAACGATAAACACTTGATCCAGCAATAATCTCTACCCAATGATTTTCCTGTTCCTGAAAAATGATATCAGTCGATCCTGATTCCCTGGCTAATTCAAATAATTTCTTTGAAGGTAAAGTCAGAACACCTGTGTTCATTACCTCTGCCGGGATGACCAACTTAAGACCTATTTCTAAATCAGTAACGGTTAAGATGATTTTATCTGTTTCACCTTCGATCATCACATTGTCAAGTATAGCTAAAGTACCTTTTTTATTGGTTATGTTTTGTTGTGAAGCAAGAGCTTTAAGAAATGCCTCTCTGTTGACATTGAAATGAAGGCTCATAACAAATATCCTTTTATAAATAATTATGTTGTCGTTATTACAGGGTTTAATTTGTTTAAAAGCAGACTAACTGATTGAAATAATATATAAACTTTTGTTAAAGTTTTGTGAGCTGATTGCGAGTCGTTTTGGCAGAAGCTTCTACAGGATTTTTTTCCTTTTATTTCTGAATTTCATGCACAGATTTATCACAAATTATCCACAAACCGAACTGTCTAAGATACTCTATCTGCGTTGAAAGATCAAACGAATTGTTCATATTTTACAGTATAAAATAATGGAGAATCAGATAAATAGATTGCTCGCAGATGTTTGTGAGCAAGGGTTGAGAAGGGGAGTTTTTCCTGGTGTTGCAGCAGCAGTCAGTGTGTACCGAGAGGGTGAATACTGCCGTGGAATATACAGTGGAGGAATAACCCGGATAGGAGGTAACTTTTCCAAGGTCAATGGCACCACATACTTTGACCTGGCTTCTCTTACAAAACCTTTGTGCACCACTTTGTGTGCTCTTGCATTATTGCAATGCGGACTTTTGGATTGGAACGAACCGTGTCTTTTACAGCTTAAAATCGATCTGCCATCTGAAAAGAGAGTAATTACCTACCGACACATTTTACATCATTCTTCAGGCTTAGCAGCATACCATCCGTATTTTTCGCAGTTTGTCCCCCAAGCTTCCCCCGATAACAAGATCATCATTCAAAATTTAATATTAAAAGAACCCTTACTCTATGAACCTGATACACAATGTCTTTATAGTGACTTTGGATTTATCTTACTTGGTCAGATTATTGAACAGATAACGAATTTGACGTTAGATAGCTTCTATCAAAAAATTATTCTCAGTCCTTTTAAACTGGAAAAAAAAATAACCTTCCTGCCTGTACAGAGTAGTGGGGAAAGCGTTCAAACAGCAGCAACAGAACTGTGTCCATGGCGTCATAAGGTGGTGCACGGTGAAGTTCATGATGAACACTGTTGGTTCATGGGTGGAGTCTGTGGTCACTCCGGGTTATTTGGAAAAATCAAGGCAGTGCAGAGTTTGTGTGAACAGTTGCTTGATTGCTGGCAAGCACGCGCAACCCACCCGGCTTTTTCTACAGATTTACTCCGTTATGCTTTGGAGTGGAAAGATAAAAAGAGTAGCTGGCGGCTTGGATTTGACAGTCCAACACCCGGACTGTCAAGCAGTGGTCAGTACTTATCGCCAGACAGTGTTGGTCATTTGGGGTTTACAGGCACTTCTTTCTGGATAGATCCGGAACAGGAAATGCTTATTGTTTTACTGACAAACCGGGTACATCCTTCACGAAAAAATAGTAAGATACGGGAATATCGCCCGTTTTTTCATGATTATCTCATTGAGGGGCTGCGAAGAAGGCTTTAAATTTTTAATATAAAAAAATAAAAAAAGACCCTGTCATTTTTACCATGACAGGGTCGATAAAAAAATTAATTACTGAGAACTAAGCTCACCACCAACACACGGTTTTGTCGTTCGCAAAAATTTTCTGCACCAAAGTGTCGTAGTTTGGCTCACCTAGATACAGACGAAACTCGTCAGCCTCACGATCACGATTGAGAATTTCAACCAGTTTTTTAACATCCTCTGTGGGCTCGGATCTATATACTTGCAGTATTTTCATGCTATTCACCACCACTTTAGAACTTTCTCGGGTTATTCACCACAGGCCGCCGGCGGCTCATGGGATTGTTTAGGAAGACCATAGGGAATGATAAAGTCTGCTTCCCGCATTTTTTCTCCGAGTTCTTCCAAGGTGATATTGGCAATCTCGGTTCCTTCCGGCAAATCGGTGGGAGCATCAGCCCCACAACTGAACACTTGCCCTTCCATGTCAGCTATCCACGCGATGTTTTCCGACATATAATCGGAAAACCGCGGAAACTCGCCATTCATGATAACCGGATACGCATAGTGATTTTCAACCGCAAGTCCTAAACCTGAACGTATACCGTCATTGTAAACACGGTTGGCTATCAGTATATATACTTTTAATGATTCCATCTCCGCTTCTCCTTACATGACAATATACTTGGCGCATTCATCTAGAATGGCACCATGAAAAGCCTGGGTTCGCATCTGTTTGTCGGTCAGACCACGGGGAATGTCTTCCACATTGTCAAACCCTTCACAGATATAACTGTCGGCGCAGATAGCTACGTCTTCAACAGCACAGTACTGGGTCAATTCATAAAAGAGAGGGTTTTTGGTGAGGTGGATCGATTTAAAAGTAAAGAAGACCATTACTTTTTTTCCTGCACGCACAGCAGCCTTGGTAATACCAAGGATATGACGCATATGCTGAGGAGACGTTACAAAAATTCCAAGTTTATTTGGATCAGCAGCCATGGATTTTTTCCTCCCGCAAAAGGATAGTATTTAGGAAGCTATCATCCTTTTTTAATAAAAAAACTCATGAAGCCGGCCTCTTCCTTCTCTCCCATGTACTCGTGACCAGCGCGCTGACACCAGCCCGGGATATCATTGCGTGAGCCGGGATCAGTCCCCTGGACCTGCAAGATTTCTCCGGATTTAATTTTACCAATTTCCTTTTTTGTCCGCAGAAGAGGCATGGGGCAGCTCAATCCTTTTGCATCTAAAACCAAAGCGACATCCAAACCTTCAGGTGCTACTTTTACGTCACTCATGTGCGTTCTCCTTAAGAAATATAATTGTTCAAAGAAGCTTTATACCCAAAAAACGACGTATCAGTTTATAGATATATGCCAAGATTGTCAAGACAGAAACAAAAGTTAACAGTTTCCTTCCTGGAAAATCAGGATAGGCAGCACTTTCCATATCGTCCTTGTTTTCGAATAGTTGCTTTTATTGACAAACGAAGAGCGCAAAGGTATTTTCTGGAAGTTGTGGAGCATAATAGGCCTGTTTTGAGCTGATCGAGCTGGTTGCAGTTATTTTTTCAGGGAAAAAGGAGGTTGTGGAGAGACATGGAAGATTTGAAGGTTTTTTGGGAGAAAGTTAGGCACCTTTACAAAGTGCTTTGCCAGGAGGAATGGAACCCGGTTTTGACCGGTATAATCGTAGCACTTTTAAGTATCTTCATCATGGCCTGGTGGCGTCCCTGGGGCATTGTTGGAGCTATTCGAAACTGGGGAGATTGGATGCTCTGGCATGCCGGCATCTTCAATGGAGACCTTGCCGAACTGGTCGGTTTTGTTGATGAAGATGGTGACATGGTTCTCACGAAATCACTTCTTTTCAACACCGGCTCAGTTATTGGTTTAGGTTTTGTCGGTGGATCATTTATATCAGCCTGTCTGGGTGGCCAGTTCGCTTTTCGATTTCCTCCTATTCGTGAGTACGTTAAAGCCATTATCGCCGGTATCCTGATGGGTGTTGGTGCAGCTTTGGCCGGTGGTTGTAATGTCGGCGGCATGTACAATGCCATCGGTAACCTCGCGGCGAATGGTTTTGCCATGTGGGTAGGTCTGGTTCCTGGTGTTTTGTTCGGACTATGGCTGCTGTACAAGGAGATGGAACATGTTTCCTGGGGTAGTGGTGGTTCATGGACCCTGGAAGTTCCGGTAGCGCTGCAGTGGATTTTAGGAGTGGCAGCTGTCGTAGGGGTCATCTGGAGTGCGGTATACTACTCTAATTTTGATGGTGATGAGTATGTTGACTATATCACCTCTCTTTCCGGTATCTTGCTGATTGCAGTGGGCTTAGGCTATACAATGCAGAGAGGTCGCTGGTGTATGATTCAGGGTTTTCGCGAACCACACATGACCGGCGACTGCACCATGGCCAAATCCGTTGCCCTGTCGATCGTCATTGTCGCTGTTGGAGCGGCGATCCTCAAGTTCGAGGTTGCTAATCGCTTAGGTGGTGAACCTGTGCTTGATCCGATGAACTACGTTCGTGGAACCTTTGGATGGGGTGGCGTGGTCGGTGGATTTGTCTTTGGTCTTGGCGCCATGTTGGCTGGTGGATGTGGGTCCGGGACACTGTGGCGTGTTGGTGAAGGTCAGATAAAACTGTTGGTGACCGTGCCTTTCTTTTCGCTTTCCAACTCACTGATGGTGGCCTGGTTTTCAGCGTATAATTTCGAAGAAGAGGGCTACCTGGGTAAATACATTTACCTGCCGGATGTGTTTGGTTATGGATTCACACTGGCCCTGATTCTGGGTTTTTGTACGTTATGGTACCTGGTTGTCACTTGGAACGAAGATACCAACAAGCTGTTGTTACCAATGTAAACTTTGCTTGTTCAACACATCTCAAGGTGGCTCCCTCTTTTAGGATGCCACCTTTTTTTGTCTGCTCATGGATTGTAAAAAACCGATTGCCTGTACTGTCGAGCAAGAACGAAGTCGACTTCGACAGCTGATCATGCGTGAACGCGACAGTTTGTCATCGGAGGAACGCGAACAACGCAGTAAACAAATAGCCGAACGGTTACTGACAGATCCATTGGTAAAGCGCCATCAAACATTTTTTATATACTGTTCGTATCGAAGTGAGGTTGCCACAAACGACCTGATCAAGGGGTTTCTTCAGGCAGAGAAGATTGTTGCCGTACCCCTTTGTCTGCCGGAACAGGCCGGCATGCAGGCTGTGACCATCACGGATGCAACCCGTGACCTCTGCTGCGGGTATCGGAGTATTCCAGAACCCATACCCTCTATTGCAAGAAAACAAACACTTACTCCTTCACAGATTGATGTGGCGATTATCCCAGGTGTTGTTTTTGATAGATCCGGTCACCGCCTGGGATACGGTGGCGGGTATTACGATCGGTTTCTGGGTGGTCTGGCACCGCAGGCTGTACGAATAGGTTTGGCTTTTTCCTGTCAGCTGGTGCACCTGCTTCCCGCGCTCCCCCATGATATTCCCATGGATGTCGTGATTACAGAGGAGGAATTGCTTCGTTGGCCGAGGTTGGAAAAGGTGTTGAACAGCAGTGTACAGTAGCGGCACCATAAGCAGCAACTCGCTGCGGTATGGATAGTCGGATAATGCCAAAGGTAATAAATAATTAATCATCATTTGCCAGAAGTGTTTGCAGATATTGTTCTTTCTGCCCATTGACTGTATAAAATACCGGCTGTGTCTGCAGATAAACCAACAAACTCAATCCGCATTGCTTGCTAACTCGTCTACCCATGAAGATAACCAAAGAAGAAGTGCTCCACGTTGCTCAACTTGCCCGTCTTGATCTAGATATCGAAGAGGCTGAACGCATGACTGATCAGCTCGGCAGTATTCTCACCTATGTTGCCAAGCTGGATGAATTAGATACGACTCAGGTGGCTGTGGCCACGCACACCAACGGACAGAATAACGTTTTTCGGGAGGATGAAGTGCACGCTTCGTTACCAAGAGACCAGGCTCTGGCCAACAGCGCTGTCCAGAACGGTGAAGCCTTTGTCGTTCCCCGGATAATAGGTTAATTTTCAAATTTCTTCTGCTTAAGAATGAACGCATGAGTATCATCACAATCACCCTTGCCGAGGCCTTAAATCGACTCCGGAACCAAGAGGTAACTTCCGTTGCCTTGACCGAAGCTGTTCTTGACCGGATAACTGCTGTTGACCCCCTCATCCAGGCTTACCTGACCCTTGATCGAGAAGGGGCACTACGTCAGGCGGAACAGGCCGATGTTGCGAGAAAAAAAGGTGCGGCCGGTCCGCTCTGCGGTATACCTCTGGCAGTAAAAGATAACTTCTGCACCAGATCTTTGCCGACGACCTGTGGTTCAAAGATGCTTGAAAACTTTGTTGCTCCGTACGATGCGACGGTGGTGACAAAACTCAGACAGGCTGGCGCTGTTCTGCTTGGGAAGTTGACCATGGATGAGTTTGCCATGGGTTCGACCAATGAGAACTCTGCCTTCACGATACCGCATAATCCCTGGAATCGTGACTTCATCACCGGTGGATCCAGCGGTGGTTCAGCTGCAGCTGTGGCAGCAGACGAGTGTTTTGCCGCACTTGGTTCCGATACCGGTGGCTCGATTCGCCAACCCGCCTCACTCTGTGGTGTTGTCGGCATGAAGCCGACCTACGGTCGAGTCTCTCGATACGGACTGGTCGCCTTTGCCTCTTCCCTTGACCAGGTTGGACCACTGACCAAGGATGTCCGCGACTGCGCAATACTCATGAACGTTATCAGCGGACACGATCCATTGGATTCGACTTCGCAGAACCGATCGGTTCCTGACTATACGGAAGCCCTGCAAGAAGGGTTGCACGGTGTAACCATCGGTATTCCACAGGAATATTTTAAATCCGGGTTACTTGATCCTGATGTGGAAAAGGTCGTTCAAGAGGGTATTGCACAGCTTAAGGAGGCCGGAGCCGAGCTGGTTGAGGTCAGCCTGCCGCATACCGACTACTGCGTAGCAGCCTTTTATCTCATCGCCCCGGCTGAGGCCAGCTCCAACCTGGCACGCTTTGATGGAGTGCGGTACGGTTACCGTGACTGTGACGCGACATCCTTGCTGGAGATGTACAGCCGCAGCCGCTCCGGGGGGTTTGGTGACGAGGTTAAACGCCGTATTCTCATCGGTACCCATGCTCTTTCAGCCGGTTATTACGATGCCTACTACAGGAAAGCTTCACAGGTACGTACCCTGATCAGGGAAGATTTCATGAAAGCCTTTACTCGCTGTGATCTGCTGGTCTCTCCGGTCAGTCCGACTCCGGCCTGGAAGTTGGGTGAAAAGATCAACGATCCGTTGGCTTTGTATCTTTCCGATATTTTGACTATTTCGGCAAACCTTTCCGGAATTCCGGCGATGTCGGTTCCCTGCGGATTCAGCCGCGACGGATTGCCGATCGGCTTGCAGCTCCAGGCTTCGCACTTTAATGAACCTGTTTTGTTTAAAGCGGCCTTCAATCTTGAACAACGTGCCGGCGTTACAGGAAAAAAACCGGTCATCGTCTGATATGCAACTTCCTATTCAACAGCATATTGCTGCTATTGTCCCTTATCCACCAGGTAAACCCATAGATGAGCTGGAGCGTGAATACGGGGTGACGAACGCCATCAAGTTGGCATCCAATGAGAACCCGTGGGGTCCTTCTCCCGCGGCTGTGGCTGCTATTACCGCCATGCTTTCCAATCTGCATCGCTATCCGGATGGGTCCAGTTATTCACTCACCGCGGCAGTGGCCCGGTGGATTGGTGCCAATCCCGAAGAAATCGTCCTTGGCAATGGATCCAATGAGGTTATCGAGTTTTTGGTCAAGGCCTTTGTCAACAACGACGATATGGTCCTGACCAGTCATCCTTCCTTTTTGATGTATCAGAAGTTTGTCCAGGTTCGCGGCGGTGTCAATGTGATTATTCCGCTTAAGAAGATGCGCCACGACCTGGAGGCGATCACAGCGGCGGTGACGGATCGAACCCGGTTGATATTTATAGACAATCCCAATAATCCGACCGGGACGTTGATTGGCCGGGAAGAGTTTCATTCCTTTCTCACCGGTCTGCCCGAGTCGGTGATTGTGGTGGTGGATGAGGCCTACGTTGACTTTGCTGAACATGAGCAACGGATCGATATCCTCGAATATATCCGTCGATCCGAAGCCCTGCCGGCCGTGGTTTCACTTCGTACCTTTTCCAAGGCCTTTGGTCTTGCCGGGTTACGGGTTGGGTTCGGTGTGATGCATTCACGGGTTGCTGATCAACTCCACCGGGTGCGTCAACCCTTCAATGTCAACCTCTTGGCCCAGACCGGAGCGCTTGCCGCCCTGGAAGACCTTGATCATTATCAACACACACTGCGGTCAACCACTGAAGGCCGAAGGTGGTTGAGTAAAGCAGTGACAGAGCTCGGCTGTCAGGCGTACCCGTCTCATGCCAATTTTTTCCTCATCGATGTTCGTGGTGATGCAACTCGTCTTTACGAGGCGATGTTGTACAAAGGCGTGATTGTCCGTTCGATGAAGGCCTATGGGTATCCGGATTTTATCCGGATCACCGTAGGTACTGCTGATGAGAACAAGCGGTTTGTTGCCGCGCTTCGTGACTGTCTGCAGGACTTGGGTTATGTCCGGACATAAACCGATTGTTACCATCGATGGTCCTTCCGGCGGGGGTAAATCAACGGTATCCCGGCTGCTGGCAGCCAAGCTGCAATTTACCTATCTCGACACTGGGGCAATGTACCGGGCAGTGGCCTACCGGTGCCGTGAACAGGGTATCGATCCTGACGATAACGCCGGGGTGACAAACTTGTTGAGTATGTTGCGTATCACACTCTTACCACCCGATCCTGGTGAGGATGATGTGCGCGTACTGATAAACGATCGGGAGGTGGGAACGTCTCTTCGAACTCCCGAGATGGGAATGTTGGCGTCAAGGGTCTCGGCCATGCCATTGGTCCGAGCCAGTTTAACCGGAATGCAGCAGGAAATGGGGGCAGCCGGGTATATTGTTGCCGAAGGACGCGATACCGGCACCGTGGTTTTTCCGCAGGCTGCCTGGAAGTTTTTTCTGGATGCGAGCCCTGAGGTGCGAGCCCACAGGCGTGCTGCTCAACTGCGAAGCAAGGGGATGGAGGTGGATGAACAGGCGTTGCTTCAACAGATTGTTCAACGCGATAAAGAGGACAGTGAGCGTTCCATAGCCCCGCTTATGGCCGCAGCTGATGCCCATATTATAGATTCAACTGGTCTGGACGTTGCGGAGGTGGTCAACCTGATGCTCCGGATAATTCAGGAAAACCCCTGCAGCACCCATTAAAAAAACTCAGTGTTTCCAGAGTGGAAACACTGAATTAAAATCGAAAAAACGTCCACTTTCTACAGGACGGATTCAACTTTTTCACCGGCCATCATGGCCTGCATTGCCCTGCCGACCGTGCGTCCAAGCTCCACACACTGCCCAAGTTGACCATGTTCAGGTACATATGGCACTTTGAGTCCCTTGTGACAGAGGACGATGTCCAGCTCTTTGATAATAGCATTCATCATGCCAACCGCCTCACCAGACCATCCATAAGAGCCAAATGTGGCGGCAACCTTTTTGGCAGGCCGCAGACCGCGCATATACATGAGAAAGTCGACCATTCTCGGCAGCATACCGTTGTTGAGAGTGGATGAACCAAGAACCAGAGCGCTGGCCTCGAGCACATCTGTCATGACATCGCTGCGGTGGTTGACCTGCAGATCAAACAACTTGTATTCAACACCCTGCTCATGCAGCCCTTCGGCCACTGCCCTGGCCATCATTTTAGTGGAGTCCCACATGGTATCGTAGATCACCAGGGCCTTGCCGTTCCCCTGGTGAGTACACCAGCGGGAGTATGCCTCAATGATTGCAGCAGGGTTGCTTCTCCAGACAACACCATGATCCGGAGCCAGCATCTTTATCGGGAGTTGCATCTCCTGCACCTGGGCCAGCAGCTTCTGGACAAAAGGTGAGTAGAGGGTGAGGATATTTGCGTAGTATTTGGTCGCCTCACGCATGAGGATATCTTGACTCACCTCATCGTCAAAGCGCTCGCTGCTTGCAAAGTGGGCACCAAAGGCGTCACTGCTGAACAGAATCTGATCTTCTTTCAGATAGGTGAACATTGAATCCGGCCAGTGTAACATCCGAGTTTCGAGGAAACTGAGTGTCCGTTGCCCAAGACGTATTTCCTCACCGGAAGTGACCACATGATACGGCCAGTCCGGACGATGGAAGTGTTGTAACAGCGCCTTGTGCCCCATCTTTGAGCAGATGACTTTTTCCGGGTTGATGGCTTCCATTATTTCCGGGAGCGCTCCGGAGTGGTCCATTTCAACGTGGTTCACCACAAGATAATCAATTTTTTTCGGATCAATGATGTTCCGAATCCGGTGAAGCAGCTCGCCTGTATACGGCCCCTTAACCGTATCGATCAGGGTGACCTTGTCATCGATAATAAGGAAGGCATTGTACGTGGTGCCGTTGATGGAGTACCCGTGGAAATCCCGGGTGATCCAATCAACTGCACCTACCCAGTAGATATTGTTCGCCAGTTTAATTTTTCTCATGAGCAAATTCCTCTGAACAGGTGAATTAAAAGGTCAGAATGGTGTACCCCTGATCAATGAATGCAGACATCGCCGGATGACCGGACATTTCACCGATCAACGGTATATTTTCTTTTGTTATGGCGTCGGTCACGTTGAGTTTGGCGGAGCAGGCCCGACAGGCCCCGATGAACAGATTCCGCTCCCGTGCCTTGCGGTACAGGGGGTGAAGAAAATGGCTGCTGTCGGCCATAATGGGTACCAGGGTGACAGCTTCCCCTTCGAGGACAATTTTACCTTCCATCCCCTTGGCAGCCATATCAAGACTGTTCAATAGCACGTGGATAAAACAGAGCGGGTTATCGCGGAATGCGAAAAAGACATGCTTCTTCATGAAGTATCTCCGAGAAGTGGGGTGTCGATCAGGACTGATCTGGTTAACCACAACAGGTAGTGCGGTGTCTGAGGTTGGTCAATAAAGGAAAATGACGGCATCCCTTGGATGAGATACCGTCATCAACAGATGTATAAACACGTACACAACGACAGTGTCGGTCAGCTCCGATAGTTACGCCTCTTCGAACTCATCTTTACCAACACCGCAAACAGGGCAGGTCCAGTCTTCGGGGACATCTTCAAAGGCGGTTCCTGCGGCCACACCGTTGTCGGGGTCGCCTTGAGCCGGATCGTATACATAACCACAAACAGTACAGACGTATTTTTTCATGTTGTATCCTTTTGTTGAATTATAGTTCAAGCTTTCCACAAGCCATGCAGGTTACAGTATTCTCGTACGGTGATCTGATCTGCCTGAACACAAAATGTGGCTTCCGGTGCGTCTCCCGGGTTGAGATCCTGGCGGTACACCTTACCATCGGCAATCAGCTCAATAAATTCAATCCAGTGCTTTTCTTCCATGGGGTGAGGGGTTGATCCCACTACAACTTTATATCCATCAGCGACTTTCGTGACAACCGGTACGTGTTTTTCTTTGGATGCATCAACGGTGTTTTCAGTCATCAGGGCCATCGGCTGGCCGCAACAGACCAGTTCACCGGCACCGATGTGAAGAACCTCTGTTATATTTCCACAGAGGGCGCATTTGTAGACTTCGTTCTTCTTGGTCATGGCATGTTCTCCTTGTCAGATGATAATCTTTGGTTTCTGATGAGCAATAGTGCAACAACACTGCTTGTCAACGCCAACACGTCTGCAGTGCAACATAAAACATCTTTGTTTGCAGGGAAAGGGACAATTGTCCACCTGCACCTTCATTCTCGTGGTATCAGCACTCCCCGACAGGGCTCGTTGGAGCCGGCAAACATGGTGAACTCTGTGCTGAACAGGGTGGAAAGACGGGAGTGGAGATTTTTTCGACCACTTGACAAAGGTGCAGCATTTACGCAAGTGCACCTTCACCCTGTTGGGTGATTTCGTATTTGCAGCGGACAGGACTAGCCACATACCCTTTGTTTTTGAGGGCGGTTATCTGACAACTGACCTGTTTGGTTTCAAGTCCCGTAGCAGCAGCCAGTTCCTTGCTGCCGCAAGGCTCAGACGTTTTTGCAAGTGCTTCAAGGACAAGCCGTTGCTTTTCGTTGAGCGGGGTGGTTTTACATGTGGTATCGGCCATATCTTGTTCTCCCTTACGGTTGGTTTGATGTTTCTGAGAGCATTGCGGACAAATTCCGTAGAATTCAATCCTGCATCCGGTAACGTGATACCCCTGTAGCTGTGTCGGCTCAATCAAAGGAAGGGTGCGGGGTACAGTGTCAATATTATCAATCCGATGACATTTGACACAGTACACATGATCGTGATCGGTTGTATCCCAGTCAAACCGATTGTGCCGGCCGCTGACCTCCAGTTTTTTAATGATACCAACACTGGCCAGGGTTTCGAGGTTCCGGTATACAGTTGCCAGACTGATCCGGGGCAGTTTTTTTTTGATGCGCTTATACAACTCCTCTGCTGTCGGGTGATCTTTACACCTGGCCAGTTCCTGGAGAATGGTTTCGCGCTGATGTGTTCTACGTGGAAATTGTCGCATAGTAATATCTGTGAAAATATCACCCACATGTAATTGATAATCATTTTCATGTCAAGGCGAAAAGGTCAAAACTTTACCATTCTAAATCTATATCTCTACTTTTAATTGAGGTTGTTATATGTAGTAGTTACGATTTGCTCTGACTGTTGAGCAGGGAGGCGGCGGTGGGGGTGACCGTTACCCGTTTCTTTAAAGTGTGGTTTGTTCAGAGATTTCTGAGGGGAACCGGTCGCAAGGAGGGGAGGGCGGAGAGTCAGTGAGCCAACACAGGCCGGCTCACTGACTGGTGATTAGGCAACTATTCGAGGATAAAATCATCACGGCGATTATAGGTGTGGTCGTCTTCACTCTGACCGGTGAACAGCGGTCGTTCTTTGCCGTAACTGACGGTCCGGATACGGCTTTCGTCAACACCATATTCACGGAGATAGTTTTGAGCGGCCACTGCTCGTCTTTCGCCAAGGGCAAGGTTATACTCACTGGTTCCGCGAATGTCGGTGTTCCCTTCAATGAGCACGTGGGCTGATGGATTGTTTCTCAGGTAATCACCGTTGTGTTCCATGTTGGGAACCTGATCGCTCCTGATGCCTGATTCATCAAAGTTAAAGTAGACAGGTTTAAACTCAGGCGAACTGCGGCCGTGCTCTCGCTTATACGCATCGCTTTGCTGGTCAGCGTCACCGTACAGGCTGCCACCGCCATTACCATTACCACGTCCTGTGGAATCAAGTCCTTCGGTTCCGGAGCTGAACTCTTCAGTGATGGTGCCCAGGCGGTTGTCACCGGTGTCTTCCGTCGCGGCTCCGGTCCCCCCTCCGGCGTAAGGAGCAACAGTCTTGGGTCCGCAGGCGCCTAACAGCGCCAAGGTGCAAAAAAGAGTTACTGCAAGGAAAAGACGGGAAAGCACATTCATGAGTTGACCTCGCGGTAAGGGTGAATAACGTAAAAAATCCATTTCATCTATACCTAGAACCAACCGGAGACGTCAAGAAAAAGCTCGCCTCTCTTTTTTTCGATTTTGTGCTGGTGCTGACATGCGTTTCTTTTACCTTTTTCTTGCGGGTCTTTTTGGGGGATGGTAGATGGAAGAACAAACATCATAACCTTTGCTGCGGGGAAGCCATGTCCAAAACCTTATTTGCCGCTGTTTCGCTCTTTCTGTTGACTTTATGCGGTGCTGTTTATGCTGAGACCACTATTGTCTTTGCCACCGACGCCACCTGGCCGCCCATGGAGTTTGTTAATGATCAGAAGCAGGTCGTCGGGTTTTCCATTGATTTTATGACGGCCGCCGGTCGGGAAGCCGGGTTTAAGCCGGTTTTTAAAAACACCGCCTGGGACGGCATCTTTTCCGGATTGGCCTCCGGAAAATATGATGCTGTTGTCAGTTCTGTCTCCATCACCAAGGAACGAAAAAGGGTCATGGACTTCAGTGAACCGTATTACACGGTTCGTCAGGCATTGATTGTCAACAAGGCCTCCCAGGCAACAAGCCTGGCCGATCTCAAGGGGCGGAAGGTCGGTGGTCAGATCGGGACGACCGGATACTTTGCCATCAAGGCTGCGGATGGTGTTGAGGCCAAATCGTATGATGAGGTTGGTTTGGCCATGGAAGATCTGAACGTGGACCGTATTGCCGCCGTGGTCTGCGATGATCCGGTCGCTGCCAACTACGCTTTGGATAAGTACAAAGACAGGTTGAAGATAGTTGCGGTTATTGAATCAGGGGAAGCTGAAAACTATGGTGTGGCTGTTAACAAGGGAAACAGCGAGACACTCGCCTTGATTAACAGGGGCATTGCAGCTGTTAAGGCCAAGGGGATCGACAGAGAGTTAAAAGAGAAGTGGATTGGTCAATAATCGCCTGTCTGTGCGTTTGGTAGTCGGAATGGACGAGTTGCGTTGCAACACCATGGCTCAAATAAGGTGAGGCCGGCCATGTCAGAACCGGAAAGGACCACAATCGAGATCGGAGACGGAGCGGCCATACCAAGGGCGGAAGACAGGGGTCTGGTTTCTGCCTGGTGGCTGGCTTTGATCGGTGCCGCTACACTCCTTGTCGTGCTGCCCTGGATAAAGCCGGATCCGTATCTCACTATTCTTCGTTTTGTTCCCGATGGTGTTGTGATCACTTTCAAGGTGACAGTGCTGTCGATTTCGCTGGCGATCTTCATCGGGCTGGTAACCGGTCTTGGACGTATCTCCCGCAACCGTTTTATAAACCTGATCGCTTCGCTGTATGTTGAGGTGGTTCGTGGCATCCCCTTACTCGTTCAGTTGTTTTACATCTATTACGCTCTGGGCCGACTTGTCCGGGTTCCGGATCTGGTTGCAGCGGTGATCGCCATGGCTTTTTGTTATGGTGCCTATATGGGCGAGGTTTTTCGGGCCGGTATTCAGTCCATTGATTATGGACAGTCCGAAGCCGCACAGTCTTTGGGGTTCAACCCGCGCCAAACCATGACCTATGTTGTTTTGCCGCAGGCCTGGCGAACCATACTGCCTCCGGTGGGAAATGAGTTTATCGCTTTGCTGAAAGACACTTCGCTGGTGTCCATTTTGGCGGTATCCGATATCCTTCGGCGGGGGCGTGAATATGCGTCTGAGAGTTTCAACTACTTTGAAACCTATACCATGATCGCTTTAATCTATCTGGTGATCACTCTGATCCTGTCCAAACTCATCAGTTTAATGGAATACCGGTTGAGTTACTATGACCGCCGCTGATCCGATTATCCGTCTGCACCGTGTCACAAAATATTTTGGTGACTTCCGGGCACTCAGCGAGGTCAGCCTTGATGTCAAGGCCGGCCAGAAGGTTGTTATCCTGGGGCCGTCGGGGTCAGGCAAGTCGACTCTGCTGCGTACCATCAATCGACTTGAATCCATCAATGCGGGGACCATTCATATCGATGGTCGCAATCTGTACGGTGAAGGAGAAGATATCAATCGTATCCGTATGGAAGTGGGCATGGTTTTTCAAAACTTCAATCTTTTTCGCCATAAAACCGTTTTGGAGAATCTGACTCTTGCACCGATTAAACTGAAAAAGATGAAAAGAGAGCAGGCTGAAACCCTGGCAATGGCCTTACTTGACAAGGTTGGTATGCGTGACCGGGCTGCTCATTTCCCTGTTCAGCTTTCCGGTGGACAGCAGCAACGGGTTGCCATTGCCCGCGCTCTTGCCATGGAACCAAAGATCATGCTTTTTGACGAGCCGACTTCAGCCCTGGACCCTGAAATGACCAGCGAGGTGCTGGCGGTTATGATGAGACTGGCGAGCGAAGGTATGACCATGGTGGTGGTGACGCATGAGATGGGGTTTGCCCGTGAGGTGGCGGATACCGTTGTTTTCATGGATGCCGGTGCCATTGTCGAGGCGTCTTCGCCCCACCGGTTTTTTACGAGTCCCGAGAACCCTCGTACCCGAAACTTCCTGAAGCAGACCCTTGTTTGTCCGACCAATGACTCTTCCCAACCGTTTGATTGAGATCTTCCATTACGACAGCCCCGGCTACAGGCCCCTGGTTGATTTTGAGAGTTGGCGGGTTGCACTGCTCAACTTCAGTCCGGATTTACTTCCCGGCAACCTGACCCGTATGCAACGTCACAATGAGACTGATGAGGTCTTTGTTCTGCTTGCCGGCCGCTGCATTCTTTTTGTTGGGGAAGGCGATGAGTCCGTCACCAGGATTCATGGAGTAGATCTTGCCCCAGGGCATGTGCATAATGTCCGTCGGGCTGTCTGGCACACACACACCCTCAGTGTTGATGCCAAAGTGCTGATCGTGGAAAATCGTGACACCACGTACGACAACTCCCCCTTTATTGCTTTGACTCAAACACAACAGCAGTCTATTCTTGATCTGGTCGCCATGTTCTGGTGATTGTAAAAGACCGGGCTGGACCTTGAATCCTAAAGTTTTTTCCTGAAAAAACAGGAGATTGCAGCAAGTGGTTTCCAGATGGGGGAGGCTTGTAAAGCCGGATACGATCGTGTATATTTTGCTCCCAGCCAGTTTACATTCATGCGGCATTACGCCGCTCTCTTTTTTTCGCCGGAAAGGAACATGTGCATGAAAGCCTCTTTGAGCAAAAAGACGAAATTTATTTTTATTACCGGTGGCGTGCTTTCCTCTCTTGGCAAGGGGTTGTCCGCGGCCTCCATTGGTTCTCTTCTTGAGTCCCGCGGCCTCACTGTCACCTTCCAGAAGCTTGATCCGTATATCAACGTTGATCCCGGCACCATGAATCCGTTTCAACACGGTGAGGTGTATGTGACTGATGATGGAGCAGAGACGGATCTGGATATGGGCCATTATGAGCGTTTCACCAGCGCGGTGATGGGCAAAAAAAACAACTATACCTCGGGACGGATTTACTTCTCGGTGATCATGAAGGAGCGGCGGGGGGAGTATCAGGGCGGAACGGTGCAGGTTATACCCCACATTACCGATGAGATTAAAGAGGCGATCGTTCAGTTGGACGGCTGCGCCGATGTCGCAATCATTGAGATCGGCGGAACGGTCGGTGACATCGAAGGGTTACCGTTCATTGAGGCCATACGCCAGTTGCGCACTGATCTCGGCCGGGAGTACACCCTGTTTATTCACCTGACCCTGGTTCCCTATATTAAGACCGCAGGAGAGGTGAAAACAAAACCAACACAGCATTCGGTTAAAGAGTTGTTGGCTTCCGGCATTCAGCCGGACATCCTGATGTGTCGGGCCGATGTTTCGCTGACCGAAGATTTGAAAAAGAAAATCGCTCTTTTTTGTAATGTCGACGCTAACGCCGTCATTTCTGCTGTTGATGTTGATTCGATTTATGAACTGCCGCTTAAGTTGCGGGAAGAAGAGGTGGATGACCGTATCCTTGAAAAACTTGGAATCTGGACAGGTGCACCAAATCTGGAACCCTGGGAACGGCTGGTTCGGCGGATCAAGAACCTCAAGGATACCGTAACCATCGGGATCACCGGGAAATATGTCGATCTGACAGAGTCTTACAAGAGTCTGCATGAGGCTCTGGTCCATGGCGGCATTGCCAGTGATGTGAAGGTTGCCCTGCAATATATCAGTGCCGACGGATTAGAGGACGGTACCGATCAGGAAAAACTCGAGAACTGCGATGGTATCCTGGTACCCGGCGGGTTCGGGAGCCGTGGTATGGAGGGGAAAATCAAGGCGGTTCAGTATGCAAGGGAATGCAGGATTCCTTTTTTCGGTATTTGCCTGGGAATGCAGCTGGCCGTGGTCGAATTTGCCCGTAACATCGCTAAAATCGAAGAGGTTCACTCAGAAGAGTTTGATCCGACTACACCGCATCCAGTCATCTACCTGATGAGTGAATGGTTTGATTTTCGAACCGGGAAAACTGAAAAACGCAACCGGGAAACCGGCATCGGCGGCACCCTTCGTCTCGGTGCCTACCCCTGTATCCTCAAGCCCGGCACCTTTGCTCGCGCTGCTTATGACCGTGAAGAGATCAGCGAACGGCATCGTCATCGCTATGAGTTTAATAACAGTTATCGTGACCGACTGGAGAAGGCTGGTCTGGTTGTGAGCGGCACTTCACCCGACAACTCTCTGGTGGAGATCATTGAACTGGCCGATCATCCCTGGTTTGTGGGGTGTCAGTTTCATCCCGAATTTCAATCCAAACCGATGCGCCCGCACCCTTTGTTTCGCGATTTCATTAAAGCGGCAATCAATCACAAAAAAAACAGGAATGTTTGAAATGCTTACCTCTGTTACCCTGAATGCCACGCCGTCCGGCCAGATCACCATTGGCCCTGGATCACCGTTTTTGCTGATTGCAGGCCCCTGTGTACTGGAGAGTGGTGATCTTGCCTGGGAGATCGCGCGCGAAGTGAAGGCTATTGCCGATCGGCTTGGTATTGCCTATATATTTAAGGCCTCTTTTGATAAGGCGAACCGAACCTCTCTTTCCTCATTTCGCGGTCCTGGTGCAGAAAAAGGGCTTCGTATTCTTGGCCGGTTACGTGAGGAGGTCGGAGTGCCGGTAACCTCGGATATTCATGAACCGGCTCAGGCCGAGATGGCTGCCGATTATCTTGATATCCTGCAGATTCCTGCCTTTCTCTGCCGTCAGACCGACCTGCTTGTAGCCGCTTCCCGCACCGGCAAGGTGGTCAATGTCAAAAAGGGGCAGTTTGTCTCACCCTGGGAGATGGAGTATGTGGTGAATAAGGTGCGAAGTGCCGGCAATGAGCGGATTTTACTCACCGAGCGGGGTACCAGCTTCGGCTACAATAATCTTGTGGTGGACATGCGGTCCCTGCGGGTGATGCGGAGCTTTGGTTACCCGATTGTTTACGATGCCACTCATTCGGTGCAGTTACCCGGGGGTGCAGGCGGCAGTTCAGGAGGACAGCGTGAGTTTATTCCAGCCCTGGCCCGTGCAGCAGTTGCCGTTGGTATTGATGGACTTTTTCTGGAGGTACACCCAAAACCGGACAGTGCCCTGTGTGATGGGCCTAACTCCTTACCGCTTGCCGAGGTTGAACCCCTGCTGAAACAACTGCTGGCGGTGCGCGAGGCGGTAGCCGGAGTGACCGATGTCTAGCCGGGACCGTGGTGTGGCCAATGGTGGATATCCCACGGACTGTGAGCTGACCGAAGCCCTTCGCAGCCGAGCCTTATCTCGCCAGGTGTCAATGGTGCGCAGTGATGCCTGGCAAGCGGCTTTACCCCGAGCCCGGCAGGTACGGCTGTTGTTGCTTGATGTTGACGGGGTGCTCACGGATGGGAGCATAACCTATATCTCTGATCATGTTGAGGCGAAAACTTTTCACACTCAGGATGGGATGGGAATTAAACTTTTACAGGACAGTGGTGTTGCTGTGGGAATCATTACTGCCCGCAGTTCTGAGGCGGTTGAGCGCCGTGCCCGTGACCTGGGGCTTACCCATGTTTTTCAGGGAGAGAGGGATAAGCTCGCTGTGTATGAAACTATTCTCAAGGAAACCGGATTACGACCACCCCAGACAGCATACATGGGTGATGACCTGTTGGATTTACCTGTTCTCAATCGAGCCGGCTTTGCCGCTGCTCCTGCTGATGCGGTGATGGAGATTCAACAGCGCGTTCATTATGTGACCGGTCGCGGTGGAGGCCGGGGGGCAGTACGTGAGGTGTGCGATCTTATCCTGGAATCCCAGGGGAATCTCGTGCGGATGCGAGCCAGGTTTGACCGATGATCAAAAATCCTCGCAACCTCCTCTGGTTGCTCCCCTTGCCGCTGTTCATAACCTATCCTTTGTGGCAGCCGCCGTTAAGCGCCTTTCTGGCCCCTCGGGGAGGGTACAATCTTAAGCTGGTGCAACCGCAAGATGAGTCACCAATGCAGAACTTCGTTATGGATGCTGTGGTTATAACCATGACCAGCGAAGGGAAGGAAGAGTGGCTGATCGATGCCGACCGTGCATATACCACCGGCAACGAGCATGAGTTGGCAATGGAGACGGTCAGTGCCATGTACATCGGGGCTGATCGTGATCCCGTCAATATCGAAAGTCGCAGAGGAACCTACTTTATTAACCAACGTCACCTGATCCTTGTCGATCACGTCAAGGTGACAAAGCCGACCAAAAACCAGGTCCTGCTGTCTGATCGTCTCGAGTATGATGATGCCGATAAGATGTTGGTCAGTCCGGGTAAAGTAACCATCGACACACCGAACATGCGGTTGCATGCCGGCCGCATGGACTATGATTTTGCCACCGAAGGATTTGAGTTCAGCGATCGGGTCAAGGTTACTCTTTAGGTGGCTTGTTCAAACTATTGCTGTGCAGGCAGCTGTTTCACAGAAGGAATGAATCCATGTTAACAATTAACGAACATTATCTGAAATTACAGGCCTCTTACCTTTTCTCCGACATCGCCAGGCGTGTTGCCGCGTTTCAGGCTGCGCACCCTGACGTTGAGATCATCAGGATGGGTATTGGTGATGTGACCAATCCCCTGCCACAGGCGTGCATCCAGGCCATGCACCGGGGCGTGGATGAGATGGGGACAGTTGCCGGGTTTCGTGGCTATGGGCCGGAACAGGGCTACGGTTTTTTACGTGAAGCAATTGCCAAACATGACTTTCAGGCACATGGTGCTGCAATCCAGGCTGATGAAATTTTTGTCTCCGACGGAGCGAAGTGCGATACCGGCAACATCCAGGAACTGTTTGCCACAGATGTTAAAGTTGCCGTTCCTGATCCGGTTTATCCTGTTTATCTTGATACAAATGTTATGGCAGGGCGTACCGGACAGTTCAGAGATGGTCGCTACGAGGGAATAGTGTATCTGGACTCAACCAGGGCCAATAACTATGTGCCTGCATTGCCGGAGGAACAGGTAGACCTGATCTATCTTTGTTTTCCCAACAACCCAACCGGATCCACCATCACCAGGAAACAATTACAAACCTGGGTGGAGTTTGCCAGGGAAAACAGGGCACTGATTTTGTTTGATGCCGCTTACGAGGCCTATATTCGAGACCCTGAATTACCCCGCTCAATCTATGAGATTGAAGGGGCGCGCGAGGTGGCGATAGAGTTTCGCAGCTACTCCAAAAGTGCCGGATTCACCGGTACCCGTTGTGCTTTTACCGTGGTCCCCAAGGAGTGCAGGGCATTTGACAGCCAGGGCAACAGACAACTTATTCATCCCCTCTGGAATCGCCGGCACAGCACCAAGTTCAACGGTGTCTCTTACCCTGTACAACGAGCTGCCGAAGCTACCTATTCACCTGAAGGCAGGGAGCAGTGCAAGGCGTTAATCGATGGATATATGGCCAACGCCAGGATCATTCGCCAGGGCATGGCGGCGTTGGGATTTCATGCCGTTGGTGGTGATAATGCACCCTATGTGTGGATCGAAGCCAAGGAGGATTCCTGGGATTTTTTCGATCTGCTGTTGAGCAGGGCCGGGGTGGTGTGTACGCCGGGGGCCGGGTTTGGAAAGTGTGGCCAGGGATACATCCGTTTGTCGGCGTTCAACTCAGAGGCCAATGTGATCACGGCGATGACGCGGATTAAAGAGGCGTTGAGATAGGGTCAGATAATGTCATTGGTAGCTATATGGCCTGTCCGGTCAGTCCGATGAACAGGACTGGTTATTATACATTCTTCACCTGCCGTGGACATGCATCCGGGTTGATAGAATATGCAGACGCTGATCTCCCGGCAGTGATTCCTGGCGGATCTTGACTGCACTTCTTTTTTATCTTTCGCTTTTTTGCTCTGGTCATTATGACCGGGAGAACCGTGGACTGTAAGGTCAGATATCGATGAGGAGATATAGTTAATATCTTCAGGATACTGGCACTGAATGGTGAATCATTGTTTGGCACGCTTAAAAAAATATGGGGTCTAAAAAGTGCGGAAACAGCCCCAAATCCTTGATTTTGTTCGTTGACAGCACTTTCCAACTCTTTTATAGTCACCGGTACGTGGCCTAAAGTGGGGAGAAGACAGATAACCTTAAGATTATTCAGCATGAAAGGAGGAGGAAGGATCAGCTAAAGCCAAAAAACATTCCTACGCAGTAAGCAGTTCAACAAAACTTCAAAAGAGGGGGAGTGCATAAATGTCAGAACAAACTACATTTCCAAGGTGGATACCACTACTTGGAGGACTTTTGGGCAGCACCACTTGCGGTTTATTGTTGTACGCCTTTAGCGTTTTCATCAAGCCTCTGCAAGCACAGTTCGGTTGGACAGTACCGCAGGTCGCTTTGGCTTATGCCATCATCTGTTTAATTTTCGGCTTGATGACCTTTCCTGCCGGACGTTTAAGTGACAAGTTCGGTCCACGAAACGTTGTCCTCATCGGCGGTATTATCATGGCCTTTGGCTTTTACATGGTTTCTACAATCAGTCCTCCGGACCCGGCGGTGATCGCTGCCGGTGGTGATGCAGCCAAGGCTGCCGGACAAAAACCACTCTATATGCTCTACCTGTACTATGGTGTCATTGCCGGATTTGGCGGTGGTTGCGTATATCTTCCACCGATCGCCACTGCGCCCAAATGGTGGCCTGATCGTCGCGCCCTGGCTACAGGTTTCACCGTTGTCGGTCTTGGACTAGGCTCCTTCATCATGGCGCCGATGGCTACGTACATGATCAACTCGCCTGGTATCGGCAATGGGAGTGCTCTCCCGGTATTTAAGTATGTTGGTATTGCTATGGGGATCATGGTTGTTTTGGCCGCCCTCTGCCTGAAGGTACCGCCTCCTGGTTACAAACCGGCGGGCTGGAACCCTCCGGCTCCTGCTGCCGGTAGTGGCGGGCCGAAAGCGTATCGTGATTACACCTATGAGGAGACCAAAAAAACCGCACAGTTCTGGCTGTTGTGGGTTGCATACTTCTGCGGTTCTTTTGCCGGTCTGATGGTTATCGGTCTGATTGCCGCCCATGGTATTGATGCCATGAGCCTGGCCTACAAGGCGAAAAATGCACTTGATGCCGCTGCTGAGATTCCGGCTCAGGAAGCGAAGAACATTGCCATGGCCGCTGCCGGTGCGCCCAGTACCCTGGCTATCTTCAATGCTCTGGTTCGTATTCTGATCGGCCCGTTGGCGGACAAGATCGGCACCAAGAAAATATTCGTCACGCTGTTTATCCTGCAGGTGGGTGCAATGCTTCTGCTCTCCCCCGCAGGCTCCAATGCCACTTTCTTGGCGGCAATTGCGGCTCTGATTGGTTGGAACTACGGTGCCATGTTTACTCTGTTCCCGGCAACAACGCTGCAGTACTACGGGCCAACCGCCCAAGGATCCAACTATGGTCTGCTGTTTACCGCCTGGGGTGTGGCCGGCTTCTGTGGTCCTTACTTTGGTGGTCAGCTCAGGGCTATGACCGGATCTTTCCTTATACCTTTTGTCGTATCAGCTGTGATCCTGGCAGTTGCGGTTATTATCCTGAGTACCTTGAAGGCGCCGGAGAAGAAGCCCGCCTAAGAGACGGGTTTTAAAACGATTCCTCTTGTTAAAAGCTCCAGCTCGGCTTGCTGGAGCTACAAAAAAGCCACTGTCCGTTATTTTCCGGATAGTGGCTTTTTTCATTGTGCCGTCCCCTCCTTCAGTTCGTTTTCAGCAAAGGGGTGAAGGGCCCCCCGGCGTCTGGCGATTATTCTCCTTTCGACACGACTATGTTGTTATCACCACCACCGTGATGTTATCCCGCCCTCCGGCTCTGTTAGCCAGGCTGACGAGTTGTTCAACCGTGTTCCCGGCTCTGGTTGACCGGGCCATACAAGAAGTTATAACCTCTTCAGCCACCATGGAGGTCAAACCGTCGGTGCAGAGTAGGAGCGTATCTCCCGGCGCACATTCGAACTGTGTGATACTGGGCTGAACAACTGCTTCAGCTCCGATGGCACGGGTGATGACGTGACGTTGTGGAAAATACTGTGCCTGGTGGGCTGTCAAGACGCCTTGCGTGCAGAGATCGTTAACCAGGGAATGATCATGCGTCAGTCTTACCAGGTTGCCATCATGCAAGTGATAGATGCGGCTGTCACCAACATGGGCAACAGATACGGTATGGTCAAAAAAACGGACCATTGCCAGAGTCGTGGCCATTTTTTTTCCTAAAGCCATGCGTTGTCTGTAGGTGTATTGATTGACATCCATAACCATGGCCTGTATCTGATCGCGGGGATCTGCAGAGACTCTCTCCTGACGGAAACTCAGATCGCGTAGACGGGAGAGTGCTATGGTACTGGCAAGGTCACCGGCATCAAGTCCTCCCAGGCCATCGGCTACGGCAAACACACCGGTTTCAGGAGCAAGGAGCAGGTTGTCTTCGTTGCAGGGACGAACACGACCTTTATCTGTGGCACCGGCATAAGTAGCGGGTATTCCAAGAAGTTGACAGGTTCCCTCGACAAGTTGCATGCTATTGCTGTCTTGATTGGTGGAGTGATTGACGGGGCAGGGTATGCACGGTTGCTCAATGGAGGACAGTAAAGGATCGTCGGGCCCGGGTGCTTTTCCCCTGACTGCTGAGCTGCAGTGTGACCGAATAGTTCCCGGATTTTGCTGAGGTGGGAACTGCAAAGCTCAACGTATTTTCCCAGGTACCGTTTGTCTTCAGCGTTGTTTCATCTTTTAGCACTGTGAGCTCCTTGCCGTCTTTGCTTAATGCACTTCGCTCTCTCACCTTCAATCCGGCAGCAGGTGCACCGTGAACCACGTAACGCAGAGTGAGTGTCACCTGTTCGCCCTTATAGACCTCTGTTGGTGCCAGGGTTGACCGATTGATGCTCACGGCTGGTTCTTTTCGGTGTTTGCGGGTTGTAGATCGTGTCTTTGGCCGGGAACTCCCGGTTAGTTGACGGGTTGTCTGCCGGATTGATCTACCGAGATCATCAAAAAATACTTCAACAGTGTTCCGTGATTTACCTCTACCTGCCGCGTATCCGGTTCCTGCTCCGATGGTAACCATGACCGGAGTAGAGACAATGAAGGAAAAAAAAATAAAAGGAACAAGAGAAAACAGTGTTTTACGCAACATGAAAATTTGAGCAGTCACTGTATTTTGCGGGTATGATTTTCAGTCACCCGCCACTCACTGGCACGTCTGATGACGGGGGCGGATGTGCCTTGCGGTGGTGATAAGACTGTTTGAGCAGGAACGACAGGTGGTGGTGGTTTGACAGTATTTTGTTGGCGGGCCTGTTCAAGGGCCTGCAGAGCTGCCCCGGCCTCGACCGGTTCTGTTTTTTCCGTGGAGGGAGGAGAGGGAGCAGGGGCTGTGGTTCCAGTTGATGGGGACGGGGTCGAAGACAAGGTTTCGTTGGGTGCCGGAGGAGAGGCCGACACGGTCGGCTGTCTGCTCAACTGGTATACACCAGCCATGACGAGGCCGATCATCAGGGGAATGGCCCACCACCATTTTCGAAGCAGGGCGGGTGATGTGTGGCCGAGTGGTAATGCATGGCTAAGATCAGAACTCAGGACGGTTGCGTCGGGGATGGGCGACACTGTCTGATATTCTTCGACAGCCAGCACAGTAGCCTCGCAGAAGGCGGCACGTTCGGGCAGAGGTGAGGCGTCTTCCCTGATACCTGCCAGTGCAGCAAGAAAATCTCCTGCAGCTTGAAAGCGTTCAGCTGGTTGTTTGGCAAGACTCCTGGTGAGCACCTGGGCAAACTGAACCGGGAGGTCTGCCGGCAGAACGTCCAGATTCGGTGTATGCAACAGGTGACCGGTGAAAACTTCAGTCATGCTTCCGGTAAATGGTGGTGAACCGGTCAGCATTTCATAAAGAATGATCCCGACCGCATACAGATCAGTGGCAACACTGATGCTGCCAAAGGTTTGCGGATCAATCCGCTCCGGAGCCATATAAACTGGGGTTCCGGGTCCCTGAGTGTCAAGCGAGGTCAGTCGGGTGACAATGGCTGCATCAACATCGGGTTGGGCGATACCAAAATCGGTCAACTTGGCAAGATACTGCCCATCATCCTGTTTTTGCAGGAGGATGTTTGAGGTTTTGATATCGCGGTGCACGATATCCCGATCATGAATACACGTCAGAGCCTGCAGGATTTGCCGGACAATATCCAGAGCCAGGTGCAGAGGTAATCTTTTTGCCTCGTTGCCGGCAGTCAGTCGAGCCGCCAGGGTTTGACCGGCAAAATATTCCATCACCAGATAGATGTGCCCGTTTTCCTCAATCGTGTCATACAGAGTGACGATATTGGCATGGGCACCGATGGCCGCGTGAAGACGGCACTCTCTCTTGATACGGGTGCGTAACTCCTCATTACCGCTTAATTCTGAACGGACGGTTTTTATTGCTACCTGGCGTTCTAAAACCAGATCGTTGGCTAAATAGACGTTTCCCATACCTCCTGAGCCAACCGATCGTAACAGACGGTATCTGTGGGCAATCAGACTGTCTTTATCACCGGTAATGTTTACTGACTGGCCGGGGATAACACCGCTGGTATCGAGAAGTGTAGGCGCATCATTCAGCATGAGCGATAGTCACGAAAATGCAGGAATCCTGCACAGAGAAACAGCCAGAGAACAGAAAGAACCAACAACCTTACGGCACCACTATAATAAACTGCAACTCCAAAGTCAAAACCAATAACTTCTCTGACAAAAGGCGGAATCCAATCCACACCTTCCCCTTGAAAGGCACCGAACAGGGCCGTACACATCATTTCCAAACCCCATCGCGCCGGCAGAAGATCGGCTATCCACTGGTGGCTGCTGGACATTTTCCCATAGTAATCAGGGCCAAGCCCTCCTGAGAGAAGCAGTTGCGGCAGGACCACGCTCACAGCCAGCATAATTGAGAATCTGCCGCCGCTGCTGTCCACGGCACTGAGCACAAGTCCGATGGACACGGAACACCAGGCCGTTGCAATCATGACACCGAGAACCAGCGGCAGTGCGGCAAGGGGGAGTGCCGGTTGCAGCCAGCAGAGAGACACGTAAACAAGACACTGCAATCCGGTCATTAGCATACAGAAGGGGAGTTTAGCAGACAGATAGGGAACAATTCGCAAAAAGGACAGGCGTTCTCTGCGATAAATTGATTGTTCTGTCGAAATTTCAAGGCAGGACAGCAGGGTTCCGGAAAAGACAGCGGTCATGACCATCATGAGCAAAGTGCTCATGGGTACCGGTAAATTTGCGACCCCTTCATAGCGAAGACTGTACAGGAGTTCGGCAGCAGAACGGGGATCGTGGGTGCCCGATGGTGAAAGCAGCTGTTTGAGCACTATTTCCACGGGCGGACCGCCCCGGCTGACCGATTCCTGGAGAGTTGTCCGGCGGGTGTGCACTGTTTCGCCGGATGCCACGCCCTTAAAGGGTTGTGACAGGGTTGCCAGGGCGAGAACCACCGGGACGAGTAAAAAAAGAAGTAACCTTCGCATCGAGTGGCTGCGGATGTGCAGATGTCTTCGTGACAAAACATGCCAGGATCGGCAGGACTCAACAAGGGATATCCACTTTATCTGCTTTGACAGTGACCGGGCAACGGTATGCAACAGCTGCCCCGGTCTCCGGTCTTTTGACGGGGGGCGCGCTGGTTCTGCCAATGCTGTGTAGATCTTTCGGGCGGCTGAAGAAAGGTGTTGGCCGATATGTTCTTGAGACAGGGCAGATGTGGTGTATCGGTTTGCATAGTACAGGGCAATGTGTTCTTGATCGCCATGATGGAGGACTTCGGTTGTGTCTGGCAGATGATCTTCTCCGGTGAGCAGATCAAAGATTCTGGTCGGTTGCCGCAGCGGTTGTCTTTCTGTTCCGAAAAAAATAAGTGCTTCGGCAGGAGTTCCGAAAAAGACCAGTTTCCCCTGAGAGAGAAAGGCCACCTTGTCCAAAAGACGAAGATTGTAGAGGACGTGGGTCGTGATGATGACGGTGGTGCCGTTATGTGTAATCGCTCGAAAATACTGCATCAGCCGTTCTTCAGTACTGGGATCAAGACCAGAGGTGGGTTCATCAAGGAAAAGCAGGCTGGGCCGGACAAGAAGTTCTGCACCGATGGAGACCCGCTTCCGTTGTCCGCCGCTTAAACGATGAATTGGTGTTTGTCGTATCTGACTAAGTCCCAGTGTCTCAATGGTACTGTCCACGATGTCTGCCCGTCTGGATGCTGTCAGGTCGGGAGATAAACGGAGACGGGCAATATAGTTGAAGCTGGTTTCCACGGTGAGTTCAGGATGAAGGATATCATCCTGCGGTACATACCCAATTGTATTGCGAAACATTGCACCCGTGGCGTCCAAGGGGGTTTCGTCAATAAGAACCTGACCCTGATCAGGACGAACCGCGCCGGCCAAAGTGGTCAACAGTGTGGTTTTACCGGCCCCTGAAGGGCCGAGGATGCCGACAAATTCGCCGGGGGCGATGGACAGGGTGATACTGTCCAGGAGTGTCCGCTGGACACCAGCCAGCTGGACCGAGCGGTTGAGGCAGACTGCTTCCAGGTGGACGGCTTGGCCATAATCACGCTGATGAACCTGCAAAGAACCATTTATGGTCAGTTTCAGCTGGAAGCGGGTGGCACCGATTATGACTGTTTCCGTTCCGGTGAGGATGCAGTGTTCGATTGGTTTACCGTTGACCCAGGTGCCGTTGAGGCTGCGATTATCGGTGAGATGCAACACACCGTTGTGATTGACCAGTTCGGCGTGCCGGCTGCTTACCGCGGGTTCAAAGGGGAGGGAAAGATCACAGTCCCGACTGCGGCCGATACTCCATTTGGTTTGCATGGGGAGTGTAAACAGGCGAGGTTCACGGCTGCTGTGCCGTTGAAAACGAAGATGTGAGACAGCAGGGGAACCAAATCCGATCAGGTCTCCATCCTTCAGGATGCGTGAACCGGCAAGTTTATCGCCGTTGACAAAGACCCCATTGGTTGAGTCAAGGTCAAAGAGCCGGTACCGATCAGTTCCGTCGCTGACAATGCGGGCATGACATCTTGAGACGGTTTTATCAACAACCACGATGGTACAGATATGACCATCCCGGCCGATAGTGACACCTTGGCTGCCCACTCGATATTCCCGGTGGGCAAGACCGGTGTACAGGGCCACTAAATAGGCGTCATCCGTAATGATAGGCGCAGGCTGTTCAGATTGCATGGGCATTGGTTATGAAACCGGCAAGGGGCACAGCCTTTCTGTTGCTGATGAGCAACAGAAAGGCTGTGCAGAGGGCTGAAGGGTAAAGAGCGGTGAATCCGATAGATATTTTTACTGTTTACCGGCCCCAGGTGGTTCGGCTGGAGGAGCAAATGGATTTTTTATATACAGTTCGTCGTTTTTGTTCAGAGCCGGGATCAACCTGTCGATCTTCTGCTGGATCTCAAGAATCTGAGGGAAGGTCGGCGGTTCAATGGCTTCAAATGATGAGGTGTCATAGTACATGATACCGCTGCCGGTGGGATACTCTACTCCTACTTTTATGTTGTGGCTTTCACCATCCACTGGAATGTAGGCACGGAAGGTGAGCACATAATCGCTTTGCATGATATGCTGGATGTCTTCAATACTCCGGGTAATGGTATCGTGTGCACTGCTGATCGGATAATGCTTGCCAAAGGAGTTTTTTGATAAAGCCTGAAGATTGCGCTGTTCCTTGCTCTCAGATTCTCCAAAACCGAGACAGTAGATCGGAACAGGAATTTTCAGATTGGAGATTCGAGTCATCAGGTCTGAGCGATTAATGGCGCTGTCATCATCTCTGCCGCTGGCAAGGATAACAATCGAGGTGGAAACCACGTAATCAACATTACTGGATGAGTCACCACCACCGGCGCTTGCAGCCATCTGCATGGCCGCAACCACGCCATCGTACAGCCTGGTCTTTTCGCTGCGAGGTTGCAGATCTGCCAGGCGACGGCCCAGGGTGGAGGGCTCCCGGTCGAAGTTGGAGAGTATGGAGTAGCCCTCTGTGCTGCTGTCAAGGGCCAGCAACGCTACCTGGTCCTGCGGCCGTTTGGCGTCAATGAAGCGGGCAGCTGCCCGGATCATGGCTTCAAAATCAGCTCCCTTGATGGTTTTATTCGTATCGAGCACCAGAATAGAACGGGTTGCCTCTTCTCGGGCTCGTAGGGGGTGAATCAGGTACTGTTTTTTTCGTGGATCATAGGCTCTGCCCTCGACCATAACGCCGATGTTCAGGACGTTGAGGTTAACCAGAGGGTTCATCTCCTGGTCAAACGTGCGCATGTACACATGCACGAATGGATAAAGAGCTGATTCAACACGAAAGATCTTAAGGCCATAGCCCTGGTTGCCAACCGTTCCTGGTGCAGCATGGCTGATATGGGCAGCCAGTACAACTGCGAGCACCAGTGCCAGGATTATTAATTCTTTTGCAATAATCTGTAGTCTGTTCCACAACTTCATGACTGCTCCCTTTTGCCGACTTTTCATAAATGACTGTTGTTACATCTGTTGAAAAGGTTTACCGAGATTGTTGATCTGTTTACTGTTCGGCCCTGCGGACCTGTACGCAATTTTGGTGGTACCGTTGACCGTATCGATGACAAAGGCGCCATAGCTTCCACCACTTTGCCAGGTGGCGAGCTGATAACGGCCGGCAGCGCCGCCGTGAAGGGGAAGAGGACGGGGGCTGAGCGGTCGGTCGACAGCCGGCTCATGGGCAGGTACCGCCAGGATGGGTCCACTGTTGCCTGTGGCCCCCATGAGCAGGCAGGTGAGCAACGCTAACAAGCAGCCCGCGAATATTCCACCGGTAAAATTATTCAGCCGTCCGCCTTTCATTGATTAACGCCTCCGCTGTTGATTTATTACCCAGAATCGGCTGTGGACGCAACACCTGGACGATATCGTGTGATTCGTCCCGATTTTTTGTCGTTTGGTCTGTTTCCTTTGCTGCAGGCGTTGTAACAGGTGCTTTGGCTACAGCGGTCGGTCCTTTTACGGTACGTTCTTCCCGTTGCTCTTTTTTCGGAGTTACTTTTGACTTACCCGGTTGATCGCTGGCCACCTTGTCGGCGGTTTTGGTCGTGGCTTTTTTTGCCGGCGCAGCTGCAACTCGTTGTACCGGGGCATCCGTTGCAAAGGCCCGGGCAAGCATCTCACGGCGGTAAGCCACCTGCTCCATGTTCTCACCCAGAGAGCTCCACAGTTCAACATACAGTTCAGTATCATTGTGCACCGCCCGGCTATCATCCATTCGCATCTTGAAACTGTTCAAAGCTGCCTGAGTTCCAGCATCCATCTGGCCGGTTACCGGTACATCGTAGCCCTTGAGATAGAGACAGGTCTGTATTTCGCCGATTTTGTCAGCCTGGCTCAGATAGCGGAAGTCCTGGCGGATTTTGTCCAGCACAACCTGGTCCGGTTGCATCTCCGGAATGAGTTTCCAGTAGGGCAAATGAAGATATTTACCGACAATCTGCAGGACACTGGTCTGCACCAACAGACGGATGGCTGCATGTCGTCCCTGTATTTTTTTGACCGTTCCTCTGAGGCCGAACGTCGGACCGAAGATGGTGAATCCCAATTCCTTTTCTGCGGCCGCCTTATATACGTTGATTGAATTAACGGTTTGCATCCTGGCCACACCTGCCATGGTCTGGAAATCGAGCAGATTGAAGTCCAGAGTGATCCGTGCCAGGCTGTCTTTGTCTTCCTGATTGTAATCAACTGAAATAACATCCCCTGGTACCCAGGATCGATTAACATTAAAAGGATTCGTGGTAACGCCGAAATCGGTATTACTGCCCCGGGTTTCCAGACCCCGGTCAAATTCGGTGATGCCGCCGGACAAGACGATGTCGGGAATGAGCTTGCCCTGGAAGTTGGAATAACCGGTCACTATCTGGTTGTTGATGTACACCGGTGTGTAGGGGATGTAGACAACATTGCCACCAATGGCATTGAGGGCGCTTTTGGTCATTTCGGTGATATCACGTGGAATCTCTCCAAATCCATAGGTGGACAGCCCTGTGTAATCGGTGATATCTTTGCCCTGGATAAACACTCGTTTTCCGTAGACCTGGGTCATCTTGCCGAGATCTGCCAAGGGTTTATCAAAGTTTGTTTCCTTGACCTCCGGCATCTCATTGGGCGGATCCACATCCACCTGCCGGGGATCAAGCGTGGCACAACCGGTCAGGTTGAGGATCACGAAGGGGAAAAAGAACAGGATTCCCAAAATGAATCGGGCCCGGATTGTTGTATACGTTTTCATGGTGCTCGTCTCTTGGCGCGGTTATTTGGCGATCACAGTCTTGTCACCCTTGGACTCATCGATGATGATAATGTCACCGGTAATTTTAGCCCCGGCATCCAGGATAACGCTATTGAGTGCTCCGCTGTCGGAAAGGACGACCCCGCCATGGCCGGATCTGGCGAGACTTTTAGCCCGTTGCTTAAGGTATGAGTAGTTCCTGTTTGAACCATCGAGTTCTCCATACTGGCTGCTGCTTTCCTCAAAATCAATACCGTCGTTAAAATCATCCGCCAGGACCGGTGTTGAGTACAGACCTGTGTATGCACCCAGAAGGAGAGCCATCAGCAGGGGCATTATCCATGTACGCATCGTCCTTTCCTCCTCCCTCTTCTTAATTCGCAACCACAGAATCGATGGCAATGCTCGAGTTGCTGCCGGACATCGACACCGAGACATTATTCAGATCCGCTTTGGTGGTTATATCGCCCCGATGCGCATCGTTCATCTGGACCGAACCTATATTCAAATGATTATTGTTGCCGTCGATAATGCCGCTGAGAGCCTGTCCGGTCACCTCTGAGGTGACCTTACCAGCCCTGGAGTTCACCATCTGTACAGAACCGATATTGGATACGTTGTTATTCCCATGGACTGCGTTGTTAATTGAATCCACTTTTACCGTATTGCTCACTGTTCCAGCCTGGGAGTTGAGCATCTGTACCGAAGCACTGTTCACCGTGTTGTTGTTACCGGTCGCCGAAGCTGACACCGTACCTGTGGCTGTAACCCGGTTGGTGACCTCACGGGCTTTACTGCCGGTCAGGTTGATGGAGGCAGCATTGGCTGTGTTGTTATGTCCCTTGGTCTGGGCCGTATATTCACCACCGTGCAGGCGATTTTCTGCCCGGATGCCAAGAAGATCAGCGGTATGGCCGATTATGGGAACAGTCAGAAAAGTTGCAACAGTCAGCATATGTATGAGTTTCATGTTCATTCTCCGTAAAACGTGTTGCCTTGTCAGTGTGGAAAGATTCCCAAAGCACTGCCTGTACAGGAGTACCGGAAGTACTTTGGGAAAAGGAAGTTTTAGTTGATGGCGATGGAGCCGGCATTGGCGATGTTGTTGTTTCCGCCTTCAACTGAAGAGGTGATATTGCCGGTGTTTTCCACCTCGTTGATCACCTTGCCCTTGACAACCATATTACCGCCCATGGAGATCGAAGCAGCGTTTGCCTGGTTGTTGCTGCCGTTTTTGATTGTACTGCTGATGTTACCGGCGGTGTTGACCCTGTTGAGGATTGAATCTGTGGTTTGAGTGGAGCCGTTGACTGAAATAGAGGCAGCATTGGCCAGATTGTTATTACCGCCAACGATGGTGCTGGATATGTTGCCGGCACGTTTGATCTCGTTGCGGATCTCTGCCTTCATGCCCTGCTGGCCATCAGTTTGATCCTGAGTCGATTCGGTGGCAGTGGTATCGCTGCTGCTGTCGGTTGAAACTGTGGTGTCGGATGCATCGGTGTTATCAGCCCACTTATCCTTTCCGTCGGATTTGTCAGCCCACTTGTCCTTTCCATCGGACTTATCGGCCCACTTATCCTTTCCATCGGACTTATCGGTCCACTTATCCTTTCCGTCGGATTTGTCAGCCCACTTGTCCTTTCCATCGGACTTATCGGTCCACTTGTCCTTTCCATCGGACTTATCGGCCCACTTATCCTTTCCGTCGGATTTATCGGTCCACTTATCCTTTGATGGCTTGTTGCGGTCGATCCCAGAAGGTTGACTTGTTCCTGCTGTTGTTTGCGTGTTCGGCACAGTGGTTGTACTGGCCAACTTCTGTGTTGCCGAGGTATTGATGGTGATGATGTTCGTATTTGTGTTGGTGATTGGGTTTGCAGTATAGGTGCTGTGCTGGACAGGCATCTGGTGCATGGTTGGGGCCTTACCCTTATGGTCAAAGGTACCGCGCAGGGTGGTATCTTTGCTGTTGGCATGGGCTACACCAGCGGTAAGGGCAAGAGAGAGAGCTGTAACAAGAAGAGTTTTTTTCAACATGGTATCCTCCAGATATAAAGTTATGGGCAAGCATAAAGCATATGCTCCTGCTCATTATGCAAGAGTGGTGCCAGGATGAAAAGGGACGGGTATTTGTCAGAAAAAGAGCGTTATTTCAGCAGGTTGAGCAGATTGTTTCTGCCGGCAACCAGGCCCGGGTCTGTGAAATTTCCCGGGTGCAGCCTCTGTAGCCTGAATTCGTGTTTGAAAAACGGACAGTGGAAAACCCTGTGTTGGGTTAACGTGTTGAAAAAATGTATAAAAGAGGGAGGGCGGTTGTGTAGGAAAACCGGACAAGCAGCAGAGTGCCTGTCCGGTTCCAAGACAACCGGAGACTAGGCGGATAGCTTGTATTTTTTCATTTTCTGATACAGGGTCGATCGGGCAATTCCAACGAGGAGAGCCGCGTCGGAAATATTACCGCTGGATCGTTCCAGGGCTGCTTTGATGTGTTGTTTTTCCACCTCTTCAAGGCTGGGGAAAACCTCAATTGCGGCTTGATCCGTGATGTTGAACTCGTCGGACAGGCTGTGAATATCACGCTCGGTGATCACTCTTCCCTGTGACTGCACGGCTAAGCGTAACAGCACATTACGCAACTCCCGAACATTGCCCGGCCACTGATACTGGGCAAGCAGCTGGAGAGCTCCGTCGGTTGTCCGCGGTTCCGGCCAGTTGTATTCTCTGGAAAATTTACGCAGGAAGTAACGGGTCAGCGGCTCGATATCCTCCTCTCTTTCCCGTAAAGGCGGCACTTTAAGGGTAAAGCAGGAGAGTCGTTGAAACAGGTCGTCACGAAACAGATTTTCTTGAATCATGGTGGTAACATCACGGTTGGTAGCAGCGACAACCCGCACGTCAAGTCGACGACTGCGGGTATCACCTAAACGGCTTATTTCCCCATTTTCAAGGAAACGCAGCAACTTGGGTTGCAGAGTCAGCGCCATATCTGCAACCTCGTCGAGAAACAGAGTGCCGCCTTCGGCCAACTCCAGCTTGCCCGGTTTATCCACCGCTTCATGGTAGGCTCCTTTTTTGGAACCAAACAGCTCACTTTCAAATATACCTTCGGGTATGGCGGAACAGTTTATGGGAATGTAGGCTCCTTTGCGGCTGGAAAAAGTATGGAGTGCCGCGGCTACAAGTTCTTTGCCCGATCCTGCCTCTCCCAGTATAAAGACCGGCACATTGATGGCGGCAATGGTTCGGATATCCTCATAGAGTTTGACCATCTTATCACTGCGGACAATGGTTTCGTCCTGGGTTGCCAGTCGTGATTGCAATGATTCGCGCTCGCGCTGCAGGCGCTGCCGATTTGCCAGATTATCAAGCAGGACAGCACCGTGTAGGGCCAGAATTTCAAGACTGCTCTGCCTGAGAGCAGTGAATATTGTACTGCAACAGTCATCAAGATAGAGACAGCCAATGGCCTTATTCTCTCGCAATAAGGGGACGGCGAGCACCGACCGTACCCTGTCCTTACGTGTCTCCTTCGCTGTCCCGGCTATTCGGATCGATCGGCCGAGATCCATTACCTGATGCACCACCTCCTGACGGACCTCATGACTCTCGTTGCGTGGATCAAAGCTGTGTGTGGCCGTGTAGAGCAGTTCTCCCTTGTCGTTCAGCAGGGCCAGAAAACCGCGTTGAGCTTTGGTGAGCTGCAGAGCTCCTGCCAGGAGTAACTCGCCGAGTCCTGTCTCGCTGTCTGCACGCTGCAGTTCCTGCAGCTGTTGGGAGATTGGGGTAATCGATCCTGCTTCTGATACATCTTCTCTCTCTGTCCGGATGTCTGCTATCGGTTCAGATTCCAAATTGAAGAGAATTGTCTCATCAGTCATCGGCTGTCGGCCTGTCGAGTATGATGCACCGGAATCGCTGAAAACGCGGGAGGGACGGCTGTCATGACGTTCATCGATGAAGGTGAAAAAATAGTTGACAATCCGAAAGCTCATCCCCTGCTGGAGCCGGACGCCGGTGACCCGCTGGTTGTCCAGCCACACACCATTGGTACTTTCATGATCAAACAGCATGAATTCGTTGTCTTCCCGGTGAACAATGGAGGCATGACGCCGTGATACCTGAGGTGAGGCAAGTACGATATCGTTGTCGCTGTCTCGACCGATGGTGAGCGATGCGGTGAATTCGACGACCCGGTAATTCTGGGCATCCTGGCTGACTATCACACTGGGCATGGGTATATTTCTGCGGGTAAATGGTTACAGTACAGGGACGTTGGTTGCAACAATAGCCCCTTCGATCCAATTTTCAAGCCGGAATACGCGAGGATGTCGTAAGCTGACATTTCGCCTGTTCGAGATATCAACGTGGGAGCGCCATGGTGCCACGCTGTTGATTCCGATGAAAAATCGTACCGATCTTATTCGTGTTTGCGAAATCCTCTGTTTCAGGATAATACTTAAAATTATAAATCAGTCGACAACTGTAAATAGAACAACTTCTGAGACCACGGTAGAGAGGAAATTCCCGGAGGAAGGATGATGGAATTTAAAAAAGGTGTGGATATTTTATCAGCGGTTGGCGGTATTGCCACTATCGAAGAGGCGCAGAATTTATTGAAAGAGCGGCTTGATAGCGAGCATCTGCAACGCTTGGACGTGATCCGTCACCAAGAGGTCTTGCTGAAGATTGCCAACGCCATTTCCATGTGTGCACCGGAAGCCGTCTATATTCACACCGGTAGTGAAGATGACTGTGCATACGTGCGTCAGATGAGCCTTGAAAAGGGTGAAGAGCAACCATTGGCCATGCCCGGCCATACCATTCATTTCGACCTGCCTGAAGACCAGGGCAGGATGGTTAACCAGACCTTTTACATTGTGAACGAAGATGAAGAGGTGTCGTCACTGGCCAAAAAAGAGGTACGGGAGCACTCTCTTGTCTATATTCGTGAACATATGCGTGACATTATGCGCGGTAAAACCATGTTTGTCGGTTTTTACAGCCGTGGTCCGGTCGGAGCGCAAACCTCTATTCCAGCCATCGAGATTACCAGCTCAACCTATGTTATGCACTCGGCTGAGTTACTGTACCGCAACTGTTATGCGGACTTTGATGCTGAAGTTACACGGCGCGGTGAATTTTTCACCAATGTCCACTCCGAAGGAACGAACCGTTCTGAAGATGTTCCCAAAGCCCGCATCTATATGGATAGAAGCTGGCAGACAACCTTTTCGTGTTACTGCACTTACGCCGGTAACACGCTGCTGATGAAAAAGGGCAACCACCGTTTTGCCTCGGACAGCGCCTTGTATAAATATAACGGTGAAGAGTTGTCAGAGCATATGTTCATCACCGGCATGACCGGCCCCGGCGGGCGAAGTACGTTTTTTGCCGGTGCCGCCCCTTCCGGATGCGGAAAGACCACCACGGCCATGGTCGGCGATGATTTTATCGGTGATGATCTGGCACAGATGTGGATTGGTCCTGACGGTACTCTGCGGGCGGTCAATCCGGAGATCGGCATCTTTGGGATTCTGGAAGATGTTAATCTGGAGGGGGACCCCTATCTGATGCGATGTCTGCGACAGCCCGGTACGGAAGTGATCTTCTCCAATGTTCTGGTCGACGAACAGGGGAAGCCGCGTTGGACCGGTGACGGTGAACCGCCTGCAGACAGGGGAGTCAACTTTCAGGGGACATGGACCAGGGATATGGTCGGTGTGCCCATGTCTCATCCCAACTCACGCTGCACCCTGAAATCCGAGGCTGTCGGCAATCATAACAAGGCTGTCAATGCCGATCCTGCCGGCATGGTGATCAGGGTTGTCACCTACTCGGGACGCGATGCCGATACCATGCCGCCGGTCTGGGTGGCCGAGAGTATGGACGCCGGGGTTGCCATCGGTGCCTCCATCGTCTCCAAAGCAACAGCCGCAGAGATCGGTACCAGCGGTGTCAACCGTCAACCCTGGGCCAATGCCCCTTTTGTAGCCGGCCCACTGGCCGACTATCTGGACGCACAGTTTAACTTTTACGGCAACCCAAAGATGACAAAGGCGCCGATCATGGCCGGGCTTAACTACTTTTTGACCCGTGAAGCGAGGGGAGACCGTGGCAAGGGACTCTTAGGGGAAAAACGGGATGTCCATGTCTGGCTGGGCTGGCTTGAGCTCTATGCCCATGGCGATGTCCAGGCGATTGCAACGCCGATCGGCTTACTTCCAAAGTATGAAGATTTAAAGAAGCTGTTCACAGAGAAGATCAGCAAGGATTATCCCCAATCACTGTATGATATGCAGTTCTCTCTGTACATTGACAACCTTGTCAGCCGAATCGATCTTCAGCAGGCTGCCTGGAGCAAGGAACCTGGCGCATCATCACGGCTGTTCAACGTTTATGCAGAACAGAGGGCTGCATTACTGGTTCTCAGGGATGCCAAAGGGAGTGTGGTCGCTCCGCGAGACCTCTAACTGAACAACCTCCGCCTGGAGCCACGCTACCGGGAGAAGCAGAAAGCCTGGTGCGGCGGAAACTTCTTTCTCCCTCCCCCAAAAAAATAACCGGAGTACCTGTGCAGGTAACTCCGGTTATCGTCTTTGAACAGATCTGGTCCCTGACTCGGTGCCGTTCACCTCTTGAGCATCCGGACTACCCGGTCGCGAATCGCCTCTATCCCCATACCCTGGTATGGTATCTGCTCAGAAAGTCCACCGGCACCGTCTTTCCAGGTTCCCATGGCCCCATATTTCGGCGTGTAACCGCGTTCGAGCAGCCAGGTTCCGTACCGTGCCCCCAGTCCGCTTTTGGTATTCTGGGTTTCGATCACCAGCACCAGAGGGCTTGTGCCGACCGTGGCGAGCATGGTCTCATCAATGACATTGAGTACTGGTTTATTGATGAGGCCAACCTCGATGCCTTCGTCCTTCAACAGTTCGACCACATGCAGGCACCGATACAGCATCTCACCGTAGGAGACGATATATCCGTCACGACCGGGGCGAATGATCTCATCACAGTCACGTTTGAACGTGTAACCCTCACCAAAAAACCGCTTGCCGTTTGTATCCAGAATAAATGGAGTTCCTGAACGGGTAGAGAAGACAAAACGCAATCCTGCATCAGGAAAGATCGTGGTCAGGATTGCCTTTAACTGCAGAGCATCGGCCGGAAAATAGAGGCGGGTGCGGTCGTGCTCGGCCAGGCCGTTGTCCGCAAAGAAGTTGTTGATTCCGAAATGGCAGGTGTTGTCTGCCATGTCATCGACGCCGGAGTGTGAAAAGTGTGCCAGCACACTGGCCTGGTTGAGACGGGCCATGGTGATTTCGGAAACAACCATTTCCAGAAAGGCGGCAAAGGTGCCGAAGATACCTTGTTTGTCCGGCGCTGATCCGAATCCTGCGGCAACAGAGAAGTTGTTGCGCTCCATGATACCGGCATTGATATAGACTTCCGGGCAATTCTTACGGACATGATGCAGGCCGCAGGAGCCTTCAAGGTCGGAATCAATGACCAGGACCCTGGAAGTCGGGTTGTCCAGTTCTGTAATCAGGTCACTGACGATTTTACCGAATTCATCGCGGTTTTTGGCCTGCTCCGGCGTTGAACCGCGATAGGTGATCTTGGCAGCTGCAGCAGGAGTTTGTTTGAGCAGTGCCACTGCGGCATCACAACCTTTGGCAGTGAGGTAGTCAATGGCCATATCGACTGGAATGACGTCATGGCCCTTGGGGAGTCCTTCGATGCCCGGAACACCCGGGGCCATTTTTCGTTTGATCGCTACTGCCGTTGGTGCCTGATTTGTGATTGCCCGGCGAATGGCAGTGAAAAGAGCGTCAATATCTTCACCATCACAGACGTGAACATCAAGACCGTGTCCGGAGAGGGTACGGGTAAGATCAAATCCCGGCATATAGCTGCTCGGGTGACCGGCGATGGTGACATCGTTGTCATCGAGCAACAACACAACCTTAAGCTGCCGTGCCACTGCATAGCGGGCTGCTTCAGCATCACCACCTTCCTGCTGAGAACCATCACTGCCAAACATGAACACGGTCTTGTTCGGGTGAGCCTCGGCAACGCCGTTGACATGACTCCAGAGGTGCCCTAAGCGGCCGGAGCTGAAGAAAATACCGGCCGGCTCATTCCGTTCGGGATGGCCGTACAAACCTTTGCCGAACTCACGATAATGGAGCAGATCAGCCGGTTGCCTATAACCGTTGAGTACCGCCATCAGGTACTGAATCGCTACCCGGTGGCCGGCTTCGTCGAAATAGACCGGATAACAGGAATCGCTGCCCTTCATAAAACCGTCGGCAATCAGCAGCTCGGGAACAATGTCGTAGGCGCCTCCTGTATGGCCGCCAAGTCCTTTTGTGTTGGCCAGGGCTGTAAAAAAGATGATGGCGTTACGGACGAGTTCAATGTTGTGCCTGAGAGTGGAGCGTTGTTCGGCGGTTAACTTTTCCTGGCTTAAAGAAAAATGCAGGGGAGTATAGGTCGAGAGATCAATGGGGAATGTCATGGCCGATCCTGATGAGTGGAAGTTTGACAGACAACGGTATCGACGTGGCCGATACCCGCAGGTCTTTATGCAATGTACTGCACAGATAACAGAACTGTCAAAATCCGCAAGGACGAACTGAAATCAACGGAGGATGCCTGTACTGTTCAGATTTTTTGAATGATGACGTTACCGGGATCGGCCTGATTTTATCAGGGGCGGGTATAAAAAGAGATTTTTATAGAAATCATTCTTGTTTTTCATTTTTTTTCTCCCCTATAATGAACGATGACAGTGCACAGTTTAAGTACCTGCCTGCTGTCAGGACGTAAAAAGGGTAATCAGAAGATTGGCAGTCTGATTCCAGAAATATTCCGCTGTACCGGCATCTGTGACAGAAAGATCTGTCCGGTCGCTGAATCATGAAAAATGATGGTCCCATGTTAACAAACAGACGATATGCTCGAATGATCAGGATGGGGTTGGTTCTGAGCGGCTTTCTATCCCTGGAGGTCTCTCCAGCTCTGGGGATGAGTACCGGTCCGACTGACAACCTCTACCTTGATATGGATCTTTCTCAGCTGATGCAGGTGACCATCACCTCTGTGAGCAAGAAGCCACAGACGCTGGGAAATACTCCGGCAGCGGTCTTTGTCATCTCCCAGGAGGATATCCGCCGTTCCGGAGCAACCTCGATTGCCGAGGCTCTGGCCATGGCTCCCGGTATCCAGGTTTCACAGATCAGCAGTTCAAAATGGTCGATCTCTTCCCGTGGTTTTTCCGGATTTATCTCCAATAAACTCTTGGTGCTGATTGATGGCCGTTCCGTTTATTCTCCGGTATACAGCGGTGTCTTTTGGGATGCGCAGACCACCATGCTTGAAGACATCGACCGGATTGAGGTGATTCGCGGTCCGGGTGGGACTATCTGGGGTGCCAACGCCGTCAATGGAGTGATCAATATCATCACGAAAAAGGCGCAAGATACCCAGGGCGGCCTGTTGCGCGCCGGATTCGGGACTCAGGAGAGACTGCAGGGCGCAGTGCGCTACGGTACAAAGATCAATGAAGATGCCTTTGCCCGTTTCTACGCCATGGGCAACGATCGTGAGAGTAACCGCCTCAAGGAAAGCGGTCTTGATGCCGGGGACAGCTGGAACACGATGCAGACCGGTTTTCGTGCCGACGGTGTGGTGGGCACCCGGAACGAATGGACTTTGCAGGGGGATCTTTTTCGCAACCAGGGAGATCAGATTCTCTTTCCCTACTGGCTGTCAACCGCACCCTATGTCGTGAGTAAACACACGGATTTTGATGACAACGGCGGTAACCTGCTTGCCGGCTGGCAGCATCGATTTGGGGAGCATGAGCGACTTTCACTCCAGATGTACTACGATTACGCCGCAAGAGATGAGGACTTTTATAACATTTCGTACCGGACGTTTGATGCCGCTGTGCAGTATGAAACCCGCCTTGGCGCCCGTCACGATATCACTGCCGGGGCGGGATTTCGTCATATCAGGGGAGATAACGAAGCGACGTTCCAGTCGTATTTTCCCAGTCGAACCGATGAGGTGTTCAGCCTCTTCCTGCAAGACGCCTTTCATCTGATTCCCGATCGCCTCATCATCACCGTGGGGAGCAAGTACGAGCATACCCCCTACACCGGCAGTGAATGGCAACCCAGCGGTAAGTTGCTGTGGGCACCCAGTGAGCATCACTCCTATTGGGCGTCCATTGTCCGGGCGGTCCGGACACCGTCGGTCCTGGAGGACGGAGGTACAGTCACCTTCTCCAACCTCCCGCCCCCCTATGGTATGGGGTATGTGGCGTCCAGCGGGTCTGAGGATTTCGCAGCAGAGACAGCCCTGAGCTACGAGTTGGGCTATCGCTGGCAACCGTATCAGAGTTTTTCCTTTGACCTTGCCCTCTTTTATACGGAGTATGATGACCTGTATACATTTCGGCCCAGACCAAGTGAGAGAGGCCTGGATCTGGTCTTCACCAATGGTGTTGCCGGTCACAATTATGGAGCTGAAGTGGCCATGACCTGGAAGCCGAAGTCATGGCTCTCCCTGGCCGGTACCTACAGTTATCTCCAGTCTTCCTATAAACCGGACACGATCGTCTCTCCGCTCGATCAAAATATTTCCGATTTGTTTGAAAAAATGCAACCGATGCACCAGTTCGGCCTTCGTTCTTCCCTTGATCTTGCCCATAACTGGCAGCTCAATGCCTGGCTCCGGTATACCGACAGTTTTATCGGTGGAAACGTCACCAGCATATCAGCCGAACTTCCGGTCGACGGGTCCGTTGATGGCTCTGCAGATCTCAGTGTCAACCTGATCTGGAAACCGAGGCCTGATATGGAATGTATGCTTGCCGGTCAGAACCTGCTCAATTCCGGCCAACTCTACTACAACTCCGAACACCTGACTCCACCCACTGAGATTAAGCGTGGTGTCTTCGGCAAAATCACCTGGCGTTTCTGAACTGCTGATACGTGATGCTACGTCTGTTTCGTTTATTCCTCTTCCTGTTTCTGTTCTGGACTTCTCTCTGGGTGGTCAGCCGGGTCGCCGATGTACAGGCGGAAGAGTGTAATCATGAGTACCATTTAAAGGCCGCTTTTCTGGTCAATTTTGCCAAATTCATTACCTGGCCTGAGCAGGCTCTGCCTGCTGATCAGCAGGATTTCATTCTCTGTGTGGTGGGAAAAGACGTCTTTGGCTCGGCGCTTGACGGCGTGGAAAGCAAAACAGTTGGTGGACGTACTGTCCGGGTTGTTCGTGTCAAGTCGCTGAAAAACGTTCCAACCTGCCAGATGCTCTTTATCAGTCCTTCTGAGGCGGACAATCTCAGCCTGATCGATCGGTGGGCAACGGGTGGGCAGAAGGCTGCAGTCATGGTCAGCGATGTTTTTAATTTTATTGAAGCCGGAGGTCATATCCAGCTGATCGTAACCGATAACCGCCTCTCTTTTGTTGTCAACCACACAGCCATGAGAAAATTGGGCCTCCAGGCCAACTCCTCCCTGCTCAGTCTGGCCTCGACTGTGTATTAATACGGTGAAAAATGCACCATGCGATTTCAGTGGTTTTTTCAACTTCCGATTCGAATCAAACTGTATGCCATCGTTCTGGCAGCCACTACCCTGGCGTTGCTGCTGGCAACGACAGCCTCCTTTATTCTGCAACATCAGCTGATCAGCAAACAGCTGCATGATGAACTGCGCTCGCTTGCTGTCATCATCGGGGAAACCGCTGGTGCCGGCATTATGTTTGAGGATAAGGGAACGTTAAGCAACATCCTGCAGGCTGCACTGAATACCAAAAAACATATTGTAACCGGACGTCTCTTCAGCCAGGACGGTTCATTGCTGAGCGTCTACAACAGTGAAGACTTTCCAGGCGAATATCAGCAGGATTTCGAGGATGCAGTCACATCGAACCTTGAGGGGTTCCAGCAGAACAATGCTGTTATCCTGCTGCGTTTACCGGTGGTCCATGATAATGAGCCTATCGGCCATATCCTCATTGCGGCGGATCTCACCGAGTACAGGTTGACCCTTCTTTTTATGGCCATTCTGATGATCGGAGTGCTGCTGTTCGGTCTGCTGCTGGCCATGCTGCTGTCTTCCCGTCTCCTGCGGGTCATCGTCGAGCCCATTATGCACCTGACCAGGCTGGTCAACAAGATTTCACGGAAGCAGAAGTATGATGTTCGTGCCGAGGTGTTGAGCCAGGATGAGTTGGGTCAGCTGGCAGCCGGTTTCAACACCATGATCGAGCGGATTCAAGTCCGTGACAGTATCCTCGAGGAACAGGTGGCCGAACGAACGAGAGATCTTGAGCAGCGGCATCTCCAACTCATTGAGGCAAAGGACAGGGCTGAAGCTGCCAATCTTGCTAAAAGCCGTTTTCTGGCCAATATGAGCCATGAAATCAGGACACCGATGAACGCCATCATCGGCATGACGCACCTGGCCATAACGGCCAAGGAACGCGGGCAACAGCAGCGTTTTCTTGCCACGGTCCGCCATTCTGCGGAGAATCTGTTGGGAGTGCTGAACGATATCCTTGATTTTTCCAAGATCGAGGCCGGCCAGTTGCAGTTGAACTGCCGGCCGTTTCATCTTGGGCGATTCCTTGACAATATCGTTGCTACCATGCGACCCTCGGCTGAAGAAAAGGGATTGGTACTGAGGGCACACGCTGCCCCAACCCTGCCCCGGACTGTGGTGGGTGACGATTTCCGCTTGCATCAGATCCTGATTAATCTGGTGGGTAATGCCATCAAATTCACTGCGGCCGGCTCTGTCACCATCCAGGTTGTTACAGCCGATGACCAGAAGAGGACGGATGACAAGATCAGACTGCATTTCAGTGTTATCGATACCGGTATCGGGATTGCCGAGCATAAAAAGGAGGATATCTTCAAGTGTTTTGAACAGGCGGACTCTTCGTATGCACGGGAATTCGGCGGTACCGGCCTCGGATTGGCAATCGCCCGTCAGTTGACCGGACTGATGGGGGGAACCATGTGGGTGGAGAGTGTCGAGCATCAGGGGAGTATCTTTCATTTCACCGTGGCCTGCGATGTTTGGACCCGGGAAGTGGCTGAATCGATGGCTGCGGTGGAAGATGCAGCCGATATCAGTGTGTCCGGCCGACATATTCTGGTGGTGGATGATAACGAGGTTAACCGCGATATCGCCTCAATTACCCTGGAACAGCGCTATCAGGTTTCCACCGCGGGTAACGGCCTGGAATCGCTCGAACGACTGGCGACCCTGGATATTGATCTTGTGCTCATGGATGTACAGATGCCGTTGATGGACGGTCTTGCCACTACCGCCGTTATTCGCGCCTGTGAACAGGGGGTGGCCCTGGATTGCAGTCTGCCTGAAGAACTCATCGCCGCTCTGCAACAGCGGTTGACAGGCGCCCATGTACCGATTGTGGCGATGACGGCACATGCCATGGCTGAGGATCGGCAGATGTGCCTGGCCGCCGGTATGGATGGGTATATCACCAAACCTTTTCTGCCGGATCAACTTTTTCAGGAGGTGGCCTCGTTTATCCGTGCAGAGGCGTCATCGCCGGCTGGACAGCCGGCAACAGGCGAAGAACAGACAGCTGCCGGCACTGCGAAAGAGGTAAGCATGGCCGGAATCAATGGTCACCTGCAAAGCAGCACTGGTTTGACTGCCTCTCAGATCAGCCGGCTGTTGATTGCTATTCAGGAGAGCATGCGCAACAATCTGGCCAAGATGGAGGAGGCCTTTGCTGCAGATGATGTTTCCACCCTGGCTGTGGCCGCTCATACGCTTAAGGGTACCTTGCTGCAGTGCGGGCTGAACGATCTGGCCGCCGTGGCAGAGCAGATCCACAGCCGGGCCCGCCACGGTGACGGCGGCAATGACAACAGCAAAATCATATTCCTGCAGCAGTCCCTGGCTGATATTCTGGTGACATCATAAACAAAGACAATCTTTTCACCTGTTCCTGGTCATTTTGTGCGCTGCGGTATCATGACCTGTTATGTGACCGTACATTGATGACGGTGTCCTCCTGTTCGTTTGACTCGGACTGATGGAAGATGATACACTTTGATTGTTGGAGATACCCCTTAACAAACACAGATACTTCCGTGGCAACCCGCAGATCAGGACAGGTTGAACACACTCGGAGCCGATATGCCCAACCCCGTCACTTGCATGACCTTTTCTCCTTACCAGCGCCTGCTCACTGCCATTGAACAGTCGCCCATACCAGGTGCCGACAAAGTACGTCTCACCCATTTTGCCGTCTTTGTTCTGCTTGGGCAGCCCGGACTGCTGGGATACTGTGTCTACAGTCTGGTGGAAGGGGAACTGCTCATGGCATTGATTCTTTTTGTAACCAATGTCACCCTGCTTCTCAGCTGGCAGTTGCTGTGTCATCTGCCGGTGGCGCAGCCGGTTTACAGGACCGTTGCGGTGATTTTCGGTGTCTTGCTGCTCTCCCTGATTGTAAACGGTGGAGACGGTGGTTCAAGAAGTCTGTGGATGCTGACGTATCCCCTTTTTGTCGTCTTTTTAGTCGGTGAAAAGGAAGGTTTTATCTGGATCTGCAGCCTGCTGGCAGTGACCTTGCTCGTGCTGTTTGTGCCCCTGTCCTTTCTTCACCCCTTCCCCTATGGCAAGGAATTTATCGTACGATTTGTGTCTGTTTACATGGTCGTGGCGGCCATTGCCTGCTGGACCGAGCATTTTCGTGCGCACTCCCGGACGTTGAACAGTGCGAAAAGACGACAGCTTGAATCTGTGCTCGAAGCTCTTCCGGCTGCGGTTCGTCTGAATGATAATACGGGAAGACCCCTGCTTTGTAACAGGGCCTATCTTGTTTTGACGCAGTTGACCCATGATGAGGTGTTTGATCCGGAGGAGATCGACAGTCCGATAATACCTCCTGACATGCAGTACACGAATATCCCGATTTCTGCTCCTGATGGAGCGTTGTATCGCCTGCAGATGTGGCAGGAGCGCGAAAGAGCTCAGGTGCAACCGGCACTATCCGATGGTCGGCGGGAAGAGGGGCGACATTCCATGGAGTATTGCAATGATACGGTACTTTCGTCTGTGGGGCCACATGATGTGGGGGTGGTTTCGAACACCCGGGACAACCAGATGCCTGCAAAACCCCTCTGATATGAGCATAAGCAAAGTACGATCCAACAGGTGCTTCACGATGAACAGGCACCAAGGCCATGAGAAGACGGTCTGCAGCCGGTACTGCCTGCAGGCCCCGAACCCCTAACTGTATACACACATTGACTTAAGACTATGCCTGTACCTGCTGAGCACTCGACGCATCAATCAACTCCTCTGGTGCTGGTGGTCGACGACGATCCGGCCATCCGCCTGCAAATCCGTTTTGCTTTGGAAAATACGGGACTCGCCATTGCTGAAGCGGGCAGTGGAGAAGAGGCGCTGGCGCTGTTTCGCGAAAACCCGCCGGATCTGGTTATGCTTGACGTGGTGATGACCGGTATGGATGGATTCAGCACCTGTCGAACCCTTCGCACCTTACCGGGAGGTTCCCATACTCCGGTGGTCATGATCACCGGGATGGAAGAACCGGAGACGATTGTCAAGGCCTTTGAAGCCGGAGCCACGGATTTTATCAGTAAACCCATAAACCTGCTTGTTCTGGGGTACCGGGTTAAATACTGGTTGCGATCCGGCTTTATTCTCAACGAGCTGAGAATTAACCAGCAGCGACTGTTCAAAGCCCAGGAGCTTGCCAGCATGGCTCATTGGGAACGGGATCTCGACGACAACAGATTTCAACTCACCTGTCCGTTGCCCGGGGATTTCGGTCTCTCTGCATCCAGTACCTATGATGATCTCTTTGCGCGGATCAACCCGGCCGAACAGGAAACAGTTCGACAGCATATCGACACCGCCTGCAGCCAGGAGCAGGCTTTTTCCGTGCAGTATCAGATCACTCTGACCGGCGGCGGTGAGCGGACTATCCTCAATCAGGGAGAGGTGGTATGGGACAGTGCGCATCAGCACCGGCTTGCCGTCGGCATCATTCAGGATATAACGGCGCTTAAACGCGCTGAAGACCGGATTCGTTACCTTGCCTTTTACGATAACCTCACCGGCCTGCCCAATCGCTCCCTTTTCCGTGAGCATTGGAATAAATTACTCCCGCTGGCGCGGCGGCACAACACGCGTTTAGCTGTTCTTTTTATTGATCTTGATCATTTCAAGCAGATTAACGACACCTTGGGACATTCCAGCGGTGATAAGGTTCTGGTCATAGTGGGTGAGCGTCTGAAGATGCTTTTCCGCCAGTCAGACATTGTTGCTCACAACCGCGAAGATCAGGTTTCCTCCCTCATCTCCCGGGTGGGAGGCGATGAGTTCACGGTGCTGGTGTCGGATATCACCAATCCTAATCATGTTGCCAATCTGGCCGAGCGGATCATTGCAGCTCTTCGAGAACCATTACAGCTTGATGAACAGTCGGTGGTGTTGACCGCAAGCATTGGTATCAGTGTGTATCCTGAAGATGGAGACAACATCGATACGCTGCTCAAGAATGCCGACACCGCCATGTATGAGGCTAAAATTCAGGGCCGAAACAACTACCAGTTTTTCCAGACAGCCATGAATGAAGCAGCGGTGGCCCGGTTTCAGTTAAGTAACCGGCTTCGCAATGCTCTGGACAACAGGCAGCTCATTCTCTATTACCAACCGCAGTTTGCCACGACCAGTGGCCGGCTTACCGGCGTTGAGGCCCTTATCCGCTGGCAGGATCCGGAAGTCGGCCTTATTCCGCCGAACCAATTTCTTCCCTTTGCCGAAGAAAACGGGTTTATTCACCAGATCAACGACTGGGTTATCCGTGAAGCCTGCACGCAGGCACAGAAGTGGGTGAGCGCAGGGCTCTTTGAAGACAGCCGCATAAGCGTCAATATCTCCGGGCAGAATATTAACTTTAAACGTTTGGGAGAAACTATTTTTGAAGTCCTGAAGGATACCGGTCTCAATCCATACCATCTTGAGATCGAACTGACAGAACGGGTGATGATGGAGAAGCCTGATGAGGTCTGCCATACACTGAGTCTCCTGAAGCAGGCCGGTGTTTCCATTGCTATTGATGACTTTGGCACCGGTTACTCAGCTCTCAGCCATCTGCAGCTCTTTCCGCTCAACACCCTCAAGATCGACAAGTCCTTCATTGATAATCTCCAGACCACGGCAAATGGACATGCCCTTCTGCAGTCGATCATAGGCATTGCCAAAAGTTTTAATCTCAGGGTCGTGGCTGAAGGGGTGGAGACCGATGATCAGCGACTGGCTCTTGACGGTATGGCCTGTGATGAGTTGCAGGGGTATTTACTCGGCAGGCCGATGCCTCGGGAGTTGTTTGAGCAGCGCCTTTTAACTGATTATAATCAGACGTAGGTCACGGGCGGAGTTTGTGAAACCTTGCTGCCTGTTGACAAGAGGTTTTTGTAAGATCGGCCGCAGGCATGAAGAGACTGTTGACCGGTCTGAAGCCCGTCAAGCGTTACCTGGGGGTGAGGGGAGCGTCAGGTCTCCGGCCGGTGAACTCTCTCCGGCTGCCTGAAGGAGGCGCGCAGGTGGTGTCAATGAATGGACTGTTTTGGTTTCAACGATTACTCCGTGGTAACGTCTTGTTCAGGCGTTGTCCGGCCTTCTCAGAGCAGAACATGTTTCTGCTTCATTGTGCCATACACCATGGAAGAGAAGTTGCGAATGGCATCGCCGCTGTTTCGCATCCACTGTTTGTAATTCCCGGGCCGGGATGAACGTTCAACGATACCGACCACCGCATACGGTACCTTGCGGCCATTGGGACCGCGGGTTACCAGAATCCCCATGTCACCGCACAGAAGAGCCGTAGTACCGGTTTTGTTATACACTGCCGTACTGTCGGGTATATTGGTGCCACGCACCAGCCGGTTAGGCTTCGGCAGTGACATCACTCGCAATATTTCTTGAGATTTTGGCAGCTTGTGCTGCCACAGCGCCCGTAAAAACTGTATGTAATCAGAAGGGAGTGCACTGTTCTTATAGGTTCTGCCATCGGCGGGGATATACTCTTGAATGCGTACCTGCCGAAACAGATGTCCGTACTCTTTTGCCAGTAACGCCTGACAGCGTGCAGGGCCGCCAAGCCGGCGAATAAACCAGTTGGTTGCCGGGTTGTCGCTTTGCTGGATCATAGCCTCCATCATCCGTCGATGTTGTGCGGTATAGGGCTGCAGTCCCTTTGCGTGCTGATGAAAAAAAGCAAGTGCCACAAAGGGTTTGATCATGCTGGCCGCCTGAAACGACCGCGACGCATTGTAGTTGACCAGATAGGTGTTACTGCTCAGGTCATAAGCGACCCAGGCGGTTCTGTCTGTCGGACGTAACCGGCCTTTTTGGGTTTGTTCCTGGATAAACTGGCCCATCTTGCCGCTGGCCACAGCCCCTTTTTTGTGTGGTGCCGGGCTTTTTATTGCCGCTTTACCAGCCAGGACCGGGGCGGTGATCGGGGTGGTGGTGTGCTGTTTGGGTTGTTTTTTCGGTTGGTTGAGCTCAGCACTCCGGATCAGAGCCAGCTGAACAACCGGTCGTGGTACCGCAGCAACCAGTGCGGGAACGAGTTTATCCTTTTTTAACAGTTGCGCGTGCCGGCTGGAGAGGCGGGTGACGGCCTCCTTGCTCTGCCAGCAGCGATATACAAGCGCGTAGTTCTGCTGGTCAATTTTTTCAATGACCAATCGTTTGCTTGTTGGGGGTACCAGGGTTGTTTGCACGACTTTCCAGTCGTTTTGAAGGTCTTCCGGCCGCGTACTGCGTTTATAGCAGATATGATAGAGATTGAAAAAGCCGGAGGTCTTTACCGGCTGAGCCGGTTTTAAGCCGGCGCGCTGGAGCGCAGCTGCCTGTTGACCGGCAATCTTGTTCGCCTGGGCAAGGGAGGTGTTGATATTCAGGATAACGCCGAACTCCTGACCGCGCCCCACGATCTCCAGGCGGGTGCCGGGTTGTAAGGCAAGCAGAGGGGTTATCCGTATCCGGTGGTCTAATGCCCGTTGCAGTTGACCACTCCACATGTATCCCAGAGCATAGCGTTCGGCTGGTGCCGCCCGGGTCACAGCTGCTTGAAGAACAGTAAAAAAGAGGCACAGGATAAAAATGATCGGGCGTTGCATCACACGTACAGGAAGCTGGCAGAATAATTTCCGAAAACAGGACGGGGTTGATAAGTTGCAGGTTTCTTTATGGTGGCCGTTTCAAGGCGAACCCATTGCAACATGCCGTGTTCAGTGTTTTGGTGCAAGGTGAAATTGGTCGAACTCTGGATTCACCGGCAAAAATATGCTACAAGAGGGCCGCTGACTGTCACCGCGGCCTGCAGAACCATGTATCTGTGAACACCATGTCGGAGCACCCATGAAAACTATTTGGAAATTTGAACTCACTCCCAACCGTATTCAGTCCATTCCCCTGCCGTCCGGGGCGCAGATACTCACCGTGCATGCTAAAGACGACAATGCTCCCCTGATGTGGGTTCTGGTCGATCCGGATATGCCGCCCCAGGAACGTTATCTCGGTGTCTATACCACCAACACCGCTGTGCCCGATGATCCGGGCCGGTACATCGGATCCTTTTTCATCTACGAGGGAACCCTCGAATTTCATCTCTTTGAGATGGATAAACCGGCTGAAGAGAGGACGGAATGAACGGGAGGGCCCGGTCTTCAGGAAAAGACCAGGGTCCGATTCTGGTAGACCAGGATCTGGCGTTGCAGATAATGCCAAATGGATCGGGATAAGATAACCTTCTCCAGGTCCCGTCCTTTGCGAATAAGGTCTTCCACCGAGTCGGCATGGCTGACCCGGATGATATCCTGGGCGATGATCGGCCCGGCATCGAGCTCCCTGGTAACATAGTGGCTGGTGGCGCCGATAACCTTGACCCCTCGCTCAAAGGCGGAGTGATACGGCTTGGCCCCGGGAAATGCAGGCAGGAAGGAGTGGTGAATGTTGATAATCCGGTTTCTGTAATGACTGATAAACTCCTCGGAAAGGATCTGCATATACCGGGCAAGGACAATGAACTCAATGCGATGTTTCGCCAGAAGTGCCAGCTGCTCCTGTTCCTGCTCACGTTTATTTTCACCGTTGATGATAAAGAGGTGAAAATCGATGTCAAATTGTCGGGCCACTGTTTCAAGATCAGGATGATTGCTGATAATCAGTGGAATCTCGACCTCAATTTCCTGTGATTTCCAGCGGGCAAGTATATCGTAGAGGCAGTGCGGCTGTTTGGAGACAAACAGGGCCATGCGGGGCACTTCGTGTGAGAAGTGGAGTTGCCACTGCATCTGGAATCTCTTAGCGATCAGGGTGTCAAAGTATTCGCCGATCTTTTCGTTGGGAATGATGAAGTTATCGAGTTCCCATTCAATGCGCATAAAAAAGACCTCGCGTTCCAGGTCGACATGCTGGTCGAGATTGGTAATGTTGCCGTTGTTCTGGTAGATGAACTCGCTGACCGTCGCAATAATACCTTTACTGTCAGGGCAGTGAATCAGCAAAATAGCAGAGGCCGGTAGATGGGAGGAGTGGATTGCGCTCATGGGTATCGTGGTGTACGGGTCGATGATGAACAGATGCGTGTGATTTCGCTCATTGTACTCTGTATTTGTGACAGTTGCATAAAAGAAAACAACTTATCGTTTTCCTCGAAAATGCGCAAGTTACTGGTGGTGCCTTTTGTTGGTCGGAGGTGTTTTGTCTGCCTGTGTGAACACCGTGTCTCCGGCTTCACCACAGCAAGGCCGTAACGTTACAGGGCGGAGGATGCTCTTATCCGTCCCGGTGGAGTTGCCAGCCGCCACCAAGGGCTTTGTAGAGGACGACCAGACTGATCAACTGCCGTCCCTTTGACTCGATAAGAGCACTCTGCGCAGTATACAGGGCCTGTTGCGCTGTCAGCACATCAAGAAAGGTGGTGAGACCTCGACGATAGCGATCAAGAGCCAGCGACACGGCCTCTTCGTTGATCTCGACCGATTTGTCAAGAACATGGTGACGGGTGCGTTCAGCATAGTGGGCGGTTAAGGCATTTTCAACATCTTCCAGAGCACTGTTGTAAAGAGCCCTGTACTTGGCAAGTAACTCATTGTATTTTGCCTGTTGCATATCAATGGCCGCTCTTCTCTTGCCGCCATCAACAAGCGGCAGAGTTACTCCGGGTACTATTGACCAGTAGCGGCTTGCCCGTTCAACAAAACTGGATGAACTGTCAGCCTGTAAACCAAGACCAAGGGTCAGGTCGAATCTGGGGTACAGGTCAGCCGTGGCGACGCCTATATCGGCTGAAGCTGCTGCCAGCAGGCGTTCAGTGGCGCGCAGATCCGGACGACGGGACAGAAGGTCTGCCGGAAGACCGGGAGCGAGCAGTCCGGTTGTCGCCGGTAGGGGACAGTCGGCTGCAAGCTCGTTTACAAGAGCTCCCGGCGGTTCTGCCAGAAGGACGGCGAGGCGATACATGGAGGCCTTTATTGCCGATTCAAATGAGGGAATGAGCGCTTCGGTGGCCTTCTGTTGCCCCTCTGCCTGGGTGACATCAAGGTAACTGGTCAGGCCGAGCTGATAGCGTTCTGTGGTCAGGCCGACCACATGTTGCTGGGCGGCCAGATTGTGACGGGCAACCTGCAGCTGTGCCTGGTTGATGCGTAAGTCTATGTAGTTACCGGCAACATCGCCGAGCAATGTGAGGATTGCACCGTGCAGCCCCTCGGTGTTGGCCTCAAGTTGTGCGTCGGCTGACTGGATGCTTCGGCGGACCCCACCAAACACATCGATTTCCCAGCCAACGTCGAAACCGGCCTGATAGAGGGTGCTTGTATATCCCGAGCCTGCTGCGGATGCGTTGCTGCTCTGCCTGCTCCGGTTCACGGCAGCAGCGGTGTTGACCTGGGGTACCCCTGCAGCACCGGCCAGGATCACAGCTGCCCGGGCCTGAGCTATGCGCTCCCGGGCCTGTTCGAGTTCCAGGTTGGTGCGCACTGCCCGGTGGATTAAATCAGAGAAAAGGGGAGCCTCAAACCCCTCCCACCAGGCGGTATGTACCAATGCGGAAGCTGTCTGCCCGGAAGCAGCGGCGCTTGTCCAGGCATCGGGTGTTTGCAGAGACGGAGGCCGGTAATCCGGGCCAACAGCTGCACAGCCGTAAAGAAGCAGCAGGAGTACAAAGAGAACAGACCTGTTCACAACCTGCTCTCCACGACCACCGATGTGGTCGAAATATCAGGTGCTTCAATGAACACGTCCATCTGTTGACCGACATAGGCCGGTAAAGCCTGACGCGGAAAACTGTACAGCACCTGCAGAACCCGGGTGTCAACCCGCTCCTCGGTGCTGCTGCCGGTGAGGGATTTTTTGGCGACAATAAATGGTTCAACACGGACAAACTGTAAATCAGCCTTCAGGTCACGGTTACCGCGCATGGAGGCAACGGCTTTGGTCTCCGGCTTAAACCGCCAGGCGTCATTTTCATCGATATCAACCCGGACATACAGAAGGTCAAGGTTGCCAAGCAGGATCAGCGGCGTTGCAAGCACCCCGGTTGATGCGTACTCACCTGCACGGATATTCACCTGCATCACCTCACAGGCCATGGGCGCACGCACTGTCAGCTGTTCAATCATCAGGTGCGTTGCCTTGAGTTCCGCATCGGCAACTTCCTTTGCCGCCCCGGCACTCTCTACTTTTGCCTGCGCCAGCAGTTCGGCGTTGCGGCGTTTTTGAATGTCATCAACACTGACAGCCTTGCTGTTCGTGGCTGTCTTGACTAAGGCATATTGAGAACGGGCATCCTCCAAAAGGGCCTTAGCCTCATTGATGGAGGCTTGAGCATGAATCCGGTTTGCCTCTTTAACGAGTTGTTGAGCCTGCAGATCGCGATCATCTATCAGGAAAAGAGGATCACCCTGCTTGAGCCTGTCGCCGACCTTGACGTAAACAACTTTCACAAGACCGGGCAGGGACGTGCCGATGCTGATGTTGTTGCTGCTGGCTTCGACGATACCGGCCCCTCCGATATAGGAGGTAAACGGTGCTTTGGCCGGTAAGCCGACGGGCTGGGCCGGTGGTCTTTTCTTCTGGGTCTGTAAGGCGACAAGAAGGGCTAAAACAATGCCCAGCGCTGCGAGGATGGGGAGGATCTTATTTTTGAGGGTCATCTGCTGTTGCTTCCACACCGGGGTTGGATGAGCTGACATGGGTTATTCTGCCATCGTCCATGTTGGCAATGCGATCGGCAAAGGGAAAAATACGCGCATCGTGGGTAACAATGATCAGGCATCGATTTTGGCCTACAGCCAGCTGTTTCAGGGTTTCCATGACTTTGAGTCCGGTTGCATGGTCAAGAGCGCTGGTCGGTTCATCACAGACCACGAGTCTGGGGCTGTGCACCAGAGCACGGGCAATGGCAACCCGCTGCTGTTGACCGCCGGACAGCTGTGAGGGGAGTGAATGTTCCCGACCTGCCAGCCCGACTTCAGTGAGCAGCTGACCGGCCTTTTTTATTGCTGTGCTCATCGTCGTACCGTTAACCAACAGGGGGATGGCGACATTTTCCGCTGCGGTGAGTGTTGGAATCAGATTGAAAGATTGGAAGACAAAGCCGATGTTCAGTCCTCGATAACGTACCCGCTTCTTTGGAGGAAAACGGATGATATCTTCGCCGAACAGAAGGCATTGGCCGTCATCCTGGTCAAGTATGCCCGCGATGATGGAAATCAGGGTTGTTTTGCCGCAGCCGGACGGGCCCACCAGCATGAGCAACTCTCCTGCCTGAACCGTGAGGTCTACTCCACGCAGGGCATGGACTTTGGTATCTCCTGTTCCATAGGCCTTGGTGATACCGTTGCAGCGAACGGCAAGGGGAGGCGCGTTCATTGTCATTTGAAGACCACCGCCGGCTCAAGTTGCATCACCTTGCGCACGCTGATCAATGCCGCCAGCAGCACGATGACAGCGACCGCAATGGCGCTGCCAAGCAGTAATTGCCAGTTGAGCGTCATGGTCAGACCGGTGCCTCCGCGGGTTATGGCGGCGAAGAGACTGGTGATGCCTGCTCCGAAACCAAAACCGATAAAACCCACCAGCAAGGCCTGGACAAAGATCATCCCCTGCAACATCCGATCAGAGGCTCCCATTGCCTTGAACACCGCGAAGTAGCGAAGATTGTCGAGGGTGAAGTTGTAGAAAATCTGACCTGTGACCGCAGCGCCGACAATAAAGCCGATCACGACCACAAAGCCGAAGTTGGTGAGAATCGAGGTGTTTTTGCGAACATAGTTGAGCGTCATTCTTTTGAATTCGCGGGCGGTCCGGGCAGCCATTCCTGTGTCCCGGCTGATACGTTCAGCAACAGCAGGCACGGTTTCGTCTGGTTTTATTTTGACAAGGATATAGGAGAGCATTTTGCGTTCGGAAAACGCATAGGTCTTGGCCCGGGTATAGGTCGTGTAGATAATCGGTTGCGACCCGAACGTGGCGGTCGCCCTGGCGATACCCACCACCACCGCACGTTTATCATTGATCTCAAGCATATCACCGACCTTAAGCGGTATCGGCCTGCCATCGGGCGTGGCCGGAGGTTTGGCTAATCTGCCCCTGGCACCGGCCTCATCTATGATCACACTGTCCGGCAGACGAAGATCGGCCAGACGTCCTTCAAGAATGACGGCAGGTCCGCCGATCAGCGTGGCATCGTCCAATCCCAGCATGTTGGAGGTAACCAGCTGGCCGTTGCTCATGCGCACCCGCGTATTTCCTTTGTACAGGGGCACAGCCCATTCAACGCCTTTTACACCGCGTACCCGGTACAGTTGCGTATCAAGCATTGGCTGTGAATCATCAATAAATCTGACCATGGGGTCCATAACCCAGATGTCGGGAAGCGCCACATCCGTGATAAAACTGTAGGTCCTGGCAAAGATTGAGATCAGAATACCGGGCTGTTGGATCATCAGTATCGAGGCGAGCGCGATACCGGTGATAATGCCGATATATTTTCCCCGGTCGCCGAGGAGCATTTTCAGAGCAATGCTGAGCATGGTTGTTTGTATAAAAGGCTTATGGTGTACTGCAATCGGATGCAGCGATCTGCAACGCACAGCGAAGTTGATAAAAGCATCGCCCGGGAGAGTTCTTGCGCGGAGCATCGTCGATATTAAGTGGATGCAATGGTAGCAGATGTGCGGGAAAATCGCAGCACTCTTCAGCAGGGTTGATGGAGTACCTTGTTTTTTTGCGGCAGAACTTTACGTATAGCCGGCTCTTTTATTCGTGATGGGCTGATACACGAGAAAAAATAAACCGGGATGCTGTCAGCTCCGGTATGATCCCGGCTGCCGGGAACGGCAGCTCACCTCCATGGAGCGGAAAGAGACGCTGTCAGGTGGATATGGTTGTTTGTTCCGGATGTCGGCGATGATTGCAGGTGTCAACAGGGGGATAGAACCACCGGCTGATCCGTCCATCGGCATGTTTACTGACGCGTATAAAGTATATTTTCAGATCGCAGATGTCACGTCTTAAGGATGCGGGAGAGCAGCACCGTCAACTCTCCCGCAGGATGGCTCATATGTGTAATTTCGTTGAATATTTTGATGCTGGACCATGGCAGACAGCTTTTGATCGATCCGCATGCCATTGATCGGACAAAGTGTCACCAGCTCCAGACCTTGCCGAGCTTGATTTCGATGCGGAGGTCATCGGACGCGGTCGGGATGTCGTAATCTCGAATCACGGGGAAAAAGGCCCCGAGTCCCAGCCACATGTTCCACTGCGGCATACAGAAGTTCATGGTCGGACCGACATACATCTCCGTGTATCCGTTACGCATATCAACACCGTTTCGTTCCCACTCCCTGCTTTTTTCCAGGGTGAACTCAAGGCCGACATCAAAGTTTTGTGTAAAGACATAGTGGTAGCTGCCGGTCATGGTGATGGTCGTGTCCTTGCGCACGCCCTGGTTGCCGGTTTCCGTGGGCTGAACAAAACCAAGGTCCCAGTCAATACGGTGCGTAGGGTGCCATACCTTGGTGATGCCAACCTTGGCATTGTAGGACCAGACGTCGCCTCCCGGAGGATGCTCAAATCCGTCTTGGCCGGTGGGCATATTCACCCCCAGAGCAAGCCCGAGGCTGAACGGGTCGCCCAGTCGTTGTGACAGCGGTGTATAGGTGCCGGCCAGGGCAAAGTCGGTCACTCCTTCAATCCGATCGGCCTTGGCTCCGCCGTACGCATCCCGGTGTGTGCTGACATACCCCGGTACAAAGGCCAATTCAAACCTATCCGTCACGCCGTAGCGCAACTTGAGCAGATACAGCTGCTGTTCCAGGAGTCGAGCGCCCAGGCCCGCATCGTCAACGACTTTGTCCTTGTCACGGTAGGAAAAGTTGAGGGCGGTCAGCAGCATGCCCTTGGGCACAATTGCTCCACCACTGATAGCCGAGTTAACCGGTGTACCGCTCGGCCCCCCCATCTTCTCTGTTGTTGGTTGTGCTGCCTGAGCTTTTTTTTCCGCGGCGCAGACGGGCGTAACCATCAGGCAGGCAGTTAACACCCCGCTGATGAGCGGTGTATACATCCTTTTGTACATCATGTATCCCTCCCTTGAAGTGCTGAGAAATCGATTTAATCCGGTGGACAGCATGCCACCCGTCCACTGTATAAACCAGAGAGCACGTCTTCTGGGAACTCGGATATTTACGAGGTTTGCCAGGTAATTGTACCAGGCGGAGGGAGATGATCGTTAAAAGAGCTTGTATACCGCTGTACTTACCAGGGCAGCGGATCATTGAGATGAAAAAATCCGCCGGTGGGTCCGTCCGCCGGCAGCATGGCCAGCTGTACCGCTGTTCGGGCTCCCTCAACCACACTGATGAGGCCGTTCGGGTTGAGGTCTGTGATCACATCTCCCGGATGAGCGGCATTCACCTTGATGGCCGTGTCTTTGAGCGCGTGAGCCAGGTGCACGGTAAAGGCGTTGACAGCGGTCTTGCTGGCATTATAGGCCAGCGGCTTGAGATTCTCGAGGCCGGAATCCGGGGTGGAGTGCAGGGTCAGGGAGGCGAGGATACTGGACTGATTGACAATACGTCCTGCCGGAGCTGTTCGCAGAAGCGGCAGAAGCTGCTGGGTCAGGGCGATCAGGTTGAAGAAGTTAACTGCAAAGGTTTCCTGTATCAGGTTAACCGGTACATCCGCTGCTGTATAGGCCCAATCATTGGCAATACCGGCGTTGTTGACCAGGATGTCAAGCTGGCCATGGGTTGTGGCGATCCAGTCGTGCAGTCGGCTGAACGAGGTCACATCGTTCATGTCAACATGAACAGCATGAACGTCAAGTTTTTCGCTCTGCAGTTGCCGGGCAGCTGTACAACCATGCTCGATGTTGCGGGCACCCAGCAACACAGTGCAGCCGAGCCCGGCAAGCTGGCGGCAGATCTCAAAGCCGATGCCCCTGTTGGCACCGGTCACCAGGACGATTTTTTGTGAACCCATAGTGTACTCCTTGATTGATTGGGCCGGACCAGAACAAGAAAACAACAGGAGTTGCGGCTGTTACTTGATGGCGTGTTCCACAGCAAAGCGCATCAGTTCCGCTGAATTTTTCAGTCCTAAAGATTCCATCATACTGTACTTGTGAAATTCGACTGTCCGGGCAGATATACCAAGCACAGCCGCAGCCTCTTTGACGGAAAGACCTTCGGCGATCAGTTGCAACACCTCGCGCTGTCGCGCCGTTAATCGGGCAAGACCGTCAGGTTGTTCACCCTGAGGACGATTCCGCTGATAGTTGAGCAGTTCTCCGGCCAGCATGGGCGTGATGTAGGTCCGTCCTTTCAGAGCGTTGTCGATGGCGGTTAACAGTTCGGAAGAGGCGGAGTGTTTGAGCACGTAGCCGGAGGCACCGGCCTCAAAGGCGCTGGCCGCATAGGCAACGTCAAGGTGCATGGTGAGAAAAACGACTGCGAGTTCCGGATTTTTTTTCTTGAGCTGTCGGACGGCTTCAATGCCGTTTAAAAGCGGCATTGATATGTCTGCCACCACCACATCCGGAACCAGCCTGTCTGCAGCCTCAAGCAGGGCGCGTCCATCTTCGACAATGCCCACCAGCTGGTAAGCGGGCTCCAGGAGACCTCGGAGACCTTCAGCCACCAGGCGATGATCGTCAGCCAGGAGCAGGCGCGGTTTTTTCATGATCCCTCCTCGGCAGCGGGATCGAGAGATGAATAGTTGTTCCCTGACCCGGTGCGGATTGAATGGTGAACTCTCCCTGGGCATGCTGCACCCGTTCACGCATGCTTGCCAGGCCGATTCCCGGGGTATGGCGGGCACAGCCGGGATCAAACCCGGTGCCGTCATCCTCGATGGTGGCCAGCAGGTGATTGGCTGTACACCGTACAAAAACATCGGCTCGATGGGCGCGAGCATGTTTGGCAATGTTGCGTAAACCTTCCTGGACGACCCGATAGGCACACAGTGCCGTATCCAGGGGGATATCGTCGGGCAGGGTATCAATATGACTGGTTACAGAAATTGCTTCTCGATCGGAAAAGTTAAGACAGAGTGATCGTATGGCCCGTTCCAGGCCGAGATCCTTCAGAATCGCCGGATGCAGCTCCCTTGAGAGGGCATGAATATCATCGGAGAGGTTGATCAGTTGCCCCTTGAGATGACTGATCTGGTTTTTCAATGGGGCATCCAGGCCGGCGGATTGCAGCTCCAGGGTCCCTGTTTCGATGGCCATGGCTGCCAGGCGCTGGGCATAGTCGTCGTGGAATTCCCGCGACAGCCGGCTCAGCTCTTCTTCTTGCGAGGAGATGAGGCGTCCGGCAAGGTTTTTCAGCGCCTTTTGACTGTCACAGAGGGCTGCCTGCGCCTTTTTACGTTGACGAAGATTGAACACCAGGCCGATGATCAGAATTGACTGGACAGCCAGCACAAGAAGAACGCCGATGATGTAGTGCCTGTGCAGTTCCCACATTGTGGCTTCCCGAAAGAGTATGGTGCTGTTGGGGGGCAGAAGACTTTCATCAATGGCATGGCGTTGCAGCTGTTGCCAGTCATAGAGACTGACCCAGGTGTCGGCACCGAGATCGGTCGGGTTGTGTACGGCTTGGCCTCGGAGCAGGGTGAGGGCCGTCTCGGCAGCCTTTTTTCCCTGCAGGCGCAGAGAGATCAGCGGCCCGCCAATGATACCGTGTCCGATAAAAGATTCGTACGGTCCGAATATAGGGACCTCGGTATGGGCGGCAATGGCTTGCAGGACCGCCTTGGGAATAAAGTGACGGTCGTTCGCGTCGACAAACATTGTGGAAAAGAGCAGGGCAGAATCCGGTGGCAGCTGTTCACACTTTTCCAGAATCTGTCCCAGGGAATAGTTGGTGAGGTCAATGAGCCGCCTGTCGCCTGCAATGGTGGTGAACGCCTGCCGCAAGGCCTCAGCGCGCATTTGGTCGTTTTCATACACCCCGGAAACTAAGTATACCTCTTTGGTTGCCGGTTTGAACTGCTCGATGGAACGGACGAGCATGCGAAGAGCATCAGCGGGCTCAAAGATGCTGGTCACCCGGCTGTTCAGCGATGAGGTCTTGATGCGCTCGCGAAGTGTCTCGGGAATGGAGCAGAGGAGAATGGGTGTGACTGGAAAAAGATCGTCATGCTCCATCAGAAAGGTTGCAGCAGGTGTGTCAACGCCAATGACCAGATCAATAGGACTGTTGCCGTATCGCTGACGCAGCAGATCGGACAGGGCTTTATCGTGCTCTTTGTCGCGAAAGCGAGAGAGCTCCAGGTATTCCGAAGACAGGTGCAGGGGCAGTCTTTTTTCGCCGGCCAGCCCCTCACTGATCCCCTGTTCCACCTGTTTGGTGGCGGGAAAGTCACGGGCAGTGGAGTACAGGATAACGACCCGTTTCTCAGTGCGGTCACTGAAGAGCGGTTCCGCTGCCCTTACCTGGTCCGGTCCGGCGAGCAGAAAAGACGCCAGATACAGACAGGACAGGAACAGGAGAACAGGCAGGGCGGTAGGATTTATTCGCTTGGCAGCCGTCATGGCTTCCTCATTATACATGACTGCAGATTGTGTTGGTTGGTACTGTACCGCATAGTGGTGGAGACTGAAATGAGAAAATAGCAAGAGCGGGACGATGACGCGTGTTGACGATGGTGTCGTCAGGAGATGCGGCGGTGTCAGTGCAGCATCTTCTACGATTGACTGCGCCGGCCGGGGATTGGCTGTGTTCAGATCCCAGGCCGGCAGGCAGAGAGGCGGGGCTGTTTATTCGATCTCTTCCAGGCTTTTACCACCGGTACGTCTGCCCCAGATGAGCAGCGGGATAACCGGCAGGAAGAAGAGAATACCCACGGCGGTGAAGATTCCCGTAAATCCGTAGGCGCCGTGGATCATAGGAATGAAGAACTGTGAACCGGATACGGAGAGCCGGGCCAGTCCATTGTGGAAACCGGTGGCAGTATTTCGCATGCGGGTCGGATAGCTCTCTGCTGTGTAGGAGAAGAGCAGAAAACTCAATGCCATGTTGAAGACCGTGACCAGGAAACCGGCAATGGTCAGCATGGTCAACGATTTCATGCCACCAAAGGTGAAGGCGGTGATCGAGGCAAAGACGATCAGAATGGCAAGTGGTATTTTACGTCCCCCCTTGTCAGCAACCACCGAGTTAAGAAAACAGCCCAGCGGTACACCGATACTGATAATGGTCATGGCGGTCAGGGTGTCTTTCACTGAAAAACCAAGCATCTTGAGGAGTTGTGGTGTCCAGTTGGCCACCAGGAAGCCGGCTGGTACAGTGGTGACAAAGATAAAGATAAGTAACAGGGTACGGCCGATATACTTGCGGGTAAACATGCCGATGAGCACGTCCATGAAGGCAATTTTCGGCGGGACTTTTTTTGCGGCTTCGGAAAGATCGATGTCTTTGCCGGTCATATAGGTGACCACCTCCTCAGCCTCCTTGATACGACCGTGGGCCACCAGCCAGCGAGGTGACTCCTTAAGATATCTGAGTCCGAGCAGGAAGGGGACAAGGCCAAGGCCACCGGCGTAAAAAATCCACCGCCACGCCTCCTCAGCCATGGGGACGACCATTCGGCAGGCAAGGGCAACAAAGGGGACAGCGCAAAAGCCGATGGCAGCCACCCGTCCCCGCCACATGCCACGGCTTTCGCAGGGCGCCATCTCAGCAATGTAGGCCTGGGAGGTGACCATCATGCAGAACACACCGAAACCGGTCAACGCCCGGAACAGGGTGAAGATAACGAAGCTGTCGGTGAATCCGGTGATCACCGAACTCACTGAAAAGACGACGATGGAGATGAGGAAGGTCGGTCGTCGACCGATAAGATCTGAGATAACGCCGCCCAGAAAACCACCGGAGGTCATACCGATGAAGTACCAGAACATAATGGTGGCGATGTCTGTTGGTTTCAATCCCCAGGACTGCGACAGGGCCGGGGCCAGAAAGCCGAAGTTCCAGTTGTCGAACTGTTCAAAGAAATAGGCTGCCATGATGATGAAAAACAGCAGGGCGTGAATACCACGGACCGGGATACCGTCAAAGTAGTTGTTGACAAACCGCCCGGTTTCGCCGGACTTGTCACCCAGGTGACAGGCGGTGTTGTCGTTGAGTTCGTATTGCATGGTTGCTCCTCGCTATGGGGGTCGAATTTGTGGCTGGTACCGAAGTTTTGGTTCGTTTTATGTATCAGGTATTAAAAGAGAAAACAGTCTGACCAGCAACTCGCAAACTTACGAGGTTTGTCACTTTCCTTTACCAGGTGTGGTACAGATACAGACTATGATCTGTAACTGATGCGATCTGGTGCAGCACAAAAAAACCCCTGCCACACTTCAAGGGTGGCAGGGGTACACGATCGAATCAGAAGAACAGTAAACCCTGGTCTTACGGGCAAAGGATCGTTACGCCGGTCTGGTACTTCTTCTCGTTGATGATCAGTTTGATATGGAATATGCCCTGCAGTCCCAGTTTGCTGATATGGATCTTGACGTCACGGTCGTCATCCGACAGGAAAGCGCCGGAGCACATGGCCAGATGTAACACAGCGGCGGTGTTGATAAAGTAATTATGGCTCTCTTTCTCGTTTTCAAGACAGAGCATGGCCAGAGTGCCCTTTTCAAATTTGCCGTGGAAGACAAAGCGGTCTTCATCTTCTTCAATAAGGATTTCGTGGAAGCTCGGCGGCAGTTCATGTACCTCTTCTGCATCGGGTACAGTGTCGAACTCTTCGGTCACCTCCAGGCTACCGATCAGTTTACCTTCTCCAAAGACCAGATTGTCGCCGTCGTGGTAGAACGGCAGTTTCTCAGCCCGGTAAAAGTTACCCTCGGTCTCCAGCTCGTAGAGCACAACACCGTCTTTTTCCTCAACAGTGATCGAACGAAGTTCAACGTTCGGGTCCTGCATGTCAAGAAAAGCACCTAAAGATTTACTGGCATAGCCATTTTCACGGCCGATACCACCGGAGTGGGTCATGTAATGGCCTTCGCCGTAGTACTCGACGTTGCAGATGTAGGGGCTGAAGAACTCCGGGCCACGTTCCTTACCGTACTGCCAGACCTGTTCGATCTCCATCTTGTCGGTATCGATGCGGTAGCGCACACCTCGGGAGAAGTTGTCTTTATTTTCAATATATTTTTCTTTGACCTTGGCACGGTACTGGCCGTTGTCAAAACACATCACATCACCGTTCGGACAGACCACACAGGCATGCTGTTCATACTGCCAGTCGAACTTGGACAGATCGCCCACGGGTGTAAAAAAATATTTGTCAACCAGATCCTGCGGCCAGCCTTCCGGGTCACCGATGATCCAGTTGAGCTCGCCGGTGTCATAATCAATGTTGATAACGGCATCCTGATGCCGGCCGGACAGGGTCAGGCTGTGGGTGGGTTTATCGTACCAGACAGCGTTGTTGTGAAACCAGTCGTGAGCATCCTGTGAACCGGACCCGCCGACATCCATGGGCAGGACCTTGCGATAGTCCCAGGTCTTAAGGATGTCCCCGGTGTTGCGGTCGATGAGCACACACATATCTTCTACAGTATCGCGGCTGAAATCCTGGGTTAGTGCCAGGAGATTACCATCTTCCATCTCAAAATGGTCGTGGTGGTAGTTGCCCGGCATGCGATATTCTTTATAGATCTTTCCCAGCAGGTTGATCTCGATCATGCCGGTGGAGTTATAGGGCATGTGGCAAAAACGGCTGGATCCGGTGACAATGTTCCCGTTTTTCATCCGCTTGATGTCGAACATGGTATTTTCCGTGAGTAACCAACGGATGTCACCCTTGTAGTCATAGGCAGTGGGCAGGTTTTTACCGGCCGGGGTGAGAAACATGATGTTGTCGCCCAGGTAGTCGGGTGAGGTCTGGATGTTGAGGCAACGACAGATATCCTCCGGGAGCTTGCCGGTCTGGATAGTGACCGTGGTGCTGTTGCCGTCGGGCAGGGTGACGGTCACTCTGTTGGCAAAGTCCTCGTAGAGACCGAGTACCGGCAGGGCATGTTCGGTTGCGGCTTTGAAGGTGTGGGTGATGTTCTCCCGCTCGTACCGTTTGCCGTGGATGGTAAGGGTCGGGGCCACGGCATTTGGTGTGGTGAACATGATCAGGGCACACAGGGGATTGATGAGGTAGGGGTTGACCACGACCTTGGGTTGTTCAAAGGTGGGTTTTTCCGCCTTAAAGGCATCGAGGAAGGCCTTTTCAGCTCGGTTTTGGCGGGTAATGAGGTGTTCCTGGCTGGTGTAACGGATTCGGGTTGTCATGGTATGCTCCTTGTCAGGCGATCGCTTCGATCGCTTTAATGATAACGGGTTTTTGTTTCAGACCTTCCAGGCGGCTGACCTCTTTGCCGTCCTTGAAGAACAGCATGGTGGGGAAGCCCTTGACACCAAGACGTTCTTTCAGTTCCCGGTTCTCGTCGAAGTCGATGATATAGATGGGAAAGTCGGGGTTTTGCTTGGCAATGTCCTTGAGGACAAAGGACAGCATCTTGCACGGTCCGCAGGTCTTGGAATAAAACTCGATCAACATGGGGACATTGTGATCAAGGGACTCATAGTCTTTTTCAGTTATTTCGGTAATCATAATTGGTTACTCCTTGATAAAAGAGACGGCTCTTACTGTTTGAGAGATTCAACATAGGCAGCGGCGCTGTTCGCTGCCACGGCCCCGTCTGAACAGGCGGTGACAATCTGCCTGAGATGCTTGACCGTGATGTCGCCTGCTCCGAAGATACCGGGAACAGAGGTGCGCATCCGGCTGTCGGCCTCAATACAACCGGTGCGGTCGACAATGCCGAGCTTGGCAAAGGCTTCGGATGATGCTGAAAAACCGATGTATTCAAAGACACCGTCGCAGGTGACGTACCGTTCGGTGGCGTCTTCTTTGGTTGATTTAAAGCGCACACCGGTTATGCGGTCGGTACCGGTAAATTCTAAGACTTCCTGGTACGGATAGATGGTGACATTGGGCATCTTCCGCAGCTGGTCGCAGGCCTTTGGATCAGCGGTCAGGTCGAACATGGTGACAATCGTCAGCTTGGTGCAGATGCCGGCGAGATAAATGGACTCCTCAACCGCCGAGTTGCCACCGCCGATGACCACCACCTCTTTGTCACGATACTGGGCGCCATCGCATATTGCACACCAGCTGATACCGTTGGCCGCCCACTCTTCTTCTCCGGGAACGCCGAGGCGTCGCGGTACAGTACCGGTGGCGAGAATCACTGCCCGGGCCTGATATACGGCGTCGTCCTCTTCGCAGGTAATGGTTTTTAAAGAATCGCTGTTACTGATATCGATGACGGTTTTGTAATCAAATTCCACGCCAAGTTCCTGGGTGTGTTCAAACATCTTAATAGCCAGGTCGGCACCGCTCAGTTTACCGGCACCGGTGTAGTTTTCGATTTCATTGGTGTTGACCATTTGCCCGCCGGGCGACAACCGGTCGAGCAACAATACTTTCATATTGGCGCGAACGGCATAAATGGCTGCGGTCATACCGGCCGGACCAGCTCCAACGATGACGATGTCATAAATGTTTTCCATGATTATATCTCCCTGGCGCCCCGGGTTATCAAGGTTGGCGGAGCATGCTATGAGTGAAATGTGGTGCGTGTGCACTGTCCTGTCCAGTGGAACCGGGTGTGACCTGTTGTGGTTGCTGAGCCTTCTCCTGGATGTCTGATGACAGATTGTTCCTCTTCAAGCCGATGGTGCCAGTTAAAGAAAAAAAGATCATTCAGACAACTCGCAAAACTACGAGGTTTTGCTTTTTCTTTTTCCAGGGAACTGGTGGGCAGAGCAGGAAAAACACCAGAGACCGGCAGTGAATTGCCAGTATTCAGGAAGGTTTCCTGTTGGATATCGCAATGCTGTCAATGGAGAAGAGGCGGAAAGGACGTAGAGAGGTACCGGATTTTAATATACTTCTAAATACGTGTAGTCTGCGTGGATGCAAGATGATACAGCATGGTTGCCTGTGTTGTTTTAGAAACAGACACTGTTGCCTTTCCTCATGAAATGGTTAATAGTAGCTCGTGATATTGTATAGATACTCTAATCGTTAAGGAGAAAGCAGTTATGCAGACGCAGGTTGGTACCCACGAAATTACTTTGGCGAAGGCCCGGCAGCAGGCTTCGACTATCTTTCTGGCAAAAGTGTTTAACTGGATGGCTGCCGGTTTGGCCGTTACCGGTGTTATCGCCTATTTTGTTGCCCAGTCCGGCCTGGTGGCTTCCCTGATTGCCAGTCCTATCTTCTTTATACTGGTCCTGGCTGAGCTTGGTATGGTTTTTTATCTTTCCGCCCGTATCGAGAAAATTCAACCGGGAACCGCCACCGGCCTTTTTGTCACCTATTCGGCCCTTAACGGCGTGACTTTATCGACTATTTTTCTTGCCTACACCCATGCCTCCATTGCCGCCACCTTTTTAGTCACTGCGGGTATGTTTGCGGCAATGGCTGTTTTCGGTCTGGTCACGAAACGCGACCTTTCCGGAATGGGCTCATTTATGTTCATGGGGCTGATCGGCCTTATCCTGGCTTCAATCGTGAACATCTTTTTGAAAAGCTCCGCTGTGTACTGGGCAATTTCAGCGATTGGTGTTTTGGTTTTTGTTGGGCTGACCGCTTATGATGTCCAGAAAATTAAACAGATCGGTGAACAGGGTATTATGGAACAGGGCGAGGCAGCTATCCGTAAAGGAGCCATTATCGGTGCCTTGGCTCTTTACCTCGACTTTATCAATCTTTTTCTTATGCTGCTCCGTTTTTTCGGCGGTAGCCGTGATTAACTAACGCCTTTTCTCCAAAGAGGTGAGCAGGGGGAGCGATGATACCGATCCCCCTGTTTTTACTTCTTGAGAAGTAAAACGGATACCCTTTTTCTGCTTGACGCTCATCAGTAAATATTATAGAATTTTTCAATTTTATTGTTCCTGACCAGGTGTGGTCCGGATGGAAAGAGAAACGTACGTATTGTATGTGTCACTGAACAAGTATTGGGAGGTTTTACGCTATGTCTGTTTATGTTATTGGTCACAAAAGTCCGGATACCGATTCTGTCACCGCTGCTATTGCCTATGCTGCATTGATGAAGGCAAAAGGCGAGGATTATGTTCCCGCTGTCTCTGGTAAGTTGAATCCTGAATCCGAGATGGTACTTAAGCAGTTCGGTTTTGCCACACCCGAACTTCTGACCGATGCCACCGGCAAGAAGATTGCCCTTGTCGATCACAGCGATCTTACCCAGGCTCCCGATAACCTGAATGCCGGTGAAGTTGTCGCTGTTGTTGATCATCACAAGATCGGTGATGTGACCACAAACCAGCCGATTTTCTTTTTCAATATGCCGGTTGGCTGCACCGGTACAGTCCTTAAGATTCTCTATGATATGGAAGGTGTCAAAGTTGAGCCGAAGGTTGCAGGATTGATGCTGGCCGCCATCTTAAGCGATACCGTTAACTTCAAGTCCCCAACCACCACCGACGCTGACAAGAAGGCTGTTAAAGAACTGGCAGCCATTGCCGGCGTGACTGACACCGAGGGTCTGTTCATGGAGATGCTGAAGGCAAAGAGCGCTGTTGCCGGAGTACCTGCCATGGATCTGCTCCACCGTGATTACAAGGATTTTGATATGAACGGCAAGAAGGTTGGTGTGGGACAGCTTGAACTTGCCACCCTTGATCAGGTTGCTGATATGCGTGATGCCCTTTACAATGCCATGAAAGAGCAGAAGGGGACAGAACGTCACTCGGTTTTGCTCATGCTGACCGATGTGGTGAAAGAGGGGACTGATCTGATGGTCATTTCCGATGATCCGGCTTTGATAGAAGGTGCTTTTGGTGACAAACTGGACGGCGTTTCAATGTGGATCGATGGTATGATGAGTCGTAAAAAGCAGACTGTTCCCAACCTGCAAAAGGCTTTTGGCTGCTAAGTATATTTTTTGTTCAGTGTGTAAAAAAAGCCGCCTTTCCAGGCGGCTTTTTTTATGCGTTTTTTTATATGGATTCACTACTTTCTCTCATTACCGCAGAGGAGTTTTCCGGTGAATGCATCTGCCGTTTGCTGCGCCTCTTGCAGTAAGGCCTCAATGTTAAGATCGCTGACCAAAGACTGTCGAATCGGCAGGAAGCGATTGCTGTAGGTGGAGGCTGCCTGTTGTGCCCCCTTCTGGTCTAATGGAATCGGCAGCTCGGTCCATGCGCCGCGGTGTTGCCAATCAATATCAAGCACACCAAGATATTTACCACGGATATCTGTTTGTATAAGAAGCGCATTGTTGACCGGTATCGGGTTCATATTACCGATGGCATGACCGGTCTGCAGGATTACATCTATCGAGCTGAAGGCACGCGCGATTTCCAGATTTTCACTGTAGGGGTAGTTCGACAACAACAGCACGAAATCCGTGTCCTTCTCTGCCGTCGCAACACTTGCCGGTAATGTTGCCCGCCAATCCTGGACAATAAAATCACGCCCGGTATTTTGAAAAGCAGTGTGATCGGTAACAGCCAGAATGGCTATTTTGACACGACCGGCCTGGCGGTGGAGTATGGGTGTAAACAGGGGCTTGAGCGAAGTCGGGTCAACAAGATTTGCCGACAGCCAGTTGAAAGCCGGCGGTTTGTGCAACTGCTGCAGCCATTCCATCCCTGCGGCCAGGTCCAGTGAGCCGATGCCGGCAAAGGTTGCCCCCATCTTTTGAGTGGCGGCAAGGACGCCTGCACTGGTCGCCAGTTCTGCTTTTTGAGCGTCTGCTGCATCCAGGTGATCAGTGGGGAAAAGAAGGTTGCCGCCGGTGACCACCAGGCTTGGCTGCTGACCATCTCGTTGCAACTCTTGAATCAGGGAAGCTTTTTTGGACAGACCGCCCAATCTGCTCTTGCCTCAACCGCTCCCATCCACATTGCCGAGGTTGTCGTTACTGTACAGGAGGCGGAAATCGGCACCTTCAACCCGGCTCGCCAGGACGGCAACCAGGAGGATGAACAAAAAACAGCCAAGGTGTTTCACTTTATACTGCTGGTGGAGTCTGTGCATGTTGTTGACGTTTTTCAAGAATCTGTTTCCATTTAGTGAGTCGGTCTTTAATGACGGCCTCATAGCCGCGGGTGGTCGGTTCGTAGTAGGTGGTGCCGGTGAGTTCCGGGGGTAGGTGTTCCTGAAAGACTATACCGTCACGATGATCATGGGCGTACTGGTACCCCCGGCCGTAACCAAACTCCCGCATGAGTGTGGTCGGTGCATTGCGCAGGTGAAGAGGAACCGGCAGGGAGCCGGTACGCTGGATATCCTTCTGGACGCTTTTGGTGCACAGGTAGACGGCATTGCTCTTGGGTGCGGTTGCCAGATAGATGGCTGCCTGCATCAGGGCCAGTTCGCCTTCAGGGGTGCCCAGCAGATGGTAGGCCTCCCGGCAGTCGAGTGCAACGCGCAGAGCCTGGGGGTCGGCGTTACCTATGTCTTCAGAGGCAAAGCGGATCATTCGCCGGGCAAGATAAAGGGGATCTTCACCGCCGGCAAGCATCCGGCCCAGCCAGTAGACCGCCCCGTCGGGATCACTGTCACGCATGCTCTTGTGGAGGGCGGAGATCAGATTGTAATGTTCTTCTCCCTTGGCATCGTAGCGGAGTGTTTTCTGCTGGAGTGTTGTGGCTATGGTTGTCGAAGAGATGGTGGGGGTGCCTGAAGACACCGAGTCCTCCTGGTCTTTGGCCTCCACGGTAAGCCTGGCGGCTGTTTCCAGATAGTTCAGGGCGCGGCGGCCGTCACCGTCTGCAGCCCTGCAGAGCAGGTGTAGCGCTGCTTCGTCAATACCCAGATGATACGAGCCCAGTCCATGTTCTGTGTCGGTCAGGGCACGTTGCACCATCTGCTCTATATCGTGGGGAGTAAGCGGATGGAGGGGGAGAACCTGGCAGCGGGAGAGAAGGGGTGCCGTGATTTCAAAAGACGGATTTTCAGTGGTTGCTCCGATCAAAGTCAGCAGGCCGCTTTCCACATGCGGGAGGAAGGCATCTTGTTGACTTTTATTGAATCGATGAATTTCATCGACAAAGAGAATCGTTGGTTTGTCGGTTTGCTCACGAAGCTCCTGAGCATCTTTGACGATTTGCCGTATCTCCTTGACCCCGGAAAGGACGGCGGAGAAAAAGACAAAATGGGCGGAGATCGTGTGGGCAAGAAGAGTGGCCAGCGTTGTTTTCCCGGAACCGGGCGGCCCCCAGAGGATCAGTGACGGTATGGCCCCGCTGTCAATGAGCTGACAGAGAAGCTTGCCTTCTCCGACCAGGTGTTCCTGACCGATGAAGTTCTTGAGACTTTTGGGACGCATCCGTTCGGCAAGCGGACGCTGGTGCGATGTAGGGACTGTCATGGCAAAATCATACACGAGTCTGATGAAAAAATACAGGCGTGAGAAGCGGCAGGTTTCATTTCCGTTCTCTTTCTTGTCGAGTTTTTATCCGGATGGTACTATGAACAGACAGGTTGATTAACTTTATTCGTATGGGCGTTTTGCATGTGCGCAGCTGCCATTCTTTTTGCAACAGATGATGTCCAGGCCACAACAATCGCATCAGCGCTTCCGTGGCTTGAAATTATCCGTTGTCGAAATGCGGAAGCAGGCCAGGAACTTTGCACAGGCTATAAAGTCTGCCTGGCCCTCATTGTAACCGATCATCCCGATGATGAGGGGTATCAGTTTTTTGCCAGGTTGTGCACATTACAACCTGGTGTTGCCGGCGTTCTGTTTACCAGCATCGTTGACTTTGATCTGGTGCGTGGGGCTCTGGAAGCCGGCTTTTCCGGTCTGGTGAAACTGCCGATCAACACCGCACAGGCTGAACAGGTGGTGCGCCAGGCTCTGGAGCGTCATCACCTGCAACAGGAGAACATCCGTTTACGGACACTGCTGCCTCTGTACAGACTTGGTGAACAGTTTGCTGCAGCATCGAGTGAGAACGAGATATTGGAACACCTGCTTGACGCTGTCAGTGCACAAACCGGGGCAAGCCGTATTTCAGTCATGCTCTTTCAGCCCAACGAGGGGTACCTGCGCATTGCCGCTTCCCGAGGTATGGAGAGTGCCCTGGTGGAAGCAATTCAGCAGTTACCGGGTGAACAGATTGCCGGCTGGGTGTTCCAGCAGGGGAAGCCGGTGATCCTGAATAAGGAGGACCAGACCGCCTCTCTTTTTGCACCGCTGTTGCAACAGCCGGACGTTGTTTCCGCCATTTCCTATCCATTGAAGATCAGAGACCGGAATATTGGTGTCCTCAATATCAGTCAAAAAGAAACAGATGACCGGTTTTCCGAGGCGGACAACGAGATGCTGGCCATACTCTGCAGTCAGACGGCGGTGGCCATTGAAAATCTGCGCGGGTCCATGCAGCTGGCTGCAACCACGCGTCTCCGGACCCTGTTTGAACAGTATGTGGCACCTGAGGTGGCGGAGCTGTTGCTTAAAGAACCGGCGAATTTAACGGAAGTCGGAGATATCAAACAGGTAACCATCCTGTTTGCCGATATTCGTAACTTCACGCGTCTGGTGCAACACGTTGACTTGCAGCCGTTGCGGCAGTTTCTCAACGAATTTTTTCAGTTTTTCACAGAAGAGGTGTTCCGGTATCAGGGCACTATTGACAAGTTCATGGGTGATGCGGTCCTGGCTGTTTTTGGCGCACCGGTCCAACTGGAAGCTCCGAGTCTTGCCGCTGCTCATGCCGCCTTGGCGATTAAAGAACGTTTCACTGTTTTCCGGGATCAGTGGATCAGCAGAAGCCCTGCTTTTCAACCGGTTGATTTAGGAATTGCCATCACCAGCGGTACCGTGTTCTTCGGGAACATCGGTTCAGCTCGACGCCTTGATTATACGGTGATCGGTAACGAGGTCAATATTGCACAACGGTTGGCTGCCAAGGCATGGGCAAGCAGGGTGTATGTCACCGAATCGGTGCTGAGAGAGATCGGCGATTATTTTGCTGTTGAAGATGTGGGCGAAATTGCGCTGCGCGGAGTAGAGAAAAAAGTTCAGACCTTTAGTCTGATAGGAAAAAAGACTGAAAATACCATGCCCTAAAGTTGGGGGAGCGTTGTTCTCTCATGTTTTGCAGTGAAGCTTCCACCAGGAGGCGCGTTGTTCCTGATCCGCACCAAGTGCTTCCTGTACCTCATGTATGTGATCTAGGCGTACCTCAGCGGTGAACTGTACTCCCATCCTGAAGGCTCTGACCTCCTGCTGCTGAAAAGGTTTCAACCAGACCGGATGAGCCGTAAAGACCAGTGAATCACCTGCGCTAATATTCGTAAAGCCAAGGCCGATCGCCACCCCATCCGTGTTCCGGGTTGTATGGAATATATGAAACCCGTTGACCAGGACCTGGGTCATCAGGAGGCAGGCTCCATGGTCGGAGATATCGATGATCCTTCCTGAAAACGGACCGGCTATCACCTTGTGACTTGCAAGATACAGGGCATGGATTTCAAGGGGAAAAAAATCGACAACACGTTCGGATTTTCGTCGTTCGATCGTCATAGTGCCGCTTTGCTCCTCAAGAGTGAACAGGAGTGAAAAAAGTACAATCTCCGTGTATGGTGATCTGCCCATAGTATATAGTGCAGATTGTGAAGATTGAAGATGCTTTTTTATTTTACCCGGTAACCGCGACCAGCGCCTGGATACGGCTTGGTCTTTGTTACAGCTTTACAGGGAGTAGGACATGAAACCTGTCCGACGGGAGCTGCTGCGCTCCCACTGTTTTATCGATGGCCAGTGGATAGAGGCAAAAGACGGCAAGAGGATGACCGTCATAGATCCGGCATCCGGTGCTGTCGTCGGCTCGGTGCCGGCGCTGGGACGGGAGGAGACGGCAAGCGCCATCACTGCCGCCCATCGGGCCTGGCCTGCCTGGAAGAGTCTGACGGCAAAGGATCGCTCCCGTCTCCTGCGTCGCTGGTATGAGCTGGTCATTTTGCATCAGCACGATCTTGCCCGAATCATGACCATGGAACAGGGAAAACCCCTTGCCGAGGCCGAGGAGGAGATCCTTTACGGCGCAAACTACCTGGAATGGTATGCTGAGGAGGCTAAACGGGTGTATGGCGATACCATTCCCATGGCGCAACAGGGGAAGAGGATCATTGTTCTGAAAGAGCCTGTGGGGGTATGCGGTGCCATCACTCCCTGGAATTTTCCCTCCTCCATGGTGACCCGTAAAGCAGCTCCGGCCCTGGCAGCAGGATGTCCGGTTGTGGTTAAGCCCGCTGGACAGACGCCGTTTTCCGCCCTGGCGCTGGCATTTCTGGCTGAAGAGGCCGGCATCCCGGCAGGGATTTTTAATGTGATTACCGGCCCGGCCCAGGAGATCGGCGCGGAAATGACCGCCAATTCCCTGGTACGAAAGCTCAGTTTTACCGGATCGACCGCTGTGGGAAAGCTGCTGATGCGTGATTGTGCCGCCTCGGTGAAGAAGATATCCCTGGAGCTGGGCGGGCATGCTCCTTTTATCGTTTTTGATGATGCCGATCTGGACGAGGCCGTCAGGGGGGCAATGGCCTCAAAATATCGAAATTCCGGGCAAACCTGTGTGTGTGCGAACCGGTTTTTTATTCAGGAAAAGGTGTATGAAGAGTTTGCAGCCAAGCTTGTGGCTGCCGTACAAAGACTGCGCGTGGGCAGCGGCTTTGAAAAAGACGTGCAGCAGGGACCGTTGATTGACCTGCAGGCAGTGACAAAGGTGGAAGAGCAGGTACAGGATGCACTGGCCAAAGGGGCTCGGATCGCCTGTGGTGGCGAACGTGTGAAGTCGGGCGGGTTCTTTTTCGAACCAACGGTGTTGCTGGATGCGACTCCGGACATGCTGATAGCCCGTGAGGAGACTTTTGGGCCGGTGGCGCCGCTGTTTGTTTTTACTGATGACAGGTGCGCTGTTGAGCTCGCCAATAGGACACCTTACGGCCTTGCAGCGTACTTTTACAGTCGCGATATCGGTCGTATCTGGCGGACCGCCGAAGCCCTGGAATACGGTATGGTGGGTGTGAACACCGGACGGATGTCATCAGAGGCCGCACCCTTTGGTGGTGTGAAGGAGTCTGGAATCGGGCGGGAAGGTTCAAAGTACGGCATTGAAGAGTATCTGGAGCTGAAGTATCTCTGCCTGGGCGGTCTGAGACAATAGCGCGGAAGGTGCGGAGCAGATCAGATGCTTTCTTTTTTAAGGTCCCTGCTGTCGACAAAGGCGTAGGCACTGTGGTTGTGGATGGATTCAAAGCTCTCAACCCCGACGGAAAACCAACCGATATCAGCATGGGCCATCACCTGCTGGGCAATCTTTCGTGCCACATCCTCGACAAACATGGGGTGAGTATAGGCCTGCTCAGTCACATATTTTTCGTCCGGTCGTTTCAGCAGCGCATAGACTTCGGAAGAGCCGCAGGATTCCGCCATGGCAATCAGATCTTCCAGCCAGATCAGGGCCAATGGCTGGACTGAAAGGGTAATGGTTGCCCGCTGGTTATGCGCTCCAAACGAACTGATCTCTTTGGAGCAGGGACAGAGGGTGGTCACCGGTGCGGCGATTGTAAGCAGAGGTTCGCCGGTATCTTCCGAAGAGGCGCTGAAGGCGCACTGATACTCCATGAGACTGGGGGTACCGCTGACCGGCGCAGTCTTGGCAATAAAATAAGGAAACCGCATTGAAAGCCGTGCCTCTTGCGCCTGCAACTGTTCACGGACCTGGGTCAGGAGCGCAGGGAAATTACCGGTGTGAATGTCAGGGAGGTACCGGGTGAGCAGTTTTGTCATGACATCGACACACGATTCGATCTGGTCCTGCGGCATGCGGGCGACCAGGCTGATTGCGGCCACCGTATCCTGAACATCGCCCCCTTTTTGGGGAATACGGACAGGGCAGGTAAAATTGTTGATTCCGGCTGTGTGTAAGGACATGGTATGTTCAGAAAAAGTGTTAGCGCCCCCCTTACCCTATTTCATTCGGTTCGGCAACCTTCGCGCTGAGGCTGTTGGGGATAAACAGACAGAACTGTCTGTTACCGGGCAATCACCAGTGTTTTCTTTATTTGAAGGATCTACAAAATCATGGTATTTTCACAGGATAGGACAGGCCAGAAACGTTGGTGATGGAGCAGGTACGTATCGATAAATGGCTGTGGGCGGCGCGCTTTTATAAAACCCGGTCATTGGCAGCCAAAGCCGTGGGCGGGGGGCATATCGCTGTCAATGGCAGCAGGGTGAAACCGGCACGAACGGTCCGGCCGGGTGACATGGTGCACATTCGTCAGGGCCCGTTTGCATGGGAGATTCAGGTGTTGGCCGTGAGTGAACAACGAGGCTCGGCAACTGCTGCCCGCATGCTTTACGAGGAAACGGAAGCATCACAGGTGAGACGCGAACTGGCGCGGGCTGAACGTAAGGTTTTACAGCTGCATATCCAGGCGCCTGAGCGAAAACCCGATAAACACGAACGGCGGAAGATCCGTCAATTTTTGAAAAAAGAATAACCTCAGGACGTGAACAGACAATGAGACGAGCACAGCGGGCGCTGATCAGCCTAACAGATAAATCGGGGTGTGAGGAGTTTGCCGGGGCACTTGCCGCCATGGGCATCGCCATTCTTTCAACCGGTGGTACGGCACGCAAATTACGTGACAGCGGCATCGAGGTGACCGATGTCTCAACCTTCACCGGTTTTCCGGAGCTGCTTGATGGTCGGGTCAAAACTCTGCATCCGCTGGTGCACGGTGGTATCCTGCAGCAACGCCGCAACGAGCAGCATCAGGAGCAATGTCGGCAGCATGGTATTCAACCCATTGATATTGTTGTTGTTAACCTCTACGCCTTTGAAAATGCGGTCGCTTCTACTGACTGCACGCTTGAAGATGCTGTCGAGCATATCGATATCGGTGGGCCGGCCATGCTGCGGGCATCGGCCAAAAATTTTCAGGATGTTACGGTTGTCGTCGATCCTGCTGATTATCCTGTGGTGTTGGCTGAGTTGCAGTCTCAGGGCAATACAATGCTGCCAACAAGGTTTCGGCTGGCACGTAAGGCGTTCGCATTGACTGCAGCCTATGATACGGCCATTGCCCAATGGCTGGACAGTGTTGATCCTGTCACCAACCCGTATTTTATCGGAGCATGACCTATGCGCAAGATGGCGGTATTGCTCTCCGGGAGCGGCAGAACCCTTGACAACTTTCACAACTGCATCAAGGCCGGTACGTTATACGCGGAGATTCAGGTGGTCATAGCCAATGCTGTGGATGCACTTGGTCTGAAAAAGGCGAAACAGTACGGATATCCGGCATTTTATGCCAGGGATAACGAGGCTGCCAACCAGATTCTGGCCGGGTATGAGGTTGATCTCATTGCACTTGCCGGGTACTTGAAACTGTATACTCCGCCCGCTCATCTCAAGCGCTATGTTCTCAACATTCATCCGGCGCTTCTTCCTTCCTTCTGCGGTGCCGGGTTTTATGGTCATCGTGTCCACGAGGCGGTTAAGGCAAGAGGGTGTACGGTCAGCGGTTGCTCAGTGCACTTTGCAAACGAGTTTTACGACCAGGGACCCATTGTTTTGCAACGGTGTGTTGCCCTGGAGGACAGCGATACTCCCGATGATATTGCCGCACGGGTTTTTGCTGTGGAGTGCGAGGTGTATCCTGAGGCGATCAACCTTGTGGATCTTAAGGGTGTAGACTACTTTTGGAATCGGGTGGGAGCATGACAACACAGACGATCATGGTTGGCAGGGATATAGAACGCAGTCTGCATCGAATCAGTCTGGAGGTGGTTGAGCGCAACCATGGCGTTGCAGATCTTTCGATCATCGGTATCCATACCGGCGGTGTTTACCTGGCACAGCGTATCAGGCAGTACATAGAAGAACGTGAGGACGCTGTCCTGCCGTCAGGTACTCTGGATATTACCCTGTACAGGGACGACTGGAGTCTTATCTCCCAGAATCCGGTTGTCAAGAAGTCGGATATCGGTTTCTTATTGGAGGACAAGTGTGTTGTGCTTGTTGATGATGTCATCTTTACGGGAAGAACCATCCGGGCGGCCATGGATGCCATTATGGATTACGGTCGTCCACTTTCCATCCAACTGGCTGTACTGATTGATCGGGGCGGACGAGAGTTGCCGATTCAACCGGATTATGTCGGTATGTCTGTCAGTGCCCTGGCAAAGGAACGGGTTGATGTTTTATTAGCTGAAAAAGACGGCGAAGATGCGGTCATTCTGACCAAACGATAAACCATCATCGGATACGTGCTGTCTGTGAAACGATGCGGCCAATTGACTATCTGATCAGTTAGTTTATGAGTGATTTAAAGAGAACACATGCTATTCCAGCAGACCTGCAGAGCATGTGCCAACGCATCCGGGAGAAGGCGGAAAGTTACGCGCAGTATAATTTTTCCCAGGGACGCAACGATTTTCTGAAGGCATTTTTTGATCTTGCCCAGGAATTTGATTCCCTTGATGATTTTTATCGGATCTGCGTATCTGTTCCCCTGGCACTGGTTGATGTGGACAGTGCTCTGTACTTATGTCAGGGGTCGGACAAAGGATTACAGCTGATCTGTTCCAGCAGAGAAGGTGTTTTGTCTGCTGCCAGACCGGCGGCTTACCCTGTGCAGATGCAGGAAAATCCCTACGAACTGGCCGGGTCGTATATTATTCCCATTTTCAGCAAACAACCCTTCGGTCGTCGCAACCATGGCGATGGTGACGATCAGCGGCAGATGAAACTGTATGCGTTGCCCGGGGGGTGTACCGGCGGACGATTGCTGGGTATGTTTGAGGTGCACCACAAAGAGCGGTTGACCGAGACCGACAGATTTTTTTTCACGAAGTACGCCAACCGAATCGGCTACAATCTCGATAACCGGTTGATTGCCAGGCAGAACATCGAGCGTTTGAAGTTCATCAGTAATCTGGTCATTGATATCGAGCACAATATCATCGTCCCTAACATGTACTTTCGCTACCTGTTCAAACAGCTCAGAAAAAAGATCGGTCTTATTGAAGAGCTGAGACAGGAGCTCAGCGGGGGACCGGAGAGGTTGGAGCTGCACGGGCGGTGTGAGCAGTGCTGCGTTAAACTGCAGAGATTACAGGATGAGCTGTTACGGTATCATCAGGAGATTGTGAAACACCATGCCAACATGAGCCTCTTTATCGAGAGTCTGTTTCGTCGGGAACATTTTGAGCGAGGGCATCTGGTGCTTCACCCCAAGCGATGTTTTGTGGAGAAAGAGGTGATTGTTCCGCAGTTGGAGCATTATGCAAGTCGGCTGCAGGCTGCTGATATCGCAGTGGATCGGCCACTGAACATGCTGGAGGAAGAGTTTCCGCTCACTGTGGATATCGGTCTGTTGTCGCAGGTCTATGCCAACCTCTTTGCCAACGCTGCCAAGTACACCAAGGAGATCATTGATCATGAAGGCCGGCCGCGGAAAGCCATGGCCTATGGACGGGAGTTGATCAATGATTTTCCCAGTCAGGGGAAAAAAGGTATCAAGTTCAACGTGTTTACCACCGGCCCAAGTATGTCGATCGAAGAGGGAAACAGACTGTTTCAGGATGGCACCCGCGGTGATGATCAGCATAATGTTCCCGGCACCGGTCATGGACTGTCCTTTGTGCGCCTGGTCGTTGAGATGCACGGCGGCCGTGTCGGCTATGAACCCACTGTCCAGGGCAACAATTTTTATTTTATTCTCCCCCTGCCGACGTTGGATTATCCCCCAGTCCTGTATTCTCCCAACGAATAGTCAAACGGTCCCGGGAGGATCTTGTTTGGCAGTGTACAGGCAACCGGCCTCACCTCTTTATTTTGTTATCTTCGTATGATATCTGCTTCCGGTGGGCTGACCCCACCTTCAACCATGGAGTTGCTGGCTCCTGCCGGCACTGTGCAAACGTTTACAGCAGCCCTTGAGGCCGGAGCGGACGCGGTTTACGTCGGCGCACCAGGATTCAATGCCCGGGCGCTTGCTCGGGATTTCACTCTGGCGGAAATCGCGGCCATGGTTGAACAGGCCCATGCGGATCAGAAAAAGATCTATGTGGCTATGAACAGTCTGGTGAAGGAGGATGAGATTCCCAGGGCCGTAGAGACCCTGGCCACGCTTGCCGTTATCTCCCCCGATGCGCTGATCATCCAGGACCTGGGGCTCTTGTACCTTATCCGACGGTTTTTCCCGGGGCTCAAGGTCCATGCCTCAACACTGATGACGGTCAACCATGTGGTTGCCGCTGATTATTTTGCAGAGTTAGGATTTGAACGTATTGTTCTTGCCCGCGAGTTGAGTTTAGCGGAAATCCATGCCATCCATCAGCACACCCGGGTGGAGCTTGAGATCTTTATCCATGGAGCCATGTGCTTCAGCTATTCCGGATTGTGCCGTTTTTCCAGCCTTTATGGCGGGAAGTCCAGCCTGCGCGGGCAGTGCGTCCAACCCTGCCGGCGCCGGTATGAGTGGTCGCATGTGGAGCGGAAGAAGGGCGGTCGGCCGGGAAGCGGTAGCTATATCTTTTCGATGAACGATCTGTCCGGGCTTGATTATCTGGCGGAAGCAAGAGCTGCCGGTGTGGTCAGTCTGAAAATAGAAGGCCGTCTGCGTTCTGTGGAATATGTGCGCAATACGGTACGGGCCTACCGCATGGTCCTTGACAGCCTTGATGCCGGAGCCGACAGGCAGGCTGAAAGACTGACAGAGGCACATCGACTCCTGGATGCGGCCATGGGGCGTAAACGCTCTTCAGGATACTTCATCGCCGGCAGTGAAGATAAGATGATCGTTCCGCATCTCTCGGGCAGCATGGGCACGGTTGTCGGCAGAGTGGTTCGTTTGGAGGTTGTCAGAGGAAAGGGAAGGGTGACCGGTGCGGTCATGCAGGTGAGCTTCCAGGAGCAGGTGCGTTTAGGAGACCGTCTGCGGCTCTATGAGGAGCGAACCGGAGAGCGCAAAAACTTTACGCTTCGGACTTTACTCGTCAGGCAGCGTCCGGTTTCCCTGGTTAAAAAGGGGCAGACAGCAACTGTTCATCTGGAGGGCCATGAGTGGGGCAACCTGCAACAACCCTTTCGCGGCCTGCTCTTCCGGGTGGACATCAGTACCCGGGCAGAAAAATCCGGCACTGCTGCAAAGCAGCTGCTTAAACGCCTTCCAGCACTCCCCTCGTGCAGAGCTGTTCTCCAACCGATACTGCAGGCATTGGCCTTTGATACTGGTGGAGATGCACGTTCAGAACAACTGAGCATCCGACATCGTTTTACCGGGACAAAGACGCAGTCCCGGCAACCGCAAAAAGCCATGGAGTGGTGGCTGAAGGTGCGGACAGTCGAATCCCTCTCTCTTCGCTTTCCCTTCAAGGTCAGCAAGGTGGTGCTTGATCTGAACAAAGAAAATCTGGAGCAGTTTGTCGTGGGCCGGCACAGTCGGCAGTCCGGCCGTCTGCAGCGGGTCTGGGCCTTGCCGCCGGTGCTGCTTGATGAGCAGCTGCCATGGTTTCGTAAGGCTGTGGAGCAACTGCAGCAACGGGGTGAGGATCATTTTCAGATCAGTCATGTCGGCCAGCTCGGTCTGTTTCCCCGACAGAGCTACGATCCGGACCAGCGACCGGTGCAACTCTATGGCGATTACACCTGTAATGTGTTAAACAGTGCCGCCTTGCATTTATTCACAGCAAAAGGGTTGACCGGTATCCAGTTTTCGCTGGAAACAGATCAGTCTGCATTGATGGCAGCTCTTGGTCACTACCGGAAGAGTCAACCTCATCCTGCTGCAGCACCAATGCAGATCGGTCTCTACGTCCATGGTCGGCCACCCCTGTTTACGTCGCGACTGGCTGCCCCTCATTTTAAAGGTCGGCGCAGCTTCAGCAGTCCGCGCGGTGAACGGTTCTATCTCGACCAGGGAGAAGATGTCATATATGCCTACTCTTATGTCAGTTTTTCTCTCTTGCCGTACGTCAAAGAGTTCAAAAGTCTGGGGGTGGACTATGTTGTCGTGGATATCAGTCAGGGCCAGCCGAGGAACATGGGTGCCGAAGTAAGGGCGCTGCTCAGCGGTCGTGATACACTGCCGGCGCATAGTACCGGTAATTACATCGGTGGCCTTTCATGATCGTGCACAAGGCCGGTACCCTGCAGTGCGCAGGAGGTATCCGCTATCCCGGGAATTACAGAGGACCGCGTGCTATGCTTTGCGTCTTTACAGAAGACCCGGTTTGCATTTTTTATCTGAACCTGTCAGGATCAACTTCAAGCGTTCCGCGCTTTCTCTAATATGACGAATAAAGATATCATCAGACGTCTGTCTGCCGTACTCAAGCCCCATTCAAAAAAACTTATTGTTGCAATGGTGACAATGGTTACTGTCGGTGGTTTTAACGCACTGCAGGCCTATCTCGTCAAACCCCTCCTTGATGAGATTTTTATTAAAAAAGATGCAAGTCTTCTTAATCTTCTGCCTTTATTCTTATTGGCGGTATTTTTTGTTAAAGGCATCTTTTATTTTCTTTACTCCTATTTTCTGGAGATGACCGGTCAATGTGTGATCAGAGATTTGCGGACCAAACTGTACAGTCATATCATCGACCAGCCGCTCAGTTTTTTTCATAAAACTTCAACCGGTGAACTGATATCACGGGTCATTAATGATGTGAGTATTGTTCAAAGTTGTGTTTCGTATACGCTGATCCGTTCTTTACGGGATCTCTTCTCTGTTATCGGTCTGTTGGGGGTCATCTTTTATATGGATTGGCGCCTTGCGCTCGTTACGCTGGTGTTTTTACCGGCCGCGGGAGTGCCCATCGTTGTGTTCGGGCGGAAATTCAGAAGGATCAGCACAAGCTACCAGGAGAAGCTGGGAGAGGCGACGAATCAGCTGCATGAAACCATAACCGGTGTCAGCATTGTCAAGGCGTTCTGTATGGAGCCGTATGAGAAAAAACGATTTGCCGACCGAGCGCAAAACATCTTAAAGATCCTCCTGTCCGAGACCTGGTACAACAGTTTGTCGCACCCGAGTGTAGAGCTGCTTGCCGGTGTCGGGATGGCTTTTATCATTTGGTTCGGTGGTGGGCAGGTCCTGCAGGGCAACTCCACCCCCGGAGCGTTCATGGCCTTTTTCACGGCGTTACTCATGCTGTACGAGCCGATCAAAGGCGTGAGCAAGGTAAACGCCACTATTCAACAAGGTGTTGCCGCGGCGGATCGTATTTTCACACTTTTAGACATCCGTTCCACCATCGTTGATGCTGCTGAGGCGATGACCATGCCGCCCTTTCACCAGAGCATCGTGTTTGATCGGGTTACGTTTTGCTATGAGAGTGATATCCGGGTGCTTCGCGGGCTCTCCTTTCAGGTGAACCGTGGCGAGGTGCTTGCTGTGGTCGGACCGAGCGGGGGGGGCAAAACCACCCTGACCAATCTGCTGCTGCGTTTTTACGATGTTACAGATGGCCGGCTTCTTGTTGACGGTGTTGATATCCGCCGGTACAGTTTGAACTCCCTGCGCGGGCAGATGGCCCTGGTGACCCAGCAGACCATCTTGTTTAACGATACCGTGCGGAACAATATCACCTACGGACGGGAAGGCTGTTCCGAAGAGGAGATTGTGGCGGCTGCCCGGGCGGCCAATGCACTGGACTTTATCATGGCCTTACCGCTCGGCTTTGAGACGGTGATCGGTGAGTCAGGGACCAGGTTGTCCGGCGGACAGCGACAACGGCTTTCAATTGCACGCGCCCTTCTCAAGGATGCCCCTATCCTTATCCTTGATGAGGCAACTTCAGCCCTTGATAATGAGTCGGAGCGCGAGGTGCAGCAGGCACTGGAAAATCTCATGCACAATCGCACCACCATCGTGATCGCTCATCGGCTGTCCACCATCCAGAATGCCGACCGGATCATCGTGCTGAAGGACGGGCAGCTGGTCGAAGAGGGAACGCATAAAGAGCTCCTTGCCCTGCAGGGAGAGTACAGTGGTCTGTACCGTCTCCAGTTCTCTGAAGGCGTGTGATCTGATGTCCGGCAACGGTGGTCGTATCATCGGGCCTTTGGGTCGTTATCTGCCGGCAAGCGGTCCGGTGACGCTTTATCCCGGAAAATAACATGGCAAGAAGGACCTCTGTTTTTATGTCGGCCTCAGGCCGGCATGTTTCATCAATGTGGCTGTTTGCGGCGGTGCTGGCCGCCGGTCTGGCTGTCCGGCTGGCGGCCCTGGCGCAGATCACGATCATCAATCCCGACGGTATACTCTACATCAATCAGGCCAGAGCAATATGGAGCGGTCAGTGGGGTCTGGTTGATCAGTGCCAACTCCCCTATGTCTCCCTGTACTCCTTTCTCATCGCGTTTGGTTATCATCTCGTCCCAGACTGGGTATTGAGCGGTCAGCTGGTTTCCGTTGCCTGCGGAATGGGTATGCTGGTCATCCTCTATCAGCTTGTACGCCTTTTTTTCGATCGGATCATCAGCAGCCTGACCATACTGCTGCTGGCGTTTACGCCGATCTTTGTCCGCTACAGCGTTGATGTCATGCGCGACGCCCTTTTCTGGTTTTTATTTTCCCTCGCGTTGTGGCTGTTTGTTCTGCATATACACAAAAAGACCAGTCCCAGATATATGTACTGGTTGTTAAGTGGCAGCAGCATCGCCATCCTGCTGGCCTCCTGGAGCCGGATTGAGGCCATTGTTTTACTGCCGGTATCTCTGCTCTTTTTATGCGTGTACCGAGAAAAGAACAAACTGCAGAGACTGCTGGCATTTACAGTGCCCGTTATCGGTGTTGCCGTGATCGGAGCGGTCGTTACCCTGACCGGCGGTCAGGATGTTTTCGCTCTGGTGCGGCTGGATGAGATTGTCCGGAAGTTTTCAGAGCCGATCCAGGCGTATGAAACACTCCGGGCCGAGCTCAAACAACTTGCTGATGGGTATGGGTTCTCGCTGCTCGGTAACTATCTGGAGAGCAGTTATCATACCATCTGGATGACCGCTCTGGGCACCTTGACGGCCAATGCCGCAGAGGCATTTTTTTATCCATACCTGATCTTCTATGTTGCCGGCTGGAAAGAGGGGGTTCGCCGGGCACGATCCCTGCCGGAGTATCAGTATATGTTTTTGCTGCTGGCGTGCTCTTTTGTCGTCTTGTTCGTTCATACGCAGCATCATTGGGTTGCCACGTATCGTTTCATGACACTGCTTATTTTTCCATCGTGCCTGCTTGCCGGTTTGGGGATACAGAGAGTACACGGATTTTTGATGCGGACAGGCAAGTTGACCCGTGCACAAGCAGGTGTAGTGCTCGCGGTTGTTGTAGTGATGGTGAGTCTGAGCAAAAATATACAGAAGATTGAGGCTGATAAGGAAGTTTACGTACGTATCGCTTCCACAGTCGCCTCTTTGACGTCTACTGAGCACTCGGTGGTCATTGCCGCCAAGAGTTCAGTGGCTGCCCGCTGGATCACTTTTTATGCAAATGTGGGGAAAAAAGGAGTGTCATGCTCCCAGCCGGTGATCACAGACTCCGCATCAGCGGATGAAGTCATGGCCATGATGCGCGCGACGAATGCCGCCTATTTTCTGTGGGAACAACAACGTTGGGAGAACAGTCCTTCCGGCCGTCACCCTTCTGAATTTTCACAATTTTTTAAAGAAGTCGGCCGCTGGCAGCATGAGGACACCGGCCAGCTTATTCTGTTTGAGAAGACGCTGTGATGTATACGATGCCAGTTGCCTGTTGGACAAGAGCATGAACAGGGCTGTGAGGGAGGACCTGATGTTTTCAATCATCATCGTCAATTACAATACAGGTGATCTGCTGTCGGCCTGTCTTGATTCTTTGCAGGGTCAGCAGGCACTGATCCGTGAGGTTGTTGTTGTTGATAATAACTCACAGGATAACAGTGTTGACAGGATCCGGAAGGCCTTTCCAGCTGTCCGCGTTATCGGCCTGCCTGAGAATATAGGTTTCGGCAGGGCGAATAATAGAGCGCTGGACAGCTGCAGCGGTGATCTTTTTTTTCTCCTTAATCCGGACACCCGGCTGCGGCCCGGCTGCATGGCGGCCATGGCTGCATATATGGCGGCCAACAGGGATGTCGGCATGGCCGGGACAGCCGTGTACGATGCGCAGGGTATTCGACAGGCCACAGCCAACCCGGAGTATCCGGGCAATCATTATAGCGGCGCTCTTTTTTCCGGACTTCCCGGTGATATCGCCTGGTTACTTGGTGCAAGTTTAGTCATACGCAGGCAGGTTATGGAACAGGTGCAGGGATTTGACCCGGATTATTTCTTGTACGGAGAAGATATCGATCTTTCTCTCCGGGTCCGTCAGGCCGGCTGGAGATTGGGGTACATACCGGATGCGGGCATTATTCATCTGGAAGGACAAAGTGAGCGGACGACACCGCCGGCACAGTTGTTTGAAAAGAAGATGCAGGGTGAGTTGCTGTTTTATACGAAACATTATCCTGCCGATACAGTCCGTCGCATCAAACGGGTACGCAGAGTACAGGCTGTGTGGCGACTTGCGAGCCTGTGGATACAGAAGATATTTGGACGAGAAGATGAAGTTTTACGACAAAAGCGGGCAAAGTATACAGTGGCGGCCCGACTGTACAGGTAATAGACGCCTATGCGAGTAGCACTGGTTCATACTAATCTGACCCGGGGCGGCGGCATGGAGGCCTATCTGCTTTCTCTTGTCAAAGGGTTCAGGCGACAAGGCGATGACGTTACCGTGTATGCCTGCCGCGTTGATCACCAGCTGGCAGAGGAACTCGGTTGCACAGTGCAGCAGATCCGTCCACCGTGGCCACGGAAGATGCGGGAGTTTCGATTTTTGCACTGCTGCAACCAGCTGCCCCTGCGTCGCGACTATGATCTTGCCATCGGTACGGCCCGTACCTGCAGTCCGCACGTGACGGTGTGCGGCGGGGTGCATGTTGAAACGATCAGACATATTCGGCGCACGGCTCTTTTTCGCGGTGTCTACGACCTGTTTGAAAACAGGTTCGAGGAGAAGGCCTTTCGCGAAGCACCGTACATCATGGCGCATTCAGGCACCATTGCCCGTCAGATTCGTGACCACTATGCGATCCCTGCCAACAAGATCAATGTTCTCTATCCTCCCATTGATACCGAGACCTTCACTCCCATGGAGGAGGCTGAACGGGTACAGGCCCGATCAGCTCTGGGCATTCAGGGTCATCAGACAACGTTCCTGTTTGTCTCCTGCGGGCACCAGCGCAAAGGGCTGGATCAGCTGCTTAAAACCTTTTCAGTACTGGATCCGAATCGCTACCAGCTGCTCGTGGCAGGCAGCCCCATTGGTTCCGGTCATCCGGCAAATGTTCGTTACATCGGCTATGTGAACAACCTGCGCCCGGTGTACAGTGCCGTTGATTTCACGGTGCTTCCATCCTACTACGAACCGTTCGGCCTGGTTGTTCCGGAATCGATCCAGTGCGGTACACCGGTTATCGTGACGAAGAGTGTGGGGGCTGCTGAGCTGTTATCCGAAGAGGAGGGTATCCTTCTTGAAGATAACAGTCATGAAACCATGGTGCGAACGATGACCCGGCTCGATTCCGGCCACAGAGTGGCTGCTGGTTTTGCCGAACAGCATGGTCTGACCATAGAGCAGCATATCAACCTGATAAAAAAAGCGTATACCTGAGGTGTGCTGTCTTTTTTTGATTGTTGTGACGATGTGTGCGTTGGCGGGGTGTGTGACGGCAGGTGTGTACTACAGCTTGCAGAAGACATCGGATACCGCCTCTATAACAGGAAGAGACGGTTCTCCCGATGCCTGTTAGTGGTTTAAAGATTTTCACAAATTTTTACGTTCAAAGAAAACAAAGAGCCAGAGGGTTACCGCCCAGAAAACAAAGATGATGGCCCAGGGCGAGATCCCCAGGACTTCCGGCAGGCCGATTTTTCCAAAGTCCTTCCATGCCAAAACTGTTGATTTGAGGAAGGGATAGATCTCTGCATAGATTGCTGCTCCTGTTATCATACCGGCAACGGCAAAGATGGCGTGCCAGCGACCTTCGCCAAGCGCTCCCACAGAGGTACCGGGGCAGAACCCCATCACCGCCCAACCACCACCAAACAAAACACCACCGATAACGATTGCCCCCACGTTCATAGGCTTGTGACTGAGGGTGATGATCCCGGCGCTGGAGAGCAGTTGGACGCCGACCATGCCGACCAGTATAGCAGACAGCATGAATTTTAAGATCGTCATGTCTTTTAAGAGCATGGCACCGACCTGCTTGTCAAAACGCAGGACCCGCCCTTTTTGCAGAAGAAATCCGAAGAGTATGCCGGTTACCAGTCCAAGTATCTGATCAGTGCTCATGGTCATTTCCTCCTGTAAACAAGCCCGGCAACAAGGACCCCGGTTCCGAAGAACATGGCCAGGGCGACAAACGAGCTGACCGACAGCTGCATCATGCCACTCATCCCGTGTCCACTTGGGCATCCGTCCGCCATACGGGCGCCGATCATGGCGACAATGCCTCCCAGAAAAGCACTGACAGCCCGTTTACCTGTGGAGGGGCCAAATCGTTCTTCCCAGGTGGGTGGAACACTTTCCAGCTTGAAACTCTTGTCGGTTTTCGAGGAGATCAGGGCACCGATAAAGATGCCGATGATGAGCATGAATTGCCAGTCAACCCGCACTTTTTCCTTGGTAAAGTACGCATTGGCCGTAACCCGTTCCGGATAGACCACCTGTTCAAGTAAACCGGCGGCCCGTACAAAGGTTGTTGAGGCGCCGAGATAGTTGCTTTTTCCCATCCATTGGGTTGTTGCATAGACGGAAAGAAGCGCCAACAGTCCCACCAGAGCCCCGGCCAGATAAGGGCTCCATCCATTGTCTTGTGTCTTTCTGTGCATAGATGCTGTTTCCTCCTTTTGATTTCGAATGATTACAAGCAGTGACAGTCCACTGGTATCCACTTGGTTATCTGGGTTGGTGCACCTTTCGGGTGACTTTTTGAACGTGTGCTGCTGGTACCGGCCGGTCCCGTGTCGGGAAGAACAGAAGGTCTGTTTACCTCGGTAGACAAGAATGCGATTGTATCTGCATTGATCACGGCCTGTCTTTAAATAACAGTTTAATAATGATTTTCAAGTAGGAATATCCAGGATGAACGATTTGTCTGCTGGTGAAGCAGGGTTGGTAAGGCAGACACGGTGTCCTTGTTGACAGGACACGCCTGTCTCCGGACAGGGTGTACAGCAGGAACAAAGCCGGATCGAAAGGTTCAGGGTATGCGGCTGCGAGGCCGGGAAAGTAGCAACTGCCTGCGTACTGTACCTGAAACCAGAAATTCCGCAAACTTGAAGACAGTGAGGTATGTTGGAGGATGCAAATAATTGCAGGTGCCGGCGGGTGTGCAGGCTTATTTTCCGCCTCTTGTCTGTTGATCTGTTTTAAGCAAAACATCCAGCTGCAGATGTGCACAACAGGCATGGCTGCATTACAACGTTCCCGCCTGTGGTATCGGCAGTCCTTCCAAGCCTGCACGCAGTGCGCAGGTTTTCGTTTTTTGCGAACTGTTGTCCCTGCTTGCGTCTTTGGTTTGTCTCCGACTATAGTGACCTGGAATCACGGGGCTATTTTTTGTGTCGGCTGGAAAGGTCAATGATCAGTTCAATCGGTGCGAACAGAGTGCAAGAGAAGGGGCGCGGAGAGCATGGCGGATTCACTGTATATTGCCAACCTGGAAAAGGACAGCGGTAAGCTGGTCGTCACCTTAGGTGTTATGGAGATACTTTCTCGCCGGATCAGCCGTATTGGTTTTTTCCGGCCGATTATTCCCGGTGACGGCAAGGGTGACAACGATATCGAACTCATCCGGAAACGCTACAATATCGGTCTGCGGTTTGATGAGATGGCAGGGGTGAGTCATGAACTGGCCCGGACCATGATAGCTGAGGGTGAGGAACTGCTTCTTTTTCGCGAGATTGTTCGCAAGTACAGTGAAGTTCGCAAAAAGTGCGACTTTCTTCTGTGTGAAGGACCCAATATCGTCAGCATGTCCGAGGCCTTTGACTATGACATCAGTATTCGGATTGCCCGGGAACTCGGTACCCCGACTCTGCACGTCACCAATGGACGTAACCATACGGTTGCCGAAATCGAGGAGGATATAGCCGTTGCGGAAAGGATTTATGAGCAGTACCAGTGCCCGCTTCTGGCGATCTTTGTCAATCGGATAGATCCTGATCTGTTGGGGAGTGCTGAGGCCGAAATACGCAGGAATCTGTGGAACAAACCGTATCGGCTCGGTTTTTTACCGGAGATGACAGGGTTCAGTATGCCGACCATGGAGGAGATCATCGAAGCCCTGGATGCCCGTCATTTCAGCGGACCGACAACCGGCCTGCAGCGTGAGGTTCATTCCATTAAGGTGGCGGCGATGAGCCCGGTCAACTACATTGATTTTTTAGAGGAAAATGATCTGATCGTTACCCCTGGAGATCGTCCGGATATTATCTTTGCCACCCTGGGGGCCATAGCCTCACGCAACTATCCTTCGCCGGCCGGCCTGATTCTGTCCGGCGGCATGGTTCCCGGTCCGTCCATGGTCAGGCTGCTTGACGGTATCGATGATCTGGCCCTGCCGATCTATCTGGTCTCCCCTGATACCTATACCGTGGCCCAGCTGGCCGGTGAGATCAAGGGTATCCTGCGACCGCATTACGAACAGAAGATCAACCGTGCCCTGGGTGTTTTTGAGAACCACATCGATACCACCGGTTTGGAGCAGCAGGTCATTGAGACCACTGCCACCACCATGTCACCGCTGATGTTTGAGTACTCGCTGTTTCAGCGGGCCCGGGCTGATCGCAAGCATATTGTTTTACCTGAAGGTGAAGAGGATCGTATTCTGCAGGCCGCTGAAATTCTACGCTCCCGGGAGGTTGTTGATCTGACTTTGCTGGGCGATGAAAAGGTTATTCGCAGTCGGGCGGCAACCCTTGGTCTGAAGGTGCAGGATGTAACCATCATCGACCCAACAACATCGCCGCTGCGGGAGGAGTTCATCGAAACGCTGTACGAACTCCGGCGACACAAAGGCGTCACCAGAGATTATGCCAACGATGCGATCAATGATGTCAGCTACTTCGGAACGCTGATGGTTCACACCGGCAGGGCAGACGGTATGGTATCCGGTGCCGTACACACCACACAGCACACGGTTCTCCCTGCTTTCCAGATCATCCGTACCCGGCCGGGGGTGCAGGTTGTTTCCAGCGTTTTTTTCATGTGCTTTGAAACCAGGATACTGGTTTATGGTGATTGCGCAGTCAATCCCAACCCGAACAGTGAAGAGCTCGCCGAGATCGCCATCCGCTCGGCTGAAACAGCCGCCATGTTCAACATTGATCCGGTTATTGCCATGCTCTCGTACTCCAGCGGTACTTCCGGGCAGGGTGAGGATGTTGAACGAGTACGGCAGGCTGTGCAGCTGGCCCGACAGCGCTGCCCGGAGTTAGTGATTGACGGCCCTATTCAGTATGATGCCGCCATTGATCTTTCTGTGGGGACGCAGAAGATGCCGAAGAGTCAGGTGGCCGGTCGGGCCACGGTGTTCATCTTTCCGGATCTCAACACCGGCAACAACACCTATAAGGCGGTTCAACGCTCTTCCGGGGCTGTGGCCATCGGCCCGATTCTTCAGGGATTGAATCGACCGGTCAACGATCTGAGTCGTGGTTGCCTGGTGGCTGACATTGTCAATACGGTTGCAATCACTGCTGTGCAGGCCCAGGCGGTTACAGTACAGTGCGCAAAATCACAGGGTGCTTGAAAGACGATTATCCGTCTGCCCTTTACCTTTCTTACAAGATCATGGAGCACAGTAATGACCAGTGAACAGCAGGATGTGGAAGCCGTTCGTGAACAGATCGCCGCGGTGTTGACAGCCGCACAGCAGAACGATGTTGATGCGCTTTATGAACATCGGGCAGCTGTTATCGCCATGTATGCCCAGGCCATGGTGGAGTTTCATTTTGAAGAATCTCAACTGCCATGGCTCAACGATCTGCTGGCAGCGGTGCAGATGGATGACAGTGGCTCCTGCCGGCGTCTGCTGGCGCAACAGGAGGATGTGGATACTGTTTTTCTTGCCACACAGTTTGCCAGTGTGATTGCCGGTTTTTTCCACCATGATGAGTGCTCAACCGTTCTGCAGGCCATCGGTCTGCAGGCGTTGCTCGATGAAATGGACGGCATGCCGGGAAACCAATAAGTGCAGTTGACGCCCGGCTGGAAGCATCTGCAGCGTTAATGCCGGTGTACTGTGTCAGCTGAAGGAGAGGCTGTATGTCTATCGTTGCTCACACCTTGCTTGCCAACGGTCTTTTGCAGCAAAGAGCTGTTGAGGCCGAACAGTTGTTGCAGAGTTGCATGCTTTGCCCCCGTCAGTGCCGTGTCAACCGGCTGGCCGGAGAAACCGGCTGGTGCGGTACCGGGGCGCTGGCGCGAATTGCCGGTTATGGGCCGCATTTCGGAGAAGAGCAGCCACTGGTCGGCACAGGTGGTTCCGGTGCTGTTTTTATTGCCGGTTGCAGTCTCTGCTGCTGTTTCTGCCAGAATATGGATATCAGCCAGGGGGATGGACCGGCCGATGAGGTTGACGCCAAAGCGTTTGCCGCCATCATGCTCGAATTACAGGCCAGGGGGTGCCATAATATCAATCTGGTTACGCCCAGCCATGTGGTACCACAGATCCTGGCCGCCCTGATACCGGCCCTGGAAGCAGGACTCAATATTCCCGTTGTGTTTAACTGCAGTGGCTATGAACGGGTTGAAACGCTGGAGCTGCTGGCCGGTGTGGTCGATATCTACATGCCGGATGTCAAGTTCTGGCGTGCGCAGACAGCCGAGCGCTATGCCCAGGCTGCTGACTATCCAGAACGGATGCAGGCGGCCCTGGCGACCATGCACCGCCAGGTCGGTGATCTGGTGATCGATGCGGATGGTCTGGCCCGATCCGGCCTGCTTATCCGTCATCTGCTGATGCCCGGACTCATGGAAGAGACCGAGGCCATCCTTGCCTGGATCGCCACTCAAATTTCAGCACAGACCTACGTCAATATCATGGCCCAGTATCACCCCTGTGGCCGGGCAGATGAGTATGAGGAGCTCCGGCACCAGATCAGCGGCACAGAGTACCGGCATGCCATGGAAGTGGCCGGGAAGGTCGGCCTGACTCGTCTTGACGAACCTGATCTGGTGCGGATTCTGCGCCGCCTGCACCCATAACGTCAGCAGCGTCTTCTTTTGTCATCACCAGCTGGCCGGTGAGACGATTGATTTTGACGAACGAGTGCGCTGTTGCTACCATGAAAGCATAAGATATTACCGTCAAAGCCGACATGGTAGTCCGATTATACATGGCAAACGTACTTCATCGGGTTTGACGGCCGAACAAACTGGGCCTATGAGGAAGAAATGATGGCTTTTCAAGCAACTGTAGACTCCATTCGCGCGTTTATGGAAAAAACCAACCTGCCTCAACAGGTAAAAGAGGTTGATTTCGCTGGACTCTTTTCCAACCCCTGGTTTTTGGTTCCGTTTATTGCACTGGCTGTCTACCTGATCTATAAAAAAGCGTTTCGTGATATGATCATTTTAGGGTTGATCCTGGGCGTCTGGTATGCCTCGGGTACACCGTACATGCAGACCCTGGTGGTGAACGGTGAAGTGCAGGTTGCCAAAGTGTTGCCAGTTGTTTTTGGCGGTGCCGCTGTTATGGGACTGATCATCTATCTTCTTCTGGGCCGGTCTGATTGAGCATGCTGCGATCTTTTTTTCATGCAGGCCATCCCGCAGCCGACCGTAACCTCCTGGAGGAACATGGACTATCGTAACGCCATTTTTATTGTTACCGAGGAACGGAACTGTCCGATCTACAATGTTGGTGAAGAGTTTAAAGTTGAACAGATGGCCTTAACCGTGCCTGAGGGAAAAGCCGCCTGTCTGATGATGGTACGAGAACTGATGAGGGCGGTGACGGAAAAAAAGAGTATGGAACGTTTTTCTCCGTTTGGTCAACAGCGGGTCAAATTTGAGTGCGGCGGGTGTACCGGTTTAATCCGTTTTGAATTTAAAAAAGAAAAGGACTTTGCAACCCTGCAGATGAAACTGCTGGCCGTGGCCGAACAGAGGGCGCGGATGCGGCATCTCGATCGATTTTATGATGTTCTGCGCACACTGGATATTTTTGAGCCACTGGATGAGGACAGCCTCCGTGACCTTTCCGCTCAGCTCCGGTTGAAGGAGTATGGCGCCAACAAGGTCCTGCTGAAAAAGGGTGAGCCGGGAACCAGTCTGTATATCATCCTTGAGGGTCGGGTGGCTGTGATCGGTAATGAGGGACAAACCTTATCGGAGATGGGTGTCGGTGATATTTTTGGTGAGATGAGCCTGCTGTCGGGAGAGCCGGTGACAACAACCATTCACTCCAAGGAGAAAACTAGGCTGGCCACCCTGTCCAGTAAAGATTTTAAGCATATCCTTAATCGCTATCCTGTCCTGCAGGTCTTCTTTTACCGCATGCTGGTGGAACGTGCCCAGGCCAACACCATGCGGGCCGGTACCATCAGTTCCGGCATGACCGGCCGTCTTTCTGAAATCAATTCCGTGGAACTCTTTCAGTTGATCAACTCCAGCCAGAAAAGCGGGAAGGTGCAGCTGGTACTTGATGACGGTACTGCAGAGGCTGTGTTCCATGAAGGTGAGCTGATTGATACCCGCTACAAGAACCTGGACGGGAAAGAGGCGTTCTTTGCCCTGCTGGCAAAGAATAACGGCACGTTTACCTATACAAGCAGCCTGTCTGATGAAGAAAAGAAACTACCGGTTATCGGTGGGTTCATGGGACTGATCATGGAGGGTATGCGACGTATGGACGAACTCAATGATTGATCAAAGGATTGCAAGCGCATGACGCCGGTTTTTTCCCGATCAAGAAGACGGCCCTCTCTTTGTCCGTCTGCAATCTCAGGACATGCAGCCCGCAGGCACAGTCAGAAGAATCCTTCTTTTGTCCCGACTGGCAGGAGTATGATTTTTTTGCTGTGCTGATCGCCGTCCTAATCAGCACAGTCTGACTGCTTATCACAAAACCGCGCAGCCATGGCGGTTCACTGGTTCATTCTCCACAGCCCGAACATACCACCGTATCAGGGATGATTGTATAACCGGATATTAAAGTGTGAGGTGTTCTTAATCGGGCTGGGAAGGGGTGTCCGTGACATACCGGGCGAGATAGACAGACTGCGCGATAACAAAGGCCAACGTCAGGCCCAGCATACCGAAAAGCTTGAAGTTCACCCAGGTATTGCTATCAAAAAAATGCATCACATAGAGATTGATCCCGCCAAGGATGAAGAAGAAGGTGGACCAGGCAAGGTTGAGCCGACGCCAGACCGGTTGCGGCAAGGTCAGGTTGCCTCCTATTAACCGTTCAATGGCTGTTTTCTGCCCAATCCAGTGGCTCAGGAGAAAGGCCGCACCAAAGAGCCAGTTGATGGCCGTGGGTTTTATCTTGATGAACAGTTCATCACGGAGAAACAGGGTGAGGCCGCCGAAAACAAGGATAATGGCAAGGGTGACCAGTTGCATACCCGGGATCTTTCGGGTTTTCAGCCAGGAAAACGTGCACTGAACAACCGTGGCAACAATTGCTGCTCCAGTGGCAACATAGATGTCATAGAGTTTGTAGGTGATGAAAAAAAGAAGAACCGGAAAAAAATCAGCGAGAAATTTCATAAAAAAAGACGGTCATGAAGGAATACGGTTAAAAAATTCATGCAGCTGTACAGGATCAATAGAAAGAAAATCGAACAAGGACAGGCATGCTGTTCTGCGTTCATGGTACGCACGAGTCGGTGGCAGTGCAACTTAAAACATCCGGGCCGTCAACGCCAGCCTCAAACGAACAGATGTCTTGTAAAGGGTATTGAAGGCCAGAACCACAATCCTGGTGATTGTAATTTTTTCCTGTTCTTTTACACCATCGTATTGTCCGACCTTTGTTCTGCTCTGTCTCCCAGCTGAAAAGAAGTACAACTGCACGAACACAGACAATCCGCTTGTACTGATCAGTGTCCTTCTGCTCGATATCGACATTCCTTCCAGCAACCAGCGCTGTGGTTAGAGCTTTGGCTGGCCAGGAAAAGCAAGTAACCGGTATGGTCGAGCAAGAAGAATAGAAAGATAAGGCGGGAACAGCGCATGTAGGTGTCTTCGTGGAACAGTGAATTTTGATTAGAAACGAGGAATGTTTTCTTTTCTTTTTACCTCTTTTTCGTTCTCAATTGATTGCTCCCACATCACTGCTTCTGGCGATTCGATGTAAATAATCATCCGTCCCATAGGGCAATAAGCAATGCATTTGTTGTTATTAGACCATCTAAATGGAGCATGGTCGAAAATTTTATTTCCACTATTCTTTACACTGAAAAGAGATGCTGGTTTCAGCTGTTTCCAATGACCACCATGACTCTCTGCTTCTAGAACAGCCGCAATTTCATCATCTTTCAATTGAGGAGAAACATTCTTTTGAGGTAATCTCGAATAGGCTATTCGAACAGCTCGGCCATTCAGATATCCAACCCGGATTTTCCAACCTTGATAATGATAGGCTTCATTCAGAGCACTTCTCAATAAAGAGGAAACCGTGAAGTTTTCCTCCACTGCATTCCCATATCTGGCCTGATTATCTTTTTGGGATTCACCTAGTGTCCCGTGCGGTTAGTGTCGTCTTTTAATTTTGAGACCTTTTCAAGTATCACCGCTGCAGTCTTTGTCCATGTGAATGGCTTGGCCGATCTGTTATTGTGCTGCTTGATGAAGCGGTGGATT